>Ga0315282_10006139_pt1 | contig 20205 bp, 11 predicted proteins | sample YL17G07_20_MG_FD_203693 | JGI IMG/M metagenome (GOLD analysis project Ga0315282, IMG submission 203693) | Sediment microbial communities from Yellowstone Lake, YNP, Wyoming, USA - YL17G07_20 | ecosystem: Environmental > Aquatic > Freshwater > Lake > Sediment | place: USA: Wyoming | collected... | reverse complement strand
TGTGGGTAGGAGTAGCGGAGCGATAGCTCCGCGTCATAATCGCGAAGCTTCGCTTCGCTACTCCAGTTGTGGGTAGGAGTAGCGGAGCGATAGCTCCGCGTCATAATTGCGAAGCTTCGCTTCGCTATTCCAGTTGTGGGTAGGAGTAGCGGAGCGATAGCTCCGCGTCATAATTGCGAAGCTTCGCTTCGCTACTCCAGTTGTGGGTAGGAGTAGCGGAGCGATAGCTCCGCGTCATAATCGCGAAGCTTCGCTTCGCTACTCCAGTTGTGGGTAGGAGTAGCGGAGCGATAGCTCCGCGTCATAATCGCGAAGCTTCGCTTCGCTATTCCAGTTGTGGGATATATTATATTTTTTCCAGCTATTCTTGTCAATATTATTTAATAACTGCCATTTTCTTTCTGTCCATAGCCACACCGTTCTCTCTCAAGAGTATTATATATATTCCTGAACTTACCTGCCTCTGGGCTCTATTCTTTCCCTCCCAGCTCACTTCATGCTCTCCCTCAGATTTGTAGCCTTCATCCCACTCCTTTACCCGTTCACCAACAATATTGTAGAGCTCAATTACTACATTAGCCCCGTCAGTCAAATTATAAGAAATATTAGCTGTGCGGTCTTCTGCTGGATTGAATGGATTGGGATAGATTTTGCTCAACCTGCTCTTCTCCCTCTGAGAAGAGGCAGAGGGACTATTGGAAAGAATCGACTTATTTCCTACATCATCTACTGCCCTGATAGCAAAATAGTATTTTCTTCCCGGAGTTAGATTACTCACAGAAAAAGTTTCCTCGCTTCTTGCATCTTTTGGGACTGGCTCGCCTGTTACATCATTAGCTTCACACCACGTAGCATAGTTAGTTATTTCTCTTTCTGAATAACGGATTATATATTCGGTAGCCCTACCAACATTTTCGTCATCTCCCGGAGCAGTCCACTTCAATATCACCTCTCCAGTATTTGAGCCCTTCTCTGCCTTAAGGTCTATCTTTTCTGGTCGAGTATTATCTCCTGTGTCTGAAAATCCCATCCTGTTCAGAGCATCATTAATATAAGAAATCTGCATAAAAACATCCCAGACCATTCCAGTTCTATAATTCTCAATGGCTAACATTATTGCGCCCTGACTGATTCCAATTACATCATCTGAATGCCAATCGGGAACTCGGTCAAGATTGAATCCGTCGCAAAATCCGTATTTGCCCCAGATAGTATCTTTATAATTATCATACATATACTTTAATGTCTCTATCGACTCCTCAGGCGTAAACATTATAGAGCCTGCCGATGCTGTAGGTTGCGCTGTGCCATCGGCATTACCACCTCCCCCAGGCGGTGCTCCATAGGCAGTATATCCGCCGTATGGGTCGTCTCCTGAAGTCAAACCCCAACAATTGGGACCGTAGGTAGTGTAATCATCCTGGTAGTCAATGCAGAACTGTCTATTTGCTAAAGTAGCCTTCCTTGAATTTTCAAAATAGTTGGTATTTCCATATTCTTTTCTTCGGAAATCTATCCAGATGTGTGGATATTGGTGGACAAATAGAGGATTATAGGGTGTACAATAGATTAAAGTATATCCAGCATAAGTGCCAATTAGTCTTTTCATATCTTTCCAGCAATCCGTATTCTTTGGATGGGTGGGTGAGCCGATTGCTAAGACATCAAGGAGAACTCCCTCGCTGAAACTATCCCAGTAAAAAGAGCCAAACGCAGAATCTTTCCAGGACATATTCACAAATTTATTGGTGCCATTATCGCTCATCCAAACCCAGTCCACCGCCCGGTATAGTTCATCGGCTATAGTTTCAATCTCTGTACCTTTGAAATATTGACCGGCAAAGAGAGCGCCGGCAAGGAAGAGAGTTGTGTCGATAGAAGAGACTTCACAACCACCGTAGCGCGCTCCAGTATCCATATCAAGATAATGGTAAAAGAACCCATTAACATCTTGCACAGGTCCGTTTCTAAATGTCTTGAGAGTCGTCAGAATACGATTATATGCCTCACTATAACTTATCCACCCCCGACTGTGGGCTACACATATCGCGGTTAATCCAAATCCGACTGAAGCAATACTTGCTTTATCATATATATTGGATGTGAAATTCTTCGCTCTATCCTGAATCAGTCCATTGGAAGGATTTGCTTCATCCCAGAAGAACCAGAACGTTTTCTCTTCCACCATATTCAGGAATTCATCATCGGTCATCCCCTGGAGGGGAAATCCGCTTAGAAGGCTTAAAACAATAAAAAATAGGAGAGCCAAAACGACTCTCCTAATATTTAGAGACTTGCTCATTGTGGTAGAATGTAGTGGCAAATTTCAGAAGGAGTAGCGAAGCCATAGCTCCGCGTCCTAAGGCGAAGCTTCGCTTCGCCACTCCAATTTTGAAGTCCTTATTTTAAAACATTACTTCTAAGGCTATCCGGGCAAAGTTGTCAGCAAATGGATAACCTTTCGGTTCCCAGCAGGGGTCTCCGAACCTCGTTGTCTTGTACATACCAAAAAGTTTTAGATATGGCGCTGGATAGTATTCAATTTTAGTCTGAAAAGAATCGGTCACATAACTGGCACCTGTAAGAGGATGTTCAATATCTTCCCTTCGGAATTTAAACCACAACACTAAAGGAAGTCTAAGTCCGGGAGTTACTGGATGAACAAGGTGAAAGCGTAAATAGAGTTCGCTTACACCAACATTTTCGTTTCTATCTACATCCAGGCTGGAACGGAGGCTGGTGTATTTATATTCTTCTTTTCGATACTCCCGGGATATCCCCAGCTCCATTCCTCGAAAGCCATAGTAGTCCAGTTCTAAATTAGTGCGCGTTCGTCCATAATTTCTATTGGAATTGCGAGTGATATCATCGTAAGCAACTGAGGCAACAAATCCTTTATAAGACTGTTCAAATTCAACATTATAACCCTTCTGATCGCCATCTACATCATCGAAAACTGTCGGCTCCTGACGATACTCTGGTTTAAAATCTTCACCCACCCATCGATACCCGTAGCTAAGTTTTGAACCTCTCCAGAAGAAATTGTCGAAAATTAACTTTCCTCGCCACATATTCCCGGAAAGGGAAACCGGATTATCCAGTTTCTGGCTATAGGTCGGTTCGGTGGGGTCAGTACGGTCAACTTCTGCATATTGATGGTATATATCCTGACCATAAATTCCTTCAAATGTTATCTGATGGCTAAGCAACTGCTCCAAAATTCGAAACATAAAAGCGGTATCTCTTTCCACTGGCTCTATTTTGTCAGTATCTTCCAGCGTTCCGTCTCCTCCCGAAGAGCCTGAAAGCCGGGCTGTCTCGGAATGGTGAATTCCAATTGCCTCCAGCGAGAAATACTGCCAGTATTGTCGGAAACGACTTCCTAAAGTGAAGGAATTGAAAGGCTGCTTGATGAAGAAGGCGTTATAGTTGAGTCCGGAATAATCCCCGTCCACAGAAGCCCCTTTCCATCCATAAACAGGATTAAAAGTATAGCGGCTGGAATCCAGCCAGAGGTGCCCCAGTGTTATCTTCGAAGCCTGAGGAAGGATATCGTTTACCGTAAATTGCAGAGTGGGAAATTCGAGAGCAGCATATTCTCTACGAGTCTCCTCAAAAGGCCAGTTCTCGAGTTGGGCACGATATGCCGCCTCTCCAAAATTCTGCGTCTCAGCTGCAATCTCCATTTTCCCGCTGAATCTTGAGAGTCGCCCTTCGAGAGAGAGACTTCCCATCCCCAATATTTTATTCTTCTCCTCAGGAGTATACGAATAGGCAGTGTAAATCGTGGCGCCAACGTCAGTCTTTTTCTCCTTAGGATATTCCTTTGGGTTCCCCTCCCGGGAACTCTTGCCTGATGAAGGCTCCTTTCCCAATTCTTCTTCGGGAGACTGGGCGAAATAGATATTATCGAGATATACGGTTCCTGTCTTTCTGGTCGCATTTTCATTAAACACAATTGTCAATTCTGTCATCTTTCTCCATTCGCCTATTCTTTGGAACATCCCTAAGGGAATAACCACCTTTTGCCAGGAAGAGCTTACTCCATCTACCAGGAATCTATCGGTCTGGTCGATATTCTTCAGTTCAACAAAAAATTTCCGCGTGAAGCCCTGTAGCGGGTCTCCCTTGACATAAAAGATCAGATATTTATAATCTCTAAGATCGGCATTGCTCAACAGGAAATAGAAGCCATTGTAAGCAGTATGGGGAACCTCGCTAGCAAAACCAATAATCGAATCCGTATCGTAGTCATAAATGTAGTAGGAAGTATCGGGAAATTCCCTTAGATAGGTAAGGGTGGAATCGATATCGTAGTCTAACCTGAGGGAACTACCAGTTTCTCCGACACGAATCTTGGAATCAAAGGAAGCTACACAACTCTGAGACTTGTCGTAGGGATTGACATCCCATGTGTAGCTTTCTCCTCCCAGCTTATTGAGAAAATTCTGTTCGTCAAAATCATCCACTAAAAGAATTTTACTTTCGGCGCCTAGGCAACACATGAAAGTCACCACTAAGGCTACCAAGCCAGCCACTATAATAGATAAGCTACTTCTTCTCATCAATTCACACCTCTTAAATAGGGACAGCGACCATTTTCTACGGAGTAGCGAAGCAGAGCTTCGCAATTATAACGCGGAGCTTTCGCTCCGCTACTCCGAACCAACGCGGAGCTTTCGCTCCGCTACTCCATTTCCAAAAACCTAAAAAGTTATTACCAATGAAAATAGGTGGGTGCCCCCCAGGTCATAGTGTCTCTCCCAAGCATAATCGAAACGGAAAAATCTATAGCCGAGACTCCCACCCAGAGTAAAATTCCACTTACCCCTATCCTGGTTAATCCCGCCTATCCTCAATCCCATACCGCGGTTTAGTAACCACCACTCCACTCCCAGATGGGTCTCAATAAAACTGTCCAGGAGTTTATCCAAATCGAGCGCAAAATTCATAAAGAGGTTAGGTCTAAATCCTATCCCCAGTCGTAAATTGGCGGGAAGTTGGTCTTCTGCCTGAGTCTCCCACCTTATTTTTGGCCGATTGAAGTCCTGATATAAAAGTCCCAAATTCAAGTGTCCAGCGAAAGTCTGGTATAAGATACCAATATCTGCTCCTAAGCCACTACCGCCCTCTTTGTAATCCACAGAGTAATATTTTATATTTGCTCCTAAGCTAAGCGGTATTGCTATTCTCATCCCATAGGAAATAATGTAAATATTCTCACTGTAATCCATAAATTCTACATTTCTTGTCGTGTCCAGACGTATCCAGCTGAACCCCAGTGAACCATTGCCAATATTGGGATGGACATATCCCAGAAATTCGTAATTTATCAATCCTAAACCGAAGAGGTCTTTATGCATAACACTAAGCTGACTCTTCTCTATCCGGGCTATACCAGCAGGGTTCCAATAAATTGAATTTCCATCGTCGGCTACTCCTGTAAACGCGTCTCCCATTCCTTTTGGACGAGCTCCAATACCTATCCTGTCAAAAGCTCCACCTTCTGCCTTCTGTAATGTCAAATGGGAGAAAGCTAACGCAATAGCGATTAGAAAAATCAAAAAAAGTTTATAAACTGTAAACCGCATGACCTCTCACCTTCTGTAGCAACCCACAACTGGAGTAGCGAAGCAAGGCTTCGCGATTATGACGCGGAGCTGTCGCTCCGCTACTCCCCCTCACCCCTCCCTCTCCCCATCAGGGAGAGGGTTAATGGCTTCCGCTACTCCCCTTCCCCTATATTAACGGTATTAGCGGATTACTCCAATCACATGTTTTACCCTGTCTGTCTTTCTATTGAGGTCTTTTGCTTCCAAGAGATAAAAATATAGACCATTTCTCACTAACTTTTCAGAATTATCTCTTGCATCCCAGTAGATTATATGCTCTATATCCGGTTCCATTTCACCGCCATCGATTCTTCTTACTAAATTCCCTGCTAAATCATAAATTTTCAAAGTTACATTTGCATAACGGGCAAGCTCGAACTTAAAACTGGCTCTATCTTTAATCCCGTCATTATTAGGGGAGATGGGATTGTCCGGAACAACAATACTTTTGATCAGCGCATCTCCTCTACCTTTCCTGAAATCTTCAACTTCTAAAACTTCCAGTTGGTCAATTATTAGAGTGCCACTTCCGCCATCTCCCCTTGTGACCAAAAAAGTTATAGTCTCAATTTTCGTCAAGTCGAGGGCAGTGGCGGTGTCACCATTACTATAAGTTCCGCTCGTCAAAAGAGAAAGTTCCTCATAAGGAATAGTCGCAGTCTTCCACTCACCCCCTGTATTGGTAACATCATAAATTTTCTTAGAAAATATAGTGCCATTCTTATCCATTACTCTCAATTCCAGGTTGTTGGCATCTCCAGTTCCTTTATACTTAAACCTGATAGAATCACTTCCAGCGATATTCCTTCCCCAATCTCTCTCCATTACCACCCAATCATCACTATCTCCCCGGTTAAATCTATATGTCAGCTCCAACGCCTTTCCATCCTGACCCGATATGCTATCTAAAGATGTAGTAGTAATCCCTTTATCTTCATCTGCTCCATAATTTTCCCAACCAGAGATTGGAGCCGGTTCATCCATCTTGTCAAGAACACGGATTGGACACTCAGAAGAACTGTCTGAGTCAGTAAATCTTATGTTGTCAATATAAACGTTTCCAGCCCTGGGAGCCTGATCAAAGACTATGTTCACCTGCTTGACTGCAAATGTATCGAGCCCCGCAAAATCCCCGAGAGGTATTTTCACTTCCTGATAATCAGTTGTCACGCTTCCGATGTAGTTAGTGACCTTGACCCAGGGCTCACTTCCGGCCGTATCTGCCATCGCAATCTTGAATGTCTCTTCGCCATTTGCTCCCTTGACCCAGAATTTTAGATTCTGGTATCCACTCAGGTCATAGCCACGCTCGTCACTCCTCATAAAAGTCCAGTAGCCACACCACCCGTCTGCCGGAAAATCGTAAGAAATTGAAAGGGCGTAGACTCCTTCTTTAGCATTAGCTGAATCGTATGTGATATATGGGTCATAATTTCCCCCAGCGGACATGCGTCCAGCTTTGCCACCGAGGTCATTGGGTGGTGAGCCGCAATTGAAGTTATCGAGGAGGAGGCTCACTGACGAAGTGTTTAGCTGATAGGATTCTAATCCGTCAATGGCAACTTTGCCACCCCCTCCTTCCGATACATTTACAGCAAACCCTACCTTGGAGATATTTCTTCTATCCAGCGTGCCATCTCCAGTTCCTTCCCAGTGGGTGAGGCTGTCAAATGTTAAGATTGCCTTATTCCAGGTTGAAATATTTGAAAGGTTAGCCAGTTTCCTGTCAAATACATCACCATCAGCATCACTTATCTGAAACTTTAAGTGATTGGAATCTCCCGACCCTTTGTAATAGAATCTGATGGCATCTCCCGAGGAAATATCCACATTAGCGAAGTCTTCTCTCTTAATAGCAACCCATTCCCCGGAACCGAAGTCGTAGTCCAGCTGAATGGCATTCCCTGTTAGGCCAGCCACTGTGGAAGTAGATAGGCTTGACCCCCTATCCACCTCAACTAACCAATTGGTAGCTGATTCCATAGTGTCCAGAACTTCAGCAAAACCCGACCCCGCAATAAATATCGGGAAAAGAAAAATCATAAACCAACTTTTAACTATTTTCCTGAACATTCGCAAGTCTAAGCTTCTCATTTCTCAATAATCACCAGCTCCACCCTTCTATTGAGTGCTCTACCTTGCCAGGTAGCATTGTCAGAAATGGGTTTAGCCTCTCCGTAGCCCACAGCGTGCAGGCGGTCAGGGTCGATCCCTCCAGTTATCACCAGGTAATTCAGAACAACCGCAGCCCTTTTTCTGGAGAGGATAAGGTTCACCTCATCATTTCCCATACTGTCCGAGTATCCATCAATGCGTAGTTTATATTCAGGATTCAACTTCAAAATGTCTACCACTCTGTTTAGCTTGGGAAATTCTCTCGTTGGAATGTGGAGGTCTCCAGAATCGAAATTGATACTCACAGTACCGGGAAGACGCTTCTCTTTGGCCTTTTCTGTCTCTTTAGCTACTTTGGTCTCTTTGGCTTCTTTTACCTCTTCGACGCCCTTGCCATCAGAGAAATAGACATCATCAATGTAGATAACCCCTTCTTTGGGGTTACTTGTCAAATCATCAAATACAACCACGAATTCAGTCATCTGGTTCCAGTCGGTTATTGCCTTAAACTTTTGGAAAGGAATTATCACCTTTTGCCATTCGCTCGTGATTCCGGTAACCAGGAAACTGCCCACCTGGGTAGGATTTTTCAACTCTACCTTAAACCTTGGTGTAAAACCCTTCTCTTCGTCTCCCTTGACGAAGAAGACGAGCTCTTTGTAGTCTGTCAGGTTCTGATTCTGCAATTTTGTCCAGAAGCCATTATAGGCGGGGTTAGGAGAATCTACATCGTAGGCTAATTTCAAGGAATAACCCTTATCTCCACACTTCACCTCAGAAGAAAATGAGTCTGTACACATCTGAGTAAGGTCTGTGGGGTCCTTATTCCAGGCACCAAAGTCTCCTCCCAGATTGTTAGGCTTACCCCCTGAATCAAAATCTGCTACCTTAAGGACAGCAGCATTGCTCCTCCCTCCGACCATCAAAGTTAATGTTACCGCCAGAATTACTACCAGATTAATGCAACTTTTCCGAAACATCTCTTACCCCCTTGCCTAAAGGATAATTGTCCATGCCTCCAATTAGTCAAGCTCTGTTTACAGTGCCGATTTGGTCGGGCACCATTTATGGTGCCGTCTTCTTGTTGGCGCGAAGCTTTGCTTCGCTACTCCACTTTCGCCATAGGAGTAGCAGAGCGAAGCTCTGCGTCATGATTGCGAAGCTTTGCTTCGCTACTCCACTTTCGCCATAGGAGTAGCAGAGCGAAGCTCTGCGTCATAATTGCGAAGCTTTGCCTCGCTACTCCACTTTCGCCATAGGAGTAGCAGAGCGAAGCTCTGCGTCATAATTGCGAAGCTTTGCTTCGCTACTCCACTTTCGCCATAGGAGTAGCAGAGCGAAGCTCTGCGTCATGATTGCGAAGCTTTGCCTCGCTACTCCACTTTCGCCATAGGAGTAGCAGAGCGAAGCTCTGCGTCATAATTGCGAAGCTTTGCTTCGCTACTCCTTTCTTCTGGAGCGACAAATCTACTTTGAAAAATGGAGATTATCGATGTAGATTGCCCCATCTCTATCTGTGGCAATTCTGTCTTCAAAAACTACAACGAACTCTGTCATGTTCGTAAAGTCAGTAATTCCCACAAAGTCTTTAAGGGGAACCACTACTTTCTGCCAATCCGAAGTAACGCCTTTGACATAGTACTTGCCTACTTCCTTTTTCGCATTTTTCAATTCAATCTTAAACTGAGTGGTGAAGCCATCCTTCTCATCGCCTTTCACATAGAAGACAAAATTTTTGTAGGGCGTAACATTGATACCTTGCAGTTTAGTCCAGTAACCATTATAGGCCGGGCTGGGAGAATCAACATCATAGTCTATCTTCATAGAATATCCCTTATCCCCATATTTGACCTCAGAAGTGAAATACTCTCTACAGGACTGCGTATCATCCGTAGGGTCGCGGTTCCATGACCCTAAATCGCCTCCTAAGTTATTTGGCTTTTCTCCGTCATCAAAATCATCTACCATCAGAATCTCTCCCGGTTTTTCCACTGCCACCTTCTCTTTTGCCACTGGTTTTTCCTCTGTCACTCTGTACTCCTCTAAGGGAGCACAACTAAACAGAAAAAGGATTCCCAGGATTGCTAAAGAAGAGAAAATAACCTTCTTCTCCATTTGCATTTCCTCCTTTCTGCACAATTTGAAATTGTGCCTACAATGATTTTATACAACATTTGTAGGCACGGTTTCAACCGTGCAACCATCTTTGCTTCCTTTCAGCAGAGCTATCGCTCCGCTACTCCCTACAACTGGAATAGCGAAGCAAAGCTTCGCAATTATAATGCGGAGCTGTCGCTCCGCTACTCCGAATCAAAATCGCACAGTAAGTGAAATCCTGTGAGAACCGTAGGTCTCTACTATCTCCAGAGGGAAAATAAAAGCGTAATCGAGCTGGATACCAAAATATCTTGCCAGCGCCTTATTGAAGCTGAAACCAAATGTAACTTCCCTGGTATTCCCGCCCATCCTGAGTCCCAACAACCTGTCAATGAACCAGCCCTCTAATCCTAAATGTACGTTCAACTTATCTTCCAGTCTCCCCCAATCTTGGAAACGATAGGTGAAATCGAGCGCTGGTGTCACATCCCGGACTACAATTCTCTTCAATATCCTGAATCCCTTCAGCTTATAAGCGAACCCTACTCTCGCTTCCAGAGGGACTCTATCTCTATTCTTTAAACCGACATCAGGCGTGGTGATGTTCTCCACACACATACCTATAGATAATCCAGAAAACCTTGGCAGGTTCGGCTTCGTAAGAAGCCCGATATCAAAAGTGAAGTTCGCTTTGGAACGCCCCTTAGCAAATACAGGGTCTCCCCTCGAATACTCATCCAGCGTATAGCCATGGCTCAAACATTTCAAGTTTAAGCCTAAATATAGTTCCGGTATTAGCCTGGGAGAGTAATTGTTAATCTTGCTTGCGTAGGTAAAAGTATATGTCTCCTCTCTATAGAGATTGGTAGAAATGAGACCCGCCCTGCCAATCCCAAATGCACCAACTCCACTCACGGGAAGCACATAAGAGAAGTAATTTAGCCCCAAATCTACTCCATCAAGACCCGTATATAGTCTTGAATACATAAAGTTAGCTTCAGGATATTTCATCTGGGCGAGCCCAGCAGGGTTCCACAGCGGACTTGAGGCATCGTCGGCTACCCCACAGAATGCTCCGCCCATTCCGGCTGAGCGAGTTCCCCAGCCATTATCCTTAAAGGCAGCATACACCCCTTGCGGCGTGTAAAGAACCACATTTAACCCAACCAAGATTAAGATTAGCAACAGAAATACTTTTCTCTTAAGCATCTTTTTCATCCTTGAGATCTTCTTCACATTCCTTGCCACTCCCCCTATGCAAGAGGTATGCCTCAACATAGCCTGTTCTCTCGAATATCTGCCAGTAGAAATTAGTCGTCCGGGAAATCAGCATAGGAGCCTTGCTATATCTGTCCTTAACAAAGGATAGTCCCAAATCGTATCGCTCGGGAAGTTTTTCTTTACCCTTAACTGAAGGCTTCATCTCTTTAGCCCAGACCGTCCTGGCAGTGCACTCTATCGGTTTTAAAGTGGGCAATATCTTTATTCCCAGTTTTAAGAATTGTGGTAGCCGACGCTCTCCAGGCCACTCCAAGAGAATCCCGTTGCTACTTATATTTTTGATGGTGGCGTAGACCTGTTCTTTCCCGGCACGATTTCTTCCCAGAGGAATCGGTTTACACTGTACCGGAATTTCAACCTCAAAGCGAGTAAATCTTCTCCTTTCATCAGAACTTTTCTCTTTCACCATCAAACTTTCCCCCTTGTTAGTCCCGATTCATCGGGACAGCTACAGACATTTTTATTTCGCTACTGCTATAGTGCCACTAACCATTCTTTTCTTTCCCTCAACATCTGCCTTGAACTGATAAATATATACACCACTTTCCACTATATTTCCGTCATCATCCGTTCCATCCCATTCGTAAGGTTCTTCATCAATTGTTCTTATCTTTTTTCCAGTGATATCGTAAATTCTGACAGTGGCGACCTGACCAGTCAGACCACTAAAATAGGCAACATCATTCTTTCCGTCGGCACAGGCAGGAGTAATAATTCTCTCCTTGGGTCTATATTCGGAAAATCCCATTGGACGAACCTTGAACAGACCATAATAGGAGAAGTGACTTACATTTAGAGTGGCAACATTTCTCTCTCTATCAATTTTCCCGCCTGCTGGTCTCCAGTTAAATCCATCCCACCAGTAGCAAGCCACCTGGTTTTCCTCAAAATCTTTTTCTTCCCCTTTCCAATCCTCGGGTTTACCATTACTATCCAAATCAAAATAGAGTAGATTCATTGTTACTAATTTTTTAAATCTTGTCCCTTCCTGTATAAAGTTATAGACTGCTACAGGTTTCCAATCTCCTCCCTCTGAATAGCCTGGTATTCTACTTAAATCCGTAATCTGTTCTATGGTTATTTTAGTATTTTTACTCAAAGCCCCTTCTGGAATATCAACCATAACTTCGCCATCATCAGGATTCTCGTCGGGAAGAATTACCTTCCCACCTTTGGGGCCAACAGTTGCTATAGTGGTCTGGTTTACATCAATCGTTTGCCACTCCGATTCACCTGGCCACCACACCGTCTTCTCGGGATTTTTTGCCTCAATACGGTAGTATATCTTGCCTGGCTTAGTAACCTTCTGTCCGGACAAAGTATATGTGTAAGTGTCAGTATTCCCCACAGGAACCCCTTCTACGCTTCCGGTGCTTCCTTCTATACTATAATCGAGGGTAGAATTCGTGGCATTACTGATGATGGCATTAAATACTATCTTATTCCCAATTATCCCGATTTTCTTTATCGGAGTATGGGAGATAATCGGTGGAGGAGCAAGATGGTATAAATCAAAGCAAATAGTTGTAGAGTAGTCTCCTGCCGCGGCTGCCCGCAGGTCTGCCGAAAGATATACAATAATGGGTGATTTCGCATTGATAACCTCAGTTGGAACCGCTGGTAAATTACTCCAGTCATCTTGCCCATAGATTACCTGGGCATAACCTTCAGCCTGGCTACTATCCCAGCTTTCATCATATTTATCCTCTTGTCCTGGTTCGGGAGGAATGTTTTCGTCTCCCTTATCCTTAATCCAGTGCCAGGTTATAGTGGAGCATTGAACCTCACCCTGGACATCATAAACGCTCCACAGCAAGGGAATACGAGCCGTTGTAGTACTCTTACTCAATAATCCACCTCGCTGATATCCCGTCTCAGCACTTATATTATCAGTATAAATATCAATAGCCCATAGAGCAGTGTCCCCGGAATATTCTATCTCTATGTATTGATTTGCAGGAGCAAAATCTTGCTTTGCAGGAATGGTGCCAAAAGTTACCTTATAAGCTTCTTGATCGCCAATCACATCCTTTGCCCGAACATTCAGAGTAGCTCCAGCGACAGGCTGGGCACTATTTATCCCGGCGATTAGAAAGCCAAATAAAATGATTGATAGTATTCTTTTATTCATCTTCTGTCTTCCACATTATGGTGTTTTCGTTGCCGAAACGGGCACAGTTGCAATACCTGTTTCAGCGTAATTTCCTTTCCTCAAGCCATTTTCGTATGTATCCAGATAATAATCCACAAATCCGATATTAGTACCCGCACCATAAATACCCGAAGGCTCATCCCAATTCACCCACAAACCTATGTCATCCCAGTCAGCCTTTCCCTCTGCATTACGTGTGACATATCCCTGAGGGGTGATGTTCCAGTAATCTGGGCTTTCCACCAGAACCTCAGTGGTCGGTGTATTCCTTGGACGGTCATCGGTATGAACCAGGTAGAGAGAGCGAGAGCCTAACGTAGCTGGGCTGACAAGAAATAAGCCAGAAGAAGTAGTTTTGCTGTCTGGCAGCTCTTCTATTCTCCAGACTCCCTCACTATCTAAATATTCGCTTTGATTTGCATCATGGGTAGTGTCGTCAATGTGCATTGAGGAAAACTGCGCCACTCTGAAGCCCTCGTGATTCGATTGTCTTGCAGAATTTATAGTGATGTCTTGATTAGCCTTAAGTGTATAAGCTACTCTCATATTTACCCTTTTAGGTGCGGCAGGATAACATCGAATAGTCAAATCGTCAGCGTAAAGATGAGGGTTGTCCGGGTCATCGTAAGCACGCCCTTGAGTGAACATCAGTATGCTCGAATCATCCGGGTCAATGCGAATGCGTAATTCTTTAATCTTCATTGTATGATAGAAAGTATTTCCGTTGTAATAACCTGTGAGTTTAAACGATGTTCCCCACTCAAATGATGGGGGACAGGAACGGAGATATCCACTACCTCTAATAGCAATGGTCTGCACAAAGCCGTAGCCCGGAATAAAATTCCAAATCTGAAGTTCAGAATATCTACCCTTAAATTTCCAATTTCCCCCTTCCCATATATAAGTGTCCATATCCACAGGGTCATAACTTACGGCAGTCTTCACCCACCAATCGCCATAACTAAATATATCTTTAATCGCCTTAGTCTTTGCCGAACCCTGGTTAGACAGAGCCGACCAGTTTCCGGACATATCAACTGTCTTTATGCGAAAATAGTAAGTAACATTGCCAGCCAATTCCTTCACAGACAATGTTTCCTTTGTTCCAGTAGGTTGGGGTGAGGGAACATTACTAACTCTGTTTGCCAAATTAAAATCTGCATCATTTGCAATCTGCACCGTGGAATACCTCACGTCATATTCACTTGCCCTTCCCGTGGTTCCATCATTGCCTGGCGCTGTCCAGGTGAGGACGAGTTCTCCTTCATTCCCACCAGTGGAAGCAAAAAGGTCAGTGATAGCTGCTGGCGGCTCGGTGTCTTCTTTTACAAGGGCACTATTTTTATTCGTGTTAGAAAGGGATGCCTGCAATCCCACTTCATCCACTGCCTTGATGGCAACATAATATGTTTCCCCTCCCGTCAGCCCTTTAAGTGTTCTGTTTTCTTGATTGCCTGAGATTTCAGGTTGCCAGGACTGTTGATAAGTGGTGCCATTATCAAAACTTGTCTGGTCAGTGAATTGTGAGACAGAGTACTTGACTACATAGGCAGTTGCTTTGCCTTCCCTCCCGTTATCGCCAGGGGCTGTCCAGGATAGATTAAGCTCTCCACCATACTCCCCTGTAACCACTACCAAATCGGTTATTGAAGCGGGCGGTGTCTGGTCGTCAACCCAGGCACTATTATTATCAAGATTCGATAGCGCCCCCTGATTCCCTATACTATTTTTTGCCTCAATGGCAACATAATATGTAGTCTTCGCCGGTAAACTCCTCATCGTCCTATCTTCTCTGCTTCCAGCGGGAAGAGGAACCCATTCTTGCTGATGGGTCATAGCATCGTCAAAACCCTGCTGGTCAGTAAACTGAAACGTAGCAAACCTAACAATATAACTGGAAGCTGTACCGGTTACACCATCTTCACCGGGAGCGGTCCAGGTAAGGAGAATCTCATCATCGCCGCCGGTTGAGGCGGAAAGGTCAGTAATGGCAGAAGGCGTGGTCGTATTATCAACTGCGCAACCAGTAAACGTTGTTGACGCCGCTCCGTTACCCGAGGCATCTTGAGCAACGGCGCGGACGGAATAAGTCTTTGCTGGGTCCAGACCCATAGTCTCCCAGAAAGCAGTATAATCGTAATCACTTACATTATAATCTGTAGCAATGATATGCCAGATTGTCGTGCCCTCAATCAGAAACTCGAACCTCACCCCTTCTAAAGTGCCATCTATGCCTCCAATGTCTGCCCTGACTGAAAGAATATTGTTGGCGCCAAAAACCTGTCCATCTCTTACAAGGACCCCGTTACTCTTCAAACCAGTAGGAGTTGATGGCGGTATTGTATCGGGTTCATAGCCACTCTTCTCAAAACGAATATCATCAATGAAGAAATCTCCTTCAACCCGGGTATACAAATCATTAAACACAAGCACGAACTCATACATATTCTCCCAGGTAGGAAGATTAAAATTAGAAAGCGGAATGTCGACCTCCTGCCAATCGCTGGGGATGGCATACCAACTCCCTTTTGCCACTTCTCCAGCGTCTGAGGCTCCCGAGCCACATTTGATTTCTACATTGAACCTCTTGCCCACAGCAGTCCCCTTTGCTCTAAATTTCAAATGACCGTCACCGTCTTTTATTGAGGACAGGTCTGCATGAAAGAATTTATCCCATGTCCCGCCAAATTTACCGGAGCCGGATGGATAATTATGGTGTATCTGTTTATAATACCCTGGTGGGTCGGAGACGAAAGTTATAATCGGATCCGTCGACTCGCCAGAAACTGACCAGACCCCAGTATCTCCACCAAAGGCGTTCGGGAGGGTCTTATCGTTGAAACCATCGAGTTTCAGCATATTCTCTTCCAATGAACCAAATATAATATCGTCCACATATACCGTGCCAGATGGATGGAGTTCGTTTGCTGAGTTCTCAAATGTGATGCAGAACTCCTTCATATTAGTCCAATCGCCCAAATTGGCAAACGCGCGCAGGGGAATAAGAACCTTCTGCCACACTGTTGTAATGCCTGTAGCCAGGTAATCGGTAAGATAAACATATGCCTTATTCCTGCTGGCACTATTATTTTTGAGTTCTACCTTAAATATTTCTCCTCCTACTTCCCCTTTTACCCAGAAAGATATATATTTATAATTGGACAAATCCATTCCATTGAGGGCTGCCCAATATCCAGAATACGAATCAGGATTGGTAACATTATAATTCAGTTTTAGGGAATACCCTTCTCTTCCGTAGACATTGTCTGGGTTTCCATTATAAATAGAATCGCTGCAGGTTGCGTTGTTTTCAAAGACTCCCGAACCGCCGCCCAGATTATTCGGCTTTGCTCCATCATTGAAATCATCCATCATCACGACAAAATTCGGAGGGGCGGATGCCTCAGCGTTAACCTCAAATGAATACCCACTTTCATTGTCAGTATAATCCTTTGCTGTCACCACATAATAGTATCTCACCAAGTTGGATACATTATCCCGATAATCAGTTCCAGTAATTAATGAACTCTTATAAGTATATGGTCCACCGGGCGTTATGCCACGATACACATAATATCCGGCAATATCTGGCTCAGTGTTAGCAATCCAAGAAATATCTATTATCCTATCTCCGGCAACAGCGTTTACTCCTGTTGGCGGAGCAGGAACGAGGTCCCGAGCAGTTTCAGAGGGACTATTTGATAAACCCGATATATTCGGCTTCTCATCCTCAGTCTTTATCGCAAAATAATAGAGTGTCCCAGGTGTTAAGCCACTTATCGTATGGGTCTCTAACTCGCCAGAATTGGCTGGCGTCCAGGAATTGGGAAACTCACTCGCTGCGTCAAATTTACCATCCGTATCAATAGACTCTGCCGAGTATTTAACAATATATCGACCATTAGTGTTATCATTTATGTCTGCATCATCGCCTGGTGCTTTCCAGGTAAGAATTACATCTCCATCCTTGTTTCCGGAAGAGGCAGACAAGTCGTTTATAGCACCTGGAGGAGTAATGTCGTCAGTGGCGATTGCCATATTATTGTCCGTATTTGAGAGAGAACCTTGATTCCCCCCTTCATCCACCGCCTCAATAGCAATATAGTAGGCTGTCCCAGGAGTCAGTCCCTCTAATGTCCTGGCCTCTTTTTCTCCAGAATCGAGTGGAACCCAGGATTGCTCATAAGTAGTAGCATTATCAAAACTTGCCTGGTCGGTAAATTGGAAGGTCGAATATTCAACTATATAACCACTCGCCCTTCCAAGTGCTCCATCATCTCCGGGAGCAGTCCAGGTTAGGTCAATAGTGCCATAATTCAAACCAGAAGAAGCATATAAGTCGGTTATTGCTTGTGGGGGTATCCTTGCTACACAGGCACTCGCTGGATTGGAGACATCAGACCAGTTTGGCATTTCATCTGCCTGCCAGATACGAAAATAGTAAGTTGCCCCGCTGGTTAAGGTTGTAATTGTGTAAATTTGAGCATCTCGGGGATTGACATTCCGTATGGGAATTTCAATATCATAATCGTTTAATGGAGGGGTTTGCCAGGAATAGGCTAAATCAGTGGAGTATTTTACTCTCCATTTGCCTTCTGCTGTTTGCCCAACTCCTCCATCATCGCCAGTTGCACTCCAGGAAAGTGTAACATCCTCCCGGATAGTTTCAGCAGATGCTGAGAGGTCATCTATTGCTGCCGGCGGCATAGCATCTACATATATGCTTTGCTCTTCTGACCAATTGCTTTTCTTTAAACTGGTATCAATTGTCTGGACACTCCAGTAGTAGGTTGCAGATTGAGTGACTTTGAAATTGACCCCAAGTTGCGTTGAGGAAATCTTAGGTCTCAGATAATTCCCGAATAATGGTGAACCATATATGCCAGATATAATATTATCACTTCCAGGATTCGTTCCTACCCTGACATTATAGTAAAGCCCATCTTCTGGTGTTTCTGCGTCCGAACCATCTTCCCATTTCAGGGTAAGGACACCGTCAGCGCAACTCCAGTCAAATACATTGGGAGGAGAAGGCTGAGCATTGACACCAACAACGAAATCATTTCTGTAAATTCCATCACTGGTAATCAAATCTAAATCGCCATCCCCATCATAGTCTCCCCACGCAGCCCTATAACCTGTGCAGTTTTCCAGGGTCTCTATCAGAGTAAACGTTCCATTATCATTTCGGTAGACATTACCCCCTGCAAATAGGTCCAAGTCGCCATCGTTGTCGTAGTCGCCCCAACAAGCATACTCTGCACCCTTCAGACCGGTCAAACTCGTTGCGAGATCTAATGTTCCTTCATCATTGCTATATATAGAAATACTATAAATATAGACCCAATCAGTGTAGTCGAAGTATTCATAAATCACAGCTAGATCCAAATCTCCATCATTGTCATAATCTCCCCAGGCATCTCCGCAGTGGCCATCCACTGTCTGAGAAAGAACTAATGTCCCATTATCATTTCGATAAATGTTGTTATTTATGGCCAAGTCCAAGTGCCCATCGTTATCATAGTCTCCCCAGGCGACTTCTCCTCCTTGGTATTGCGCTAAATCTTGTCCTGTGTCCTCATTGAATGTGCCAATATCATTGCGAAAGAGAATAGTTTGAGCACCTCCATAATATTTGCCCCAACCAGTGAAGATCAGGTCCGGGTCGCCATCATTATCGTAATCTCCGGCGTCAAGAGCAGCGCGAATATCATCAGACGCAAGTATATCTTGTACATTAGTAAAACTCCCATTATTATTTTGATAGATAACGATTTTATAAATCCACTGACGCCCCGGACCGCAGACCGCTAAATCTAAATCTCCATCCCGGTCATAATCGAACCAGACAGCATCGCCCCCGCCCATATTAACTTCCAGTAGCTGAGTAAAGGTGCCATTGCCGTTATTTGTATAAATACGGGTCGTGTGAGAGTCATACATGGTAGCACTATATTCTATTCCCACAGCAAGGTCTAAATCACCATCGTTGTCATAGTCGCCCCAGGCACAAGCAGTGAGAATTTTTCCCGGAGAAAAATTTGTATCTTTGACAAAATCCGCCCGAGCAATAGTCACACCAGAAAGCAAGAGGATGGCAGAGATTGATGTGAGCAATATACTCATCCGGATAAGGATGGATTGGCTTTCAATACGTCTATTTATTATTTTCCACAGTCCTTTCATCACAGGTTGTACACCTCGATTACTATCTGAGTCGAATAAGACTGAGATGGCACACCACTGAAATCTGCCCCAAAATAGAGATAGACCGGCGAACTGCCACTTCTGCCCGGCGAAGGAAAATCGCCTAAACCATTATTGGTAATGATTGACCTGTATTCAATCTGTGTGCCATCACCGGGCCAGCTCCCATTCATATCTGCATCGTTCTTATCTTTAACAAAACCCCAATCTTCCGAATTTGTGCAAGGAACTCCAATACCGGAATTTTGCACATTATCGTAAACTCGCCATAGCAAAGGAACGCGAGATAAATTGTCAGCACCAATTAAACCACCTTTCTGCTGCCCTCCATACCCGGTATTGTCAGTATAAATCTGCACGCCCCATGCTAACGCGTTACTTCCACAGGTCACTTCCATATACTGGGGCGATGAGACAAAGGTTGCTGCTGAAGATATGTTCCCAAATGCTACTCCACTGGTTGGTTGATTATCGTTTACTTTACGCACCGTAACCAGAACACTCTTTACCTCAGCGCCAACGCCAACCCCCTCTGATGTGGCCACATCAGCAAGGGCATTCGGTGGTATAGTTGCCAGAATAAATGACACAACTAAAATTAAGGTCAAAAATCGCCTTCTCACTTTTTTTCAACTCCAGTGGAAATTTTTTAATAACATTCCTATTTTTGCACGGTTAAAACCGTGCCTACAAATCTTGTAGGCACAGATTCAATCTGTGCAAAGTACTATTTCACCTTTA
>Ga0315282_10006138_pt1 | contig 20205 bp, 17 predicted proteins | sample YL17G07_20_MG_FD_203693 | JGI IMG/M metagenome (GOLD analysis project Ga0315282, IMG submission 203693) | Sediment microbial communities from Yellowstone Lake, YNP, Wyoming, USA - YL17G07_20 | ecosystem: Environmental > Aquatic > Freshwater > Lake > Sediment | place: USA: Wyoming | collected... | reverse complement strand
AAAACTCCTCCAGTTGCCACTTCTCCGTCCCCAGCTTCCGCGACTCGATCAGCTGACCGTCCGCCTCGAGGACGGTCACCCAACAACTCCGCTTGTGCAGGTCCACTCCCAGGTATAACTTTCCCATTGGGGGCTCTCCTTTCGAACGTAAGATTTAGTCTCCAACAACCAAATCCTACTCGAATCGAGCCGCCCCCTTCATGGCATCAGACATCGCAGTTTGATGTCTGCGAAGGGTCAAGGCTGAGGGGTGTAGAATCGCCTCGTGTCCCGGCCACTGCACTATTATGGTCTGAATCATCTGCACTTCCTGACCACCAGCACTTATCGCCGCGCCAGGCTTTTCGACTCGCAGCGCTTCAAGCAGTATTTCGTCACGACGCTTCGGGACTTGCGCACCGAGCTTGGTTTCCGCATCGTGGGCTACGTTCTGATGCCGGAGCATTTCCATCTTCCGCTGTGGCCTTCGGAGCTGGCCGATCCCTCCCAGATCATGCAGAAATTAGAGGGGCGCTTGGCCAAGGTCATTCCGAAGAACCTGCGCCAGAATCGCCAGCACGCACGACCTGACCTGCGGACATGAGGTAATCGCCCACGAGTTGCAGGAGTCAGGTTTCTGAGGCAGGGCTGGCAAGCGCTGGAACCTAGATTTCCTGCGAACTCTCGGGTGCTCGTCGCCATCAATATTCACGCAAGTTTGAACACGATGAAAATGCTCCAAAGGCCACGCCCAACGGGTGAGAATAAGGCCAGCCGTTGCACTCCAGGAGACAAAGTCGTGTGCGAGCAGCAGAAGCGTGGCTCCACGAAGCCCCGGATCATGACGAGCAAGAGAATTGAAGGGCCAGATTTGAAGGTCATCTCAGCGAGGATTCTTACATGTCGAATGTGCCTTTGGCGGTGGGCTTGACTCTGATAGCTGGAATTTTGAACGGCAGTTTTGCTGTCCCGGTGAAATACGCAAAAATCTGGAAGTGGGAGAATATCTGGTCGGTGTGGGGAATCGTCGGAATGCTACTCTTCCCCTGGTTCATGGTTTACCTGACGGTTCCTGACGTCGTGGGGTTTTACCAGCACATCGGTCTTCGAACGCTTTTGCTCCCGATAGGATTTGGTGTTGGATTTGGCCTGGCCCAGATATTCTTTGGCCTCGGAATAGCAGCTCTGGGAATTGCACTAAATTTCGCTATCGCCATAGGCCTTTCAACCGTACTAGGTTCGCTTGTGCCACTGGTCGCACTGCAACCTCAGCTGATCTTCACGAGCAAGGGGATGGTGATCCTGTCGGGGGTGGTTTTGGTCCTGGTGGGCATCGTGTTCTGTGCAGTGGCTGGAAGACTTAAAGAAAAAGGCGCACAGACTCTATCTCAGGACCTGCAGGGGGGGACGGAGAAAGAACAGGTGAGTTTCAAGGTTGGACTGATCATCTGTATCCTGGCAGGCGTCGGGTCCCCTCTCATCAACTTTGGCCTGGCATTCGGCACCCCGCTTATTTCTCACGCCGCCGAGGTTGCGGTCAGGCCGGGAAGTCAAGCCAACGTCATCTGGGCACCCCTGCTAACTGCTTCCCTGGCCCCCTACTTGATTTACTGCGCATTTCTTTGGGAGAAGAACAATTCCGGGCCTAGATTCTTTCACCGCGGAACGGCGATTAACTGGGCGTTCGGGGCGATAATGGGTGTGTTCTGGTTTGGAAGCACGCTCCTCTACGGTGCAGCCGCTGCTGGAATGGGAGCCCTGGGCCCAATCCTAGGTTGGCCGCTCTTCATGTCGTCCATCATCATCACCTCGAACGTCTGGGGATTTGCTACGGGCGAATGGAAGACCGCAGGTGGGAAGGCGCGGACAACTATGGTGGGGGGAATTCTGTTTCTTATCCTGGGTTTCGTTACTTTGGCAATTAGTGGACGCTTGGTGTAGGGACGGACTTCCCAAAAACCGCGGGTTTGCTAGACGGGGAAGGACGTGTTTGTCGAGAAGCCTTGCCCACACAATCTGTGGGGAGGGCGGCAACTCGTACGAGTGGTGAAGAAGGACAATCGCCTATTGCGGGGTACGTACAGGGATCCGTCTGTGGTTCTCGAAGAAGCCTAGCGTGGCTGTCCCGATCTCAGCTGGAGGAACACCGATTCGACGACGAGCATTCATGATGCGAGCAGCAGCAACTGCGACGGTGGCGTTCGCGAAGCCTTGGGCGTTGGGTGGGGACTGGAAGGAGCCCTTCCGTTATCCCGACCCAGCGATTCAGAGTGTTGATTCCCGCTTCGAGATGTATCGGCTGGGGAACGCAGCGGTGGAGCGGCTGTGGACAGGCACGCGGTGGGCCGAAGGCCCCGTGTGGTTCGGTGACGGGCGCTACCTGCTCTTCAGTGATATTCCCAACAACCGCACCTTGCGCTGGACGGAAGAGACTGGTGAGGTGAGCGTCTTCCGCGGGCCCTCGGACTACTCCAACGGCAACACGCGAGATAAGCGGGGACGGCTGATCAGTTGCGAACACAGCCGGTAGGTGACCCGCACGGAGTACGACGGTACTGTGACGGTCCTGATCGAGCCTTTCCAGGGCAGGCGGCTGAACGCGCCGAACGATGTTGTCGCGCATTCGAACGGAAGCATCTGGTTCAGCGATCCGGGTTACGGCATCATGGGGAACTACGAAGGAACCAAGGCTGAGTTGGAGTTGCCCCCCAACGTCTATCGCCTCGATCCCGAGACTGGCGAGGCGACGGTGGTAACCTCGGACTTCGCGCGACCGAACGGCCTATGCTTCTCGCCCGACATGCGGAAGCTCTACATCGTGGACACCGGCCAACCGCCCGTCCCTGGAGGTACAATGACCTGCATCGAGTGGGTCGATCACCCACTACGAAAAAAACGGCTTCACTCCGTTTCACGCTGAACCAAGACAGTGGTGGCTTGGTATTTCAGCAGGTCCACAATATCCTGGATAATGTTCCTCCAGAGAACGTTGTGGCAATGTTCGAGGCCGTACACGAGAGAACAGCGGCGGTGTAAGCAGGACAGTAGTTGACAGTTAACAGTCGAAGGTTATAGCCCAAACCGCCTTTAACCTTCGACCTTCGACTACTACTCAGGGCCGAATACAAGAGAGAATCTCATCTTATACTCTGCGGACTTCGATACCTTTTTGGACAAAGCCCGCGATGGCTTCGTCCTCGGCACCTGAGTCGGTGATGATTAAGTCTATTTCCCCCAAGGGACAAATCAGGTGGGTGGTGACTACGCCCAGCTTGCTGTGATCTGCGACAACGATCTTCTCTCGCGACTGCCGGACCATGACGTTGTTGAGGGCGGCTTCGTCCGAGTGATAAGCGGTCACACCGTGGTCCGGATGAACCCCGTTGGCACCAATGAAGGCCTTGTCCGGGGAAATGCTGCTCAGCGCCTGCATTGCCGTCGCGCCGACCAGGGGAAACCATCCGCCGTGTAAGAATCCCCCCGTAACAAACACGCTCACTCCACGGCGGTTGCAGAGTTCCATGGCGACGTTAACCGTGCTCGTGACGGCAGTGACCTGCAGACCCGCCGGAATGCTGCGGGCCACCTGGTTGGTGGTTGTCCCTGACGTCAGTACGATTGTGTCCCCGTTGGAAATCAGTCCCGCCGCCAGCAGGTGGCGGGTGAGGGGAACTCCTCGGCCAGATCCTGCCAGCGCGCCCCGCTGCGCCGAATCCACAAAAGGCCTTCCAGCGCCTTGCAGTCGGAAGCGCGCGGCCGCCCACCCTGGCGGTGCCGAGGAGCTTTGGGCAGCAAGGGCCGAATCTCTTCCCACTGGGCGTCGGTCAACAACCGACCCTATCGCGCCATCGGCCCTCCCTCTGGCGCTGCTCACTTCCGTGATCCCCCTCCACGCAAAAATAACTACCTCATATTCAGCTCCTTGTACAGGGTTTTGCAATGAGTTCTGGCTGATTGAGTCTGATGACGAGAAGTTCGATTCTCCGCAGTCCGGTTCCGCGCAGAACAAGGTGGGTTTCGGCGAAGATTTGCGCTTTCTTGCGCTCCAGGGAGCGGAGAAACCAATTGGGCAGACTGAATGGCGGAGAGGGTGGGATTCGATGCCAACCTTAGCAGATTTCCCAAAGAAACCGATAACATTATAACCCCCTTGCTGTCAACGTGCTTTTCGCCACTTTGGGATTTCACTAGGTTTTCCTCGCACATTTCCGCATGTCGTTTTTGCCGGATGTCTAAGGAAGTTTAGGAAACATTCTCCCCCGCGAAAAGCGTCCTCTGCCTCAGCCCAGGCCCTTATCTCTCACTCGCGTGGGCGGGATGACCGCGAATCCCTGGGCAATGGCCCGGTGGTTCGCCTTCAGGCCCGAGGGGTCGCGGGTGACAGGTCGAGGCGGCTCGAGAGGCGGAGGCAGTATGTCGAGCAGATGGTCGCCACGGCGCGGAGGCCGGGGATGAGCCGGGAGGTCATCGCCATCGAGACGCAGGAGGGGTTCCGCAAGGGGGGAGACGGGCTGAGGGGGAGGGCCGGCCCCGTCCCGTCATTCCTAAATTGTTTTCAACGCTGACATTGATGCATTGATTCCATCACGGGAATGGTCGCGCCCAATTCCCGAAGTTTGGATTCCAGCTTTTCGGCGGCCTTCAGGTATACATCTCTCCTGTAGTTCATGTGAAACCAAAGCTTTCCATGAAGCTCGGTGCGAGAAGTGCCGTATTTGCGCTCATACTCTGTTGTGTCGGGAAGCTGCGCCTTGTCAACGTTGACCATGCCTGGGACGACTTGGCTGAGCTCTTCAGCATGCTTTTGGGCAGCCTCAAGGTCTAACACTCTGCGGACCCTGTCCCGGCCACTGACGGATTTTCCCACCGTCTCATCGATCTCATCCTCAGAAAGAGCTGGTTTCTCAGAGTCCTCTCGTTTGTCGGAGCGATATTCCTCAAGGTAGGCCCTGTTTCCAGCTTCGGTGATGAGGGCCGTCCTTTCGAACACTTCTCTAACGGCTTCAACTGAGGTATATATGCAGTCCTGTTCATAGGTCAGAAGCATGAATTGGTGGTCATCGCTGTCCGCCTTTTCCCCGTCATATTCGAGGTAGCGCACGACGCGTGGACGCATTCCGAACACTTTCTCATATGCGGCAGCATTCTCAATTTGTTCCTTCCTGAGGATGTCCATCCCGTTGTCCTTATGGCGCCTCTTCAGTTCTACCGGGCCACGGTGGCCCGATTCAGGGTCAAACAGAAACAGGTCCGCTTGCCCTCTTTTTCTTCCGACTACCGGCTTTTCTGGTCTTGCCATACTATCCCTCCTTTCAATCGTCTTACTTTTTGAATGGCTCCGGTGACTTGTGGACCGGCCCGGCTCCCAACCTTGAGTACCTTCACCTCCTGCGTCCAATGAGTTCCTTTTCCTCTGTCCCCTGTTCAGCCTAAAAGCGCTCTATCTCCGCCAGCGCGTCGCCCTTCACGGCGGTCAGCGCCGGACTGACCACGTACCAATCTCGGTCGTCCCCTGAGGTGGCGACGCACCTCCCATCCTCAGGGACGGCGAGGACAAGCCTCCTCTCCTCGGTGACGATGCGGCCTACGAGCATCGAGCTTCCGTCATACAGGACGATCTTCCGCGCTTGCGCAAAGACCTCAGCCATCCTCAGCGGGTTCTTCTGCTCACTGTGCCCAACTTGTGGTCTCGGCACCTCTACCTGGAATATACGTTGGTATCCGGATGCGGCCAGGACTTTTTGGGGTTCGTCGCGCAGCCGGGCATTTTGAAAGAGGACGTTTTGAGTCCTTAGCATTGATACACTCTGATGATGACGAGCTTCTCGTCCTGAACTCAAGGTATGTCGACAGCCGGGACCTCTGCTGTCTTGACCAGCGTCCATGCGTTTTCTCCTTCTCCTACTGCAATGCACCTCAGGCGATGGCCGCAGCCTACCTTTTCTTTCCAATGTGACCGGCATTGTGGCTACCCGGCGTGCTGATTTGGTCCTGCCCTCAGTTCCCGCTGAGGGCAGGGCCTTATGCCCTACACCAGCAGGATACTAGAAGCGCTTGTTGTTTGTCAAGAGGCTTTTTATGGCCAACGGATGGTATGGATCACAAGCAACAGGTTAGCTCTGCTTAGGTGGGCGTCCGCCAGCTCTGGTCTTACGCATAGCGTTTATCTTGCGGTAGTATTCTGGCCCCCGCTTGGCTGTGGCTTGACCGCCTCTACGACCGAGCGAAACCGCTGCCGGGTCTGGCTTATGCTTCTTGGCCATAACCTGACATTGCAGCCAGCGCTTCTTGCGGTCAAGACAAAACTCTCCAAGTGACGCCACGACCCAGTGCCGTCAACAAGCCTCCACGGGCGAACATAGTCGTCGTTTGGGAAAAGGCGGAAGAAACCATTGTGGTAACGGCTAAAAGGGTATTGCTGAATTGCGGGCCCGCTGTCTCCAGCAGCCAGCTGAGCCACTGGTTAAACGACGCCAGCGACGCGGGGACCTGGACGGTGTTCGTCAGCAACCCGGACAACCAGACCTCGAACATCTGGAGCTTCACCGTACAATGAAGGACCACACTGATGATTGACTCCGTGTTGGTCCACTGTCTGGCTACGACACGGCGTCGAAGGGGATTTTGGCTCAAAAACCGATTTGTCTGAAGAGTAGGAGCCGGAATCGTGCCGCGGGGCGGTCCTGTCCCGATTCTTGTAGAAAAAGGAATGGCGTATTCTCCTGAAAGCCATGGAAAGAAAAACCTGACGAGCCCTGGAGGGCGGTCAGGAACAGGAGGAATACGCCATGCGGAAAGGTACCACCGAAGGAGGGGAAGACCAAGCGTGTCTCTGGCGAGAGGGGTTGGAAGCAGCGATTCGGGAACGGGTGCGAGAGGTGATCGAAAAGATTCTGCACGAAGAAGTGGAAGAAGCTCTGGGAGCGGGGCGGGGCCAACGCGCGGTGGGGCGTCGGGGCTACCGGCACGGGACGAAGGCGCGCGGGCTGGCGCTGCGGTCGGGGGCGGTGAAGTTGGCGGTTCCCCGGGCCCGGCTGGTCAACTCCGACGGGGACGAACGCGAGTGGCGGAGTGTGCTGTTGCCGCGCTATCGGCGCAGTTCCCCGGAGGTCGAGCAAGCGGTGCTGGGCGTGTATCTGTCGGGCGGCAACACGCGCCGGATCCGGGGCGCGTTAAAGCCGCTGCTGAGCGGGGCGCCGCTGTCGAAAAGCGCGGTGTCGCGGCTGGTGAATCGGCTGGAAGAGAGTTACGAGCGCTGGCGCCAGCGGGACCTGGCCGAGGATCACATCGTCTATCTTTACTTGGATGCGATCTATCCCAAGGTGCGCAGCGCTCTGGAGCGGATCTGGCCGGGCGTGGCGCATCAGCGTTGTACCGTGCACAAGCTGCGCAACCTGCTGGCCAAGGCTCCCGAGCACGCGCAGGAGGCGGTGCATGAGGACTATAACCGGATCGTCTATGCCCCGGATCGCGCGGCGGCGGGAAAGGCGCGCGACGGCTTCCTGGCCAAGTGGAAGAAACTGTGCCCGTCGGTGGCCGCCAGTCTGGAAGAGGCCGGCGAGGAGTTGCTGACCTTCTACGCTTTCCCAGCGAGTCAGCATAAGTCGTTACGGACCACCAATGCGATTGAACGGCTGCAGGAGGAGTTCCGACGACGCATCAAGACGCAGGCTTCACTGCCCTCGGAGAAAGCGGCCTTGCTGCTGTTCTTCGGCTTGTTCGCCAGCGGCCAGGTGAAGATGCGTCGGATCGAGGGATGGTTCGATCTGGGTGAGACCGCAGCCGCGGCCGCTTAGAAGAAACTTATGGCTTCGCAGGGGAAAATGCGCTACTTACTTTTCCACAGAATTCGGGACACAACCGAACACCGGAATCAGTCGTGAAAAAGCTGACCGGCCACCGCAGCGAGGCATTGAAGCGTTATCAGCACCTGTCGCCGCAGTTCAGGGCGATGACGACTGACCTGCTGGCAAAGGTTTTGACGGACAAGGCTGGTGACACACGTAGAGACACACCAGCCAAAAAGATGTCAGGGACTGCTGAAGGGAAGAAGTGCAACCCTAAGAAAGACAAAGGGTTGGATGGTAGGCCCGTGGGGACTCGAATCCCAGACCTCTACCGTGTCAATTCTGTAAGTGATGATAGCAGCGATGAGCAAGAGTAGCCTTCCAGGCAGTATTCATACGGGTTTCATGGCACTAGCCGACCCCTTACGCCAACGCTGCTTATTGCGGCACAATCGCGCTCTTAGGACTGGTTACGTCACAAATCACTTCCATGAGCCGTGTGACGAATGAACGTGGCGTGGCCAATGATCCGCTTAAGGCGCGTCCTCAGGGCGTTCTGACGTCCTGACGCCTATTCCATAAGATGGTTCAGGGCCGGACTCGCCCTAGCCACCGAGGAACCGACAATTCGCTTACCTGCCTCGTGCGGGACTGCACAAGATCCCCCCAGTTCTGATCCTGCGAGAGCCACTAAGACGGAGGAGACCGACTGCTCGAGCCTTTCGAATTACGAATCACCCAGTGTGCGCCCGTATGGGCAGATTGCGATCGTAGAGAATGGGGGTCGTGACGTGACTAGGGTTTCTTGCACCTTCGACAACGACTATCCGGGAAGTGGTGATCGACGTCCTGCGGGCGAAACGTCTTTGAAGGGAGCACGTGACGCGGAGGTTGCGTCATGCCTCCTTCCATGACTCTTCCATGTCCGACCGAGCCTGGGATTGAGGCGCCTCTCAAGAAAGCTGTGGCCGCTCGCCTCGCAGCTCATTGGGCTGGGGAAACCAACGGCCACTCATCCTTCCACACTATCCTAGAACGACCACTTCAGCGCCAATTGAATTTCACGCTGGTTGTCGGGCAGGGTGCTGTAAATCGCCGCCCCGCCGGACTGGTCCACCGTGCCGGCCGGAAGCGCAAACTGCGGCGTATTGAAGAGATTGAAAAACTCCGCGCGGAACTGCAGCGTGTGCTTCTCGGTGAGGCGGAAATCCTTCATGATCGCGAAGTCGGAGCTACGCTGATCGGGCCCGCGCAGGTTGGTCCGGCCGCCGTTCCCGTACATTTTCGCAAAGGTCTGGCCGGGCGCGAGCGCAGGAACAACAAAGGCCGCTTGGTTGTAAAAGCAATCGAGGGTCTGATGACCGGGGTTACTGCAGCCCAGCGACGCCTGCGTGGCGGTGTCGAAGGAAAAGTCGTACGGGTTGTGGATACGGTCGGGGCGGCCGCCGGCGCCGGTGTTGGTCTGATCGAACGAGAGGAACGCCGTGTAGACCTCGCCGCTGCGCAGCAGGGTAATGCCCGAGACCTGCCAGCCTCCCAAAACCAGGTCGGCCGCTCCGGGCAGGTTGCTGAGAAACTTCCGGCCCTTACCAAACGGCAACTCCCACACATAGCTCACCACAAAGCGGTGACGCAGGTCAGGTTGAACGGGACCTTTTTCAGCAGCAATGTCGTAAGCATTCTGGATCTGCGCTCCCACATTACCGTCGGCAGTTCCCAGGTTCTTGGCGAAGGTGTAAGACGCCATAATGTTGAAGCCCTGCGAGAAGCGCTTGTTCACCGAGGCCTGGAAGGCGTGGTAGGCGATGCTAAGCTCCGGGAAGTTCCAGGGCAGAATCACATCTAGGCCCGGTAGTTGGTTGTAGTACGGGCGGCCGTAGTTCCCCACTGAGAAATTGGAATCGAGCGGCAAAGGGGGTTGGTTCAGGTTACTCGACTCGTGGTTCCATAGATGGAGCCCGCGTGTCCCCACGTAGGCCACCTGCGTCACCCAGTCTTTGACGAACTCATGCTGGACGTTGAGATTCCACTCCATGATGTAGGGAATGACCCGTTCCGGCCCGTTCGTTCTAACCGTCCCGAAAGGAGTGTTGGGATCGGGATAGGAGACGGTCGCCGGCAGGATGTCGTTGATGTACTGCCCGGCCGCCGGGATGTTCGCGGCGCTGAAGACCTGGGAGTTGACCGACAGGTAGGGGGGATTCAAACCCAGGTCATCAAAAATGTTCCCTTCTTGCGAGTAGAAGATGCCGAATCCGCCGCGAATGACCGTCCGCTTCTTGCCAAAGGGCGACCAGGCAAAGCCGGCACGAGGCCCAAAATTGTTTTTGTCGAACTTGACGCCGGCGTGCGGCACGCCGTTCGGACCCTCGGCGTTGACGACCACGGCGCGCTGCAAATCGAAGTTCCCAATCCGCCCGTTGACTGGCGACACTACCTCGTAACGGAGACCGAGGTTCAAAGTCAGATCTGGAGTCACATGGTAATCGTCCTGAACGAACGTCGCCAAATCCCAATAGCGCGTTGGGTATTCGCCCTGCAACGTGTCCTGCTCGAAAGAGTTGGGATTACCAAGGAGGAGATCAGATAACCCGTTTCCTCCCGTGGCGGTGGCCAAGTCGTACGTATACTGGCCATCAAACTGGAACCATCCGGCCGGCGCGGTGGTTTGGAAGAAGTTGCGTTGCTGCCGCCGAAAATCCACGCCGACCTTCAATGAGTGCTTGCCCCGCACCCAACTCAATGTGTCGGCGACCTGGAAGATGTTCTCGACCACGAACTCCGGAGTCCACAGTGAGTCGCCCAAGCCGGTGTAGCCGGCCGGCTCGATAAGGGTTAACCCGGAGGATGTCTGATCGCCGCGATTGGCGTTTGCGATGCCCAACTGCTGTGAAGGGTTCTTGCCAAAATTGAGCGGCAAGCCCGCCACGTGGTACCGGAAGAACCCGCCGTGCAGGTCGTTCAGCACCGTCGGGCTCAGCGTGTGGGTCCAGCCGGACGCCCAGTGTTGGGCGCGGTTCGTAGAGTCGCTGGGGCAACACTCGTCCCCGCCCAGCTCGCCCAGCGAGCCCGGGCGATGGCTGTCAACATTGCCGTAGCTGTAATGCACAAAGAGCTGGTCCTGCTCGCGGAAACGATGGTCCAACCGAATGTCAAAGGAATCCTGATTGTTGATGAATTTGGGATTTAGAACGTAGTTCTCGAAAAGCCCGGAGCCCGGGCGATTAGGATCGGGATAGAGATTGACGACGTTTTGGCCGACCGGGTTAATGTCCACGCAGTTGGGAGAAGGGTTAGTGGCGCAAAAGCCCGCTGGTGGAATCACATTTGTTTGGCCCAGGTACGAAATAGGATCACGCAACTGGATCGGTGTGCCGTCGGCACAGGTGAAGTCGCGAGTGCTCTGAGGATTGAAAATGGTCCCGGTGTCGAAGGTCGGATCTCCTGCTCCGGGACTTGGGCAGGGGGAAAACGTGTCACCCGTCAGCCGATCGGTGAAATCCCCACCGCGCTCGCTGGCATTGGGCACGGTCGACACATTGGTCAACCCCTGACTCACACGAATTCCTTGATAGTCTCCGAAGATGAAGGTCTTGTCTTTCTTGATCGGCCCGCCCAAGTAGAAGCCAAACTGATTGCGTCGGAAGGCAGGCTTTGTGGCGTCGAAGAAGTTGCGTGCGTCGAGTGCATCGTTGCGGATGAACTCGTAGGCTCCGCCGTGGATGTCGTTGGTGCCGGATTTGAGCGCTACGTTGACTGCGGCGCCGCCGCGGCCGAATTCCGCGCTCATGGAGTTTTCTTCGATGCGGAACTCCTGAATGGCATCGGGGGGAGGCAGGGCGATCACACCACCTAATCCGAACTCATTGTTGTCCACGCCGTCGAGCAGATAGTTGTTGTTGGAGACGCGCAAGCCGTTGACCGAGAGAGCCTCGTTGGCGCGCTCGTTTTCAAATACTCCGCCGCTGACGTTCGAACCCTGCTGGCCGGAGTTGGCGCCCGGGCCCAGATACGCCAGCGCAATGAAGTTGCGGCCATTGAGCGGCAAATCCACGATGCGCCGTTCCGTCTCAATCGTGCCCAGCGACGAGGTCTCGCTCTGAATCAGGGGCGGCGCGCCGGTGACTTCAATCGTCTGGGTCATGGCCCCAACCTGCAGGACCAGATCGACACGCACGACCTCGTTCACCGGTACTTCAATGTTCTCCTGCACGATCTTCCGAAACCCCTCTTTCTCCGCCGTTACCGAGTAGATTCCAATGCGCAGCAGACTGGCGGCGTACACGCCGGCGCTATCCGTTGTGACTCTTGTCGATTGGTTGATGCGGACATTCGTTACGGTGACAATGGCGCCCGGCACGACGGCACCGGATGCATCGGTGACGGTGCCCGTAATGGCACCTCGATCCACCTGGGCCCCGGCCGGAATTGGAAGCAAGAAAACCACTATTGCCAGCGCCAAGAAGAAATCTCGGGGGGTCTTCCTAAGGGAGTCACTCCTCACGGCAGCCTCCTGAATAAAGCAGGGATTTTCCGACCCAAGCCACAATCCAGACCCGATGTGGGCCAGAAGGTACCACAAATTGTCCGTCATCTCAATACAATGTTGGCATTCAAGAGGTGAGCGGGGCCCAGGACCCGTTGACGTCGGGCTGTTCGACGAATTGAGGTCGTCAAGCCGGTGACGAGAAAGGCTCGCCTCAGTCGGGAAGCGACTGAGATTGCTCTGTCGCCTTCGGTTGGACGTGTCCGTGGTCGGGTGTGGTCGCCGATTGTGCGAGGACGAATTGCTTGATGGCCGCGCGGCTGCGCGCCATCAGTTCGTGGCGATTGCGGGTCAGTTCTGTGTATTGCGCCAATTCTTTTTCCGCTAAATCAAGTTGGCCCAGATTGCGGTAGGTTTGGCCCAGCCGGTAGTGAGCCATCTCCGAGCGCGGATTGAGGCGGACCGCTTCGCGATATTCAGCGACGGCTTTCCCATCCTCCTTTCGTGCCGCGAGGAGGTTGCCGAGTTCCAGGTGAGCATCGGCAAAGTCCGGCTTCAATTCGATGGCTCGCCGGAGGAACTCTTGGGCGAGCTGCAGATTCTCTGGTTGGGCGTTGGCCTGGCCTTGTCGCAGGAGAAGGACACCGTAGCAATGCTGGATGGGGGCACTCTGAGGGTAACGTTCAGAAAGGTGTTTCAAGCGAGGCAGAACCTTCGCGGATTCCGCCGGCGCCAGAAACGACGGCAGTGAATTCCAGGCGGCATAGGCGGAAGGTGAAGAGGGGTCAAGCTCGAGTGCCGTCAGGAACGCCTCCGCGGCTTCGAGATACTGACGCGTGCCGTAGTGAGCATAGCCCAGCCCCACGAATTGGCGAACAGACGAGGGAAACTTCTGGCTCCCCACCCGGAAGACATCCTGCGCGGGGTCGAAGGTAAAGTGAACCATGTATTCCATTCCCAGATCAAAGTAGTACTGCTCGTTCGTGGGTTCGAGTTCCACGGCGCGCTGGTAGTCGCGCACTGCATTGAGATAGTCGCCCGTCGTCTCCTCGAGCGCTGCTACCAGGTTGTGCAACTCCGCCGTTGGCCGCTCCTGCAGAACCTTTCGGCCAAACTCCACCGCCGCTTGCGGTTGGCCAGCGCCGCGATACGCAATCACCAGGTTGAAGGCCGCGGAGTAGCTTGCTGGCTCGAGGCGAAGTGTTGCTTCAAATTGCGGAATCGCCTCCGCGAAAAGATTGTGTGAAGCAAACAGCAGGCCCAGCGCAAAATGCTGGTCGGCGCTCATTGGCGCTGGCGGCCGCGGTAATGGTTCGGCCGCGGAAGTTGGGCGGTGCTCCAGGATGGCCCGCGCTAACGAGAGGTAGAGTTCGAACGATTGGGGAGAGATTTCATAGGCACGACGATACAGCCGGAGGGCCGTGGCCGGGTCGCCGCGGTCCTCCGCCAGCATCGCCGCCAGGACATAGTACCTAGCGGCGAGTGAAGGATCCCCAGGCGGACGAATCTGCGCCAACGTCTTCTGTACTGCACCGGTCTCTTTGAGTTCCCGCTGCACCCGTGCCAGCTCACAGGTTGCTTCGAAGTCTGCCGGTCTTATTGCCAGCGCTCTTTCCAAATACGGCTTCGCCTCCGCGAAACTCCGTAACGCGGTCAGTGTTTTCGAGATCCCAATCAGCGTCGAGAAATTGCGTGGCTCGCGCTTGAGGCCCTCGCGAAATGAATCGACGGCTTCATGCAAGCGTCCCCCCTGCACCAGCAATGTGGCGAGATTGTCGTAACCGAGCGCAGCCTCCGGCTGGAGTTCTATCACCTTTCGGAAGCTCGCTTCCGCCTCCTGGAGTTTCCCCAAACGCGCCTTCGCCAGGCCCCGTAGGTTGTAGAGCGATGGATTGTGAGGATCGTGTGCGAGGGCAGCATCAATGGCCCTCAGGGCTTCATGGGTCTTGCCGCTTTCGAGCAGGCGGAACGCCGTGTCGTACTCTGCGGTGCTTTGAGCTCTGACCCCCTTCGTCCCGCCGGAATGAGCCCAGGTGAAGGCGGCAAGCAGGGCGCTGAGCAGAAGCGCCAGGCACGACGAGTTGGCGATGCGGCCCACAGTCACGACTTTTCCTGCGAGATGATTCCTCTACCTTCCTGGATAGTCACAAAATGATTTGCCGGGACACGCGTCAGAGTCTCTTTGCCGCCGCTCAGCCAGCGCACTTCGAGATTCGCTTCCTTGGCATTGCCGATGCCGAAGTGCAGCCCCAGGTCGTTCTGTGAGCAGAAGCTTCCACCGCTCCGCACTTCCTGCATCTGACGACCGCCCGTCGTTTCCACAATCACTCGCGAGCCAATGGCAGCGCGGTTGGTTGTTGTTCCCACGAGTTTCACATGAAGCCACGCGTTGGTAGACGGCGCGTCGTTCCGCAGCAAGGTGGGGCAGTCATTCACATTGTTGATGACAACATCGATCTGACCGGTGCGGAACAAGTCGCCGAACGCTGCCCCCCGACCGCAGTGCGAAACAGTGAGGCCGGGTCCGGCCCGGTTGGAGATATCCTCAAACCGTCCGTTGCCCTGATTGCGCAGCAGGAATTTTCTTCCTTCCTCCGGGCCCATCGGATGGGGGGTGCCGGAAGGATAAATCGGGCCGCTGGCGATTAGAATGTCAGGTCGACCGTCGTTATCGAAATCGAGGAATGATGTGCCCCACTTGACCGTACGCGTTAGCCCGCCAAGTCCCGCGGGAAAGGTCACGTCCGTAAAGAAGCCGTTGCCTTCATTGTGGAATAGTGCCGGAGTTTCATCTGAGAAGTTGGTCTTAATGATGTCGAAGGAACCGTCGCCATCGTAGTCGCCTGTGTCAACGCCCATTCCGGCCTGGGTGCGGCCGTTGAGGTCGAAGGCGACACCGGCCAGCAAACCGGTCTCGCGGAACGTCCCGTCGTGGTTGTTCAGGAAAAGGAGACTCGCAGTTGAATCATCGACCACGTAGACGTCCGGCCAGCCGTCGTTGTCATAGTCGGCGACGCAGGGAGTGAATCCGTACGTAGGTTGCGGCTTCCAGATGCCGGCCTGCTTGGAAACGTCCGTGAATGTGCCATTGCCGTTGTTGTGGTAAAGAATGTTGTGCGTCCCTTCGAGTCCTGCCACGCCATAAAGGACCGGCGACTGTTCTCCGACCAAGGAGGGATTGCTCTCGTAAAGGACCGTGCCGTATTGATATCCGACGTAATTGCTCACGAACAGATCGAGGTGGCCGTCGCGGTCGTAGTCCAAGAAAGCCGCGCCGGAATTCCAGTGGTCCTCGGGTTGGAGGAGGCCCGCTTCGCGCGTCACGTCCGTAAAAGTCCCATCGCCGTTGTTGTGGTAGAGCACGTTCTTGCCGTAGTAGGTAACGAACAAATCGAGCCAGCCATCGTTGTCATAATCGCCCACGCAAACACCCTGCCCCCAGCCGTGACGCGCCAATCCTGCCTTCTCAGCGACGTCGGTGAACGTCCCGTTGCGGTCGTTCTTGTACAAGCGGTGCGTGGGCTCCTGCCCTTTGGGGAATCCGTTCAGCCCCCAGCCGTTGACGATGAAAATGTCGAGCCAGCCATCGTTGTCGAAATCGCAGACGGCAACACCGCCGCCCGTTGTGGTCAAAAGGAAATCCTTACCCTCGTGGCCGGCAATAACGGTTCGTGCGGTCAGGCCTGCTTGCTCGGCGATGTCTACATAGCGAGGGAAGTAATCCAGAGGCCCCGGAGAAAGCGCACCACGGGTCACAAGATTGTGGACAGGAAGCAGCCCACAACCGGCAGCCCGGAAGAGGTCCGTCAGGAAGCGGCGTCGATTCACGAAAGGATTATAACGCGGTTGTTTTTATTGGGATGCGTTCTCGCCGAAGTCAGACGGGTTCACTGACCTGATGGAACGGACCCACCCGGTCTCTGCAGAGGCGGTGGGGCCTATCGGGTCGCGGCTTACCGCGATCTAAAAGATGAATTCTTTCGGCCTTTTAGTGAGTTGATTGTAAGCATCCGGTGAGCCCATACCGGGTTCACCGGACGAACACGAACGTGGTGGCAGAGTTTATAGGAGATCGGATTCTCACCCGGGCTTTGGTGTCGTCGATTTCATAATCCGATGGAATTGTAGCGAATGACAGAGGTTGGCGCACGGCCATGCGGCGAGTCGTTTACGTTCAGCGGCGCCGGATTCAGTCCAACTACGTTGATGGGACGGCGTGCTCTTTGACGTAGGTGTCGATGCGCGGATCCCGATCCGCGCCGGAAGCGCCCGGCGCGATGTAGTGGAACGCTTCGGCGTATTCGACTCCGTATTGCCTGCCCAGTTCGCGGCTTTGCGCCATGACGAACTCCCGGATGTAGTTTCGATCCGCGCTGAGGTCATCGTCGCCCAGCAATGGCAAGCGCTGATTGCGCTTCGCCAATTCTGCTCTCAAGCGTGACCCGAGGTGCCCGCCCGGACCTTTGGCGACATTGGCCCGGTTGGCTTCCACCTTCTTATCGATCTGCTTTGTGATATCCACTACGCGCGTGATCTCCGGACGCCGTGCAAAGTAGTACTTATCCTGCACTGTCTTCGGCTCAAGCCCAGCTGCGAACTGCTCCGGATAGTCGTGCGCCCGACCGGCCATCCAGCACGCCGCTTCCACCGCCCGTGCCAAGGTGTAATGATCGGGATTCTCCTCATCGTGCGCCCAGGGATCCCAACCCACGACGGTATCCACCTTGAGCAGGCGAATGAGAAAAATGACCCGGCAGATCAACTCGTTGAGCGAAACGTCGGCCATGCGGTGGTTGTTGTAGTTCAGGTCGAAGTGACTCTTACAACCCAGGATGTCTGCTACCTGGGCGTTGTCGCGCTCGTTGCCGAGCACGTTCTCGCCAATGGTTCCCGACGTGCCCAGTCCGGGCGCATCGCCCATATCGTCGTTGGTCGCCCGGACGAGGTAGCCGGTGTAACCTTCTTCGATCAGCTTGGCCACCGTGCCCGCCGCCTCCAGCGGGATATCGTCGGAATGAGCCTGGAGCGCGAGAAGCACTTTTCCTTTGTGGGGTTGGGCCGTGGCGGGGCGCTCAAGAACAACTTTGTCGGCCTCCGTGGACGGCCCTTGGTGTTGACTTCGCGCCAACCGGGCCACCGTCCCAGCGGCTATCAGACTGCCAAAGAATTTGCGGCGTAACATGTGTGCCATTATACTCTCGTCGAGATTGGCCATGAAGATCACCGAGATATGGTCGGGCGGCTTACGCGATGGCACTCCCGAGGGAGGCTGGGCGAACGAGCTTCGGCCGGAGGACTGCGTTCACACTCTCATCGCGGTGTTCACGGATGAAGGCGTCACCGGGTGGGGATCGGCATTCACGAACGATGAACTGGTGCGAGGCGCGCTGCACGTGCTCCAGCCGCTTTACCTGGGCGAAAACCCGCTGGAACCGGAACGCGTGAGCGAGAAGTTGCATGCCAATACGTTCTGGATGGGGCGCGGCGGGTCCATCACCCACACGATCAGCGGGATTGACATCGCCATGTGGGACATTCTCGGCAAGGCCACGCGTCAACCTGTTGGCCGGCTGCTTGGGGGACGGTATCGCGACCGGGTACGGCCCTATGCTTCGCTCCTGATGTGCGAACCCCAGGTCTTGGCCGAGCATCTGGCCGCGGTTCAGTCTCAGGGGTTTCGTGCTTTCAAGATTGGCTGGGGACCTTTTGGACGCCACGGCTTCGCCGTAGACGAGGAAATCGTTCGCGCGGCGCGCGAGGCGGTCGGGCCGGAATCCCTTCTGATGGTCGATGCGGGCGCCAGCGACGCCTTTTGGCGTCGGGACTACAAGTGGGCGGCGCGCACGGCTCGCATGCTCAACGATTACGACGTGCACTGGTTCGAGGAGCCGCTTACGCCCGACAACCTGCACGATTACGTGTTGCTGCGGAACCACTCACCAGTGCCCATCGCGGGTGGTGAGGTCTTGACCCGAAGACAGTCGTTTACCCCATGGCTCCAGCAGAGGGCATTCGACATCGTGCAGCCGGACGTCACAAAGGTCGGGGGCATTAGCGAAGAGCGCCGGATCGCGTGGATGGCTGAGGAGTGTGGCGTGCGGTTCATCCCGCACGGCTGGAACACCGCCTTGGGACTTGCTTCGGACCTTCACCTGGCGTCCGCAAGCCGAAATACCGATCTGGTCGAGTATCTGACCGGGTCTCCGTTTATCGACGATCTGGTTGAAGCGCGTTGGGAACTGGATTCGGAGGGCATGCTGCCTGTGCCGGAGGGTGCCGGACTGGGGATCTCGCTCAACATGGATGCCGTGGAGAAGCACACCGGCCAACGTTTTGGACCGACGGGCCTGAGTGCCTGATGAATTCGCAGAAGACCGGACGCGAGCACGAATTGCCGCGCAGACTGGGGATACTGGATGCGATTGCCATCGTCATCGGTATTGTGATTGGTTCCGGCATTTTCGTGCTTCCCAATCTGATCGCAAGGAACCTGCCGTCGCCAACCGCCATCCTTGCAGCCTGGATAATTTCCGGCGTGCTCTCCTTCTTTGGGGCCTTGGCTTACGCCGAGCTGGGGGCGATGATGCCTGCCACCGGCGGCCAATACGTGTATCTGCGGGAAGCTTACGGGCCGATGTGCGCATTCGTCTGCGGTTGGACGTTCATGCTCGCGGTCTTGTCAGGCGGAAGCGCATGGCTGTCAGTCACGTTTTCGATCTATGTCCGCTATTTCGTGCCGCTGACGCCCGCGATGAGCAAGGTGATATCGATTGCGCTGATTGCGGCCCTTTCAGCGGTCAATTACGTAGGGGTCAGAGAGGGCGCCTGGGTCCAGCGCACATTCACCTACCTGAAGATTGCGGCGCTGCTGGTTCTCATCGGGGCCGCGTTCTTAAGCCCGCACTCTGCCCCCACGTTGGGTGCTTCCGCCAGCCCTCCAGTTTCCCTGGCACATTTCGGCGTGGCGATGGCGGCTTGCTTGATGGCATACAACGGCTGGAGCTACGTCAGTTTTGTGGCGGGCGAGTTGAAGGATCCCCAAAGAAACCTACTACGCTCGCTAGCCCTCGGTATGGCGGCAGTCGCGGTTCTGTATGTGCTTGTCAATGTGGCCTACCTGAAAGTGATGACCATCCCGCAGATTGCCACGACCGAACGCGTCGGCGCGGATCTGGCAACGCGGACCATGGGCTCGATGGGTGGAACTTTTCTTTCGTTGACCGTTCTGCTTTCGATTGTCGGCGCCGTGAACGGATGCGTTCTGACAGCTGCCCGTATCCCGTTCGCCCAGGCCCGGGATCGGCTGTTTTTCGCCAGCTTCGGAGAAGTTCATCCCCGGTTTCTGACGCCCGCCCGCGCCATTCTGTGGGGGGGAATCTGGACTGCCGTCCTCGTCCTCACGGGCTCATACGAGACGCTCTATTCTTACTCGATACTTGCAGCCTGGATCTTCTACACCATGAGCGTTGGGGCAGTCTTTGTGCTGCGCCGCAAGCTGCCGAATGCTGCCCGGCCTTACAGGATGTGGGGCTATCCTGCCACTCTGGTGCTCTTCGTGGCGATTTCTATCTGGTTTATGGTGAACGCTTTTATGACGCAACCGGGGCCTTCATTCATGGCCTGCGTAATCGTTGCCACTGGAGTCCTGGCTTATTGGATCTGGCGTAGACTGGCGCCTTCATGTTAGTTCCCCGGCAGGGCAGTCGAGTGGAGGAGTGATCCAAAGGCGGAGCTTGAGCAAGTGGGGGCTAGAAATCGCCCAAACAGGTCAGCGGAACTGCCCAACGAGCCGCGATGCGACCCGAGGGCAGCTATGTCGGTCTGAACCGCGTCAAGCCATTTAAGAATGTAACTTTCATATGTATCCGTCGCGCCATCTAAAATGTAACCGAGCCAACAGCGGGCGCTGTTGGTTTGGGGCTCAGGCGGCGGTCGGCCAAGTCGTAAATCCTT
>Ga0315282_10006137_pt1 | contig 20207 bp, 15 predicted proteins | sample YL17G07_20_MG_FD_203693 | JGI IMG/M metagenome (GOLD analysis project Ga0315282, IMG submission 203693) | Sediment microbial communities from Yellowstone Lake, YNP, Wyoming, USA - YL17G07_20 | ecosystem: Environmental > Aquatic > Freshwater > Lake > Sediment | place: USA: Wyoming | collected... | reverse complement strand
CCTCGGCGCCGTCGCCATTTTCAAGGTGCTCATCCCCACCTTCCCGGTGCTCTACATCGCTCCCTTCGCCCTCATCTGGAGCTTCGTGTTCAGTCTGATCGACACGCGCGCCATCGGGACGACGGGTTTCCGCGTGGAGCCGCCCTACGTCCGCGAGGGACTGATCATCGGGGCGGACCGGAGCGGCGCTCGCATCGGCCACTCCGTCTGGTTCGCCCCCTGGCCGATCCCGCTGGGTGCCAGCGGGTGGACGCAGAACTTCAAGATCTGCGAACTGGTCCGCTGCAAAACCTCCAGCTTCATCAAGGCCGCACTCATCGCCACGCCCGTCGGCATGCTCGCGAACTTCCTCTTCATCGAGATCTTCTGGCGCATCGCGGACATCCCCTCGGCCACGTACCCCTATGCCGACACCATCCTCCCCATCTTCGCCCAGAACCTCTGCATCTGGATGACCACGACGACGCCGGTCATCAACCCCGACCCGACGTTCTCGGCGGCCAGCATCTTTCGGCCGACGTGGATGCTCGCTGCGTTCGGCGTCTTTACGCTCATCTACGTTGCCAACCGGCTCTTCGCGTCCGCGCGGCCGGACAAACCCGAATTCCTCAGCCTCATCGGACTCGCGGTGGGCATGGCGGTCCCGCTCCCCTTCAGCGTGTCCCTCTTCGCGGGGGGCCTGCTGGCCATGCTCATCCGCCGACGCTGGGGAAAGGAGTGGTTCGACCGCTACCGGAACGTCATGGTGGCGGGACTCGTGGTGGGCGAAGGCATCGTCATCGGGATTGCGGCGGCCGTCGCCGCACTCAGGAATTCCCTCGTCACGATTCCTTATTGAAGGAGACCACGCAATGAAGGTTTATATGTTTACAGACATGGAAGGCGTGAGCGGGATCCATCGCGTGGAGTTCACACAGCCGGGGAGCGGCCGGTATGAAGAGGGCAGAAGACTTCTGACGGCGGACGTGAACGCGGGAGTCGCCGGATGCTTCGACGGCGGCGCGACGGAGGTCGTCGTCCGGGACGCACACCACGACGGCGACAACTTCCTGGTGGAGGAGATAGACGGGCGTGCGGTGATCGACCACGGCGGCGTGGGTGCGTGGGGCGGGTGCCTCGACGCGAGTTTCGACGCCGCGATGATCGTCGGGCAGCACGCGATGGCGGGGACTTTGAACGGGTTCCTCGACCATACCCAGAGTTCGCAGTCGTGGTACGAGTTCACGATCAACGGTCGTGCGGCAGGGGAGATCGGGCAGTTCGCGTGTCTAGCGGGAGCATTCGACGTGCCGGTGGTGATGCTGAGCGGGGACCGCTCGGCGACGGAGGAGGCCACACAACTCCTTGGTCCGATTGAGGTTGCGGCGGTCAAGGAGGGCACCGGGCGCAACTTCGCCACGTGTCTTTCCCCGAAAAAGGCGCGCGAACTCATCCGCCAGGCCGCCGCTCGCTCCCTCAAGCTCGTCGGAAAAATCAAACCCTGGAAGCCCAAGCTTCCCATCGAGGTGGTCCTCAAGCTCACCCGGTCGGACTACGCCGACGCGATCGCTCTGCGGCCGGGCAACGAGCGTCTGGACGCCCGCACCGTGCGTCGGGTCATCGACGACCCGCTCCGCATCCTGGATATCATGATCGACACGCGACCCAGGAAATGAACCACGCCTCCGGCCGAGAGGAGGACGGATGACCGAACTGGAAACGAAACGGGGACTGACGCTTCGCGCGTTCCTCATCGGGCTCGTGCTCGTGCTCGGGTGGCTGATCTACGACTGCACCCTGGCGGTCGATCCCCCGCTGGCGTCGATTGAGACGCTCTACCTGATGGGGTTCGGTGCGGCGTTCACCTTGTTCGTGGTGCAGATGGCGAACAAGTGTTTCGACGAATCGAGGCGGCTCTCGCCGGCGGAGCTTACGGTCATCTACGCCATGGTCGCGTTCGCGGTCCCGTGGGGGATCCTGGTGCGCTGCGCGCTGGAGGCCCCGGTCAAGCTGATGATCACGCACACGGGCGCCGGCGACCCGACCGCCGGGTGGCTGAGCTCCCTCTGGACGACCAAGAGTCGGGACGCCATCGACATGTTCCGCCGCGGCGGATACCTTCCCTGGGAGATCTCCTGGCGCGAGTGGCGGACCCCCATCCTCTACTGGAGCAGCATCCTCCTGAGCTTCCAGCTCTTCGCGATTTCCGTGGTGCTCTTCTTCCGGCGGATCTTCATCGACGAGGAAAAGCTCCCGTTCCCCATGGCCATGGTAGGGGAGAGCATCATCGAGTACCGGCCGTCGAAATCGCTAGAGGAATCGTCGCGCAAGCTGCGCTCGGCCGTGCGCATCGCCTTTGTCGTGGGACTCCTCATCTGCGTCCCCGGCATCGTCAGCATCACGCCCTACGGGTACACGCTCATCCCCATGAACACGGGCTATTACGGGACCTCGACCGGCCTCATCCCGGGACTCTCCGTGAGTCTCAGCTGGGACCCGTTCGTCCTGTGCTTCCTGATGTTCTTCCCGCTGGACGTCCTCTTCACCGTGACCGTCTTCTATATCGGGGTGAATATCGTCATCCCGCTGATCTGTCTCTGGATCGGGGTGCCCAAACCGAGCGTGGGAGAGTGGACGCTGCAGATCTTCGGGTTCGGCGGGCTGGTGGGCCTCGCGTTCTGGCCGGCGTTCTTCCACCGGTCGCTCATCGCGGACGCCTTCCGACGTGCACTGCGAGGCGGGCGTTCGTCCGGCTCGAACGATCCCCTGAGCTTTCGCGTGGTCGTCCTGGGGATGCTCCTTTCCTTCACCGCGTTCGTGTGCCTGTTCATCGCGGGCATAGGCGACATCTCCGCGCACCGCCTGGAGCACACGATCTCCCTTATCGCGTGCGTCTTCGTCATGGTCGGCATGCTCCTGGCGGTCATGCGGCTGAACACCGAGAACGGGTGGCACTATCATTCCCCGTGGTCGGTGGGCAAGGTGATCGCGTACGCGGACTACCACTGGCTGGGGGGCCCGCCGACCGGTCTCTTCAAGACCCAGGCATCGTTCCTTTCCATCGGAGACACCATTCACTTCGGGGCCTTTCACAACACCTTCTCGCCGCATCTGCACCTCTTCGACGCCCTCAAGGTGGCCAGCCATACCAACAGCAGCACGCGCGACGTGCTGAAAGCGGTCCTCCTGACGCTCGCCATTTCCCTGGTCGTGGTGGTTCCGGGCTACATCAGCGTCATCCATTACTACGGGTTCGACCACGGGATGACGAGCGACGACTGGTCCAACTTCTTCAGCTACGCGCAGGCGCAGCACCCGATCGGGTACGAAGAGAACCCGAGCTTCTTCAACACGATCCAGCCGTGGGTGTCCATCCCCATCGGACTGGCACTCATCGGACTCGTGATGTACCTCAGGCGCGAGTACGTGGGGTTCCCGTTCAGCCCCGTCGGCATCGTGATGTGCGCGGGACACTCCTATTTCGGGACCGGCCACAGGACGACCGTCATCTGGTTCTCCATCCTCATCGTTCTCGTGGTCAAGCGCGTGATCTACCGCTGGTTCGGCGTCGGATTCTTCCGGCAACGGGTGATCCCGGTCGTGATGTTCGCGATGATGGGCCTGATGACGGGGATGCTCGTCTACAAGGTCATTTTTGCCTCCATGGGTCGCGGGTTCATGCGGCCGTACTAATTTCCTTCAAGCGGTGGAACACCCGATGGGATACGTGTATGCCGCCTGCTGCATCCTGCTCTGGGGACTGGTGCAGATTCCCATCAAGCTGGCGAGGGCTCCCGGGCGCGTCGGCGTGATGATCAGCATGCCCGTAGGGATCATCACGATGTGGATCATCCTGCTGGCACAAGGGAAGTTTTTGCTGCCGGCGGCGCCGCTGCGGGACTGGTTGTTCACCCTCCTGATGGGGGTGTGCATGTTTCCGGCGGCGACCTACACGTATTTCGAGGCCGTGCAGCGGACCGGGATCTCCGCCGCCGCTCCCATCACCCGGCTGACGCCGCTTCTGGTGGTCATGATCTCCGCGGCGTTCGGCCTGGCCAAACTCTCCTGGGTGCTCGCTTTCGCCGGTGTAATGGTTTTCGTCGGCGGCGCGTTTCTCGCGCGCGGGGCGCACCAGTCACACCCCATCGAGAGCCGCAGGAACCTCCGGGTGGGACTCCTCTACGCCTTCGTCGCTTGCATCCTGTGGACGGCCGGAAACCTGCTCGTCGCGGCAGTCTCGAACAGCATGTCCCGAGCCCTCGTGCTCTTCTACGGACTCAGCTTCGGCGCACTCGTCCACTGGACGGTCATGACCGCAGGAGGCGAGCTCAAGCAACTGCGCTGGGTGAGACGGCTCGACCTGCTGCTCTACTCTATCCACGGGGTCGTCAGTTTCGCCCTCGGCTACTGGGCGTTCTTCGAGAGCATCCGCATCCTGGGGGTGAACGAGGCGAGCGTGATCACCGGATGCTGGCCGGCGATCGGCGTGGCGGCCGGAATCGTGGTGTTCCGCGAGCCGATGAACCTCCAGAAACTTGTGGGCATCGTTCTGTTCATCGCCAGCACGGTCTTGGCCGGGTTCGCACCGTGAGCCGACGTCTTGTTCTTGACTCCACGGACAAAACAGGGTAAACGATACTATCGGACGCAGGCAATGTGCTGTCATCCTGAACGAAGCGAAGGATCCTGCACGGACACGACGGAAAACATCCCTTTCCGCCACGAAATCGGGCATTCCAATCGGTGCCGGGCAAGATTCTTCGTCGCTTTGCTCCTCAGAATGACATTTTGCGGGCCTGCCAGGAGGGGTGATTCATGAGCAAAGGAGCCGAGGTGAAATTTCCGACGACGAAGATCGGGGACATCGAGCTTTCACGGCTATTGATCGGGAGCAATCCGTTCGGCGGATTCTCGCACTTCTCCAGCGCCCGGGATGAGTGGCTGAAGAAGTACTTCACGGTGGAACGCATCGTGGAGGTTCTCGAGGCCTGTTCCGCTCGCGGGCTCAACGGGTTCGTCAGCGGGGTGGTACCCAAGTTCTACGACGCCCTGCGGATGCACGAGGACAAGACCGGCCGCAAGATCCACTGGATCATCACGCCCGGAGGCGAAAGCATGATCGCGGAGACCATCGAGGAGGAGATCGACTGGTGTGCCAAGCACGGGGCCGAATTCGTCCTTCCACACCCGTGCTGGACGGACGTGCGGCTGGTACCGTCCAAGAACGAGATCATCGGTCTCGACGACATCACCAGGCGCATCCGTGACCTGGGACTTATCCCGGGCGTGAGCACCCACCGGCCCGAGACCGTCGTCGTCTCGGACCGCCGGCCGTACGACGTCGAGACCTACATCCAGATCCTGAATCCCATCGGGTTCCTGATGACGATAGAGACGGACTGGTGTGCGTACGTCATCAAGCGGGCGGACCATCCGACCATCTGCATCAAGCCGCTGGCGGCGGGACGGGTGCTGCCTCCGACGGGGTTCAAGTTCGCCTACGACAACTGTAAGCCGGTGGATGTCGTCTGCGCCGGTTTCCTGAGTCCGGAAGAGGCCAACGAGGACATCGACATCTGCCTGGAAATCCTCACCGGGAAGCCGCGCGAGCGGAAACTGCAGGTCACCCGCAGCAAGCGGTCCATCATCAAGTAGCCGAGGACGCAACGGAAAGTCCGAAGGCCGAAGGGATGGCAGCCCTTCAGCCCTCGGTCTTCATCCTTTCTTCTCCTTCAGCCTGCCCTTCAGCCTTTTCAGGACGCGGTCCAGTCGAAGATGACGCCCATGGTCTCACCGCGACGCTCGTTGAGGACCGCGTAGGCCGCCTGGCAATCCTCCGGCCTGAACGTGTGCGTGTTGAGTCCCGCCATGTCGAACCGGCCGCTCGCCAGCAGCCGGAAAAACAGTCGGTGGATCCGGTGCAGCGTCCAGGGGGGGTCCATGTGCGTGCTGTGGGCGCCGATGATCTTGAGCCCCTTCTGGAGGACATCCGCAGTGAGGTGCTGCTTGTCCGGCGTTCCGGTGTCGCCGAGAAGGACCATGCGGCCGCGCGCCGCGCACGCACCTAGGGCCTGGGCAAAGACGACGTGATTGCCGGTGGTATCGACGACCAGCGCCGGAAGCTCCCCGTCATTAGCCGCCTTGATCTCGTCCACGCATTCCGACAGGGGCTTGGCGATGACGTGCGTCGCTCCCCCCATTTGCGCGAGCTTGAGCCGGGGGGCGACCATGTCCACGACGATGATGGTTTCGGCTCCGAATGCGCGCGCCCAGCGGACCGTCATCTGGCCGATGGGCCCTGCGCCGATGACCAGCATGCGATCCCCCATCGCGTAGGGGGCGGCCTTGGCTCCCATGAAGGCGATCTTGGCCAAGACGAACCACGGCGCGGTCTTCGCGTCCGTGCCCTCAGGCAGGACGAGGCATTGCTCCTCGGGCGCCACGTGTATCGACGCGTGTTCCCACTGCATGACGACGCGGTCGCCCGGCTTCACGGACTTCACGCCTTTGCCGACCTTCTCGACCTGGCCGCAGATCGCGTAGCCGGGATAGAAGGGATACTTGACCCACTCGTCCCACGGGGTCCCGGGGTCGAAGTTCCGGTTGAAGATGGTCATTTCGGTGCCGGTGCTGATGAGGGAATAGAGGGAACGCACCGCCACCATCCCCGGTTCCACCTTCTTCGGCTCGAACGTTTCGACCTTGACCTGCTGTCTTCCGGTGAACACGATCCGCTTCGCCATTTCCGTTCTCCCTAAGGTCAGTTGCGTTCCTCAACGACATTCTCGCCGCGAAATCGGCAATGCGAGGCTGCTGAAAAAGACCAGTCCATCAGAATTCCTGCAACAGCTCCAGCAGTTTGCGGTCCAGCTTGTGGCCGTGCCAGTCTTCGTAGGCCACATCGGTGCGGTCCGAGTCAAGGATGCCAAAGGGGCCGCGGAAGTTCCAGAGCGCCAAGCCGATGCCGTGGCCGGTGAGGATTTCGAGGACGTCGCGCAGCCACGCCAACGTGACGGCGTGAGGCGTGAACTTAAAGCATCCGCCTTCGCCGCAGTGGACTCCGACGCCCCGGCGCGCGAGTTCCGCCCACGGACAGTAGTGCTCTTCGAGCTTCGTGCGGTCCCACGCCTCCCCGCGGTGCACGACGCCGGGCCAGACGGGGACGGGGACGTCTTCGCCCTGCTTGACCCAGGAGGCGCGGTAATGGGTGAGGCTGGACGGCCCATAAGCCCGGCAGCTCTGAGCGACGCCCAGGTCGATGAGCTCCGGGAGCGGGTCCTGACCCCATGACAGGCCATCGAGGAGGATGAGCCGGTCAGGGTCGATTTTCCGGATGCGCTCGATCGCGGCGCGACACACCCGTTCGTGATCGTCGCGGGTCATCCCGTCCTCGGCCCCGTTGGTGGGTTCGTTGACGAGGTTGAAGCTGAGCTGCTTCGACGGGATGCCGCGGTAGCGCCGGGCGAAGAGCTCCCAGTGGAAGCAGAAGGCGTCGAGCGCGGCCGGGTCCTTCCAGAGGTTGAACGGCTCCCGGGGTGGGTTTACGCAGAACCCCGGCGCGCGGTGAAAGTTCAGGTTGACGTGGAGCCCGTGCACACGGCCGAGCTCCACCGCGCGGTCGACCGGCTCGAGCCCAGCCTCCCGAATCTTGTAGACGTCTCCATTCTCAATCCACCGGAGGTACGACATCGGCAGCCGGACAAAGTCGAACCGCCACCCGGCGATCCAGGCGAAGTCGTCGGGGACGAACTCCCCGCTCTGCTTCATGGTAAACATGTCAAGCAGATTGAACCCCCGCCACCGCGGGAGCACCGTCTGAGAAACCTGGGATGAACGCGGGGACATTCTCCTCTTAGCCCCTTTGCGGAAACGGGAGACAGGAACATTCCCGCTTTGACCGGTCGGTCCGCCGCAAGCAGTGTGAATTTCATTCCCAACTTCGCCGCGGTCCGAAGCGTCTGCGGATCGTCCCCGAACGGCACGCATCGGTTCACGCTCCGCCGAACCGCATCCAACCGACGCAGGTCGTTCAAGCTGAGACGTTGGGAAGGTACACGGTCTTCGCCCGGCATGCAAGGGTATTTCCCGGAAGTCCGCCCGGCGGCCACTCGTGGCCGGGGCAACGTTTCTTCCACGCCGATGCCGTTGATTGACGTTGACAAGCCGGGCGGGGAGGATAGACTCGGACCGTTTGAAACGAGAGGCCGGAGGCGGTTCCGGCGCGTCAAGCAGGCACATTCCACAGAGACATGGGGAGGAACAATGAAGAAGATCCGAGTAGGTGTCATCGGTGCTGGGGCGCGGGGCGGCGGGTTCATCCGCTACCATTTCACGAACTCCACGGACTATGAACTGGTGTCGGTCGTGGAGCCTTCGGAATTCTGGCTCCGGGAGGCGTTTCCGAACGGCCTGGGCGGGGTGCGCCGCGACAAGGACTGGCGGAAGATGCTGAAGTCGGACGATTTCGAGCTAGCGGTCATCACGACGCCGGACCATCTGCACGAGGAGCTAGCGGCGGCGGCGTTCCGCGCCGGGAAACACGTCTTCTGCGAGAAGCCTCTCGCGCTGACGCCCGGCGGGTGTCTCAAGGTTATCCGCGCGGCAAGAAAAGCCCGCAAGAAACTCATCATCGGGTTCGTCCTGCGCTACGCGCCGCTCTTCATCAAGATGAAGGAACTCGTCGATCGGGGCGCCATCGGGAAACTCTGCGGCGTCTGGATGCTCCACTCGATCGCGAGCGCCAGCGACTGGTATTTCCACGACTGGCACGGCCTGTCGAAGTGCACCAACAGTCTTCTGCTGCAGAAAGGCTCGCACGATTTCGACGTGATCAACTGGATCGTCGGGGCGAGGCCGAAGCGCGTGGCGGCGTTCGCGGCCCGGCATTACTTCGGCGGCACGATGCCGAACACGCTGGTCTGTCCGGAGTGCGCCATCCGCCGCACCTGCCCCGAGTTCCAGACCGGACCGCGCACGCAGTGTGCCTTCCGCCGGGAAATCGACGTCGACGACAACCACGTCGTCATCATCGACTACGCAAGCGGCGTCAAGGCCAGCTACAACGAATGTCACTTCACCCCCGAGGACAACCGGGAATACATCTTCATCGGGACGAAGGGGAAGCTCTACCTGAATTGGGCCAGGAAGTGGATTCGCGTGGAGGAGCGCTGGGGAAGACAACCCCTTCGGGAGTACCGCGTGACGGGGCGCGGAGGACACGGGGGCGGCGACGCGGGACTCCTCAAGGACCTGGTGAAGTGCATCCGGAGCGGGGGCGACCCCGTCGCAGGTTCGGAATCGGGCTACCTCAGCATCCTGGTCGCCGAAGGCGCCGTCCGCTCCATCCGCGAAGGACGGATCGTCGACCTTTCCAAAGGTTCGAAATGACATCGAGAGCGATGACGCCCCGACAGAGACTGCTGGCCGCGATGCGGTGCGAGGTCCCGGACCGCGTCCCCATACAGGTCCGCGGCGTCCATCCCACGAAAGGCGACTGGAAGCCGCTGACGGACGGTCCCCCGGGCGGAAAACGCGACAGGAGTTACCAGGTCCTCAACGACGTGGTGCTCGAGAAGTGCGACCCGGTCCACCCCGTCGGCTTCGAGTGCGGATGGTTCGGCATCGACCGCAAGACACTGGACATGCGCACTGAGAGACGCGAAGTCGACGAGGACTGGGCCGAGGACGTGGTCACCATCGAGACGCCGAGAGGTCCTCTGACCGAAGTGCGCCGTCGCAGTCTCAAAGGCCGCCCGGGCTTCCAGACCCGACACCCCATCGCCGACGAGGACGACCTCGAGCGCTTCCTCAGCATCCCCGTGGTGCCGCCGCGTCCCGACGTGAGCGTTTTTTTCGACGCGGCCAAACAGGTGGGCAAACGCGCGCTCGAGATCGCCGGCATCGACTCCAACCCCATCGGAATGGCACATGGGCTGCTGGGTTCCGAGACACTGGCCGTCTGGTCGCTGACAAACCGCGACGCGCTCAAGAATTTGCTCGTCGAGCTGAGGTCGCGCTGGCAGACGTTCGTGCGGAGTCTGCTGGACGCCGGGGTGGGACCGGTGTTCGCAACGGCCGGTCACGAACAGGCCGTTCCGCCGCTCCTCGCCCCGGAGGATTTCCACGAGTTGGTGGTGGAGATCGACAAGCCCGTCATGCAGATGATCCGCGAGCGCGGCAACCTCATCCACGTCCACTGTCACTATAACATAGGGAAGATCCTCGACGGCTTCATCGAGCTGGGGATCAACTGTCTTCACCCGGTTGAATCGCCGCCGATGGGGGATATCGAGCTAGCGGAAGCGAAGCGTCGGCTCAGGGGCAAGATCTGCATCGAGGGGAACATTCAGATCGACCTCATCCAGCGGGGCACGCCGGGCGAGGTGCGCGAGGCGACCCGGAAGATCATCGAGGACGCGGCGGAGGGCGGGGGACTCATCCTCTGTCCAACCGCATCTCCTTATTGGCCAAAGCTTTCCAGCCGCATCAGGGATAACTATCTGGCCTTCATCGACGCGGGGCTGGAGTTTGGCCGATATTGCACGTAGCCACGACCGCCATCCCAGGCAGGACGGTGGAATTCGCACAAATCTTCCGAAAATCCTGATAGACGTGGTCAAACACCCGCCATATGCTATAATTAGGGTGAGAGAAGGCACTCGGAGCGCAGAACTGGCACAGGCCGGTGGAATTTCTTCGAGAAGCGTCTTCGAACCGTCGATATAGAACTGTGTAACATGGGACTGCCATTCAACTTGCGGGGGAATTTGCCATGAGAAAAACGCTCGCGATTCTGGTCCTGGCGGGTGTAGGACTGGGCCTACTCTTCTTCCTGGGATCGGTTGGCGCCCAGGCGCAATCGGCCTCACCCGACAAGAATCAGGTGGACTCGCTGGTCGAGCGAATCAAAGCGGCCAAGGCCGACGTGGAACGGAGAGAATCGGAGGACGAAAACGGGAAGCCCCTCCAGCTGACCAAGCCCGATCAGCGCAGTGCAAAGGAGAAGGCGAAGGAAACGGAGGCGAAGAAGACGGAAGTTTCGCGGAAGGAGGAGGGCAGGGCAGCGAACATCCTAGCGGACCGGTACCTGCGCGAGGCGGGGGAAATACCGCGGATGGGACCGCGTGACATCCTCCGGCGTTACGAAGTCGGTTTGACTCCCGAGGAAATCCTCAAGCGAATCCGAGAGAGTCGCGCCACCGAAGCCGAGGCCCAAAAGAAGGGCCAGGAGAAGAAGCCCGATGAGGGCGGCATCGCCCAGGAGTCGGCGCCTCGCGACTACCGGGAGCTGGCCAAGGAGTACAGCCCGGACCGGGTCTATCTGGCCCAGCCCCGCGTCACGGTGGGACCCATCGGCGCAGAGACTCTCCCCGGCCGCAAGGATATGCCGTCGGCCGGCATGACCGAGATCCGACGCAGCACCGGTCCTTCGGAATTCCCCGATCCGAACAAAGACTTAGATAGATATCAGGCTCTCCTCACGGACCGGTTCGGAGTGCGAGGAGAGCTCCCCCAGTTCATCGATCCCAGCCTGCGGAGCACCTACGAGGCACAGCGCTTCCGGAACTGGCTGACGAACGAACAGGACGTGCGGGTCGAGCCGGGGAGAATGGACGTCTCTCAGCTCTACAGCACCTACAGGGCCTTCCAGAGCCTGCCCGAGGTGAACAAGTCCCTGGGCCGACGCGACGCCTATGTCCCCAACTCCACGAACTATCTCACCCCGGCCTACCGCGGCTCCATCTACAGCCAACCGTTCAGCAGCGACCCGTACGCGCGGAACTACTCGCCCAACTCGACACAATCGAAGTACAGCAGTCCCGATTACTACTCCCTGAACACCCGTGAGTCGTTCAGCGACTACTACCAGCGGGAGTACGGCGTGAGCAACGCGTTCGTGCCCGGCTCCGCCGCGCGGCAGTACGAGGTCAACACGGTGAAGCAGTGGGCGGACTCGCTGCGCCAGAACTACGGCATCGACGTGCGGCCCGGGGAGAGGACGTACTCGGAGATGTATCGACTGAACACCTCGATGCCGAGGTATTGATTCCGTCCCGGCTGGACGGGCGCCGGTGCTTCGGAACCGGCGCCTTTTTCTGTACGCACGGCGCGGCCTTCGCCTGACCATGTCGGGCGGCCACGATGCCCGGCCGCCCGGCACCCCGAGACGCACGCTCTTCCGCAGGAACACGCAGGAGTGATCCGAGAAATCCGGAGGCACGGGGAAAAGCGCGCGGCCATCGTCCTCCGCGCGCTGGGGCAGGGCGCCGCGTCACGTCGTCTTGCGGTAGCGCCCCTTCTGTTCCTTGACGAACCGCTGGAACCCGTGACGTTTCAGGTTCTTGTCGCTCAGCATCGGCTTCGTGGACCTGATGATGTTCACGGGCACAATGACTCGCTCGACCGCGCCGCCGCACTCCGGACACGCCTGGAGCGGCTCATCCCTCATCAACTGCACCACCTCGAACGCCTCGGCGCAGTGCCTGCACCCCTTCTCGCCCTCTCGTTTGCGGTAGACATACGTCGGCATGACGTGAAACCCCCATTCTCTTTACACTTCCCCGCAAGTATGGTATCATACCGGGAGGCACGGTGCAAGTCGGAGAACGGCATTTGCGGGAAACTTGCCGAGCGGCGTCAGCATCTTGCGCAGCCGGTGTCCGTCGCACCGGGAGCGGCAATGGCAGCTTGTCGAAGTTTAGAGCCTATCCCAGCAGGTCCCGCGGCTCGCGCGGCCTACTGGGATAGGCTCCTAGTTCCATGAGTTGAGGAGACATCGGATGGACACGACCTTAGCGCTTCTGGGTGGGAAACCGGTCGGCGGGCCGACGCGGCCGGCATACCCCGTCTTCAGCAGATCGGCAATCCGCAAGGTCGTCCGTCTTCTCGAGCGTGGGGAAACGGTGGGGCTCGGTCGATCCAGCAGGGTCATCGCGAAGGCGGAACAGGCGATCTCCCGCTACCACTCCGGAAGACACGCCCTCGTGCTCAATTCCGGACACGCCGCACTTATCTGCGCTCTCATGGGTCTCGAAATCGGCCCCGGGGACGAGGTCATCACCACTCCCTACACTTGGGGTGCGTCCATCTCGTGCATCCTCCACGTCGGAGCGATCCCGGTGTTCGTGGACGTCGATCCCGTGAGCGGTCTGATCGACCCGAAGAAGATCGCTTCCGCGGTCACCCGGAAAACCAGGGCGGTCCTCGCCGTCCATCTCTTCGGACAGCCGGCCGACATGCCGGCGATCAACCAGGTCGCGAAGCGTCACAAGCTCTTCGTCATCGAGGACGGCAGTCAGGCCCACGGGGCGACGATCCGCCGGGAGGTCGTCGGCAATTTCTCCGACGCGGCCGGCTTCAGCTGCATGGGCGGAAAGCTCCTGGCCACGGCGGAGGCCGGTTACCTCGTGACCCCTCACGAGGACGTCTTCTGGAAAGCCGCGATGATGTGCCAGCACTACGGCCGCAGTGCAGACCGGCACTTCCCGGAAGCCCTCAAGCCCTACGTGGACAGTCTGGTCTTCACCTTCCGCCTGTCGCCCCTGATCGCGGTGCTTTTCCCGAGTCAGATCCGGCGGCTCGACGCGCAGGTTGCGGCCCGGCAGAAGAACGTGTCCCTCTTCCGCGAGGCGATGAAGGACTGCGAGGTCATCGAGTTCCCCGAACTCAAGAAGGGCTTCCTCGCTTCTTACCACATGCTGACCATGAACTTCCACCCCGAGAAGGCGCACATCCGCCGCGAGACGTTCATCAACGCAGTCAAAGCGGAGGGGGTGAACATCTTCCCATACGTCCCGGCGCCGATCACCCGGTGGAAGCGGCTCGATTGGAGGGGATACAACGGACCCGTGCCGTTCTGGATGCCGGCGCTCCGACAGGCCCAAACGAACTATCCGGCCGCCAAACTCCCCAACTGCACCTTCAAGATCGAGCATTCCCTCGAAATGGGATGGAACTACTACCACGTCGACCCGAAGGGGATGAAGCGGCTGGCCTCCGCGTTCCTCAAGGTCCAGGACCACTTGGACCAACTGCGTCGGTACGAGAAGCTCCGGGACGGTCAGCACAGGGCAACCGAGGACCGCGTGATCGGCGCGGCCAGGCGCGCCGCCGCCTCGTACCGTCGGAAGTGACGGTCGCACAGCGGCGATACGCCCATCCGAAATTCAACGTCTCTTCGGGTGCTCTGCCGCCCGGTTTGTTGTCGGTGATTTCGGATGCCACAGCCGGCTTGTCCGGCCGTGTCTCCTATCCTTCCGAGGAGCACGGCTTGCAAGCCGTTCGACGGGGCTCACGGCCCTGAGCCAGCCGAAGGGCAAGCCGCGGCACCCACAAGAACCTGCGCGGCAGAACGTTAGAAACAGGCGAGGAGTGTGCAGTGAACTATGACGCCTTCTGGTCGCCGCACCGCGGCGCTGTGTCGCTCACCTTCGACGACGGTCACAAGAGTCAGTTGGCCAAGGCGATTCCGGCGATGGACCCGCTCGGGATCCGCGGAACATTCTACCTGAACCCCACGGGGAAGAATTGGCCGAAGGAGAGGGAGTCGTGGGCCGAGGCCGCGCGACGCGGACATGAGCTCGGCAACCACACCCTCTCCCACATCTGTTCGAACAACTTCTGGGGCGGCCCGGGCGGACTCGAGGACAGAAAGCTGGATGACATCGAGGCCGACGTCCTTGCCGCGCAGGAGAGACTTATCCAGGTCGCGCCGCACCAGAAGGACTGGACGTTCGGTTATCCGTGTTACAACACGTTCGTGGGGCGTGGGACCGGCCGCGAGAGCTATGTCCCGCTCATCGCGAAACACTTCCTGGCCGGGCGCGGACCCGGCGAGTACGGCTTCGCCAACCGTCCCGACGTCATCGACCTCGCGTGCCTCTCGAGCACCCCCGCCGAACGGATGAGCGGCTTCGAGATGGTCGGTCTTGTCGAGGTGCAGGCCTTCCGGGGCGAGTGGGTGATCCTCGTGTTCCACGAGATCGATGGAGCCCGTCTGACGGTGGGAAGTTACGACTTCAAGGTGCTCCTGGACTATCTCAAGCGTCGGTCGGGTGACATCTGGTGCGCCCCGGTGGTCGAGGTCGCTCGAAAGATCGCCGACGCGCGGGCCGCTGGGAAGCTCCCGCAGGTCGCTCGATGATCCTCCGCTGAACTCCCCGGACCATCGCCGTTACCGGGTCCCGAGCGTAATTCTCAGCGTCTCGCCCGCCGCGAGTTGAGCCGGCGAATCCAGCAGGACACGCTGGATTCCACCGGCGGAGCTGAGCGTCGCCCGCACAGGCCGACCGGCGGCGGAGACACGCATGGCTTCCGCTTCGAGCGGGATCTCGAGCTCGACGGCGCTGAGTTTCAGCGTGCCGCAGCTGAGACGGATGCGGGCGGCCGCCGTCTTGCCGCTTACCCTCTGCGAATAGCTTCCCCAGCACCCGCCGGTCGAGAAGAACGTGCGGAAGTCGCGCCGGTTGAGCTTGGGTGCGAAGCGGATGCGGCTGTCCGGCGCCGAGTAGTCAAAGCCGGAAAGCGCGAGGAGCAACGACCAACTCGACATGGCGCGGGCATAGTGGTCCCCGCATTCCGGTTCATTCCACGGGTTCCGGCGTGCGCCGTCGTGCCGTGACCGTGCTCCTTTCACGATCGTCAGTCCTTCCTCGATCAGTCCCTCGTAGATCATGTGCGCCGCAACCTGGTACTCGATGCCGGTCCACACCTCGTCGCTGTAGGGGAAGGGGATGTCCGGTCGTCCGCCGCGAGGCCAGGTGCAGAGGAGGAGTCCGGCTTCGTCGCCGAGGGCGTAGACCCGCTGCACGTTCACGTGATCCCGGAGGTCGCGGCGCCAGTTGTACCGGAAAATCGACCGGAGCGTCCTCTGGACGTGCGTGCGCGCGAGAACGTGTCCCAGGCCTACCACCATGGCGAACCACTGGCCGAGAAGCTGGTCCGAGAGGCATCCGCCGCCGAACTGGTACTTCGGGGCTTTCCCGGGGTCATACTTCTGGACGTAGAACTCCCCGTTCCAGAGCATTCGTTCGAGGTTCTTTGCGCCCGTGGCGGCGAGCCGCCGGTAGCGTCCGGCGAGCTCGGGTTCGCCCACGGTTTCGGCCAGTTCGGCCCCCGCCCGGAGTGCCGCAAGGTAGAGCGTCCCCATCATCGCGTTGGCGCCCAGGAACTCGATGTCGTAGGTATTGTGCTGGAGGCGTTCCATGACGCCGTCCCGGTCGCGGTCCCACTCCCGCCAGGCGAATTCCAATGCCCGCTTGGCCCGCGGCCAGAGCTTTCGCAGCCACCGGAGGTCGCCCGAAAGCTTCCACTCCCGGTAGAGTTTCAGGATGCATCCCATCTGGCCGTCGGCCGCCGCCCGGTGCTTCCACAGCGGGCCTCCAAGCGGGAGCGTCGTGCGGAAGGCCATGTCGCCGCTCGCGCGCGTGTTCACCAGGAAATCCGTCTCGCGCATCGTGCGCTCGAGCGACGGAAAGAGGAACGCGAGCGCCTGCTCGTAGTTCCACACGTGGGTGCAGTTCATCGGGCAGCATCCCGACTTGGGAGAGCACCCCTCGAAGGCGTGGAAGACGCCGTCGGCGGTCCGGAAGCAGGTGTTGGAGCGGATCGTCGACATCTGGCTCGACGCGGCGTCCAGGACGACCCCCGGGAGTGTGCTCGAGAAGAGCATCCGGTGGAACTCGCGCGTCGCCGCGTGAAGCCGGCCGAGATTCCTGATGGCGTAAACGCCTGCGTCCCACGCGTCGGCGAACCGTTTCGCGTAGTGGTTGAGCAGCTTCACGGGGCGCGGGCTCGGACGTTCCGGGAACGGCAGGCGGTTGGGGAAATGCCACGCAAGGATGACGGGAAGCGTGACGGATTGACCCGGCTCCAGTTGTGCCCGAAGGCCGAGCGTGGCGACGTCGGTCTGGCCGTCTTTGGACGGGGTCGACCGGCGGACGTTCGTGAATGCGCCGTCCTCGGCGAAGTCCTTCCACCAGAGGTGCAGCGGGTCCCACCATCCGCCCCGCGGCCAGTTCGCCAGGACCGTGAGGTTCTTCCACGGTGTGAGGACGGCCATCGTTCCGAAGGAAGGCGACTTCGGCGCGTACTTGCGGGTCGTCATGAGGAGCCCCGCACACTCTCCCCGGCGGATGAATCGGGTCACGTTCCGCCCGAGCGACGCGTGCCCGCGGTGCGTGACGGGGGACGAGCCGTCCCAGCCGACGAGGTTGGTGAAATTCGCGGCGAGCGTGAGTTCGAGCGCGCGGGAAGTCCTGTTACGCATCGTGAAAAGGAAGACAGCCGCCGGGAGACCGGAGTCTTCCGGCTCGAGCGGAAGAAAGGGATTGAACGCTTCGAGTTCCACCGCGAGCGGCATCCTGCGGTCGCGGAAGTGCACGCGGGCAATCGGGTATTCACCCGTGAATTCAAGCGAGTCCATCCGTGGAACTCCCGCGAGTCTCGTGTAGAGGAAGCCGTGCGCGTCGCTGTAGGGCGGGTGGGGCGCGGTTTCGAGGATCTTGACCACGGACTGGCCTTTCGCGCGTTTCGCCCAGAGGGCGAAGAAGTTGATCCCGGCCGGAGTGCTCTTGTTGGGCCGGTTGAAGATTTCCCAATCGCGGAGCTCTCCGCATCCGCCCAGAGAGACCGTCCCGGTCCCGATGCCGCCCAGCGGAAATGCAAGCTCCGCGAGACGCTCACCTGTGTAGCGATGCCGCGGATTCACCGCGAAGAGTTCTCTCTCCGAATACGGAGTCCCGGATGCACCCGTTCGTTTGGCCATGACAGGGTTCCTTGGGTTATGGGTTCTTTGCGAAGCGGCCGGCCTCTGATAACGCGCGACGTTCCGCTTGTGCGGGCATGGTACCGGTCGTGGCCGATGATGTCAACACCACGCACCGCCGGATTTTCCTTGAGGCGAAAGCGGAAATGCCTTACATGTGCCGGGGCGCGTCCAAGTTGCAGAAGAGGCCGAGGAATCCGTGTCATCCTGAGCGAAGCGAAGGATCTGGCCTGGATATGGCAAAGGCACCTCTCTTAGGGGTGGGACCGGGCATTGGCGTTGCTGCCCGGCAAGATTCTTCGTCCCCCTCCATGAGTCGGGGTCCTCAGAATGACATCCTCAGTAGGCCGCTACGAAGGAGAAATGATGAGAGAGAAGCGCGAATACAGCAAGCACCAGCTCAAGATCATCGAGAGGTACTACGAGACCGCCGGCGGGAGGGCGCTGGCGAACCTTCAGGAGATCGTCACGGAGCTTTATCTTGCCGCGAGCGAGAGGAAGCGCCGGCAGCTCTGGGACCGCGCGAGGAAGTCGCTCGAAACGCTCGGGATGAAATCCTCGATGATCGGCCACATCCTCTCGACGGGAAAACCCGAGGTCCTCGCCGCGCACGTCAAGGACCTGCTGGCGAAGAAGTGAAGGCCGGTCACACCACGTCCATGCTGGTCATGGGGTGCCAGCCGTCCGCGGTCTTTCCCTGCATGGCGAACCAGACCTTCGGGCGATCCGTCTCGTCCACGATCCCCAACTCGATCTTGACCTCACCCTTCCTGAGACCCTTCGGGACGGTGATGTGCTCCTCGAACCAGGTGTGCCCGGGCATCCATTTGCGGATGTCGTTCCTAAGCCGGACCACCTTGCCCGAGTTGCCCTGTCGGAAGCGAACGGCCAGCGCGTATGGCCGGTAGATCGGCGCACACCCGACGTTGTCGATATAGAACTGGAGCTCGATCCGTCGACCCGGCGTGCATTCCAACGGCAGTCTCATCTGCCGCACCACGAACCGGTAGCCGATCTTCTTGTCGAACTCGATGAGCCGGTCGAGGAAGGCCTGCGGGTAGAAGACGTTCTTGGGCATGAAGACCGACATGTGATAGCGGTAGCCCTCGCGGATGATGACGTCGAGGTCGTAGTCCTCCATGAACCAGGTCGCGACGTTTCCGCACGTCTCCATGGTCACGGGGGAGGTCATCCAGGCGTCCTTGACGCCGTCCTGCTGGATCTGCATGGGGTAGGCGTCGAAGGTGTGGTTGAAACAAAGTTCCGGCGGGACGGGCACGCCGTAGCGCTTCCGCAGGTCGCCGATGCAGTCGGCCCGCCAGCCGGTGTGCCGGGCGGTGCCACGGGTCTTCTTCTCGGCGTACTTGCAGCCGTCGGTGCCGAGCATGGACAAGAGCTGTGTCTTCTTGAAGCTGCGCAGGTAGATGTCCACAAGCTTTGCGGCCGTCGCGGGCGTGGTGTTCCCGCCGGACTCGCCCCAGACCCCGGCGTACGCCACGTCCACGCTCTCCAGGTCCGGGTGGCCGTCGTACCGCCGGGCGAAGGCGCGGACGAAATCCCCGAAGTGCTTGATGTACTTCGGGTCGTTCGAGTCAGGCTCATTCGGGGGGAAGTAACCCTGTTCGATCCACCTTGCGCCGGTGTCCCAGTACCAGTCGGGGACGTTGACGGAGACGTTCGGGGGGTGGCGGCGGGCCCTGCTGGGCTCCACGCTGAAGTCGATGTGCCGGGTATACGGCTGGAAACGGACCTGGAGCGTCTGGCCGCGGTTGTGGGCGTTCTTCAAACACTGGTCCACCAGCCTCCAGTTGTACTTGCCCTTCCGCGGCTCGAGCCACCGCCACGGCCAGCGACAGTAGCTCAGAGTCGTGCGGGGGATGTACTTGACGTTGTCACGGACAGGCGCATTCGTCTTGAACTCGATCGGCCCGTGGGTGTCGCTGGTGAACCAGGCCGCGTAGGTGTCATCCCCCTGGAAGCGCTGGAACGTCGTCGTGCCGCGGTGCGGGTTGGGAATGTATTCGTTCGACTCGGTCGGTCGCACGCGCTGAATGACTTCCTTGGGCCCGAAACGGTCGCGCCAGTACTTCACCCGTGTGGGCGTGCCGGGACGTTTCTTGGCGGCCGTCAGAACCCGCCGGAGGATGTCCGACGCCTGCTTGGGACGGGTAACCGCCGGCCCAGCGAAGCTCTTCCGCATCACCTTTGCCCATCCCTGGGCGTCGCCGGGCTTGGGCGCCTGGTTCGTGAAGGCCGGGAGTTCCCGGAACAGTTCCAGCAGTCGGCGCGTCCGGTCATTCCGGGCGAAAAGCTTCTTCCAGCACGCTCTTGTCCGGCAGTCGCCGGGAAGACCCTCCGCTGCTTCCGGCATCGCCTTGATCAGGTCCAGGATTCGGTCAACGACTTCGTCAGCGGAGATTCTCAGTGGTTTCGACATGCCGACCTCCTATCGAGGGAATGAGAA
>Ga0315282_10006136_pt1 | contig 20207 bp, 19 predicted proteins | sample YL17G07_20_MG_FD_203693 | JGI IMG/M metagenome (GOLD analysis project Ga0315282, IMG submission 203693) | Sediment microbial communities from Yellowstone Lake, YNP, Wyoming, USA - YL17G07_20 | ecosystem: Environmental > Aquatic > Freshwater > Lake > Sediment | place: USA: Wyoming | collected... | reverse complement strand
TCGACTTCAGCCGGCGGATATCGGAGTCCTTGCGCGACGCGTGGCGAGCCTCGAGAGGCGACTGCCCGTGACCCTGATTCCGGGGCCGGATTTGGTCCTCCAGGCTGACCCGGACCAACTCGAACAGATGCTTATTAATCTTCTTCGCAATGCGGTGGACGCAGCGCTCGAAACGGGAGGGGGTGTGAAGCTTGGCTGGAGGCGAAACGGAGACTACGTTGAATTGTTGATCGAAGATGAGGGACCGGGCCTTCCAAACACCACCAACCTTTTTGTGCCCTTCTTTACTACCAAGGCTGCGGGTACGGGCATCGGGCTCGTCCTGAGCCGGCAAATCGCCGAGGCGCACGGAGGCACCCTGACCCTCCAGAATCGGCGCTCGGGGCATGGATGCGAGGCGAGAGTGAGGCTGCCGGTGTAGGTGTCAGGTGCCAGGTGTCAGGGATCGGATGCCCGCTACGGGTAGTGCGGACCTCCGTTCTTGAGGTCCGCGGCTCTTCTCCGGTGATCGCCTTCCCATCTTTCCCAACCTGTTAACCAACCTTGAAATAGCGGAACATTGCCGGCAGATTCGGTGTCCAAGGAGATGAAGGAGAAAGTGAGCAGCTAACGGAGCGCTCCGTGGCCGTCGCCTGAACTCCGGACGCAAGCAGATTTCTGGGGAGGTGCACCCATGTTTGACGGAGCGTTGCTGGAATCTTCGCCCGCTCGGGCGCCCGTGCTGAAAAAGCGTCATTACTTGTACGCCACCGCCTGCGGCGCGATGGCCTCGCTTGCACGGTTCTTCGCGCTGGAGCGCTTGTCCTGCCCCACGCCAATCAGAACAACTGCTATTCAATCGCCGCTATTCGGGGCGGTTGTCGCTGCTTTTGCCCTGATGCTCTGTTATGTTTACGCCGAGTCACGACAGTTGGCGCTGAACACCGCATTTTGGCTGACGCTGGCCTGCCTTCTGAACCTCCTGGGCTTCGTGTGCTTCCTGGTTTACTCGGCAGCCAAAACTGGGGACTGGAAGCGGGCTACTATTCCGTGTGTGTATGGCGGTGAAGTCCTCCTGGTGGGAGCAATGGCCCTGGTGCCGCTCATCTACACGGAGGCGCTGCCCAAGGCAATTTGGACGGAGGTGCTGCGGGCCCCTTTGCCTCCACCGCCTCCTCCCTCGCCTCTCGGGTCACAAGCCTTGCGGAGAGCGACAAGAGTTTCCACCTCCGAGGAGATTCTTAAAGCCCCACCGCGGATCCCGCCCACCATTGCGCAAGTCCACGATGAACCTCTTCCCCTCGGGCAATTCCAGCCGACGTTCAAGGGGGTTCCCGGAGGGATATATGACGGGCAACCCGGCGCTGCGCTCGATGCGGTAATGCGAAGCATCCTCCAAAACGCCACGCCGCAACCGCCCCCTCCGCAAAGGTCCAAGCCTGGCCAGCCGCTGCGGATTCGCGTAGGTGGAATCGTGAGCGCCGCCAGGCTCATCTACCAACCGAAACCCCAGTACCCCGAACTCGCCAGAATGGCTCGGACTGAGGGAGCCGTGGAGCTTGAAGCAGTCATAGGAAAGGATGGTTCGATCGAAGAGCTGAGGGTGCTCCGAGGCAATCCCCTGTTGGTACACGCGGCGCTGGAAGCCGTGCGGCAGTGGCGCTATCAACCCACCCTGCTGAACGGCGAGCCGGTGGAAGTCCTGACGGAAATTACGGTGAATTTCAAATTAGTGGAGTGAACTGTCACAGGCCCTGCGCTGGGTCGGAACGGACTTAGAGCGAGGTTCTGCGCCGTGAAAACGATTGCGCCGCCTTACTCCACGCTGTGTCTGCGCGAGCGAAAAAGGTGCGGTATACTGAGCACATGGCCACCATCGACATTACCAGTCTTAGCCTCGAGGAGCGGCTACGGCTCCTGGATGAGCTTTGGGAGAGCCTCTCTCGAACGCCGGAGGCGATCCCGCTCACCGAAGCCCAGCGCGAGGAACTGGACCGGCGGTTGGATGGACTCGACCGCGAGGGACCGGTTGGCATCCCTTGGGACGAGGTGCTCGCTCGGATTCGGGGTCGCGCCCAGTGAGGCAATTGCTCATCCGCCCAGCAGTCGCCGCGGATATTGAGGAAGCTTATCGGTGGTACGGAAAGCAGCGTGCAGGCCTCGGCGAGGAGTTCTTGGCAGCCGTAGATTCCCTACTTGGCGAAATCGCGGCACATCCAGCCACCTATCAAGTAATCCATCGAGAGGCCCAGGCGGGCCCTTCTCCGCAGATTTCCCTATGCCATCTTCTTTCGAGTGTACGGTGAAATCGTTGTCGTGCTCGCATGCATGCACGGGCGGCGCGACCCGAATCGCTGGAAGGCCCGCACCTGACGGAAAGATCCGCGTTGCGGCCCGCAGACGTCCTGTGCCGCTCTTATTTTTAGGAGTCGGGCGGGATTAGCTTCAGGCCCTCGTAAGCGAACTTCGTGGAGCTGCCCATGACTGGATTGTAGTATGCCCGCAGGCGGCTTCGCGGCTTCAGAATCGAAGGCCGCGGCGGCTGGCCACGCCTCGGGGTACCGGCACGTCGGCGCCACATCTCAGGGCAGCCGGGAATCAGGCTACAGCGGCAGGGTGGATTGCGGAGATGTTGGAGTAGCGCGCGAAGTCCTGCACGTTAAAGGTCATAATCGTATTAATCCCATACACGTTCATCGCCGCCACGATATGGGCATCATGGGTGTTCTTGCCGGAAACCCCGTGTGTCGTAACCAAGCGCTCCCACTCCTGGAACATCGAGGCTGTTTCGGGCAACAGAGTAAACAGGCGCTGGAAGGCAGCGAGTTCTCCCGCCGCGATTTGCACTGTCATGCCGAGGCCGTTCTCGCTTGCCGGGCGAGTGGCCACTGCCCAGAACTCCATCAGGTTTTGAGGGGTTACGTGCAGGGTTTCATTCCGGGTGCGCAGTGTGGCAACCGCACTCTCGGCGATGGCACTATGGGGGTGGTGTGGCTGTGTCAACCGCAACAAGACGTTCGTGTCGATTAGAATCGCCATTTACCGGCCACGTGTTCCGTAAATGGACTCGCGATTGGTGGCCTCATCGGAAAGCAGAGGGGTTGTTGTGGGGTGACTGTGAACCCAGTTGTGAAAGTCCTGTAGCCATTGCTCCGGACTCGTTGAACCCGCCGGTGCGCTCCGTTGTTCCAACTGCCGCTGGATGGTGTCAACTCCCATACTGACGACGTCGTCGGCGCTCTTGATCAAGCCCGCTTCAATTGCCCGGTCAATAACTCGCTCCTGCTCAGGCGTAAGTTGAATTGCCATATCGCGTCCCTCTGGCTGCTGGCACTCATTCAGGATAAGGCGCTACCCCAAGGGAGTCAACAGCCGTGTGGGGTATACCTGCGGACGGCTTTTGTGGGGATGTATGCGACCCTTCGGATCGCAGACGTGCCAAAAGCAAGCACGTCTGCGCCACCCCGCCGTAGCGGTTCCGGTCGGGCGGGATCAGCTTCAGGTCCTCGTATGTAAACTTGGTGGAGATGCGCATGACGAGATTATAGCATTGGAGTGCGTTGATAAAAGGGCAGCGCCGCCACTTCGGCGAGGGCGCCAGATGGGAATTCTAATTTTGTCCCGGGCTCCGCAACTTCGCGGCGGAGGTAAGCCAAAGCAAGCGTCTTGCCGAGTGTGGGCGAAACACAGGAGCTGGTGACTTCGCCGATCTCTCTGCCCTCGCGAGCCAGTTTCTCGCCCGCTGGCGGTGGAACTTCCGAATCCACGACGAGTCCCATTAATTTCCAGTTCACGTGCCCACGGCTGCGGGCCCGCTCCACGATTTCCTGTCCGACGTAGCAGCCTTTGTTGAAGCTCAGGGCATCCCACAGGCCCGCTTCGTTGGGGATGGTATCCTCACCCAGTTCCTGACCGTAGCGGGGGATTCCAGCTTCGATCCGCAGAGTCTCGAGCGCCTGGGTTCCGCAGGGGAGCATGCCGTAGGTAGGTGCCTGACCGCAGGCGGCGCCCCAAACTGCCAGCAGGCCCTTCGCCCCTGCCCAGACTTCATAGCCTTCCTCGCCGGTGCTGCTGGCGCGCACGACACGCACGGGAAAGCCGGCGTAGTTGGTAGCGAAATGCTCGAACTCCTGCCGCGCGGGAAGGCTGATGTGCAGGGTTTTTTCAAGCAAAGAGCGCGAGCGCGGTCCCTGAAAAGCCAGGGCGTGAAGGTCCAGAGGTTCGAATTCCACCTGGTCAGCGATGACGTAACGCTTGAGGCCCTCGAGCGCCTTGTCGCGCAGGTCGGCGTCGGTATCGACGAAGAATCGGTCCTCGGCGCAGTAAAGACGCATATCCACCAGGATATGTCCCTGGGGGGTCAGCAACGTAGCATAGGTCCCCTGGCCCGGATTGAGCCGCTTGATATCGTTCGAGACCATGCGGTGCAGAAACTTGGCGTGGTCCCGGCCCTTCATGGAGAACTTGCCGCGAAAGGAAAAATCAAACAGGCCGGAGGCCTCGCGCGCCGCCTGGTGCTCCGCCCCGGGGTCGGTGAAACGAGATGGAACGAGCGCGCCATGATACTCGGCCAGCGTGGCGCCTTGCGAGCGGTGGTAGTCGGCCAAGGGAGACGTGAACAGGGATATGCCCATCTGTAGTAGAAACTGGAAAGTGGAAAATAGAAACTCGAAATTCGAAACTTGAAACACGGAATCCGGAATTGCAAATTCAAAATCTAAAATTCAAGATCTAATACTCAAGACCATCAGGTCAAAAATCTAGAATCGTCAGAGAACAGCGGCAATCTCGAATCACTGATCCCCAATCCAAAATCTAAAATCGTTTCGAGTTTTTGTTTTCCAATTTCCATTTTCTATTTTCCAATTTCGAATTTCGAATTTCGAGCGTTGAATTCGTGCCAAGCTGCACCAGAGTACTGACGTGGGAATCCATCTCCCACTCGCTGTTCTCGACGAGGTCGGCCAGAGTGACCTTGCTCAGGACCTGATCGACGAGGATCTGCACGCTGCGCCAGAGCGTGCGGATCGAGCACTCTCTTAATTTCTTGCACGTTCCCTCTAAGCCCGAGTGTTTGATGCAGAAACGCGGGTCAAACAATCTTCCCCCCAGCGCGGCGAGGACCTCACCAACGACGATTTTCTCGGCGGGGCGGGCCAGCGCGTAGCCGCCCACTTGTCCCCGGACGCTCCTCACAAAGCCCCTCTGGCGAAGAATCCGCATCAGCTTGGCAACGTAAGAAACCGAAAGTCCCTCATCTTCACTGATTTCGTTGATAGTCAGATAACCGGGGTCGCTCAAAGTGGCTACACGAAGCAGGCAGCGCAAAGCGTATTCTTCCTGGGAGGAGAGTTTCATGGCCTTGAGATTCACCGGGTAGAAGCGGCCCAAATCTGGAGCTACGACATTGTGGTGCGATTTCCCGCTCTCTCCCCCTTGGGAGTCCGGGTGAAAACGCGGTCCAGCATGTCATTCCGATCCGTCAGTCCGTCAGTTGACGGAAGAGCAATCTCGGTCTGAGTCTTTTCAAGGCAATGCGAGATTCCTCGTCGTCTCCGTCAGCCGACGGACTGACGGACTCCTCGGAATGACACGCAAACTGGGTTTTCACACAGACTCCCTTGGGGGAGAGGGTGCACCGCATCCCGATGCACTTCATCGGGAGGCGGGCCGGGCCTTCGTCCGCCGAAGGGTTATGGACACTCAGGGCGCCCAGCCCGCTACGGCCCGCAGGCGGGTGAGGGGGTCGTCACGTCACAAAAACCCCAGTTGGAGCTTCGCGGCTTCCGACATCATCTCTTTGCTCCAAGGCGGCTCCCACACCACATCGACTTTAACACTCCTAATGCCGGGAAGGAGGCTGATCTTGTCTTCGACTTCTCCCGGCAGCGAGCCCGCCGCAGGGCAACCCGGGGCGGTCAACGTCATCTTCACCAAAGCCTGGCCGGAAGTGTCCACCTTGGCCTCGTAAATCAGCCCCAGATCGTAGATGTTCACTGGAATCTCGGGGTCGTAGCAGGTGCGCAAGGCCTCGATCATCTTGTCCTGAAGTGCGATGGCCTGGGAAACCGTCAAGGGTGTCGCTTCATCCATACCCGCTTCACTCCGTGCTCGCCAGGTTCTGGTCGCCGTTCAGCGCGCTGCGCAGGGTGTGCCAAACCAGCGTGGCGCACTTGACCCGCACCGGAAACTCGCAAACCCCCGAGAAAGCGGCTAGCTTCCCCAGGGCGGGAGTCTCACCCTCCGCAAGGGTTTTTCCGGTGACCAGGTCGTGAAAGGTTTCGAAGAGGGCCTCGGCCTGGGCGCGCGTCTTGCCTTTCAAGATCTCCGTCAAGATTGACGCGGAGGCGGTGGAAATGGCGCAACCGGTGCCCTGGAAGCTGATGTCGGTGATCCGGTCGTCCTGGAGTTTCACATAAACCGTAAACCTGTCACCGCAGAGGGGATTGTAACCGTCCGCGTGCCGGTCGGCATCCTTCATAGGATGAAAGTTTCGCGGTCTCCTGCCGTGGTCGAGAATTACTTCCTGGTAAAGCCCTTCGAGTTCTGACATAGGAATAAGTCCAGAGTCGAGAGTCAAAAGTCAAAGCTAACCGCTCATCCGAAAAGTGCCTTCACTCTTTGGATGCCTGCGGCCAGCGCATTGATCTCCTGCTTGGTGTTGTAAAACGCCAGCGAAGCGCGCACCGTGGCCGGCACACCGAAACGGTCCATGACCGGCTGAGCGCAGTGGTGGCCGGTGCGAACCGCGATGCCTTCCCGGTCCAGAATCGTCCCCACGTCGTGGGCATGCACCCCTTCCAAGACGAATGAAATCACTCCCGCCTTCTCGCGCGCCGTGCCGATGATCTTGACGCCGGGAATCTGCTGGATAGCTTCCGTGGCATAAGAGAGCAGAGCGTGCTCGTAGGAAGTGATGTTCGCGAGACCGATCCGGTCCACATAATCGAGGGCGGCCCCCAGGCCGTAGACGTCCGCAATGTTAGGCGTCCCCGCTTCAAACTTGTAAGGAATTACATTATAAATGGTCTTCTCAAAAGTCACAGAGCTAATCATATCACCGCCGCCCTGAAAAGGGGGCATTGCTTCAAGGAGTTCAGCTTTGCCGTAGAGCCCTCCAATTCCCGTCGGCCCAAAAACCTTGTGGCCGGAGAAGGTGTAGAAATCGCAGCCCAGTTCCTGAACGTCAACTTTCATGTGAGGCGCGGCTTGCGCGCCATCCACCAGCACCGGAACATCCCTGGCGTGCGCCATCTCGACGATCTGGCGCACCGGATTGATGGTGCCGAGGGCGTTGGAAACGTGGGCGACGGCGACAAGGCGCGTGCGGACGTTCAGGAGTTTTTCAAATTCTTCCAGCATCAACTCGCCCCGGTCGTTGATGGGGACTACTTGCAGGAAGGCGCCTCTTTCCGCGCAGATGATCTGCCAGGGAACGATGTTGGAGTGATGCTCGAGGCCGGTAATCACCACTTCATCGCCGAGCTTAAGGTTTTGCCGCCCGTAGGTCTGCGCCACCAGGTTGATGCCCTCGGTGGCTCCGCGCACAAAGATGATCTCCCGTGAGTCGGAAGCGTTCAGGAATCGCTGGATTTTAGTCCGTGTGCCTTCGTACGCCTCCGTGGCGCGCTCGCTCAGGAGGTGAACGCCGCGATGCACATTCGAGCAGTCATGAGTATAAAAGCGAAGAATCGCCTCGATGACTTGGGCGGGCTTCTGGCTGGTGGCGGCATTGTCGAGATAGATCAGGGGCTTCCCGTGCACTTTCTGCTTCAGAATCGGGAAGTCCTCCCGGATCCGCTTCACATCGAAGGCGGGAGTGGATGATTCGCGGACGGGCGCCTGGATCGGTTCGTGCGTAGTGGCCATCATGCCTCCTCGGCCCGCTGGCCCCTCGCCAGACGAGCAAATAAGCCTTCCTGGAGCCGCTCGCGCAGGGTTTCATCCTTGATCCGCCCGAGAACGTCGTTGGCAAAGGCGTAAGTCAGCAGGTCGCGCGCTTCCTGCCGGCCAATCCCGCGGGATCGCAAATAGAAGACTGCTTCCGGAGCGATCTGCCCGATGGTGGCGCCGTGCGTGCACTTGACATCGTCCGCGTAAATCTCCAGCGCCGGTTTCGTGTCGATGATGGCTTTTTCGGAAAGCAGGAGGTTCTTGTTGCTTTGTTTGGAGTCGGTCTTTTGCGCATCCTTGCGCACAATGATTTTGCCGTTGAAGACGGCGGAGGACTCGCCGTCCAGAATGCCCTTATAAACTTCCCGGCTGCTACAATGCGGCTGGGCGTGGTCCAGGGTGGTTTGATTATCAATGTGCTGGCGGCCGGTAACAAGGTACAGGCCCTCGAGTGTTGCCTCCGCGCCTTCCCCGCCCAGAACCGCCTTCACTTCTTCGCGGACCAGAGCCCCGCCTGTCGCAACCGAATGCGTGGTGAGGCTGCTCGAGCGCTCCTGGTGGAACTGAAGCCGCCCAAAGTGGAACGCCCTTTCGCTCTCTTGCTGGAGGCGGTGATACTCGACGACGGCGCCTTCCCCGAGCACGATTTCGCTCACGGCATTGGTGAAGTAAACCCCATCGGACGCCATGCCACTGGCCCCTGCCGAGCTGGAGAGCGCCGCTGCTTCTTGACCCACGTACCCTTCCACAATACTCGCTTGGCTTTCTCTCCCCGCAATAATCAGGTTGCGCGGATAAGATACCGTGGGAAAGCCGCTGGGTACGGACACGTATAGCAGGTAAATGGGCTTCTCCAGAACTACACCCTTAGGGATCTCAAGGAATGCGCCGTCTTCGAGAAAGGCTGTATTCAGAGCTACAAACGCGTGCTCCCGGTAATCCGCAGCGTAGCGGCTCAAGTGGGGTTCCAACGTTTTCCCGTCCGCCGCTAACGCCTCCGCCAGGCTGCCAGCCTTCACGCCTTTGGGAAGAGCTTCTAGCGCCGAAAGCTGTTTCGAGAATCGCCCGTTAATGAAAACCAGCCGCGGGCATCCCAGGTCAGCGAGCGGAAGTCGGCTGAATCGTTCGGCCAATGACTCAGCGGACCTTGCGTGCGCCTCGCGCACGGGTTGAAATGCCCCCGTGGCAATCGGTGTGACGTTGGTGTTCCGCCAGTCTTCCTGGCGCGTGGTCGGGAACCCCTTCTCCACAAAAGCTTCTATCGCCGCTCTCCGGATTTCATGCAGCCAGGAAGGCGCGCTCCCAGCCAGGCGCTCCTCGAGTTCCATGAAGCTTGAAAGGTAAAGACCGTCTTTTCCTTTTGAGGCAATCATCAGTTCAGTTTTCCCCTTCTTCCTTGCCGTCCATCGTCAGTTGTCCGTGGTCCGTCGTCAGTTGTCAGTGACCCAAGGTGCGTCGCACGTAAATCCGGCTGATCCCGTGGCCACGGACAACGGACAACTGACGACAGACGACTGGCCTGTCACCTGGCACCTGACACCTGCTCGACCTCCTCCAGCCATCCGTAGCCCTTCTCCTCGAGTTCCAGGGCTAGTTCCTTAGTTCCCGATCTCACAATGCGTCCGTCGGACAGAACGTGTACAAAATCGGGAACGATGTAATTGAGCAGCCGCTGGTAGTGCGTGACCACGATAATGCTCCGGTCCTTGCTGCGGAGCGCGTTCACTCCATTAGCGACGATCTTGAGGGCATCAATATCGAGGCCCGAGTCCGTCTCGTCGAGAATGCCCAGCTTGGGTTCGAGCACCGCCATCTGGAAAATCTCGTTGCGCTTCTTCTCGCCCCCCGAGAAGCCCTCATTGACGGAGCGCATGGTCAGCCCTTCGTCCATTTCCAGCAATTTCATCTTCTCGCGCACCAGCGCGAGGAAGTCCATCGCATCGTATTCGGGCAGCCCGCGGTGCTTGCGGAGGGCGTTGAGCGCCGAGCGCAGGAAATAAGTATTGCTGACGCCCGGGATCTCTACCGGGTACTGGAAGGCGAGAAAAACGCCCTCGCGGGCGCGCTCTTCGGGGGGCATCGCAAGCAGGTCCTTGCCTTCGTAGATGACTTCCCCGCCCGTCACTTCGTAAACATCGCGTCCCGCCAACACCTGAGCCAACGTGCTCTTGCCGCTGCCGTTCGGACCCATGATGGCGTGAACCTCGCCCGTGTTGACTTCAAGATTAATGCCGCGCAGGATCTCTTTCCCCTCCGCTCTGGCTTGTAGGTTCTTGATTTGAAGCATCCATTCTCCCTGTTCAGAAATTGGAAACTAGAAACTGGAAAATCGAAACTCGAAATTCGAAACTCGAAACTCAAAAATCAAAGACGCAGAGCGTCAGCCTGTCTTTCAGTCTTTATACTTCGGAGGACCCTGCCCCATGCGTCGGAACCGCGGTTTCGCTACTTCGACCAATCTATACTCGGTCGTCGCGCATTGCTCGTCTGTTAGTGCAGCGTTTAGCCGGGCGACCTCCCGCTTGGCCCTAGCGAGGCCGTGAATTGCGTCCTCGCTAGACGGGTGGAGGTCGGGTATACCGGAAATGCGAAGCACAGGGGCATACCGTTTGTCCTCTGGGTCCTCGCTGCTATGCCCCGTTAATCGGATGTCATGACTCCGGGAACGGCCTCTCATTTGACTCTTCCCTCCAAATTCTTGCCCCGCAGCTTCCGCGTTCCCACGCCGAATTCTTCAAAAAGGAGTTGTTCACATGTGCCTTTCGAGGCGACCTTGACATCCCTTATCATTTACCATTTACAATTCACCATTTACTATTCACCATTCAGCATTACCCTACGCTGCCCTCCAAGCTCACGCCCAGCAGCTTCTGCGCTTCGACCGCGAACTCCATGGGCAATTCCTTGAAGACCTGCTTGCAGAAGCCGTTGACGATCATGGAAACAGCGTCTTCCGTGGACATGCCGCGCTGCCGGCAATAGAAAATCTGGTCCTCGCCGATCTTCGAGGTGGAGGCCTCGTGCTCCACCTGGGCGGTGGAGTTCTTGACTTCCAGGTAGGGGAACGTGTGCGCGCCGCACTTGTCGCCAATCAGCAGCGAATCGCACTGCGAGTAGTTGCGCGCTCCCGTGGCCCCGCCCAGTATCTTCACCAAGCCTCGGTAGCTGTTCTGCCCGTGGCCGGCGGAGATGCCCTTGGAAACGATGGTGCTCTTGGTGTTCTTGCCGATGTGGATCATCTTCGTGCCCGTGTCCGCCTGCTGGTAGTTGTTCGTCACCGCCACGGAGTAGAACTCGCCAATCGAGTTGTTCCCCTGAAGGATGCACCCCGGATACTTCCAGGTGATGGCCGAACCGGTCTCGACCTGCGTCCAGGAAATCTTCGAGTTCACACCCTGGCACTTGCCGCGCTTGGTCACAAAGTTGTAAATGCCTCCCTTGCCTTCCTTGTCGCCGGGATACCAGTTCTGAACTGTGGAATACTTGATTTGAGCATTATCCAAGGCTATAAGTTCGACCACGGCAGCGTGAAGCTGGTTCTCGTCTCGCATGGGGGCCGTGCAGCCTTCCAGGTAACTGACGTAGGCGCCTTCCTCGGCGACGATCAGGGTGCGCTCGAATTGGCCGGTCTCCCGCGCGTTGATGCGGAAGTAGGTGGAAAGCTCCATCGGGCAGCGCACGCCTTTCGGGACGTAAGCGAAAGAACCGTCACTGAACACGGCAGAGTTGAGGGTGGCAAAGAAGTTGTCCGTGTAAGGCACCACCGAACCGAGATATTTGCGGACCAGCTCGGGGTGCTCTTGCACGGCTTCCGAAAAGGAACAGAAGATGATGCCCAACTCGCCCAACTTCTCCTTGAACGTGGTGGCCACCGATACGCTGTCAAACACCGCATCCACCGCCACCCCGGCAAGCAGTTCGCGCTCCTTTAACGGAATGCCGAGCTTCTCATAGGTTTTCAAAAGCGCCGGATCGATTTCGCCGGACTGCTTGGCGCCTCTCCCCTTTGGGGCGGCAAAGTAGCGGATGCTTTGATAATCAATCGGACCATATTTGACGTTCGCCCAGGTGGGCTCTTTCATGGTCAGCCAGTGACGGAAAGCCTTCAGTCGCCACTCCAGCAGCCAATCAGGCTCATGCTTCTTGGCCGATATAAGACGGATGACGTCTTCATTCAATCCCGGCGGAATCGTTTCCTGTTCGATGTCGGTTACAAAGCCGTATTTGTATTCTTGGGTTGCCAGAATTTCGACTTCAGATTGCGGCGTAGCCATCAAAACTCCTCCTCAAAATTACTTACCGGCGACAGACCTCGAGCACTAGGGCAGGGACAGCATTTATTGAGTCTATCTTAGCCATGGGCATCATTCTAACCAATCTATACAACTCAGTCAAGATTCTCCTGCCTTAGCTTTGCCTCAGCCTCCCCGCCACCCAACCCCGGCTCCATGGTGCAAGGCAAACCTAAGAGTCCGGGAATGCGCGCCTCGGGTGCGATAGTCTGTGCCTTCACTGGCGTTTTCCTTCCACCTGGATTTGAACCAAGTTGCGCGGCTCGCCGATAAGGCTCCAAACCGTAACTTCACTGAGCGCTCTGGCGATAGCTTCGTTCACCTTGCGCAACGGCTCACGCACCGTGCATCGCGTCATCTGGTGGCATTCCCTTCGGTCGGTTACGCAAGAGGTGATGAACAGCGGACCCTCCAGGGCCCGTATGACCTCAAAGGCATTAATCTCAGAAGGGTCTCTGACCAAAGCGTATCCGCCGTTAGTCCCGTGCTGAGATGCGAGCAGGCCGATCTTCGTGAGCCGTTGGAGAATTTTGGCCACCAACTCTCGCGGCATCCCGTAGGTCTTGGCGATTTCCTTAGCGCTGCAAGACGCCCGCGGGCTTTGCAGGGCCAGATGCCTTAGGGCGATCAATCCGTAGTCAGCTTTCTTGCCGAGTCTGAGCATTTGATATCCGACCTTTTCAGTCGTATATAGTTTAGCTTCCCAACGATTTCATGTCAAGTTTTTTTCTTTCAACCGGTAACAGTCATTTTGACACTCCTCGTTCTGGCTCCCTCTCAAGCTCCCCCTGCATCCGGGAGCGCTGGAACCCAATTCCATACTTCTCGCAATTTTGAGGTTGTGTTCTGCCAGGGGGGGATTCACGCAGAGGCTGGATGTATTATCCTAAGTTGATTGTGATAGCCCACAGGGAGACGAGAGAACTGCATACCCTCCAGCAGTGGCCTCCGAGTCAAATCATTCCAAGCGGCAATGACACATTTCGTCATGCTCTTTCGACAAATTAGGGCAAGGAGCGCAGGTTTTTTCCGCAGGGGACAGGCGCGTCGCTTCAGGAAATTTGCAACACCTTGAGAAAACAGTGGTTATTTACGAGGGAAGAACCATCGGAAATCTCAGTTGGCAGGAAAACTGCTCAACCTCCTATGCCAGTGTCACAGTGCCACAGTATAAGGAGGAAGGATGAAGAAAGGTCCACGAGGTTTTTCACTGATTGAACTGTTGATCGTGGTTGCGATCATTCTCATCATTGCGGCAATTGCGATCCCGAACCTGCTCCGATCGCGTATCGCCGCCAACCAAGCTTCAGCGGTGGGATCGCTCCGCACACTCACCACCGCCGAGATAACTTACGCCACTACTTACAACACGGGCTATTCTGCAACCTTGGGCTCCTTGGGCCCAGCGGTGGCCGGCCAAGCCCCTACCGCTACTGCCGCAGGACTGATTGACGAGGTTCTGTCGGGAGGTGCGTCCACTGCGACTACCAGCGCCAAGAGTGGTTACCAGTTTGTTTACACACCAGCCGCCACAGATACCAGTGGGAAGATTAATACCTACGGCATCACTGCCACTCCCATCAGCGTTGGGACGACGGGCACTAATTTCTACTACACGGATCAGTCTGGCGTGATCCGTCAAAATAGCACGGCGGTTGCCGGCTCGAGCGACTCGCCTCTGGCTGGCTAGGCTGTAGACAGCCGCCACGACAACGGACCGCTCGCGGAGGGCGGGAAGAGTTGGCGTGAAAACCGGTGGCTCATATCAACGCCGTCCGATCTGTCCCGGAACCTGCCCACGGCTTGCGGTGGATGATGGGGGAAGGTTCTGAGAGGCAAGAAGCGTCCCTCACCCATGGCAAGCCGGGGCAGGCGGATCGGCGGCAGGGCTGAACCTTTCGCGCAGGCGCCAAAGTCCTGCCTTTTGTTTACTGCGCCTACTTGATCCTTCGAGAGGCTGTTCGAGCCCCAGGCTCGTGTTCCCGCCGGAAGAGTATTTTGATATCCTCTCTCCAGCCGTCGTTGATTCCCACCTGCATGATGCGGATGGCCGGATCCAGGTATCGGAGCATTTGCCCCGTGGTGGAGTGAAAGCGAAAGGCGGGGGAAACCAGATAAACCAAAGGCGCAGAGTCGGCGAGTTCGATGCCTGGGAAATAGCCGAATTCCTGAAACTGGCCGCGCTCTTGCAGCCACTTGACGCGCAGCCAATAGTCCAGGCCCTGGAGAGGAAGGTTAATATCCTCTTGCACCTTCAACTCCAGCACGGCCAGGCGGCCACTTCGTGTGGCCAGTAGGATGTCGATCACTCCCCTATCCATTCCCGAAAATGCCGGGACCTGGGGGTAGACGCAGGTGGGCAAGAGAGCCGGGTCGAGCTTGGTGACATCTCGCACGACCATGCTCTCCAGCCAGCGCTCGGACTGGAGCCGATAGAGGTCGCTCGAGGGATTCGGGCTTGCCGCGCAGCGAATACTCAGGGTGGTCTCCACGAACTGACGAAGTTCGGCGTTGTCGCCTTCCTCGATGCGGCGGGAATTGCCAGGCAAGCCAAAGGTAATGCGGGGGGCCAGCAGACCCTCGACTCGCGCCACCTCGAGGCCCAGGACGCGAATTGAGAGCGCCGCGGCCGCAGGGTCTGCGACGACGTCAACCCTGGCGAGAAGTTCACCCAGCAATCGCGAGAGCAGCCCGCGATGGTGCTCGAGGAGGTCTGCGGCCAGCCGGCATGGCGCCAGGCGCGTTTCGACATTTCCGTAATCCCTCCAATCGATAACCCTAGGCCGCTCCTCTCCCATTAACCACTCGAAGATCTCCACCTGCACGGCGCGATGATTGAGGTAAGCCGCGCGATGTGCGCTCGCCTCGACCGTCTGGGGTGGAAAGATCAATTTCAACCCCGGATAAGTGACGCGGTCGGAATGGCTGCGCAGCCAATCCAGCCAGATCAATCCGAAGGCCAAGGCCGCGTCGGCAGCGGCGGGGGATTCGCTTTCCCCCATGCCGAGAAAAGCCCAGGCTGTCCGCCCCAGCCGGGCCACGCCCCTCGTGTACCACGCCGAAAACGAGTGTTCCCGGTCAGACCGGTGGCTGACGCGCTCGAAGCTCCAGCCCGGGTATTGCCGCACCATCATGGCGAGCAGTTGTTTCTGAAAGGTCTCGCGCCCCGGCGCCTTATCCGTCGACTGACGGGGCGCGCGATCCGCCTCGCGGAATTCCAGCGTAACGGTTTCACGGCCCGCCGCCTTGCGCGCGAAAAGGCCCAACCGCGAACCGTCACGGTAGGCGACATCCTCGATCCGCCGGCTCAGCGTGCGCGCGGCGTTCCAGGCGGTAAAAATCAGCTTGCCGAATTCAACCGTAAGACGCCACTCGCTCGCCGAAAGGTCAATGAGCTCGACCTCATCTTCCACCACCACGGGATCTCGGAGAGACTTGAGGAAGAGTTCGATTTCTTCCTGGAGTTTGTGGAGAGATTCGCTCTCGCCTGGGGTTGGCATGCAGTTTCACTTCTAAAAAGGAACGCGCAGCCCTCTCCCTTGGGGAGAGGGTGTCCCGCGCCGGTGCTTTTACAAGCCGGTGCGGGACGGGTGAGGGGTTACTTCCCTTTGCAAACGCTGTTGTGCCGCTAAGGCCCCGCGTCAGTTATAGTCCCCCTGCCCGCGCGGGCGCCCACCCCTATTCCCATTTGAGGGCGCCAGAGTCGAGTAGGCTCCTGACGCGCTCCAACTCTTTCATATACTCGGTAAGGTCTGGTGCCGTCAGCGTCAACGTAAGCTTGACCTCAGCCTTCTGACCCAGGCGGGCGGTGCGCACAGCTTCGGCGGTGAGCGCCTTGAGTTTAGAGCTGTATTCCTCGACTTCCGCTACCATATTATCGCAAAGACAACTGGCCAACGACTTGAGTCTACGGAGCTCTTCGGGCGTTGCCAGGCGCTCGAAGTCCAACTTCCACTCCAGCGCGTTTCGATATACCGCTGCAATTCTCTCCGCAACGTAGACTATTGGCTCCGGATCTGTCGGCTTGCCGGGCGACGCAATAGCGGCGGGCCAGGCGACATTGAACAGCGCCGCAAAATTCGCGCAGATACGGCGCACTTCGGCACCCTTCTCTAGCAGGATGATGAAAAACCCTTTTTCGGGTTGCTAGGAATATAGCCTAGGCTGAAAACAAGGAGCTTACGATTGCTGCAGTACGGCAAAGTAGGCGTCTTTTCGACTTTTTCATCAACCTGCTAGTACTCGTGCCATGAACTCGGACGGATTCGTTTGCGTGCCCGGTCCCAGCGCTAGCCGGTACTGCCAGTCCCTTTTCAAGTCGGCCAAAGATTCTATTCCGCTATCAAGGACCTCAGTAAAGAGCAAATACTCCCAACCCGGAGGCCGTTCGACAAGAAGCCGGAGTGCGGGGCCGGTAAGGTCTCTGAACCTGGGTGACAGGCCGCCCCCCTTGCTGAGCGTTAGCCTTAGCCCCAACGCATCCATGAAAAGGTATGCGAACTGGGTTCTCAAAACATCGCATATGTCCTCTGCCGTGTCGAATGGACATACCCACAACTCTTTGGTGTCCCTTAAGTCGGCGACGAACTTGAGGAGCTTCGGGGAATCAACGACACGTGAGTAGTCAGCGTCGGGGTTCGCCTGCCAGATCGGCAAGACGTCGAGCACAGACCGCATTACGAACACGTACACGGGAATGCTCTTTGCCTTCGCCGCAAGGAGCTCCAAATTGCTTATGGACTCGCCCCGATCCGTCGTTGAGCCATATCTAGCCCCAACAATCAATATGAAGATGTCGGCTCTTGTCTCAACCGCTTTGACGCAGTTGTCCACAGTGCCGAGGTCGGGGCTAACCGGGAAACTACTGTACTCAGACAATACCGGGTCGAGGCCAAGGCTTTCAAGGAAGTGCTTGATGTCGGATCTGACCTGCTTCAAGTCGTAGCAGGTTGAGCTGACGAAAACGGATGGTTTATTCATGATCTCTTCCCAATCGTGTCATTTCTCGCTACGCCCGCAGCAATGGTGCCGGCCCGCGCAAGTAACCCCTCACCTGGCCCGCTCCGGCTGGTGAAAGCGCCGGCGGCGGGCCACCCTCTCCCTTGGGGAGAGGGCCGTTCGTTCGTTTCGTGGATTCCCGCTTTCTCCGGAATGACCGGGTTTCATGATTCCGGTGCATGGTCCAAAATCGTTTCCGTCGCCGCATCATAGTACAACTTCTTACCCGCCCAGAAGGACTGTGCCGCCATGATGCACGCGACCGAGTGCGCGTAACCGTCGCTCACGGTCGCGTGCGGCTGCTGGCGGCTGCGCAAGCATTCGAACCAGTTCTCCATGTGGTGGAGCTCAAGGTCTCCCATTCCCGCAGGGGGCAGCCCCTTGTCCCCAGGAAGCAAGACGTCTTTTTCGGCTCGCAGCCGGTCAATATCGGAGTCATCTTCGTGGTTGCCTTTCTCCTCGACCAGTTTATAGCGGGGGCTGCCCTCGCCGCCGATGTTCATTAGCGTCGCTTTCTTGCCCATGTAACGTGTGAGGCTGGGGGCGTCGTTGCCAAAACTGGTGGAATAACTGACCATGAATCCCTTGGGATAATCGAGCAGCGCCTGGAAGGTGTCCGGATTCTGGCGGCCGTCTGGCCAGGCAAAGATCCCGCCCTGCGCCACCACGGAGCGGGGATAGCTGTCACCCATAAACCAGTGGACAAGGTCGATGGCATGGCTCATCCATTGGTCGGCGATGCCGCTCGAGAACTCTTTGTACAGCCGGAATTCGAAATAGAGTTGGGGGTCAAAGGAGCGAGGCGGCTTGGTCATCAGCCACTTGTTCCAATCGGTATCTTCGGCGCGGATTTCCTTCACTTCCGGCCGCCCCCGCCAGCGCGCCCCGTGATAGTTCCAAACAATCTCGATCTTGCTCGCCTCGCCGAGCGCCCCCGCGTGGACGAGTTCGCACGCCGCCCGCGGGTACGGTTCGCTGCGATGCTGCGTGCCTACCTGAACAATCCGGCTCCTTGCGAGCACCGCATCGCGCGCCGCCTTGGCCTCTTCCAACACATTCCCCATGGGCTTCTCCATGTAGGCATCTTTCCCTGCTTCGGCAACCAGCTTCAGGATGGGCGAGTGCGAATGTTCAGGGGTGGAAATCAGCACGGCATCGACGTCTTTCAAAGCCAGAAGGTCCTCGAGATACTGGAACGGACGCGGCGGCCTGCCGTAGTAAGTTTTGTTGGCGGAGACCGCTTTCTCCCGGTTCACTTTCCAGAGGTCGCAGACGGCGGTCATCTCCACGTTGTGCTTCTCTTTCAGGCGGGAAGCAATCCAATCGAGCTCGCCACCGCGACTTCCAATCCCGATGTGCCCGAGAGAGATGCGATCGTTGGCCCCCACGATGCGCCCATAGGAAGCTGCCGTGGCCCCCAGAGCGGTCCCGGCCAGCATCGAAGCAGTGCGATTTAGAAACGACCTGCGGTTGATGATATTTTCCGGCTTGTCAGGCATCGTATCCTCCGACGGTTGAGGTTTGGCACCCTCTTATATTAACCCGAGAAGCAGCAGCCGACAATCGATCCCGTATTGCCCTCCAGCGCCTCTCCTCCAATTCCCAACCCCCAGCAGGTTGCGGGAAAACCCTTCCAGGCTGTCATTCCGAGCGGAGCCCTGGACCGGACGGTCCAGGGCGGAGCGAGGAATCTCGCTCTGAGTATTTTCAACGCAGTGCGAGGTTCCTCGTCGTCCCGATCAGATCGGGACTCCTCGGAATGACAGACCAAACGGTTTTTTCCGCAGCCTGCTAGCCCCCAGCCGCCAGCCAGTATCACCTGACTCCTGAATCCTGTTTTGTCGCTTTGTTTTGCACTTTTTGCACTCAAAATCGAGTTCGTTTTGAGTTCGTTTTTCGCTCTAAAAACAGCTAAGTCATGTGTTTGCAACAAATCCTTCAGTTCGTTCCCTCTATTTAGTATCTTTTTTGTATTTTCTTGCCGTTTAGCGCCCCCTGCGGGCCGCATTCGAACCTCCTTCCCGCGCTCTCTGCCGGCGCTCGACATAGTTCACCAAGATAGGCTACCATTCTTCCAGCCTAGTGTCAAGCAAAAACGGGGGAATCAGAAGGGCAGGATTCAGGATTTGGCGCCGCAGGGTGGAAAGGATTCAGGAAAGAAAACTCTTAACTGCTTTGTTCCCTCTCCCCACTGACTGCTTGCTTCTGCTGGCTAGTTGTCGGCCTTCGGCGCTCAGCTATCAGCCTTCGACCAGTTCAGGCCTTTTAGATATGTATTGCTCCCGCGTTTCCCTTGTGTTAACTATCTTGGGAGGCGGCGCAAATTCCTCGGGTGTAACCTATGACAGCAGGTGCGATTGACGCATACCGCAGACAAATCGCGAAGGAACCACAGGCAGGCAACGCCACGGAGCACGCTCACCGCCCGGCCCTCAAAGCCCTCATTGAGTCCCTGGCATCTGGCGTCACCGCCACAAACGAGCCTAAGCGCGTTGAATGTGGAGCGCCGGACTTCGTGATCTCCCGCAAGGCTGCCCACGGACAACAGGGCATCGAATTCCCAAGGAGAATGTCGTTTGGAGTTCATTCATCGACGCGACCAAACTCAGGAATAAGCTAGTTCATCCCAAGCCGCGACAAGTCTCCTACTCCGGGTTGACACTCCCTGCTGCAAAATCCTGCCTGAAGGCAGTTCAGAATGTTGCTCAGATGCTCGGATGGCCGGGTTCCGAGATGTGACGGTCGGGAGGAATACGACAACGTTGCATCGCCCATCAACGAAAACATCCGCCTCATGGCGGAAATTGACGCGGCCATCTCCAGGTGGCCGATGGAGTGACCCAAGGGGTTTAAGGGCCTCCGGGCACCTCCTAGGTAGCGCTTGCCTGTGCAGCCAGCACGGTCTACCTGTCCTAATGATTTCTGTCGGGTGGCTGGCGACCGTAGTTTTGAATTTCGAGCCCCAAAGGGGCGACCTGGCTCAGCCCAGGCCAACGGCCTGGGTCAAGAGGGCAAACCCATTCCAGACCGCAAGCCCTGAAGGGG
>Ga0315282_10006135_pt1 | contig 20211 bp, 20 predicted proteins | sample YL17G07_20_MG_FD_203693 | JGI IMG/M metagenome (GOLD analysis project Ga0315282, IMG submission 203693) | Sediment microbial communities from Yellowstone Lake, YNP, Wyoming, USA - YL17G07_20 | ecosystem: Environmental > Aquatic > Freshwater > Lake > Sediment | place: USA: Wyoming | collected... | reverse complement strand
TCTGAGCAAGTGTTTTCTGTGGCTCGTGGATCATCGGCGTAGTATGTCCCCGGTGAAACCTCTCGTGTCGTACCTACTGCTATTGGTTGATGTTGGCAAGGAGCACAGTGTGGCGAAGGAGCTAAGGAAGCTGCCTGGCGTCACAGAAGCACAGGTTGTCTACGGAGAATTTGATGTTGTGGCAAGACTTGAACTCGGCGATGTCACACTGATGGATGAAACAGTCACCATGGCTCGCAAGTTGCCAGGCGTCACAAGGACTTCGACTCTAATCTCCTCGGGGATCCAGAGCTAGGAAACTCACTCCGATCCCCAAGTTGGAATCGGCGCGTCCTCGCGTCTGCATTTTGTAGTGTCCAGCATTCAGACTGTCTCTTGTTGCCTTGGAGAAAATAAGGGTCCACGTTGGGGCCGTCGCACAGTCTCTTCGATTACAGATGCTTCTTCAAGACCGTTTCAATGTGTCCTTTCGGCACAGCGCCGACGATCCGTTCAACCTCGACCCCATTCTTGATGATCAAGATTGTGGGTATGCTTTGAATACTATACCTCATTGCAGTTGATGGATTCTCGTCCACATTCAGTTTCGCAAAAGTTGCCACCGAGCTGTACTCGTTGGCCAATTCCTCGACAATCGGCGCTATCATCCGGCACGGGTAGCACCAAGCAGCCCAACAGTCTACGAGGACGATTGGATTCGTTCTTATTGCAGAGTCGAAATTCCCGTCGGTAAGCGCGATGGGGCCTGCATTTCGGAGCGAAGGCTGAGTCCTCTCCGCACGGTCCACCATTTCAGCGATCTTTCGCGTTCTTATCTGCTCTAATTCATCCATTCACTGATACACGACTGCCACCGGGGCAGTCAGCATAGATATTAGCCTGACTGTCTTCGGAAACACGAAAGGAACGAGCTGGCTTTGTTCTATGAACCAAATAGATGGCTACCAACTACTGTTTTCGTAAGCCTCGACAAGCGACAATGGTTCATCCGCAAATCTCGCGCGCATAGTGTAATGATTCTCAACAGTCTGGGTTGGGAGCGGAAGCGAAGTGGGTGGCTCCCGGCTAGTACCGCACTTCAGCTTCGAGAAATGGGTTCGCCCAGCCTCTTAGTGAGACTAAGGAGCAGATCTTTGGTCTGCCTCGGATAAAGAATTTTGACGAATAGGCCTAACCAGATTAGTTGCCGACCTGCTGCAAACCATTGCACGGGACTGGTGGGAGAAAGGGGATTTCCTAGATTCAATGGAGAGCTGAACCATAGCACGATGACTAGTGCGTTCATGATTTCGGCGAGATATATGACGGGCAATGAGATCGTTGGTATGAGGACATAGAATGGGAGGAGCATGAGAGCCATCTGAGGGGTGACAACGTAGTTGCCGAAGAGCCACGCGACATTCATGAGGAAAGAGCGTTCAATTACTCGCGTTGGCCGGTCTTTGTACTGTTTCCTGAGTGTGCCTGTGACGCCTTTGTAGACCAAGTACAGAAGAACTGCCAGAGCCAGGTAGTGTGCGTTTGGGTCCATTTGATTGAAGATGAAGATAAGCCACGAATCCTCTATGCCCCATCCTGCATGAAACTTCCATGTTTCCAACCAGCCTGAGAAGTTCGCTAGAATGAATGGTAGATTGAGCATCCCGAACACCGCAACGGGCACCAAGAGAGCTCTGAGTCTGCCCTTCCAGTTACTCTCCTCAAGCATGTACACTGGAATCAACATACATGGGTAGAGCTTCGCAGAGATGCCGAGTCCCAGACTGAGAGCTGATTTCGTCTTGTCGCCTTTCAGATAGCAGTAGATCGATAGGGTCGCGAAGAATATTGCGATTATGTCCCAGTTGTAGACTGTGAACATTAGAAAGGATGGAGCGATCAAGAAAGCCTTCCAGATCCTTCCCTTCTCGACTCCAAGGAGTTCCGCCATCCTGTACACGAGTATGATCGTTCCAATAGTGAAAAGGTAGAGCACGGCGTCCGTGGCTAGAACGTAGTAGTTCAATGCAGTTGAGAAATCCGGAACATAGAGTCGTATCGAGGATGCCAAGTACACGAGGAAACCGACGAGCACAGGATACTCGAACGTGAACTGATAGTATGGTATCAGGTGTGGGCCAGTCCCAATTCCGTCACGCCAGAAAATGCTTGCTACGTCAGTATAGTGATTTGGAACTACGACAGGCAGGTGTTCCCACACGCCCACGAGGAAAACCATACTCGCGGCGGCCAGTATCTCGATCAGCTCGCGCGGAAATCTTCTCTCAACGCTTTGCTGATCCATGATTGCCGACCCGGTCACGAGCCGATGACGAAGGTGTCCCGTTTTCCATATCTGTTTGTTGGTGCTCACTGATCAATCATGGAGTCCAACAGGCCCTGATATCGTGAGAGCGCGCGCTATTCCAAGGGGGAACTACGAGGCAGGAAATGCGACTCAATAGCGCCTACGGGCAGACGCAGGCTTAGTCTGTCCAGCCCTATCTTAGGCGTATGCTATCAGGCCTTTTTCTTCGAGAGTCTTCTGTAGTATTCCGATGGATCTGTGGACTTCCGCCTCTTTCTTCGCACCCGTACACACCAGTTTGCCGCTTGCAAAGAGGAGGATGACCACCTTCGGGTCATCCATTCTATAGATTAGACCCGGAAACTGTTCGGGCTCGTACATTGTTCTCTTCAGCGAGTATGTTGATTTCTCTAGGTCAATCTTGCCGCCAAGCCCGGCGGAGGCGACTATGTTCTGGATCTGGATTTCCGGTTTTCCCAAGATGACTATTCCATTCCTCTTGAGCTCGTCGACAACCTTCGTGACTGCTTTTCTCGCCTGCCTCTCTGACTTTGCTCCAGTGCATACCATCTTCCCGGAACTGAAGATGAGCGTCGCAGTTTTCGGCTTCTTGAGACGGTACACAAGCCCAGGGAATTGCTCAGGCCTGTATTCGACTCCTGGAAAAACACGGACGATTGAGTTCAGATCTATGTTCTGTTTCAGCGTTGCTGACGCGACAACGTTCTCTATGTTGGTGAAGACTTTGTCTTTGGACAGAACAGTTCACTTCAGCAATATTTGACGGCCCTTATAAAGGAAGGCTATATAAACACAACTTGGGAGCGCCGCGGCGACCAGTCACAACATGACCTCATCTTGGAACGCAGTTGCCGCTAGCTACTCTTACGACTTGGTTCTCTTCCTTGAGTCATAATATTCGAAGATGATCATGAGAAAGATCAGGAATGCGATCAGAATGATTCCGAGGGGACCTTGAAGCGTCAATGTGACATATCCAATATATGCGATCTTGGTGACCAAGACGCCCTTTACGTTGTTCTCAGGGACGCCCGGCGACCATGGATCGGGCGACGCGTTGTGGTCTCCCTTGGTTTGGAAGTACAACGTGTTCCCCACCTTCACTATTCCGATTACGCGATGTATGATGTCGATCGAGCCGCTCGGGCTTCTGAAGATAATAATTGTGCCAACTGTTATCGTGTTGGGATCGACGCCCTTGACAATCACGATATCTCCTACGTTCAGTGTGGGCACCATGCTTGTGCTTGGGACCACCATTATCGGTGACTCGGTCTTCATGACAATTCTAGCAACGGCCATGCCACCGTATGTGATGAGGAAGACGAGTCCGACGAGGATTGCAACACGAGCGATCGGATTTTTCCTGACAGTGGCGAGAATGTGACTCAGTGTCCTAGGCCCCGCAACTTTCGGGCCTCCTGTCAAAGTGTCTCTTAGATATCAGTTTCGCCCTGAGAATACCACGGTGCGAAGCATTTCAACTACGGACGCGGTTCGTCTTGCATGGTCTGCATGAGCTTCACAAGTTCCGCTGTCATCCTTTCACCCGCTGACAGGAACTCAAGACCGCTCTGTGTGATCTGATAGATCCTTCTCCCTCGTCCCTTCTCTGATTCCCAGACGCCTTCTATTCTGCCGCTGTCCTCAAGCGAGTGGAGCAGCGGGTACAGCGTTCCAGCACTGAGGTACACCCTGAATCTGTCTCGAATGGCCATGTTGATTTCGTATCCCCAACGGGGCTTCGACTTGAGAAGACGAAGTATGATCAAGTCTAGGTTAGCCTTGACCACTCGTTCCCTCCAAGCTTTGTCGAAATCCCTAGCCATCGAGGAACCCCAGATCGAACCGATTAATACGCTCGTGCAATCGATCGATCACCGTAAGTCATCTGCGCATATATTTGGGTTGAGGCCCCCGATGATTTCGGCCCTTGCAAGCAACGCTATAATAGCTGACAATCAGACGCGGTACCGTACAACATGTTCCGCCTCGCCCATGCGAATGCCTCCGACCATGACGAGATGCACAAGAGACTCTCTTGGTACGAAATGGTCTCGAACAACTTTCGCCCAGCGAAATACAGAATTGCCAGACGCGTAGCTTGCCACATCGACTTGAATGAGACGCCCGGGGAGATGCTTTGGAAAGAACACAAACGCCTCAGCGAAACGGCTCACGCACTACTGAATGACCTAGACTCGGAAAAGCGAGACCTTGCGGAGCTACCCATAGCTCAGGTCAGTTACTTGGACCTGAAGGCGAAGCTACTCAGCCGGATGATCCGCCAATGCACATTCTGCGAGTGGAAATGCAAAGTCGATCGTGTCTCAGCAATGAAGAAAGGCGCATGCAAACTCGACAGCACGAGCCGAGTGACCACTTGGTTTCCTCACTTCGGCGAAGAGCCTCCACTAGTCGGCCGAGGCGGATCGGGAACGATATTCTTCAGCTCATGCACGTTCAGATGCGCATTCTGCCAAAACTGGGACATATCCCAGGATCCATTGACCGGAGCCCCCGTCGATTCGAGACAGCTGGCGCTTATCGTGAAAAACCTCAGAACAGACGGGGTCTTGAACATCAACTTCGTCGGAGGGGAGCCCACTCCGAACCTTCACACTATAGTCGACGCAATGAACCAGATCGACTTGAACGTGCCCATGTTATGGAATAGTAACATGTACTGCTCCGAGGAGGCAATGCAGATACTTGCAGATCTCATTGACATTTGGCTGCCGGACTTCAAATACGGGAATGACAAGTGCGCCATCAGGCTGTCGAAGGTTCCGCGCTATTTCGAAGTGGTCGCTAGAAACCACGAATTCGCCCAGTTGAATGGAGATATGATCATCCGACACCTTGTGATGCCGAACCATTTTGAGTGCTGTACGAAGCCAGTTCTTCGTTGGGTGTCCGAGCATTGTCCGCGGGCTCTTGTGAACATAATGGGCCAGTACCGCCCCGACTACAAAGTCCTGGCTGAGCGCTCAACGTACTCAGATATCGCGAGGAGACCGACTGCTGAGGAGATGAGCGCGGCGTATGACTACGCTGACACTCTCGGCCTAGTGTACTCACCAGTATCGTAGTACACGGATCCTAGCGCACAGCGTATTTGGCCACTGCTTCTGTGAAGATGTCTCTTCCTGTCACGTCGTTTGCTACTATTGCTGGGAAGTCGCGGACTGTTAGTCGTCGAATCGCCTCGGTCCCAAGATCTTCGAAGGCGATCATCTCAGACTTCATGACCTGCCTACCGAGCAGCGCGCCAGTCCCGCCGATCGCGACCAAGTAGACAGCTTTGAACTTCTTCATCGCGTCGATAACCTCAGGCGCCCTCGGACCTTTGCCTATCGTGGCTTTGATGCCAAGTTCGACGAGTCTAGGAGTGTATGTGTCCATTCGATAGGATGTAGTAGGACCGGCTGCTCCGATGGGTCTTCCCGGACGCGGTGGTGTCGGCCCAACATAGTAAATCACCTGACCCTTCAGCGGAAACGGGAGATCCTTCTTTGCGTCAATGAGTTCGAAAAGTCGCTTGTGTGCCGCGTCACGTGCGGTATAGATTGGACCGTCGATGAGGACTTTCTCGCCAATCTGCAGGCTTGATACGTCTGAATCAGTCAGAGGCGGTTTCAACTTGACTGTTCTAACACTAGCTGACATCATAATCTCCTCCTCACAGAACCACGCTTTTCTGCCTATGCGCGTGGCAGTCCATGTTGACCGCAACTGGTAGACTTGTTATGTGACAAGGCAGAGTTTCGATGTGAGCCGCGACGGCTGTTGTTCTTCCACCTAGCCCCATTGGGCCGATTCCGAGTTTGTTGATCTCATCAAGAAGTTCCGCCTCAAATTGTGCATAGAAGGGATCCGGATGCTTCTCGCCGATCTCTCTGAGAAGCGCCTTCTTCGCAAGCATGCAACATTGGTCGAACGTTCCCCCGAGACCTACTCCAACGACGACCGGTGGGCATGGGTTACCGCCTGCGTTCTTGACTGTGTTCACGACGAACTCTTTCACGCCTTTAGCTCCGGCAGCTGGGGTCAGCATCTTGAAGGCGCTCATGTTCTCGCATCCTCCGCCCTTCGCCAAGAATGACAGCTTCAGCTTATCACCTGGGACAAGCTGCAAGGTAACCATCCCAGGAGTATTGTCACCCGTATTCTTCCGTCTCAGCGGATCCTCAACCATCGAGAAACGCAGGTATCCTTCCTTATACCCTTCAGCTACACCCTTGTTTATTGCGTCAATGAGGCTTCCGCCTTCGATGTGAACGTCCTGACCAAGCTCGACAAAGAAGACAGCGTCCCCAGTGTCCTGACAGATCGGGTAATCTTCTTCGCGCGCGATTCGTGCATTGTCAATCAATTGCTGGAGCACCTCTTTGCCGAGCGGCGACGCTTCCGCCTGCTGAGCTGATTGGAACTTCTTCACCATGTTACCGCTTAGGTTGTAGGTTGCCTCCATGCACATCTGCTTCGCATGCTTGGCAATATCCTCGAACCTGATTGTCTTCATCCATTTCCCCTCTTTCGCGTCCGTACGCATTTGTAGGAACTGCCATCGTACTACTCATATCTATGACGAAGGAAAAGTGAATACAGTACTTATCTCCGCTCGAAGAACACGGCGGCAGTGCTGGAGAATGCGGACATCGACGACCGCCGCCCAGTACTGACGTGGCTGACGGCTTGCGCGGGACAAGCGAGAAAGGCTAAAACCACGTTCTCCTCAGTATCGTCAACGAGTACAGCAGTGAGCTTCCATGAAGCCTGAGTATGATGCTGTAGTAGTCGGAGCCGGGGTTGCGGGCTGCATGGCTGCGACCACACTCGGGACCCGTGCCAAAGGATCGAAGATCCTCCTGATCGACCGGAACCCCAGAACAGAGCCCGGCAAGAAGACAACCCAAGGCTGGATATGCGGTGACGCCGTGAGCGAGCGTCATGCTAAGTTCGTTCATGAGAGACTCGGGATCACGTTCGGACCGCCTGAGATTGAGAGCCGTGTCGATTCGATCGTCGTTTGTTCACCTGACAGAAAGGTGAGCCACCCGTTCGAAGGTTCAGGATTCCTACTGGATAGACCGAAGTTTGCACGCCGCTTGCTCAGTGAAGCCCTCAAGACGGGAATCGATTACCGAGACAAAACTCAAGCAGTGGATCTGTTGACTGAAGGTGACTTCGTCACAGGAGTCGTATGCCAAGACCAAGGAAGCAAACAAACACAATCGCACAGGATTACCTCGAAGCTCGTGATAGACGCATCAGGGATGTCAACGATACTCAGACGGAATCTCAACATTCAGAGTTTCATTGAGAGAGAGATCGACAAAGATGATGTCGAGCCGACGATTCGCATGAATGCTCGATTGGCTGATGGCTCAAAAGTTGACACGTCTCGATGCGAGATATACTTGGACTCAGAAAGGGCTCCTGGAGGCTACCTGTGGATGTTTCCAAAGTCAAGCAACAAGGTCAATCTAGGCCTGGGTGTCCAACAGAGGCGCTCCGGCAAGTCGCTTGACACCTTGTTGAAGGAATGGATCGCTGAGACACCCGTCTTCAAGGGTTTGACACCACTCGAAGATGATGGTAATCGGCCCGGAGCATGGCCGGTGTCTGTGCGACATCAGAACGATAGCCTTGCGGCAAACGGATTCATGCTAGCAGGAGACGCAGGCTGGTTTCCGAATCCGATAAGCGCCGGCGGAATAGGGCCGGCCATGACAGGCGGGGTGATCGCAGGCGAGGTCGCAGCTGCCGCATTGCAGGGCGGCGATGTCAGCGAAACGAACCTGTGGGAGTACAACACAAGATACGTTGAGAAGTACGGGAACAAGACCGCGGCACTGGAGACGTTCAGAATCTACCTGCAGACACTAGACAATTCCGAACTCAACTACGGACTGCGAAACTTTGTAACCAACAAAGAGGCGGTTGCGTTCACCTGGGGCGAGGTCCACGAACTGAGCTTCGCCGACAAGATCGTGAAAGTAGCCCTAGGCTTCCGCAAATTAAACGCTTTCAGGAACCTCACGTTTTCCGTCTCAAAGATGAACGCGCTGAATAGGCTGTACACCGAATACCCGAAGACGCCATCTGGCTTCAGCGAATGGAAGAAGAAAGTGGATACGATCCTCAACGAGGTCAGAACTAGGTTTCGGTGACCAATAGCTGGCAAGCGTGCCCTAGCGACTAGTCATGCGTCTTGGGACCATGATGCGGCGTCGCGTTTTCGACCCAGTACGCGTTCTCAGATGTGAACTCCTTCTTCCATATCGGGATCTCTTTCTTCACGCACTTCACCGCCTCTTCCAGAACGGGGAACACGAACTTGCGGCGAGTCCCAAGGACGACGACTATCAGGCTCTCATCTCCAACTCCGAGCCTATCGACCACATGATGGATTGAGACATCTACGATTCCCTCCCTACTCGCCAGGTCGTCTCGCAGCTCCTTAAGCTTCTGAACTGCGACCTCCTCGAAGGCCTCGTACTCAAGATACTGAACTTTGCTTCCTGAAGATTCGACGGGATCCTCTCTCACGATGCCGGTGAACGTGACCATTGCCCCTGCTTTAGCGGAGTCAGGGTGTTTCCTGATTTCATGCATGACCTGCTCGACCGTGATGTTCCCACGAGAATGGATGCCGACGGTGCCCAAGAATTCCACTATGCGAGATTAGATGAGCTCTGATATGAAAGCATGTCCTGTATCTGCAGACAGGGGCATTGATTCGCAGCTATAGAATGAGAGGCGTCGCCAAGAAGAGAGCTACCGCGCACGCGAACGGTACCGTGAAGTTGTCGAATGCCCTAATTGGGCCGACCGTCAATGCCTCGGCGACAGTGCCTACAAAGGCACCGAGTATAGAGAGCATCAGGACTGAGATGAGACTCGCGGACATTATTCCTGTGGATAACGCAAGAGCGTATGAGACCAGCGCTCCTAGGAAAGCGAAGGTGAACATCATAGCGGAGCCTTCGAACGACTTGTCTGAGAATGGGTAGAGATGCCTCTTCTTGAGCGAAGGCGTAATTGCAGACGCGGCGCCGTCGCCCCAAGCCATTACCATCGTTGCTGCCATTATGATTGGCCTTTGGCTCCAGAGCGCGATGAGCAAGGCACCTATCGAAATGATGTAAAAAACCGGCCCGTAAGCATGCAGTCGCGAGTATCGCTTCTCATCGATCATTGACTGAGTTAGAAAGCTCTGCTTGCGGAGAGCGAACGACAGGGCCGTAACGACTCCCATCCCAATCGGCAGCAGGAGAGGATAGATGACACTCGAGAAGAATGGCACAAACAGAATTGAATCTCCCGCAAACAAGTGAATGGCCCTACGCGTTGTGTAGACGCCGAGATTCAGTCTCCTCCTCAGAAGCTCAACTCCGCCTATGAAGAGAATCACAAGCAAAAACACCAGTACCGCGAGACCGAGATCAAAGAGAGACACTTGCAAGGCCGAGCACATTTCTGAAGTGATATATACGATGGTTGCTTTGCTCTGAATAAATAACATGCGATGGCGGCCCAAAAGAAGAGCAGACGGTGACAGAGATGGTTGACCCTGTGATCGTACCTATTGCTGCTGCAATTTGCGCGGCATTGGCTGTCGGAGCTTGGAGGGTCCACATCCTTGACGGGGGCGGTGCCATCAGTGCGTTTCTGATAGGCTTCGTGACTTTTGTCATCCCCGCTGACGGCTGGAAATGGTTCATTGTCCTTTTGGTTTTTCTCATGGTCTCCAGCTACATGACACATTACAAGTTCCAAACGAAACGAAAGAAGGGGTTCGCGCAGGAGAAGGGTGGCGCGCGTGGATGGCCGAACGTCACCGCCAACGGTGTAATCGCCGGACTGCTTGCGCTGCTGCTTCTCTTCTTTCCGCGAGAACCCGTCTTAGCTGCGTTTCTAGGCGCAGTTGCGACAGCAAACGCTGACACATTAGCCACGGAGATAGGGCTCCTAAACCCAAGCGACCCGCGATTGATCACAGACCTTAGGACAATCGTTCCCGCGGGAACATCTGGCGGTATCTCGATCTTTGGCGAACTTGCCACGCTGTTCGGAGCTTTGCTCATCGGTATGGCCGCTGGATTCCTGGGGATGACCGGCAACCCTGGTTGGTCCTTGAGCGTGCTGATCGGCACTACGATGATAGCGGGTCTCGTCGGATGCTCCGTCGACAGCATCATCGGAGCCACCGTTCAAGGGATCTACAGATGTAGTGTCTGCAACAAAATCACAGAGAACCGTAGACATTGTGGGGCCCCCTCGATTCCGCTGAGAGGACACAAGGTCATCGATAACAACGTCGTAAATCTGATTGCAACGATCTTCGGGGCCGCGTTTGCAGTCGTAGTCCTATTCTTGCGATGAGTGATTACGCAGAACTTGTATCCTGCAAGAACGTAGCCGGCAGACATCCGGGCAAGCAGGCCTTATTATCTGGTTTAACGTCAGACAAAGTTGGCGACAATGAGGATTCAGAGTTACGCAAGACCTCTGTGATGTGAAGGCATTATACTGAGTCGCCGTTCATCCCTAGATGAGAATGGAATATCGAGGCGGCAAGAGCGATTCGCAGACTCGCACGTAGCCAAATCAGGAATAGGTTAATAAGACTATGTAGGCTTAATCGCTCTTATGCCAATCCTCGTGAGATTTCGGCACCGAACCCTTAGCGACTTGCGTTGCGAGGGAGCCCTTGCAGTCTTATATAGGGTAACCCGGCGGAATGTGAGGTGGGATTAACTTGCTGAAATTGTCTCGCTGGTTGATCATTGTTATCCTTTTGCTGGGCGTTGTCTCCCTAGCCAAGCCCGTCCACGCACTATCAGTATCGATTACGGCGCTCGACTGGTCGAGTACCACAGCCCCCATGGGCGGAGTCGTGGTCAACCACATCAGAGTAACCACCGATGGCGCCGCCCAAGTCACGTTGTCTTTGTACTATGCAGGCTGGTGGTACGCATCATTTTCCCCCAATCCACTGGTCTTCGCTGGTGCAGACTCCCTAGACTCTACTCTCACTATTCCACTTCCAGGCCCTAGTGATGTGTGCGCCGGTGAGAGTACTCCGGGGCCGTATTATATGCAACTCACAGTCCAAGGAACTGAAACCACCCTAGGCACAATCGCAGGCCCAACGCTGACAATCAACCTGCTACCAACCGTGAACGTACTGACTGTCCATGTTGAGCCGAGCAAACCCTCTTACATGAAAGGCGAAACGATCACCATCAAGATGGATGCCAATCTGCCAGCCGAATACTACCTCAAAGTCCGAAAACCTGATGGCACCGTGTGGGACAGCGCACATGGCCTCCTTCCCGCTACCTTCACAAAGAAAGCAGCCGACCCATTAGGCACCTACACAGCCGAACTAACCGCGTACTACTGTGGGACGGCTCAAGACACCGCAACATTCACGGTCACACCAGACACGTACGATGTTACCATCTCGCTGGCCGGGCTTCCGACAGACGCGACGACCGCATTGCTTGTTGACGGAAACAAGGTAGCTGACATGAAAGGCGGAGACGTGCGGGTCCTAAGCTACCCTATTGGTAGTTCGCATACTTTCCAGGTTGATCAGTATGTTACCGGCGCAGAGGGCTACAGATACTACGCCGCATCGAACAGCTGGACAGCTAATGCCGCAGGCTCAAACGTGTTCAACTACGTGACGCAGCTCTACTTGGATGTGAGCACTGACCCAGCGGGCGTTACTGACGTAACGGCCTCAGGCTGGTTCGCTAAAGGATCAACAGCATCCATCTCAGCAGTTCCTGCTGAGGTTGAAGGTACCACAGGCACCAAGTACGTGTTCACTACATGGACTGTGGATGGCACGCCAAGATCCGGCAACGGCTTTCCTGTAATCATGGACGCGCCTCACAAAGTAGTCGGGAAATATGATACAATGTACCTGCTTACAGTAGTCTCGCAATACGGGAACCCCAAGGGCAACGGATACTACAAGTCCGGGGACACGGCAACGTTCTCGGTCGATTCCCCAGTCGGATTCGGAATACGTCAGGTCTTTGTGAAGTGGACGGGCGACTTCAGCGGCACGAATCCAACCGGCTCGATCACTATGGATGGACCGAAGACAGTGAACGCCGTTTGGACCACAGACTACACCCAACTCTACATGATCATTGGCGCTATTGCTGCAATAGCTGTGATCGCAGGTGTGCTGCTCTGGATGAGGAGAAGAAGAGGCAGACCATCTGCAGTGAAACCACCTCCACCACCGCCTCCGCCCCCGCCCGCGGCTGAAGTCCCAGAGACCCCGGCGGAGCCGATTACTCCTGCTCCGGAAGCCGAGACCACTCCCAAGCAACCAGTCTCCGTCTCGTTGCGATGCACGAACTGCGGTCACGAGCTTAAGCAAGGCCAGGTCTACTGTCCAGAATGCGGCCAGAAACAGACCGACTGAACCTCTTCGGCTCACCGAAACTCCTCTTCTCTTTTACTCATGCCCAGTCTCATTGTCGACTGTGCAGGATCGATAGTGCGAAATGACAGTTCACGATGAGAGCGAACGAAACGAAGTTCAGTAACTCATTTTACTAGGGAACATTGGAAGGCGTTCTCGTGAGCTCTGCCTTGCTGATAGTGAGCGGACCCGCCTCGCCGATGCTGGCCCGCCGTGTGGCGGATGCGATGGGAACGGATGTCATGCAGCTCGAACACAAGGTGTTTCCTGACGGAGAGTCGTACATTCGATTCCCGGAATCTGTTGACGGGAAGCAAGTTGCGGTGGTGCAGTCATGTTGCCCTCCGCAGAACAAGAACCTCGTTGATCTACTGTTCATGCTCGACGCGGCTCGAGAAATGGGAGCCAAAGAGGTCGCTGCAATCGTCCCCTACTTTGCGTACGCACGTCAAGACGATGCATATAGGGGCGGAGAGGCGGTGAGCGCAAGGACGAGCGCTCGCATGATTGAGGCTGCCGGAGCATCGCACTTCCTAACGGTCGATGTGCCAAGCAACAAAGCACTCCGATTCTTCAAAATCCATTCAGAGAACCTAACGTGCATGAATCTCATTGGGGCATATCTGAAAACCCGTCCGCTAAACAATCCTTACGTGCTGGCTCCGGATGATGGAGCCATCGCGCTCGCTCAAACCGTCTCCAAGAGTCTCGGAACGGAGTACGCATGGTTCGAGAAGGTGAGGGACAAGGTGACGGGCGCGGTAAGCACCTCCGGCAAAGACGTGGACTTGAGAGGTCATGATGCGGTCATAGTTGACGATGTAGTCTCAACCGGTAAGACGATCGCAAACACCGCCCAGATTGCTAAAAGGCAGGGAGCGAAGAGAGTAATCGCAGCGTGCGCGCACCTCCTTCTAACCGGCGACGCCGAGCAGACGCTCAAGTCTGCAGGAGTCGAAGAGACCATCGGGACCGATTCGATCGAAGTTCGACCACAGTCAGTTTCCATAGCACCAGTGCTTGCTGAAGCGTTGAGAAAGATTTGGTGAATGACCGGCTCTTCTTTGTCGTGTCGGGAGAGCACAGAACTCTGCCGCACGCAGAGATACGCGCCATACTCCAGGCACGAGGGATCGGTTTCAAGGAGACAGCAGCCTCAACGAAGCTGCTGAGAGTCAAAGCCGATCGCTCGGCCCTTGACGCGGTGGCGAGGAGGAGCGTGATGTATGAACAGTGCGGCATTGAAATCGCTGCAACTGGTCCGAGCAAGGAACGGTTGCTCGGGCTTCTGCCGAGATTGGATCTCACGCGTCACTTCGCCAAGAGGCGATCGTTCGCGGTGCGGTCGCTGCGCGTCGGCCGAGCGTTCAGGTATATCAACAGGGCAACATTGGAACGAGAGATCGGCGGAGTCCTGCAAGAAAAGAGTCTCGGAGTCAAGGTCAATCTCGACTTTCCCGAGGTGACGTTTCTCTGCATAATCTCGTCGCGGGGGCTTCTGCTTGGAGAGGTCACTCACTCAAGGGCCCCCGGACTAATAGCTTCAAGGAGACCCAGGAAGAGGCCTGTGTTCCATCCGTCAACGATGCAACCCAAGCTGGCCAGGTGCATAGTGAATCTCGCAAGACCTCCCGACGACGCGGTCTTACTGGATCCTTTCTGCGGAGTTGGAGGAATTCTCCTCGAAGCAGTCGCGATCTCCTGCAGAGCAATCGGCGTAGACGCAGACGCACGAATGATCAGAGGAGCAAGAACTAACTTGAGACACTACAGAGCCGAACCTCTTGGCCTCATCGTCGCAGACGCCACGAAAATTCCGATACATCGCGTCGAGTCAATCGTCACTGATCCACCCTACGGCAGAGAGGCGTCGACTCACGGGCGAAAACTTCACACACTCCTCCGAGAATTCCTCCCCACGGCACATGACATTCTTTCGAAGAAAGGCTACGTCTGCATATGCTGCCCGAGTGAGCTGCGGATCTTGTCCATTGCGAGGAGAGTAGGATTCAAGTTTGTGGAATCTCACCTGCTATATGTCCACCGAAGCCTAACTAGACGGATTGTTGTGCTGAGAAAGAGATGATGTGACGGATGGAGGCCTCGACGTGAGAGTCACTTTCCTAGGTACGGGGGGCAGTGTACCAACTAAGAAGAGGAACCTCCCCAGCCTTGCAGTCCGAACAGACGGAGGCCTCGTCATGTTCGACTGCGGCGAAGGCACCCAGAAACAGTTCCTCATAGCAAAGTTGGGCTTCAACCGCGAAATGCGAATACTGATCTCCCACATGCATGCCGACCACATACTCGGCATTCCAGGCCTTCTCCACTCAATGTCGTTCATGGGCAGAAGTCGAGACATTGAGATATACGGACCACCCGGTATCAGTGAATTCGTGAAGTGCACAGCAGAGACCGTCAAGTTCAGCCCGATCTTCTCGGTTCGAACCGCAGAGGCTCACGCAGGAACCGTAGCAAAGACTCAATCTTACATCATCAAGGCGGCGTGGGCTGATCACGGTGTTCCATGCCTCGCATATTCTCTCATAGAAAACGACAAACCTGGCCGGTTTCATCCGGCAAAGGCAAGAGAACTCGGAATACCGAAAGGTCCGCTCTGGAAGGCACTTCAGATGGGAAAGCCCGTGAAGGTGGGTAGGAAGAGAATCGACGCGTCGAAGGTTGTCGGCCCTGCGCGCAAGGGATTGAAAATCACCTACGCGGTGGATACGCGACCGTGCGACAGGATCATCGAACTAGCCTCGGGCTCAGACCTGCTAGTGCACGACGGAATGTTCTCATCAGATGTATCAGAGCGAGCCCGCGAATACGGCCATTCTACCGCGGCCGAAGCGGCAACGGTTGCAAAGAGAAGCCATTCCAAGAACCTAGCGCTCACTCACATTAGCGCGATCTATGAAGATACGAAGCAACTCCTTGCTGAGGCGAAGGCTATCTTCCCTAGGACCATTGTTGCGGAAGAGCTCAGATCACTGGAACTACCCTGATCGCTCTCACGGAAGCGGGCACGGACAGACTAGCTTTCGGTTTCCTGTCTGCGCCGCGAACTGGGGGCGAGCCAATCTATCAATTGCTCCGGGTTCTCGGCCGTGATCGTCAACGTGACAGGGCCGAGCGGTGATTCGTCATATCGTTCACAGAAGGACGCCTTACCGGCGAAAGCGGCCTGCTTGTTCAGGTGGACTACGATGGAAGAGCCTGAGACACTCTTGAGTAGCATTTTGCGGGCCGCGTCTCGGATGACTTCTTGACGAATAATGGTTTTGAGATTGTCCAGATCTTCCAACCGAGTCATTGACGCTTCTAGCTTTGCATGGCGTTCATCATTTCTCACGACTGTTGGCGAGCAATTAGGAAACAGATTGTGCACTGCTCGCAAGACCTTCTCAGGATCCTCCGTGGGATTGAGAGGCGTCTCTATGCGTGCCTGAACTTCACTCATTCCTGCGTCGCCTTTGAGAGCACGATCTCCGCGGCTGCGTTCAGACCTTCAGCGGATCCTTCGTTGATGAGCATCTGTTGTGCCAATGCGATGACGTTTCCGATACCGACGCCAAGCTCTCTTACATCTCTCTCCGCGAATTCTTCCCAGCTCTTCGGGTCGTCGCTTCTGCCTCTCGCGACCAAGCGCTCATACCTTGTCTCGGGAGATGAATGGACCGCTACTATCACGACGTTGTGGTTCCTCCTCAGTGCGTTCACTTCGTCCATGCTTCGAACCCCTTCCACGATCACCAGCGGGGCCGCTAACGACTCTATCTTCGGGAGTAACCGCTCAGCAACAACGGATGGACCTTCCTCTTGGCGTATTGCGAGCATGACCTTGCCGGTGTTCTCGGGGGTTGGCGCCAGACCCCTCTTCTTTGTCTCCTCACGGACAACATCGCCACAGACTAGCACCGGAATGCCGCGTGAAGACGCGACTTTTGAGACGATAGCTTTTCCGGCTCCGGGCATTCCGGCGATCGCGATCACCTTCTGCCTCTCCATTGGCAATGATCGAACCTTCCTCTCTAGCCCCTATCCTGACTTGAATTGTTAAATTGGCAGCGCTGATATGTGGATTTGGTAAGAAGACTTGGCCGAGCAGCGGATACGGGCCTTCGTTGCGGTGGATATGGATGAGGCGAGCGTCATTTCTAAGCTCGTGGAAGCACAGCGAGCATTGCGAGACTTGGGCGCAGATCTGAAGCTTGTGGAACCTGAGAACATACACGCCACTGTCAGGTTCTTGGGAGAAGTCCCGGCGGCGACGATTGAGCTTGTGAAGGAGCAGATGAACGAGGTCAAGTTCAGCGCGTTCGACATGGAATTTACCGGGCTGGGAGCATTCCCGAACCTGAGGAAGATCAATGTCGTTTGGGTGGGTATGCGAAAGGGGAAAGAAGAGATATCGCGCATCTTTGAGCAGCTTGAACCCCGATTCAGGAAGAGCGGGTTTGAGCCGGACAACAGAGGATTCAGCCCTCACGTCACGATCGCTCGAGTCAAGACTGGACGGATGAGGGAAGAGCTTGCGAAGTTCGTTGACGAGATGCGTGACACGCCGTTCGGAGTTGTACATGTCGAAGAGGTGCGTTTGAAGAGAAGCGTACTGACGCCTAAAGGACCCGTGTATTCCACAATCCATGCAGTACGAGCGAGCGGATAGTCGTGTACAGAGAGTTGTGAGAGATTGGAGAGAGCTCTCAGCGTTTGCGATTCCGTCACGCGCCAGATAGTTCCGCCGGATTCGCAACGGAAACGCGTGAATGACCTAGCAGAGAAGCTGAGAGCCAAGCTCGTCGTCGAGGTTGAAAGGAACGGATTGGAGGCAGAGGTCAGAATTGACGGATCTGTTGCAAAAGACACTTGGCTCAGAGGAGACGCAGACATCGACATCTTCCTGCGCGTTCCAGTCTCGCTGAGCAGGGCTGACCTTGAGAAGCGTTGCCTAAGCGTTGCAAGGCGAGCGCTGAAGGGATACCCGATCATCGAACGATACGCTGAACATCCTTACGTTGAGACTCATGTCGACAATGTGCGCGTCAATGTTGTGCCGTGCTATAACGTGGCACGGGGCCAGTGGCGAAGCGCCACAGACCGCACCCCTTTCCACACAGAATACGTCATCTCGCATCTGGATTCGAATCAGAAGAATGAAGTTCGGCTCCTCAAGGCCTTCCTGAAAGGGATCGGAGTCTACGGCGCCGACGTGAAGGTGTCAGGCTTCAGCGGCATGCTCTGTGAGACTCTGATCATGTACTACGACTCCTTCGTGAAGACCCTTGAGCAAGCACAGTCATGGAAGGCTCCGATCACGATCGATTTTGAACACTACTACAAGGGCAGAGAAGGAGAATTGCTCGACCTATTCGAAGAGCCTCTGGTAGTCATCGACCCCGTGGACCGTGGGAGGAACCTAGCCGCCTCCATATCCCATCGACGACTCTGGGAGTTTGTCGCAGCCGCCCGAGCATTTTCCACCAAACCCAGCAGAGCCTTCTTCGTCGCTCGAAAGATCACGCCTCTCGACGTGGCGAGATTTCGTCGAGAGATGCAGCGGCGGGGCTGGAACCTGCTGGCAATAGAGTTGGGCCGAGTAGACGCGGTGGTGGATGTTCTTTGGAGTCAATTGTACAGGACTGAGAGAGCGCTGCGAAACCTACTCACACAGGAGGGGTTCAATGTCACTCGTTCGGCATCGTGGAGCAACGAGAAAGACATCAACGTCATCCTATTCGAAATTGAGAGTCTCACCTTACCTCCGGTGCGGAAGCATCTCGGACCGCACATTGCTAGATCACAGCCGTCACAACTCTTCGTCCGCAAGCACCTAAGCGAACGCCGAAGCATTTCTGGTCCATGGGTTGACGACGATAGATGGGCCGTAGGTCAACTGCGCGAGAACACTAGCGCAGTCGAGCTTCTCCGATCCAGGATCCGCGATGGCGGTAGGCACGTGGGAGTAGCAAGCAAGATTGCTCCCGTCTTGAAGCGAAGGCATCAGGTTCTCGCTGGACCAGCCATCATCGACTTCTACCGAAAGAATCCTGATGTCGCTCGATTCGTCACGAGTTTCCTCAAGGGAAGGCCTTCGTGGCTTGAGTGAACGCGTATCCCTTTCCCAGAAGCCCGTCGAATCAAGCGACCTGGCGACTGTACTCTGCTATCCGAGGCCTGAAGCACGTGAATTAGAAGAGAGGATGCAGGAGCTGGCTTCCATTGGAGTTGATGCCCTCGAACTTTCAGGAACTCATCAGATCGGACACGTCAAGGTCCTCGGAAAGGGATGTGTTGGTATTGTCGTCAAAGCCCTGATGCGGGATGGGAACGTAGCGCTCAAGATCAGGCGGGTAGATGCGGACCGGCGAAACATGGATCATGAGGCGGACATGCTTCGACTTGCAAACTCCGCGGGCGTGGGTCCCAAGCTTCTCGCGCAAAGTGCGAACTTCCTCGTGATGGAACTCATCAACGGGCTCCCTCTCAATCGTTGGGTGGAACTCCTGCCGAAGAGAGGATGCAAGAGGCGAGTTCGCCGAGTAATTTCAGGGCTCCTAGATGACTGTTACCGCTTGGATAGGATTTCCTTGGATCACGGTGAGCTTAGTGAGGCTCCAAAGAACGTCCTCGTAGATGAGAGCGATAGCCCGCGAATTGTGGATTTCGAGAGTGCAAGCGACAGGCGGAGATGCTCGAATGTCACCTCGATTGCCCAGTATCTGCTGATCGGAGGTGGCCCCGCGAAACGCCTACGGACTATTCTGGGATGGCGAAGAAAAGCCTCGCTCATCCGCGCACTGCAAGATTACAAGCATCATCCCGATGATCAAGCGTTCCAGAGAATCAGAGCCGTCGCCGAGCTATGAGAGCCCGAGCAAAAGCCTATTATTAGTACGGGACGACTGTGGCCGAGCGTAGGGGCCGTCGTCTAGCTTGGTTTTATCTGACCTTTCTGCCAGTCCAGAATTCTTTAAATCTCAGTTGCGTCTTGTAAGCATACGATAAACCGACGAGGGCACCTGCTCGTGTTAGAAGACTATCTGGCTCGTAAGAAGATACGCAGTGTCAAGACTGCCAAGACTTACAGAAGTTGCTTGAACCAGTGGACTAGGGTTGTCGGAGCCGCAACCCCCGACGAATTGGTTCTCCAAATTAAGAATGGGCAGCTGGATCCTTACTCATCACTTCAATCCTATATCAATCACATGAACGAGAAGCACAATGCTCCGAAAACGATTGCGACATGCTTTGCGGCATGTAAGGGTTTCTTGCTTGCCGAAGATGTGGAGCTTTCTGAAAACAAACTCAAGAACAAGATCACCTTGCCACAAGTCTTCACTGTGTCAACTGACCGAGCACCAAGCCAAGATGAAATGCGCAGGATGTTGGACTATGCGACTGCGAGCCCGGCCACAAAGGTAGCGATATTGATGCTGGCGAC
>Ga0315282_10006133_pt1 | contig 20213 bp, 19 predicted proteins | sample YL17G07_20_MG_FD_203693 | JGI IMG/M metagenome (GOLD analysis project Ga0315282, IMG submission 203693) | Sediment microbial communities from Yellowstone Lake, YNP, Wyoming, USA - YL17G07_20 | ecosystem: Environmental > Aquatic > Freshwater > Lake > Sediment | place: USA: Wyoming | collected... | reverse complement strand
CGGATATCAGCGGCTCATCATGTCCCCTGCAATACCTGTTATTACTGCCTGAACGGTCATCCCACTGTTTGCGATACCCTCCGCCAGACGAATTTTGACCCTGGTGGCTTTGCTGAATACATTCGATTGCCAGCCATCAATGTTGACCGTGGCGTGTTTCTACTACCCGACGAAGTATCTTATGAAGAGGCGACATTTATCGAACCGCTAGCCTGCGTCCTGCGTGGACAAAGGCTGGCGCACATGCAACCAGGTCAAAGCGTGCTTGTTATTGGTAGCGGCATTGCTGGGCTGCTCCATGTGCAACTGGCTCGTGCCCTGGGGGCAGGGTGTGTGGTGGCGACGGACATCATTGACTACCGACTGGAGGCAGCACGGCAGTTTGGTGCTGATGCCGCTATCCAGGCTAAAGAGGACCTACCCAGCCGCTTGCGCCAGGTCAACCAGGGTCGCTTAGCCGACTTGGTGATAGTATGCACCGGAGCCACATCAGCCATTGCCCAGGCGTTGCAATCGGTGGAGCGCGGAGGCACTGTTCTCTTCTTCGCACCAACAAATCCTGGCGTCACCATTCCAATCTCAATAAATGACCTCTTCTGGCGCAACGATATAACCCTCACCACCTCATACGCCGGTAGCCCGGCGGATTACACAGCGGCGCTGGAACTGATACGAGCTCGTAGTGTGCACACAGGCGAGATGATTACTCATCGACTAGGTCTGGCTGAGGCAGGACTGGGCTTCAAGCTCGTCGCCGAAGCCCGGAATTCCATCAAGGTGATTATCGAGCCCCAGAAGTAGCTAGATGCGCCTACGGGTAATTAAGAGCGGGATGGCTCAAGGTAGCCGAGTAAATTAACCACTAAAGGTATTGAGCTACCTCGGTCAAATTGTGAATTCGAGGGCAGTCATTGACCTCAGGGTATATATCATAACGGTCAATAAGTATGGGGTTGATACCCACCCCTCTGGCACCAATCACATCCAATTTATACTGGTCGCCGACATGAACTGCTTCTGAAGCGTTTACCCCGGCTTTATCTAGCGCAACTAGAAAAATAGGGGGGTTGGGCTTATCTGCCCCCGCCTCTTGAGAGGTAACCACAAAGTCAAGATAGGGTTCCAGGCCCAGCTTACGACAAATAGGGTCCATATCCTTAGCTAAATTGGTTAGTAAACCCAAAATAAGATTTCGCTGTTTTAATGTTTTCACGGTTGATAGCACATCATCAAAGAGGACAAAGGTTACTCCCTTAAATTGCTGCATTACTCTCTTCAAGATTTTCAAAGGTAGCTCGCTGGGGGCTTTTGCCCCAGCCTCGGTTAATATCGCCTTCGGATAGTGGGAATAAACCTCAGCCTGCTCCTCAGGGCTTCTTTCTGCCACTGGGGATTTAGCATTTTCCTCAAAGAAATACTGGTCAGCCATCAAAATGCCACGCATTATTTTCTGTGGTGGTAGCTCGATACCAAATTCTCGAAAAGCCTGACCATACAATTGGTGCCGTGGTGGTTCAAAGCGGGCTAGAGTATGAAACCAATCAAAAAATATTGCCTTAATCATCCTCAATGCCCAAGTCTTTAAGATAATCAATGGCATCCTGGATGGTTAGCATTTTCTCAGCATCCTCATCCGTTATCTCAACCTTCCGGGATGGGTTACTAAACTCCTCTTCTAAAGACATTATCAATTCTACCAAATCCAGAGAATCGGCACCTAAATCATCAGCAAAGCTAGCTGAGGGCACTACTTCCTCCTCCTCTACACCTAACTGCTCCACAGCTACCTTTTTTATCCGCTCAAAAATGGTTGCCATTTTCTGCCTCCCGTTCCCCGAGTTTTTCTATCTAGTGACCAGAGTGCTCACTGAGCCTAGAACTCCGTTAACAAACTTTGATGAATTATCACTACCAAAGGTCTTGGCTAGCTCAACCGCTTCATTTATAGCTACCTTAACTGGCACCTTATTATCAAGTAAAATTTCGAATATTGCAAGCCGCAAAATGTTCCTATCCACCACCGGTATCTGCTCTATTGGCCAGGCTGGGGCAAAGTTTTGAATATTAAGGTCAATCTTCTCCTTATTCTGGATAACACCGCTTACCAGCTCACGAGCAAAGGCAGCATTTTCCTCAGATAATCTCTCATCAGCCAGAAGACGGGTTAAGGTCTCATCCCTGTCATGCCCTACCGAATCAACCTCATAGAGTGCTTTAAGAGCAAGTGCCCTCGCTCTTCGCCGCGCCCCGGCCATAGCTCACCCCCTAAAACTAAACTAACATTATAGCACGCTGGTCAATAGCAATCTTACTGAGATTGCTTATCAACCTCACCCCCTTAATCCCCCAATAGGCGGTCTCGTATTAGTCACGCAATAAATGAATATTACCCAACCTCACCCTCAGGAATAGAGCATTCATTTACGCAGATACGGCAGGTCTTTCCTCCCTCAGCCTTTGGTGGGTATGGAGGCAGAGCAAATGGCTCTCTGGCTTTATGATGAGCCTGTTTGATTATAGGCAAGACCTGGTCAAAATGGTGGCGAATACAGTCGGAACACAAGTCCAGGCTCTGGGAAATAAATAATGATTCCTTTCCGCAGTGCTGGCATTTAACTAAGGTTTTAGTATCTAAAAAACGAGTCCGCATCTTAATTCAGCAGGTAAGGTGGAGAACGGCTATCGCCCTCTGAGAATGACAAATATGGTTATAGGTATGGCAAGCTTTATCAGTAGTTTCCACAATAAGCTTAATACCCTGGGCTTCAACAGCCTGTTGCACCTCAGGTAACACCGTCATCAAGCCTGAGGCTCCGCTGCCAACTACCAGCACCTCAGGACTTTCAGTTACCACCTCAGTTATATCCTCAAGGCATAGCTGATGACCACTCCTCCTCCACCAGTTATGGCTAACCCTATCGGGGAAAATGATTACGTCTGAGGTATACTTTTTGCCGCTAATTACTATCAGCCCAAACTGGTAAGAATCAATAATGTTCATATCGGCATCCTTCCCTATGAATGACGCACCTTTGAGACTGTTTATCAACCTCACCCCCTTTGTCCCCCTCTCCATGATATGGATATATATTCCTATCATGATGGGGAAGAGATTTTAGAGAGGTGGCTTCGCCCCTCTCTTATTTATAACTCCCCCTTCCCTGGTAAGGGAAGGGGGTTAGGGGGATGGGTTGCTAAAAATCTCTTCAATCTTGTCTACAAATAGCGTCTATATTCTTAATAGCGTTTACATCACCTATATTCAGAGTTTTAACACTTTTGTCTATTCGTTTAATGAGACCACTAAGCACCTTCCCTGGTCCTATCTCAATAAAGGTAGACACACCGTCATTTACCATATATTCAACAGAGCGCTGCCACTGAACACAATGGCACAGCTGTGTGAGTAGCTCCTCCTTAATCAATTCAGCAGTGGTCGCTGGCTGAGCCGTAGTGTTAGCTATGATAGGAGCAATTGGGTCTCGAAAGGAAAGAGTGGCTATAATCTCAGACATACCATCAACTGCCAACTGCATCAGTGGCGTATGAAAGGCACCACTTACCTGTAAGGGGATGGTGCGATAAGCCCCTCTGGCTTCAGCTAAATTCGCAGCTTTAGTTAAGTTCTCCTTTGCCCCGCTGATTACTAGCTGACCCGGGCAGTTAATATTGGCAATTCGGGTGTCAGTCTCACCACATACCTCAGCCAATGAAGTTTCATCAAGCCCAATTACTGCCATCATCCCCCCAGGCTTCCTCAGTCCAGCTTCATACATCAACCTCCCCCTTTCCCGAGCCAGATAAACAGTGGTGGCAAAATCAAGCACCCCGGCTGCCGCCAGTGCTGTATACTCGCCCAGGCTATGACCAGCCACGAAAGCAGGAGGTAGTAGCCCATTGCTGCTACTCACATCTTGGGCAGCCTTCAAGCAGGCAAAGCTGACTGTTACCAGCGCTGGCTGGGCATTGATAGTCTGGCGAAGCTCATCCTCTGGACCCTCAAAGCATAATCGGGACAGACAAAATCCCAAAGCCTCATCAGCCTGCTTAAAGACCGCCTTAGCTGAATCAAAATTATCATAAAGGTCACCACCCATGCCTACCCTCTGAGAACCCTGTCCCGGAAAGACATAGGCTACCTTCCTCAGCTCAGCCACAGCTCATCCTCTTTTCAGCGGTCTTAGTTATTGCCTCGGCTTGGGTTACCATGTCTTCAATAACCCTAACTAGCCTTCTTTTTCGGGCTTTTAATCTCAATGACCTCCCTGCCAGCATAACTTCCACAGGTAGGACAAACATGGTGAGGCAGCTTAGGGCTATGGCATTGAGGACAATATTCTAGAGAAGGAAGGGACAACCCAAGATGACTACGCCTTTTACCCCGACGTGCCTTAGAAATTTTCCGCTTTGGTAAAGCTCCCATAACCAAACTGCTGAAAAAGTCCTTCAGAACCTTTCCAGCAAAACTCACCCCCATTCTTTCTTTAATTTTCGCTGAAAAACAGCGGTTTTAAATCTACTCCGCTCCTTTCTGCTCATTTACCATTGTATCACTAGCTAAAGCCAATTTATTTAACTCAGACCAGCGAGGGTCTATCTGCTGAGGCGGACAATCACAAGGTCCCTGGTTAAGATTGTGACCACAATTAGGGCATAACCCAGCACAATCCTCACGACAAAGTGGCTTCATAGGGATAGCCAGTAGCGCATATTGACGTATCGCCTCGGTTAAATCAAGAACATGATGCTCATCAATAGTAAAACAGCTAGGCTCTTCAGGCAAGGGCAGCGAAGCGCCACTAATTACATCTGTGGTAGGAAAATACTCTTCTTCAATATTTAGAGTTAGAGGGCAACTAAACAAACTCAAGCAGCGGCTGCAGGTAACTTCAACCTCAGTGTGTAGTCTATCCTTAGCCAGGATACTCCGGTCAGTACGCATCAGCCTAACCTCACCCTGAACCATGCTTCCACCACCGGTAATATCAACAATCCCACTCACCTCATAGTTTCGTATTGAGCCTATAGATGCCTTAAGCTGCTGAGATACATTTATCCGCATTACATCCCACCTCAGCTAAAATCAGCTAATTATAAGCAGAGCCACATGTCTACTGTCAAGCTTAGTGTTAATCAGTCTTTAGCTTGCCTATTAGCATTGGCACTGGGGGAAAGCACAAATTTATTCTTGAATTACCTTCTCTTACGCAATTCAGAGGCAATGACATTTCTTAAGACCTGGTTGGTGCCTTCATATATCTGCGTGATTTTGGCATCTCTCATCATCTTCTCAACAGGATAATCGCGCATATAGCCGACACCACCAAAAATCTGCACGGCGTCAGTAGTAACTCTCATAGCCGTGTCTGAGGCAAAAACCTTAGCCATAGCTGCTTCCTTACTGAAGTTCTTTGCACCGCTATCAATAGTTCTGGCTACGGCATAAACTAGTGCTCTGGCTGCTTCCACCTCAATAGCCATGTTGGCTAGCATATGCTGGACTGCCTGAAAAGAAATGATAGGGTGTCCAAATTGGATACGCTTCTGAGCATAGTCTACCGCTGCCTCCAAAGCCCCTTGAGCTACCCCAACCGCTTGAGCTGCTATCCCTGGACGTGTGTAATCAAAGAGTTTTATCGTCATATGGAAGCCCATCCCCTCCCTGTCAATCCTATTCTCCTCAGGGACCAGACAATCTTGGAAAACTAGTTCCCTTGTTGCTGAAGCACGAATGCCCATCTTCTTCTCTTTCCTACCGAAAGAGAAGCCGGGGGTATCCTTCTCCACCAGGAAAGCACTAGCCCCACGAGCGCCTCTTGCTTTATCAGTCAAAGCAATAACGGTATATATATCAGCCTCGCCAGCGTTGGTAGTAAACTGCTTAGTCCCATTAATTACATAGCCTCCCTTTTCTCGATTAGCCGTCATCTTTATAGCTCCAATATCACTACCGGCTTCTGCCTCGGTTACAGCAAAGGCAGCTAATCTCTTGCCACTGGCAATGTCTGGAAGGTATTTTCGCTTCTGCTCTTCAGTCCCATACTTCAAGAGGGTGAAGCTGCCTAGTGAGCTACTAGCATAGCTAACAGCTACTGCACTACACACTCGGCTTAGCTCCTCAACAACTAGACATAGTTCAAGACATCCTCCACCTAAACCCCCGTATTCCTCAGGAATAAAGACACCGAACATGTCAGTATCGGCGAGGTCTTTCATTATAGCCCAAGGGAATTCTTCCTTTTCATCAAGCGCTGCCCGCACCGGCAGTATTCTTTCCTCAGCAATCGTTCTTGCCATTTTCTTGACTGTCTTTTGTAGTTCACTTAGGAAATACTCCAAAATACCCCCCTTCCATTAGTAGATTGCTTATCAATAGTTGATTAGGGAGAATATATACCCATAGCTCGGGACCAAACTTAACAATTGGCTTTCTTGGCGGCTATTCCGAAAGACGCTACAAAAGCTGCCAGATTTCCAATTGAAGTCGACTTATTATAAGTAGAGCTATATACTTACTGTCAAGTCCGATAACTAATGTTGCAGTAGAAACAGGGGTAAACTATAATAGATTCAGTTTATCACTAGTTTCTGTTTATTTTACATGCCTTGTATGGTGGGTTAACTTTATTACCCGGAAGGAGGAGATTATGCCGGTATTAGAAGAAATCAAGATACTAGACCTTACCTGGCAAGGTCCGGGACCTTTCTGCACCATGATTTTGGGTGACCTCGGTGCTGAAATAATTAAAATTGGGGCTCCTCCAACAACAGGTGTTCGCCAGGCTACAAGGGAAGCGGGAAAGAGAGAAGTTGCCTATCAGGCCTTTAATAGGAATAAGAAGAGTATCTTGCTTAATTTAAAGTCAGAGGAAGGCCGCAATATCTTCCATCAACTAGCAGAGGAGACAGATGTTATCGTTGAAGGATTTAGACCAGGTGTGGCTAAACGCCTAGGTATAGACTATCCAACAGTAAGTAAGATAAACCCTAAAATCATATACTGTTCCATTACTGGCTATGGACAAGACGGTCCCTATCGTGATTTACCTGGGCATGATATCAATTACATCTCTATTGGCGGGGTACTAGACCTAATTGGCGAAGCTGACCGGCAGCCCGTTATCCCGTTAAACTTAATAGCCGACTATGGTGCCGGGGGTATGAGTGCAGTGATAGGCGTTCTTAGTGCGCTTATTGCTAGGGGTAAAACAGGCAAGGGGCAGTATATAGATATATCCTTGACTGACAGCACCATCTCACTCCTAACCTTTAGTGCATCAGGCTATTTTCGCGATAATGTAGTACCTAAGCGAGGAGAAACTTCTCTGGGTGGTGGTTATCCCTATTACAATGTCTATGAAACTAAGGATGGGAAGTTTATCACTATTGGTTGCCTGGAGCCTTGGCTATGGGAAAACCTGTGCCGGGAGATAGGCAAAGAGGAGTTTATACCCTTCAATTTTGCCCGTGAGCGTTTTCCCAACCCAACAGAAGATAGAAAATGGGAAGAGATCTCTTCCTACCTTAAGCAACTTTTCCTCACCAAGACCAGAGATGAGTGGTTTGAGCTTCTGAGTCAAAAGAACATCCCTATAGGCAAAGTTTATTCATTGGATGAGGTTTTCGCTGACCCTCAAGTGCTTCATCGCAAAATGGTCATAGAGGTGGAGCATCCTACTGAGGGCAAGGTTAAACAGGTAGGTATTGCTATCAAGCTATCAGATACACCAGGCAAAGTTAGAAGCCTACCTCCATTACCTGGTGAACACACAGAGGAGATATTACTAGGTCTAGGATACAATAGGCAGAGGATTAATGAACTGGGTCAAGAGGGGACAATAAGCTAATAGTTCGGTAGAAAGGAGGTGAATTCGGTGGCAGCAAAGGCTTTCGTTCTAATTGAAACAGCAGTGGGTAGAAATAAGGAGGTTGTTACTGCTCTTAAGCAACTGAAAGGGGTGAAATCGGTTGATATCGTAACTGGTCCCTATGATGTTATTGCCATAATAGAAGGAGAAAACCTCAACGATATCGGTGACCTAGTCACTGGGAAAATCCATCCTATTAGTGGCATTTCCAGAACAGTAACCTGCCTGGCAATATGAGCCGTCTAAACCCCATTGCCTTTTAGATTCCAAATCTCAATAAGCCTTATTCACCAGAGTGATGGGAAGTTTTCACCTGGCATTAGCTGAATTAGTGCCCAATATGATAGGGGCACTAGCCTCTGGTTTGTTGGCTTTTTTCTCGCAGCTCGAGTATGAACTCAGCGGCTAGTCGGCTTGCCTTTCCAACCACTTTGGGACATTCTACGTAACCACCTGCTTTCCTAAACTCTTCGTATTCATTAGGGTCAGCGATGTTAAAGTAGCGCCCCAGCTTTGCCTTCTGGATATCACGACAGAGGGTAGCCCCCATTTCCTTCTCGAACCTTCGGTAAAACCTGAAACCGGCTGCCAATGAACCGGAAAGCGCTGGTTCATCTTCTATGTTTTTACTAGCTGTGGCTAAGCCTACGGCTAATAACCCACCAAGCAATGCCCCACAAGTTTCACCCCTCATCGCAATCCCAGCAGCAAAGGGGGTAGACGCTTGAAAGGTTAAATCATCCCCCAGGTCAAGGTGCTCTCGGAGGGCAAGCAATACACAGCGGGAGCAACCGTGATAGTTACCCTCATAGCTTTGGGCAGCTTTTTCAATCTTGTCTAGCAATTCCTCCTTTGACAATCCTGGTACCATAACTAACCTCCTTTCTGTAGAAAGAACCCCTTTGAAGGGGCAAAACCCTTTCAAACTTGCCTCTAGCCTTGGTTAAAGGGATAGGGTTAATAAACCTGATTATATGATTTGTCTTTAGATTTGAGCCAAGGCTTCTAGCCGCATCAATACTTCATTTATAGTTTGCTCATCAGTAGAAGCCCCGGCAGTTATACCTATATGACACTGACCTTGAAACCAAGAGAGCTGAATTTCCTCCGCAGTTTCAACTAGATATGTTTTAGTAGCCATAGAACATAACTGGACAAGATGATTGGTATTAGCGCTGGTATGACCACCGATAACGAGCATCAGGTCCACCCCACTAGCTAGCTTGAGGGCTACTGCCTGCCGTTGTCTAATATCATGACATATGGTATCAATAATGCGTAGCTCAGAGTCTTTAGCCAAGGCAGAATTAATAAGCTTCTTTACAAATTCAGTAAAATGAGCTGGTACCTGGGTCGTCTGGGATAGAACACCTAAACGACGAGGCAGATTGTCAAACTTGGCTATAAACCTCTCATCTAGCGTAGCCACTCCCTTACCCTTAGCCCAACCAAGGATACCCTTGACCTCAGGGTGGTCAACATCACCATATATAATAGTAAAAAAACCGGACTCAGCTAATCTCCGAGCCGCAATCTGGGCTCGGTGAACAAAAGGACAAGTAGTATTAATTATATTAATATGCCGAGCCCTAATCTCCTCCTCTAGTTGCGGGCTCACTCCGTGAGAACTAATTGCCACCGTGTCACCCCGTATATCATCGACACTCTTGGCTACCCTAACCCCAATCTCAGCTAGTCTTTGTAGCACTGGTTGGTTATGCACCACAGCCCCCAATGTTTCCACCCCACCACGCTCACGGGCAACCTTCTCCAAGATATCAATGGCTCGCTTAACCCCGAAGCAAAAGCCTATTCCAACCGCTTTTTCAATCCTTAATGCCATTTAATTTCCTTGCCCTGCGTAATTTCCACGATATTCTAAGGGGAGGAGTTCAGCTATATGCCCCATTATAGAATTAGTAAGTTCAGCAAGCTCCATCTTAGTCAATCTACTACTAACTGGTGGCAACAGGTAGAAAGGGTGACCAATATTAACTGTTATCTGAGGGCGACGCAGTATCCAGGCTACACCCTTAATCTTTTCTGTTCCAGTAATGCCTACGGGAAGAATAGGAACATCATTAAGCGAGGCTATTAGCGCTGAGCCGGAGAAAGCGGGTCGCAGTTGACCGCTGCGGCTCCTCATTCCTTCAGGGAACATAACTAAGACTAAACCCTGCGCCAACAGCCGCTCTGCTTGGCGCAGTGCCTTTCTATCCAGTTGCCCCCGGTGCACCGGAAATGAGCCAAAGCTACCTATAAAGTAACCAATTATTCTAGAACGAAATAACTCCTTTTTAGCCATAAATATCACTTTTCGGCTAAGGCTAACACCAAGCAGAGGCGGGTCAGCTAGACTAAGATGATTGGCTACTATTAGCAGGGGTCCCTGGCTAGGGATATTCTCCTTACCCCTGACCCGCCACCGAGTCAGGAGAAGAAGCAGCATCCTTACCATTATTCTGCCAACATAATAGAACCAGGGCACTATTCTATCTCCAGAGAAGAGGAAATTAGTAGTGGTTAATTATACCCTACGGCTAAGGGCAAAGACAAACCTGCCGTAGCCCTTGATTAAATTGTTTACCAACCCCTCACCCTTTAGAGGTCGTTTATCAAGGGACCAAAGGGGTAAGGTTGATAAACAATCTTGATTAAGCTTACGTTTTATCCCATAATACCCAAGGGGAAACATGAAAAGATTAAGCATTGGTAAAATAAGAGGCTTGCAACAGATTGCAAATCAAGATGGCATCTTTACTATATGTGCTATGGACCACCGTGGGTCTCTACGTAGCATGATTGATGAAGAGAACCCAGAAGGAGTCAACTATGAAGAAATGGTTGAGCGTAAGCTGGAGCTGTGCTCTAGCCTGGCTAAATACGCCAGTGCCGTGCTACTTGACCCTATATTTGGTGCTGCTCAATGCATTAGTCACCGCGTCCTACCTAATAATACTGGGCTCTTGGTTAGTATAGAAGCCTCTGGCTACAGTGGTGAAAAAGAGCAACGCTTAACCAAGTTACTGGACGAATGGAGCGTTGAGAAGATTAAGCGAATGGGCGCCTCGGCAGTAAAGATTCTGGTCTACTATCGACCAGATTTGAAACAGCTAGCTAGCCAACAGTTGAACACAGTTAATACAGTAGCACTGGAATGTATAAAATATGACCTTCCCTTCTTGGTGGAACCGAAGAGCTATCATATAGGTAACGAAATTAATAATCCCCAGGGCTTTGCCAGTCTAAAGGAACAGCTAGTAATTAAAACTGCCCGGGATATCACTGCGCTACCAATAGATGTGCTAAAGGCTGAGTTTCCCGCTGACCTGGGCTATAAAAAGGATAAACCTGAACTAATTGAACTCTGCCACCAGTTAGACATGGCATCCCAGGTGCCATGGGTCATCCTAAGCGCCGGTGTGGACTTCGATCTTTTTTACCAGCAGGTAGAAATTGCCAGCCAGGCTGGAGCCTCAGGCTTTCTAGGTGGTCGTGCCATCTGGCAAGAGGCAATGTATATTGATGATGCCCGAGACAGGGTTCATTATCTATCAACTGTAGGGGCAGATAGGCTAAAAAAACTAACTGAGATAGCCAACAAATACGCTGTGCCCTGGTATAAGAAACTTGGCGTATCTGCCCAGGAGCTGGCACAAACATCAGAAAGGTGGTATAAAGAATATTGAGGTCGGAGGCAGGCTATGATTGCTACCATTACCCTTAATCCCTGCTTGGATGAGCATGTTACCGTCCACGGACTAATGGTGGACGAAAGTAACCGATGGACCAGTTTGCATCACTATGCCGGGGGCAAAGGTATAGATGTGTCACGAGCTATACACGAGATGGATGGCAAAACCATAGCCTATGGATTCGTAGGTGGTAACGAGGGCAGAACCTTGGAAATACTGCTTGATAAAGAAGGGGTACCATTCAGCTTCACCCCTATTAAGCAGGAAACACGCACCAATTTTATTATCACTGATACCAAAACCTCCCAGCAGACCAGGATTAATGCCCCCGGTCCACATATCTCAAAAGAAGAACTGGAGAGGTTCTATAGGAAAGTGAGGGAAATTCATCCTGAGCCAGATTTAATGGTGGTCAGCGGCAGCATACCACCCGGTGTTCCGGCTAATATCTACTATGATATAGTCATGGAAGCTAAAGGCTATGGGGTAAGAACTATCCTGGATTCTGAAGGTCTATGGTTGGAAGAGGGTATAAAAGCTAAGCCCTACCTTATTAAGCCCAATGTCCACGAGGCTGGGGAACTGCTTAAGAGAGAACTCACTACCGAAGAAGCAATCATCAAGGCAGCTCTTAACCTAGTTGAGATGGGTATTGAGGTAGTAGTCATCTCCAGGGGAAAAGATGGCATTATTGCCGCCACCAAGGAAAATATTGTGAAGGCAGTCCCACCCCCAGTGAAGATGCGAAGTGCCTTGGGAGCTGGCGATTGCACGATAGCTGGTCTTGCCTTAAAGCTAGCTTATGGAGAGCCACTGATAGAAGCCTACCGATTGGCAGTAGCTATGGGCACTGCCGCAGTATTAACACCGGGCACCGAACTGTGCCATAGAGCCGATGTGGAACAACTGCTACCCCAAATCAAAGTCTGGGAGACAACAACTAAACAGCGGACTAAAACATTTTTCGCTGCTGGTAGTGAAAGCCCTTCATCAGATTGAGGTTGATAAAATAACCCGTGTAACAAGTTAAGGAGGTTACTTTGTCTTTACCGGAGAACCTGCGTCAGTTTGCTACTTTGGTAGATATTATAGCCAGACTGCGAGCCCCTGATGGTTGCCCCTGGGATAAGAAGCAGACCCATTCTTCACTCAGGGAAAATCTGCTTGAGGAGTGCTACGAGGTGTTGGAGGCTCTTGATAAAGGGGATTCTGGCAAGCTTTGTGTTGAGTTAGGCGACCTGCTGATGCAGGTTGTGCTCCATGCTCAGATTGCTGCCGAAGCCGGAGAATTTGAGCTGGGGGACGTCTTAAATAGCATCAATACCAAGCTAATTCATCGTCATCCCCATATCTTTGGCTCGCTGAAGGTAAAGGATACTGAGGAGGTGGCACTTAATTGGGAGGTGCTAAAGCAGGCGGAGAGGGGGGCTGATACCTCTATATTGGCTAGTGTGCCTAAGCAAATGCCAGCCTTAAGTTATAGCCAGGAGATTCAACGACGGGTAGCCCAGGTTGGCTTTGACTGGGAAGATATTGATGGCGTTATAGAGAAGCTGACTGAGGAGGTTAGCGAGCTCAAGCGAGCCGATAGCCAGGAGCGGAAGGCGCAGGAGTTTGGCGATTTGCTATTTACCCTGGCTAATATTACCCGCCGGCTGGGGATTGACTTAGAGGCGACGCTGAGGGAGGCAAACCAGCGATTTTATCGCCGCTTCACCTATATGGAGGAAGTCTGCCGCCAGCGTGGGCTAAATCTAAGAGAGCTATCCTTTGATGAGCAAAACGCCCTGTGGGAAGAGGCAAAGAAGATAGAGGGGTGAAGCTATTGGTCGGGGCGAGAGGATTTGAACCTCCGACCTCAGCGTCCCGAACGCTGCGCGCTACCAAGCTGCGCTACGCCCCGACAAAGATATTATAGGCGGATTTAACCTTTATTGTAAACTGGTGAGATTAGTGAAATACTGTGTTTTGATAATTGATGGTGCCTCTGGTTGGGGATTGCCTGAGCGCGGTGGCAAGACCTGCTTGGAACTTGCCTATACTCCTAACCTGGATGCTATGGCTAGGGAAGGTATTCTGGGGCTGGTGCGCACCGTGCCGCCGGGGATGGAACCGTCTAGTGCCTGCGCCTGCATGTCGGTACTTGGTTACGACCCCAAACTATACTACCGGGGTCGGGCTGCCATTGAAGCCAGGAGTATGGGCATTCCCATTGACGATGGAGATGTCGTTTTCCGTTGCAATCTGGTGGCTATTGGTGATGGCAAGATGTGGGACTACAGTTCGGGGCACATTAGCACCAATGAGGCGCAACAGCTTATGGGGGCTTTAAACGAGAGCCTGGGTAGTGATAAGGTTCACTTTTACCCCGGCGTCAGCTACCGACATATATGCAAGCTCAAGGGACGAGAGGATACCCTTCTGGCTACCTGCGCCCCTCCTCACGATATCCCGGGCAAGCCCATTGATAATTTTTTGCCTAAGGGTCCGGGGAGTGAGCTACTTAGAGACTTGATGGCGCGCTCAGAGATTGTTCTTAGGAACCATGCGGTGAATGTAGCACGGCGGTCTCGGGGCGACATCCCGGCGACAATGATTTGGCTCTTCTGGGGTAGTGGCAAGGTGCCTGATATGCCCGCCTTTAAGCAAGTTTTTGGTCTTGATGCCGCCATGACATCCGGGGTTGACCTTCTCCGAGGCTTAGCCCGAATGCTGGGAATGGAAACATTAGATATATCAGGGGTGACTGACGGGCTGGACAATGACCATGCTAACCAGGCAGTCGGTGCTCTTCAAGCGTTTGAAGAGTATGATTTGGTGGTTATCCATATTGAAGCGCCCGATGAGGCAGCTCACGCCGGCTCCATTGATGATAAGGTAGAGGCTATCCAGAGGATAGATAGTGAGGTTTTAAGCCGACTCCGCTCTTGGCGACCAAACGCCCTTCGCCTATTAATTATGCCTGACCATCCAACACCAATAAAGATTCAGACTCATAGTGATGACCCGGTTCCATTTCTGCTGTGGGGACCAGGGTTCACCCCCAATGGGGCGAAGAGATTTACTGAGGCTGAAGCGAAAAGCACTGGCTTTTTCATTGAGGAGGGGTATAATATTATGAGCAGGCTAGTAGGATAAATTATTCGAGTTTTTGAGGTTAGGGATTAAATGGCACTAATTGTTCAAAAATATGGTGGTTCATCGGTGGCTGATGCTGAGAGGATTAAGAGTGTAGCTAGGCGCATAGCCCAGGCTAAGGATAAGGGCGACCGGGTGGTGGTAGTGGTCTCGGCTATGGGGGATACCACCGATGAGCTAATCAAGCTGGCTTACCAGATTAGTGACCAGCCTGGTGATAGGGAGCTTGATGTCCTGTTGTCCACTGGTGAGATTGTTTCCAGCACCCTGCTGGCAATGGCGCTGAGGGATATGGGATATGAAGCAATTAGCCTAAGTGGTGCCCAGGCTGGGATACGGACTGATGCTACCTATAGTCGAGCTCGGATTCAAAGGGTTGACTCCAAAAGAGTGGTCAAGGAGCTGGAGAAAGGGAATATCGTCATTGTGGCTGGTTTTCAGGGTATTACTGATGAGATGGATATAACCACCTTGGGGCGGGGTGGCTCTGATACTACAGCAGTGGCTCTGGCTGCCAGCCTGGGGGCAGAGATGTGCCAGATATATACTGATGTTGAGGGTGTCTATACCGCTGACCCCCGGCTTATCCCGGAAGCCCAAAAGCTATCTGAGATTGGCTATGAGGAGATGCTGGAGCTGGCAAACTATGGGGCTAAGGTGATACATCCCCGGGCGGTTGAGTTGGGGGAGCTATTTAATATTCCTATCCTGGTAGTCTCTAGCTTCACTGATAGTTCAGGTACATTAATTCATGGAGGGGCGTCTATGGAAGTGCGAAATAAAGTGAGGAGCATAGCTCATGACCTTGATGTGGCTAAGATAACGGTGGTTGGTGTTCCTGACCGACCGGGCATTGCCGCATCTATCTTCCAGCCTTTAGCTACGGCCGGTATTAGTATAGATACCATTGTTCAAAACGCCAGCATTAATAATATTACTGATTTAACCTTTACTGTGGCTAAAAGCGAGTTGGCTAAGGCAATGCGCCTGGTGGAACCTATAGCCAAATCAATCGGAGCCAGGGAGTGCGTCAGTGATTCCAGGTTGGGTAAGGTTAGTGTTATCGGCACTGGGATGCAGAATACCCCTGGTTATGCCGCCAGGATGTTTGGGGCACTCAGTGAGCAAGGGATAAATATCCAGCTTATTACTACCTCGGAGATAAGGATAACCTGTATTGTTGATGCCGCCAGGGTTAAGGACGCAGTTCGTGCCTTGCATCAGGCATTTGAGCTGGAAATAGGGGAATAGGCTAACCAAGGTTGCCGAAGGGCTAGCATTCTTCTCAAACAGCCTAGTAAATAGGATTCTCTTAGGAACCCGCTTTTATCCCTTGTCAACGGGAAGATAACTTCTTTGAGAGACTTCAACCCCATTTAAAGGCTCTAATAAATAGGGTTCCTTTCCCTTAATAAACAACCTCGTTGTTGACAGACTTTGACTTGTTTAGCTATTTTGTCTGGGGTAGAATAGTATGATTAAGGCTAATTAGTTGGGAGTAGAGGGATGTCGTATCAGGAAGAGGAACTGGTAAGATTAAGACGGCGGGGCAGTAAACAGGCTATAGTCTTAGCTATGCAAGGTCAGTGGAGAGAGGCAGTAGCCACTAACAAAAGCCTAATAGAGAGCTTTCCTAACGATGTTGATGCCTATAATCGGTTAGGTAGAGCCTATATGGAGTTGGGGGAGTATTCTCAGGCAAGGGAAGCCTACGGTCGGGCTATGGAGCTTGACCCTTATAATGCCATTGCTAAGAAGAACCTTAATCGTTTATCTCATTTAGGGGAAGGTATGGTTGGTTCAGAAGCTGGTTTTCATAAGGTTGAGCCGCAGTATTTTATTGAGGAAACAGGCAAGGCGGGGGTGGTTAATCTTTACCGCTTAGCGCCACCGGAGATACTGGCCAGAATGGTGGCTGGTGATAGGCTATATTTGAAGGTAGATGGGTCTGGTTTAATAGTGCGAAATGGTCGTGGGGAGTATCTAGGGCAAGTGGAGCCCAAGCATGAGCAGCGGCTTATTAAATTAATGAAGGTGGGTAATAAGTATATAGCCACTGTCATTAGCTCAGCAGAAGACATGATGACTATTATTATTAGAGAGGTATATCAAGACCCCAGTCAGGTGGGGCAACTTTCCTTCCCCCCGAAGGGGCTTGAGCGCATTCGACCTTATGTTGGCGATAGAATACTTAGGCGTGAATTGGAGTATGAGGAGGAAATGGTGGAGGAGCCTGGCTATACCATAATAGGCGGAGAGGAGGAGGTAGAATTATTACCTGAGGAGCCTCCAGACATTGAGAATGCGGCTGATATTGAGGGATAGGAGGTTTAGCCCAATATGGTTTTAGGAAAAATCAAACCGGTAAATATCGAAGACGAGATGAGGAGCTCTTATCTTGACTACGCTATGAGTGTCATCGTTTCCCGTGCCTTACCTGATGTGCGGGACGGATTAAAGCCGGTACACCGACGTATTCTTTATGCTATGAATGATATAGGGATTAACCATGCTGGTTCTCATAAGAAGAGCGCCCGTATTGTCGGCGAGGTGTTGGGCAAATACCACCCTCATGGTGACGCTTCGGTTTATGAGGCGATGGTGCGCATGGCACAGGATTTCTCGATGCGATATACGCTGATTGATGGGCAGGGTAATTTTGGCAGTGTGGATAACGACCCCCCAGCGGCGATGCGTTATACCGAGGCACGCCTGACTAAAATTGCTGAAGAGATATTGGTTGACATTGATAAGGATACCGTCAATTTTATGCCGAACTTTGATGGTAGCCTTAAGGAGCCTGTGGTCATGCCCACACGATTACCTAATCTACTGGTTAATGGCAGCTCTGGAATTGCCGTAGGCATGGCTACCAACATCCCCCCGCATAATCTCGGTGAGGTATGTGATGCCATCTCTTATCTCATTGATAACCCTGAGGCCACGGTTGATGAACTTACTCAATTTATTAAAGGTCCCGATTTCCCTACCGGTGGCATCATCCTGGGGCAGGAAGGGATTAAGAATGCCTATGCCACCGGGCATGGCCGGGTAGTAGTTCGAGCCAGGGCTCACGTGGCAGACGCTTCAGAGATTGGACGTCATCAAATAGTGGTTACCGAGCTGCCTTTTCAGACAAATAAGGCAGCCCTAGTGGAGAAGATAGCTGAGCTAGTCAAGAATAAGAAAATTAGTGGCATCAGTGAACTACGTGATGAGTCGGACCGTCAGGGTATGCGTATTGTCATTGAGCTAAGGAAAGAAGCTCAGCCCCAGCAGGTGCTCAACAACCTGCATAAATATACCTCAATGCAGTCAGCTTTTTTCGTTAACATGCTAGCTCTGGTTGATGGTCAGCCCCGGGTAATTAGCCTTAAAGAAGCCCTTCAGTATTATATAGATTTCCGGCTTGAGGTCATCACTCGACGCTCTCGGTTTGAGCTGAAAATGGCTAAGGAAAGGGCTCATATCTTGGAGGGGCTTAAAATTGCTTTAGACCATATAGATAGGGTAATTACTACTATCCGAAAATCTAAAACTGCTGAGGCAGCTCGCCAGAACCTTATGGCTGACTTTGGCTTATCTCAAGCTCAGGCGCAAGCCGTGCTTGATATGCAGTTACGCCGGTTAGCTAATCTAGAGCGGCAAAAGATATTTGATGAGTATGCCCAGGTGGTAAGAACCGTTGCTTATTTGGAAGACCTTCTGGCTAACCCGAGGAGAATGCTTTTCCTGATAAAGGAAGAAGCGGATGAATCGAAGTCTAAATATAGCGACCCACGGCGAACTGAGATAAGCGAGCAAGGGGTGATGGAATTTGGCGAGGAAGACCTTATCCCCCATCAAAGGGTGGCGGTGACGCTCAGTAATAGGGGATTTGTCAAAAGGGTACCATCTCATGCCTACAAGCTACAGCATCGCGGTGGCAAGGGTATCATTGGCATGGTAACCAGGGAGAAGGATGCAGTAAGGGTATTGGTTGTGGCTGATACCCATGATAACCTGCTGTTCTTCACCAACCGGGGCAAGGTCTTTTGCATTAAGTGCCATGAAATCCCACCTGATAGCTCCCGAACAGATAAGGGGATGGCGGTGATTAATCTTTTCCCGGTTAGTGATAATGAGAGGGTCACAGCTATGGTAGCCCTGTCTGATTTTAAGCCGGATGATTACTTATTGCTGGCTACTTATCGTGGTGAGATAAAAAAGACAACTGCGGATAATTTTGCTTCGGTGCGGAGTAGCGGACTTATCGCTATGGATTTGGCGGAAGGGGATGAGTTGGTGGCAGCATGCTTAGCTACTGACCAAGATGATGTCATATTAGTGACTGAAAAAGGGCAGTCAATCAGGTTCGCTGTATCTGAGTTAAGAGCTAGCTCCAGAACCAGTGGTGGGGTGCGTGGTATCCGCCTGGCACCTGATGACCGGGTAGTCAGTATGGATATTGCCTATCCAGATACCTTCGTTTTGGTAGTTACCACCGAGGGTTTCGGTAAGCTTAGCCCAGTTAGTGATTATCCACGACAGCATCGTGCTGGCGGTGGGGTAAGGACTTTTAAGCTTACCGAAAAAACGGGTGAGGTGGCTGCTGCCAAGCTGGTTTCTCAGTCTCAACAGCTAATGATTATATCTGCCGACGGTATTGTTACCCGCACTCCGGTGAAGGAAAAGGACCCCAAAAAGGGCATTACTCTTCAGGGCAGGAGCACCCAAGGGGTAAGGCTGATGAGGCTCAGTGATGGTGATAAGGTGGTGGCTATCACTTGCTTTGGCTGAGCGGAAAAAAGTGATGAAAATATGATAAGGAGGCTAAATAATGGGGATACCTTATTTTTCTCTAGAAGGTCAGGTAGCTATTGTTACCGGGGGTGGTACTGGAATAGGGCGGAGCATTGCCTTGGAGTTTGCCAAGGCTGGGGCTGATGTGGTTGTTGGTAGCCGAAAGCTGGTTAACCTGGAGAAGGTAGCTGAGGAGGTTAGAGCTCTGGGCAAACGTTCCTTAGCTGTCCCGGTTGACATCACCAAGAAGACCGAAGTTGATAGTCTTGTCCAGAGGGCGATGGATGAATTTGGTAGCATTGATATTCTGGTAAATAATGCCGGCACAATCGTTAGGGCATCATTGCTTGAGCATAGTGAACAGGATTGGGACAGGGTTATTGACACTAACCTCAAGGGCTACTACCTTTGCTCTCAGGCAGTAGGCAGGAGGATGGTTGAGCAGAAAAAGGGCAATATTATCAATGTAGCTTCAGTAAGGGCTATAACGGCGGCTCCAGGGAGGGCTAGTTATTGTGTTTCTAAAGCAGGCGTGCCCATGCTTACCAGGGTGCTGGCTTTAGAATTAGTTGACTACAATATACGGGTTAATGCTATCGCTCCTGGTTGGGTTAAGACAGAGCTCAACGAGCTCTTGTGGGGTGACCCTGAAACCTATAAGCAGATTACGGCTCTAATACCAATGGGGCGTTGGGCTGAGCGGAGTGAGATTGCCCGTGTAGCCTTATTC
>Ga0315282_10006132_pt1 | contig 20215 bp, 20 predicted proteins | sample YL17G07_20_MG_FD_203693 | JGI IMG/M metagenome (GOLD analysis project Ga0315282, IMG submission 203693) | Sediment microbial communities from Yellowstone Lake, YNP, Wyoming, USA - YL17G07_20 | ecosystem: Environmental > Aquatic > Freshwater > Lake > Sediment | place: USA: Wyoming | collected... | reverse complement strand
GTAATCTGAAGCGCAAGATTTACTTCCCCCCCATGACCGACCACGCCCTGGCCATCGTGGCGGCCTTCGAGGCCTGCGGCGGTGAGGCCGAGGCCCTGCCGGACTCCGACGAAGAGACCCTGGAACTGGGCCGCCGCCTCACCTCCGGCAAGGAGTGCTACCCCCTGATCCTCACCACCGGCGACCTGGCCAAGCTCCTCAAGCGCCCGGACTTCAACCCGGATAAGGCCGCCTTCTTCATGCCCTCGGCCAACGGCCCCTGCCGCTTCGGCCAGTACCACCGCTTCCACCGCCTCATCCTGGATGAGCTGGGCTATCCCCAGGTACCGGTCTATTCCCCGGAACAGAGCGAGAACATGTACCGGGAAATCGGCCTGGTGGGGGGCGACTTCGACCGCGTCGCCTGGAGCGGCATCGTCGCCATCGATCTGCTGGAGAAGAAGCTCCGGGAGTGCCGGCCCTACGAGCGCAACCCTGGCGAATCCGATAAAGTCTACCGGCACTACTTACAACAAACCTATGAGGCCGTACGCGACCGACAGGATGTCCCGACAGTGCTGCGTGAAGCCCGGAGTGACTTTGACGACCTGGCCCTCAGCACCAACGGCCGCAAGCCCATCGTGGGCATCGTCGGCGAGATCTACACCCGGGCCAACCAGTTCTCCAACGAAAACGCCGTGCGCGAGATCGAGGCCCTGGGCGGCGAGGTCTGGATGCCGCCCATCGGCGAGTGGTTCCTCTACGTCACCTACTCCTCCCGGCACGACGCCCGGGTCGCCCACCACTATGGCCGGCTCCTACAAAATATCATCAAAGACCGGATTCAGAAGAAAGACGAGCGCCGCCTGGAGGAGTGTTTCCACGGCAGCATCAAGAACCTGAAGGAGCCCTCCATCGCCGAAACCCTGTTCCTGGCCAGGGACTACCTGCACCCCTCCTTCGAGGGCGAGGCCATCCTTAGCATGGGCAAGTCCCGGGACTTCGTGCGCAAGGGGGCCGCCGGCCTGGTGAACATCATGCCCTTCACTTGCATGCCCGGCACCGTGGTCAACTCCCTGTTCAAGCGCTTCCGGGAGGACCACGACAACATCCCCTTCCTCAACCTGGCCTACGACGGCCAGGAGCAGAGCCACACCCGCACGCGGCTGGAGGCCTTCATGTACCAGGTGCGCCAGTTCCAGGAACGGCGGAAGTAGGCAGGGAAAACCTTGGGGAGGGGGCTAAGGGCCGATGGCCCTTACCCCCTCCCCAAACCCCTCCCCCAATCCCTTTAAGAAAAATAAAAGGCAGGGCCCGATGGGCCCTGCCCTTCCTCTCCTTATCTGGTGGCACAGGCTTTCCAGCCTGTGCCGTAGGGGCGAACCTTGTGTCCGCCCTTGTTTTTGGGGCACGCCCTTGGAATATCAAATCCGCCGGGCATTATCCTCCGGATAGCGATATTCCATGTGCCGCGCCGTGGCCCGGGCGATGGCTTCGCCATGGTAGCGGGCCACCACCTTCAGGGCCAGGTCGATCCCCGCGGCGATGCCCGCCGACGTGAGAATGTGGCCATCTTCGACAACGTGAAGTTTATCCTCCACGGTCACCGCCGGAAAGGACTCCCGCATCCAGGCAAGCGAGCGCCAATGGGTGGTAGCCCGGCGGCCATCCAGCAGCCCGGCCCGGCCCAACAACATGGCCCCGGTGCACACCGAGGTCAGGGTTTCCACCTGCCGGCCCCGCTGGGCGAGCCAGTCGATGAGCGTCTTATTCTCGATCTGGCGCCGCGTCCCCCAGCCGCCGGCCACCACCAGGATATCCAGCCGCGGGCAGTCAGCCAGGGGGCAGTCGGGGAGCACCCGCATTCCTCCCGCGGTCGTGATGGCCTCCGCCTCCTCCGCCACCAACAGCACCTGGAAGGGCGACGGCTCCTCCCGCCGCCGTTCCTCGTTTAAACGGACGACCGTAAAGACCTCGTAAGGCCCGCAAAAATCCAGGACCTCCACCTCTGGGAAAATGACGATACCCACCACTTTCCGCGGCATCATCTCTTCGGACTCCCGGGCTTTCCAGCCGACCGGCGCAGGCTAAAGCCTGCGGCTACAGACACCTTCATTCCCCCTTAAATACCGGCTTCCTTTTCTCCAAAAACGCCCTTTGCCCTTCCTGGAAATCCTGGCTGTCATAGACCTGACGCCGCAAGCCCTGGATGCGCTCAAAAGTCTCCGGACCCAGGGGCAGGGCGTTGGCCAGCAGGCGCAACTGCTCCTTGATGACCGAGATGCTGATGGGCGAATTCTCGGTAATCGTCCGGGCCATGGCGTAGGTGAAATCCTCCAGTTCCGCCACCGGCACCAGGTGGTTGAGGAGGCCGACCTGGAGGGCCCGCGCCGCCGCCACCGGCTGGGCGGTAAACAGCATCTCCCGGGCCATGGTCATCCCGACCATGTTGATGATGTGGAGGATGCCGGTAGGATTGTAGGCCACTCCCAGGCGGGCGGGGGTGATGGCAAAGGAGGTCTTGGCCGTGCCGATAAGGATGTCGCAGACCATGGCCAGTTCGCAGGCGCCGCCCCAAACGCTGCCTTCCAGCATGGCGAGCACCGGGGCCGGACAGCGCTGGATAGCCCGGATGGCTTGCTCCAGAGGATCGTCGTACGCCAACGGGTCCCGGCCCGGCTGGGGGAATTCGGTGATGTCGAAGCCCGCCGACCAGACCTGCGCCCCTTTATTAGCCCGCAGAATGATAACCCGAGCCCCTTGATAAATCAGGTCGTTTAACGCCTGGATGAGCTCGCGGATCAAAGCGGCGCTCAAGGCGTTGCGCTTGCAGTCGTGATTGAAGGTAATGGTGCCGATATAGTCGTGGAAATCGGTTAAAATGAGAGCCATCTTCTCTTCCTCGCCGTCACCTGGGCTGCAGGCCTGCTGCTCCCCGATTATTTTTGCCATTTTCTCCCATAACTGATAACATCGCCAGGACCTCTGGTAAACAGATTTAATCAAAAGAACCGGATAACTGTTCCGTCCAGCAAGGATAAGCTTATGCCCCATTGCGCCAAATGCGGCCATGAGATCTTGGAGGCCGCCAGTTTCTGCCCGGCCTGCGGGCATCCGGCCTCCCAGCCGCCATCGGAATCCGCTCCCTCAAACAAACGCGCCACCGCCTCTCTGCCTCTGGGTGAGTACCTGAAAACGGGCTGGGAGCTCTTCAAGCGCTACCCTGGCTGGTATGTCGGGTTCTTCCTGATTTATGTAGGGCTGCAAGCCGTGTTGCGCTTCGTTCCCTGGATCGGCGCGGCCGCAGGCTTTGCCGTCGGGCCGGCCCTCTTGATGGGGAACTTCATCGTCAGCGCCAAGTTGCTGCAGGGGCACACCCCCAAATTCAGCGACTTCTTCCTCGGCTTCCGGTTCTTCATTCCCTTGCTGTTGACTGCCCTGGTGGGCGGGGTGCTCGCCGGTATCGGCCTGCTGCTGCTGGTTATCCCCGGCGTCTATCTGCTGGTGGGCTACCTCTTCGCCTCCTCCCTCGTGGTCGATCGCCGCCTCGATTTCTGGGCGGCCCTGGAGCTGAGCCGCCGTACGGTGCAGCCCATGTGGTTCGGCATGTTTGCCTTCGTGCTGCTCCTGATGCTCATCAATCTGGGGGGGTTCTTGCTGTTGGGTCTCGGCCTCCTGGTCAGCGTGCCGCTCACTGCCTGTGCCATCACCGCCGCCTATGCCGACCTCTTCGGCTTGCAGTCCGATTATTCGGAGGATTTCCCGGATAACTTCCCTTCCGAGGCCGGCACGCCCGGTGCTTAACGGCAACCTGGCAACTTCCAGTAGGGGCGAACCTATGTGTCCGCCCTAACCGGTTTTAATTGCAGTTGTAGGGGCGGCTCGCGCGCCGCCCCTACAACTCATTTTTGCCATATCCTTATGCCGCCATCACCCGCCCCCAGCAAGGTTGATCCGGAGCTTTCCGACTTATGGGAAGTGGCGGTGGCCCTGCCGCTAACCCGTACCCTGACCTATCGCCTGCCCCCGGAACTGGCCGCCGTGGCCCGGGTGGGCAGCCTGGTCCAGGTGCCGGTGGGCCGCCAGGTGGTGACCGGCTATCTCCTGGCGCCGGTCTCGGAGGCCCCGCCGGTGCGCCTGCGTAAGATCAAAGCAGTGCTGGACCCCATCCCCCGTTTCGGCCCGGAACTGGTGCCCCTATTCCGCTGGCTGGCGGACTACTATCAGTACCCCCTGGGCGAAGCCCTGAGCCACCTCATCCCCGGCGGCGCCCGGCTCGCCGGGGCTCGCCGGGAAACCTGGGCCTACCTAATCCCCGAGGCCGAGGCCCCTGCCCTGCCGAAGCGTCTGGGCCCCAGGGCCCTGGACCTGCTGGCCCACCTCCAGGCCACCGGGGCCACGCCGGTTAAGGACTTACAGCTCCGGTTTCCCGGCTGCCGGCCCATCCTGCGGCGCCTGGCGGACCGGGGCCTGGTTCGCCTGGAGCAGCGCCTCGCCTTACAAGACCCCCTGGAAAGCCGGCCCTTATACCCGGAAGAAGCGCCCCCCTTGTCTCTGGTGCCGGACCAGGAGGAGGCCCTCACTGCCATTTCCCAGGGAATCGCCTCCGGCTCCTTCTCGCCCTTTCTCCTGCATGGGGTGACCGCCAGCGGCAAGACCGCGGTCTACCTGGCCGCGGCCGAACAGGCCCTGGCCCGGGAACGACAGGTTTTGGTGCTGCTGCCGGAGATTGCCCTGACCCACCCCGTGAGCCAGGCCTTCCGCTCACGCTTCGGCTCCCGGGTCACGGTACTGCACAGCGGCCTCTCCGAGGCCGCCCGCCTGGACCAATGGCGCCGCATCATCCTGGGTGAGGTGGACGTGGTGGTGGGGGCCCGCTCCGCGGTCTTTGCCCCCCTGCCCCGCCTGGGCCTGGTGGTGGTGGACGAGGAGCACGACTCGGCCTACAAACAGGAAGGGGGCCTGCTCTATCAGGCCCGGGACGTGGCCCTGTACCGGGGCAAACTGGCGAGCGCCACGGTGGTCCTGGTCTCCGCCACCCCCCAGATCACCACCTATCACCTGGCCCAAACCGGCAAGTATCACTATCTCAACCTGGCCCGCCGGGTCACTCCCCAGACCCTGCCGGAGATCCACCTCATCGATTTGAAGGCCCAGCGGGGCGACAAGGCCCTCAAGATCCTCTCCCGGCCGCTGCTCACGGCCCTGGAAGGCGTCCTGTCCCGGGGGGAACAGGCCCTGCTCTTTCTAAACCGCCGGGGCTATGCCCGGGCCCTATTCTGCCTCTTTTGCGGCCACGTCTTCCAGTGCCGTCAGTGCAGTGTCGCCCTGACCCAACATAAAGACGCTGACCGCCTCACCTGCCATTACTGCGGCTTCAGCCGGGAGGTGCCGGAGCGCTGCCCCCAGTGCCAGGCCACCGCCATCAAGCCCTACGGCGTGGGCACCGAAAAGGTGGAGAGCGAGGTGCGGCGCCTGCTGCCCGGGGCCCGGGTGGCCCGCCTGGACCGGGACACCGCGCCCCACAGCGGCAAGGCCCTCGCCGTTTTTGAAAGCTTCGCCGCCGGGGACCTGGACCTCCTGGTGGGCACCCAGATGATCGCCAAGGGCCATCACTTCCCCCGGGTCACCCTGGTGGGGGTGGTGGCCGCCGACCTGAGCCTGTTCTTCCCGGAGTATCACGCCGGGGAGCGCACCTTTCAGCTCCTGTCCCAGGTGGCCGGCCGGGCCGGCCGGGGCGAGGCCGCCGGCCGGGTCCTGGTGCAGACTTTCCATCCCGAGCATTACCTCTTTCAAATGGTGCAATCACAGGATTTCGTCGGCTTTTATGAACGGGAGATCGAGACCCGGCGCACCCTGGGCTATCCGCCCTTTACCCGCCTGGCCCTGGCGCGGGTGAGCGGCCCCCTTGATGCGGCCGTGGCCCGGGAGGCCCGGCGCCTGACCGCGGCCCTCAAAGACTTGACTAAGAAAGATGAAAGAATAGCAACCCGGCTCCAGGTGCTGGGACCGGCGCCGGCCGGACTGAGCCGCCTGAAAGGCCGTTACCGCTGGCAGTTGCTCCTGAAAAGCTACGGCCGCCCGGCCTTGACGGAGGCCTTGCAGCATCTGCGCCGCCTCTGGAATCCGCCCGCCCGGGACCACCTGGACCTCACCCTGGACATCGACCCGGCCAATCTCTTTTAGCTGTCAGGCAAGGTTTCTGTAGGGGCGGACCCGTGTGTCCGCCCTTTCTCCCTCTCCCCCCGTGGGGGGGAGAGGGTTGGGGTGAGGGGGGGAAAAATGTGGGGCGGCTCACCATAAATTCCTTGCGCCTTTGCGCTTTAGCCTTGGCGTGAAATTTTTCCGCCTCATCCCAGCTTCTCAATTTCCGCCAGGTATTCGGCATAGAGATCCACGTCGCCGCTCTTAGCCATCTGCCGGTCTTCATACGGCGCCGCCAGCCGGCGATAAAACTCGTCAGAGATGTTTTTGAAGGTGCCGGTCAGGATGGCGATGAGCCAGTAGCGCATCTTTCCGAACCGGCGGCGCACGACCTGCAGGGCCAGGCGGGTGCAGGCGTAATTCAGCAGCCCGGCGAAGGCGCCGTCCGAGCCGTCCTCCTGGGCCAGCCGCACAATCCGACCGGCCAGCTCATCGATGAGTCCGTCACAGGTTTTTCTCTGCTCTGCTGGGATATAAGGCATGGCGCTTCCCTCCATCCAATCATGAAAAAAGTTTGGCAGGGCGGGCCTCCGTAGCCGCCTTTTTCTATCATAACAATATCAGGCGGCTCTCGCCCCCGAATTACCACGGCCCCGGACCGCTGGCCGCCTCGATAAGGAGTTGACCTTTGCTCCGGTAGAGGTATAAAATAAAGTTATCCGGTCCGGGACTCGCCCGGCCTTCCAGCCTCTCCTGTGCGCCCGTAGCTCAGTCCGGATAGAGCAATGGACTACGAATCCATGTGTCGGGGGTTCAAATCCCTCCGGGCGCGCCACTAACCTCAAGCAATTACGAAGCAAAGGTTTAAACCGCTAAACTCCTGGAGAGTGGATTTTTTATCGGGGTTTGGGTGCCAGCCATCTGCCTTAATAATGGTGGGGCTAGGGTGCGGCTAATTTGGCTTCACAAGAAAAAGGCTGCCTTTGGCAGCTTTTGAGTCCTGGTCATTACTGGTGGCGGGGGACAGAATCGAACTGCCGACACGGGGATTTTCAGCTCTTGGGCGGGGAGTTTTAGTGATGGTGAAGTAAAACCAGAGATATAATTATATTAAGAGGTTATCACCAGGCACCCACAAAAAGGATAGATGGAGAAACCCAAGGAAAACGGGGGTTATTTTCGGATAGTTGTTGACCAAATGTTGACCAAGTTGGGCAAGTCGTGGCCCCGGCAATGACCCCGTGAGGTTAATCTTTGTCTCCGGAACTCCGGGCTAAGCTTAATCTACATTTTACCCCTACCTTCCCTTTTCTGACATTCAACTTGTCATTTGTGGCAGGAAGTGACCTCCGGGCCGCTTTTTTTCCTTGACAATCCCTCCAATAATATTCTAATGTACCATTCATCATGAATGAAGCATTGAAAGAAGCCCTTTCCGTAGCCCTCACCTATAAAAAGTTACCCCTTCCCCAGGGGGAAACCAATAGAGTATTTTCCCAAATTCGCCCTACCACTATGGTCAATTGGATTGATAAGGACCTTGTGGAGTGGGATACTGAGCGGCGCGATGGGCGGGGAATCCATCGGGAATACGGCTTTGCAAATCTCCTTCAGATTGCTTTGGTAGATGAGATGACTGCCCGGGATATTCCATTGAGCGCCATTAAACATCTTATGAAAAATTTTTATCACGGGAAGGAAGCAGGAGGTCATCCACGAATTTTGTCCCGGATTAATGATGTTGCTCTTCTGGTCTCGATGCGCAAAAGTAAGGATAACACATATTGGAATGCACGTTCTGTACCGCTTCAGGAGGCGTGGGGATGGATACAAGAGGGATTGGAGGATTTCGGTTTTGTCCACGCCATCTATATGAGACGCATTTTTGAGTCTGTTAAAGGGTATTTGAAAACTGGGGGAATTAAATAACTAATTTTTTTTCCAGACATATATACGATTAATCATTTATTGAAGATAGGAGGTTACTACGATGAAAAATCTGCGCCTGAAGAGCAAGATCTACGAATTATTCGAGACGCAATCGGCATTTGCTCAGTCTCTCGGAGTGCGAGAAGACAGGGTGAGTCGGATCATCCATGGCAGAGCCGTGGCCACCGAAGAAGAAAAACGGGATATTGGTAGCATGTTGGGGGTCAGCCCAGATGAAATTTTCCCCGGCTAATCAAACACTGGAGCCCCTGGACGCCAAGGCCCTGACCCGATTGCACCGCGAAGTACTGGCGGAGATTCGAGAGCTCCGAAAACACTTACTCTCCCCACAAAAGCGCCTCTTGCCTGTCGAAGAGGCAGCTGATTACTTGGGAGTTTCCCCCAAAACGATCCGCAACAGGCTAGGGCCTAAAGCCTCTAAGCCATTCCCGGTTAAGCCAGTGCGCCACGGCGGAAAGGTTCTCTTTCGCCGGGATGACCTGGACGCTTACATTGACCACCTGGCGGCCGAGGGCAGCAAATGAACTTCCCCGGGAGGTGGAGGATGGATCTTATTCCAGGATTTTGGGTGGCAGAATACAGCGCCAGCCGAGATTGTTTCCGGCAGCAGTTGCTGGCCGAAGCCCTTCGCTCCAACATCTACCATGCTAATCGTAAGGAGCACGACGATTGGGCTTTGGTTGCTGTTGGTACGCGGGATTATGTGGAACGCGCCGTCCGAGTAATCTGTGATGCTCAAGCAATCCTGGCAGATAGTCGCAGAGTGCCGCTGAACTTAAACCCCCGCCTCTATGTGTCTCCATCTAGTCACCGGGGCGCTGCGCCCGGAGTTGGAGAATGAGTTTATGGGGAAACCTTGGGGGCGCCTATATGGAGGAACTCGGAATCATCGGAAAATCAAGATTCTCGCTGAACGCCTCCCCAACCTGTGGACCTATTGGTATGTCCTCATCGACCTGGCTATTGAGATCGACGATGAGGGGTGGATTTATGTTTCCCCCGGAGTCCCATACACCATGAAAGAGCTGGCCAAAGAGCTTCGATTATACCGGGAGAGCCAGGTCATAACCCTCACAGACACCCTCCATAAGCTCGGCATGATCACTTTATGCGATAAAGGTTTATTGTTGAATAGCTTCGCAGAACGTAATTTCATATCAGATAATAGCACCCCAAGAGTGCAAAAATACAGGGAAAAACAGAAAGCTAATACCCCAAAAGAAACGGATACGAAACGTTTCAGTAACGTTTCTGAAACGCCCCAGAGCAGAACAGATACAGAAACAGATACAGAACAGAAGGGCGCATCGCCTAAAAAATCAAACGGCGATGCCCGTCCAGCGTTCTCTTGTTCTCATTTTGAATTACCCCAGGAATACATTGACTCTCTTATCAAGGACTATCCCGGACTTGATCGGGCTTTACTCTTCCGGGAATTAGGCCGGATGAACGATTGGCTCACTGATAACCCCAAGAAGCACCAGCGCCGAGCCAATGGCCACCTAAAAAATCCCCGGGCCTTCATTCGTAATTGGATTGAACGGATGGAGATACAGCCAATCCGGGAACGCCCAACTCCCACTAAAAAGACCTTCGATCCCTCCTGTCCCCGTTGCCAGGGCAGAGGCCTCTATGAAAGCGGCAAGATGCCGGATGATTCCCCAGCTTACAAGACTTGTGATTGTGAGGCGAGCAATGGCCCGGCAGCAAACTAAAGAACCTGAGCCCCAAGGCGGCTACACCCCTCCGGCCGACCCGGAAGCCGAACAGTCGGTGCTGGGGGCCATCCTGGTTCGCCCGCAGGTACTGGATTCCGTGGCCGATATTTTGACCCCAGCCGATTTCTACCGGGGGGCCCACGGCCTCATCTTTAAAGCCATGTTGGACCTCTATGGCCGGGGGGAGCCGGTGGACCTCAAGACGGTTACTTTCCTTCTCAGGGAGCGGGGGCAGTTGGAGGGGGTAGGCGGCCCGGTCTTTCTCGCCTGTCTTTCCGATGAGTGCGGTTTTGCCATCAATGGGCCGCACTATGCCCGGATCGTCAAGGACAAGGCCGAACTGCGTCGGCTTCTGGACGCTGCCCAGGAGATCGCCGTGGCCTGTTTCGCCCCGGTGGAAAACGTGGCGGAGTTCATGGACGTCGCCGAAAGCCGGATATTCGAGGTCAGCCATGGACAGACCGCAGCCAAGATTGAATCCGTGGGAGAATTGGGCCTGGCCGATTTTAAGCGGATGGAAGCCATGTTCAATCAGGGCCAGGAAGCCCATGGGCTGGCCACTGGCTTCTATGACCTCGACCGGCTCACCGCGGGGATGCACCCCGGAGACGAAACCATCCTGGCGGCCCGGCCTGGCATGGGGAAAACCAGTCTGGCTCTGAATATCGCCTGGCACGTCGGCCATTATTTGCGAGAGCCGGTGGCCATCTTCTCCTTGGAGATGCCCAAGGACCAGTTAGTGCGCCGGATCATCTCGAGCGCCGGGCGGATAGACGGGGTTCATCTCAAGCGGTGTCGGCTGTCTGCCGACGAGTGGGCGGCCCGGGCGGCGATCCAGGCAGATTTAAACGAGGCACCGATTTATATCGACGACAAGGGTGGGCTGTCAGCCTTGGAGCTCCGGGCCAGATGCCGGCGGGTCAAGTCTCGATATGGCCTCTCTCTGGTGATCTTGGATTACCTCCAGCTCATGCGGGACCCTGCCCGGGCCCGGTCACGTGATGAGTCTGTGGCATCCAATGCTTACGCCATCAAAGAGTTGGCCAAGGAACTGAGTGTGCCGATCCTGGTGTGCTGCCAAGTCAACCGGGATGTGGAGAAAGATAAGCGCAAGAAATACCGTATGTCCGACTTGCGGGAATCTGGCGCCGTAGAGCAAGCAGCCGATAACATCTGGTTCCTCTGGCGGGATGAAGAGGGGCTGGTAGCCGATTTGACCTTGGGGAAGCAACGGAATGGGCCGGTGGGGAGCTTTCAGTTGGCCTACTCACCAACTTTCACGAGATTCGACTCTTATGCAGCCTAAAAAAACCGGGTGCTCCGGCCGGCGCCGGGGAAGGCTTGGGCGTTACGGCCAGAAGAAATTAGGGGAAGGATTGATCTGAAGGGTTACGAGAACCTGGCGGACGGTTGAGAGAATAACCCTTACCCCTGAGTTCTTCTACGGCCTTCCGGAGATTGCGGCCTTCCTGAGGCTGCCTTAAGCCCAGGTAGAGAAGATGCTACAAGGCGGCGACTCCCGGTCAAGAAAGACACTTCGGGGCGTTTGGTTTTGTGTGACATAGACTACTACCGGAACATCGGAGGGAAAGTTGAAAAAGACCGAAAGCACGGCTAAAGGCAAAGGTCTCAGGGTCGTAAAAGCTTCCCAAATTTCTGACGCAGGAGCAGCGAAATCTAAATTTTTGGGGACTTCAGATATCGAGTTGCAACTTCAGTTAATGTTTGAATCTACGAGTCTTATGGGGGTAACCGTAGAAGACGTTGTGGCTGGCAAAGGACTGAGTGCCGGCAAACGGGTCGCTGCTGTCATTTCTGGAATTGGTCCCCAGGACGAGTTGCAGGCGCTGTTGGCCGTCCAGATGTTCGGAGCACACAACATGGCCATGGAGTTCTCCCGGCGGGCTATGCACCCCCAGCAGCACAGTGAAGGGGTTGACGCGAATGTCGCCCGGGCTGCCCAGTTTATGAAGATCTTCCTGGAGCAGGCGGCATGCCTGCAAAAGCTCAAAGGGAAGAGATCAGAGCAGCGAATCGTCATTGAACACGTAGACATCCACCAGGGTGGCCAAGCCATCATGGGAGCGGTTACCCCCGGGGGGAGGGGGAGGGGTGAAAACTGAAACTGAGGGACAACCCCATGAAAAGCGGTACTGGGGATGTCTTAAAAATGACAACCATCCAGGTGATTTTACCAAGGCCCCCCGGTGTGGCGCCAGAACCAGGCGGGGAACTCCGTGCCAGTCTCCGGCCATGAAGAACGGCCGGTGCCGATTACACGGCGGAAAATCCACCGGCCCTCGTACGCGGGAAGGTCTGGAGCGCATGCGGCAAAGTAAACTTAAACATGGCAAATTCTCTAAGGAGATGAAATCTGTTACTCAATACCTCAAAACCTTCAAGGCCACCCTCGCCAAATTAAAAAAGGATGCATCCAGGAGGTAACACCACAAACCCAGCCGGTGGATGCTTTTCGGGCCTGGGAGAACATGTTTGAACCTCATATCAACCACAATTTTCTTTTTGCCCAGGTGCGGATAAAGGGCAGTTATCTTCAGCCTCTACCGGGGGCTGTTTTCTGGAAAGGGGCTGTTCCCGGGGGCGCCGGGCTGACCACCAGCACCGGCAAATCCGCGGCCTCCAGGACGCGCTCCGTCACCGAACCCAACAGAGAGCGCCGGTGCCCTTTTCGACCCATCTTGCCCATAACGATCAGGTCCACCCTAAGCCGGTCAGCTTCCGACATAATGATTTCATCGGGCATGCCGGCACGGAGATCCAGAGTTGCCATAACTCCCCGGTGCTGGGCCTCTCGTGATAAGGTGGTCAGCATTCTTTTGCCGCTTTCTTCCATATCCTGGAGCAGGCGTGGTTGTTCCTGGCCGGAAAGACGGGAAAGTTCAGCCAATACCGAAGAATCAACGACGTAAAGCAAGATAACTTCGGCTCCATAAGTGGCTCCCAAATCCAGAGCCAGCCGGTGGGCCTCCAGAGAGGCGGCGGAGCCGTCAATGGGAACCAGAATTTTGTGAAAGCCCGGCATGCTCATGCCCTTTTGGTCTTGCGGGCCTTGACCCGCTTCAGCTGGAACAGAGCCTCCCGTTCCCTTTCCTCCAAGGCCCCTTCCAGGTAGTGAATGGTTTCTCTATAGCTGGGGATCATCACATAATTTAAGGCATTGCTGCGCCGCACCGTACGCTGCAATTCGCCGGCCAAACGCCAAAGCACCGCCTCCACTTCGGCCAAGGCGCTGATTTGGCCCAGAGCTTCCCGGATAGCCAACTGGCATTCATCCATGTAAGATACGGTGCCTCCGAAACTGAACTCAGGGCGGCGAGACCCGGGTTGAAATTCCACTACAGGCATGGGCATTCCTAAGAAGGCGCGGTCTTTTAAGAGGACCCGATCGTCGCCCTCGACCCCCAGCGCCGTCCGGGCCACCGCAGGGCTGCCCAGGGCCAACAACCCCGCGGTCAATGACTGATAGGCGTCCTCCAGGGCCCGGGCCATACCCCGACGCATCTTGACGGCCTGGGCTTGCAGCCGCAGCAATTCCTCCAGCAGCAGGTCTCGTTTCTCTTCCAGAAAGGTCAGGGCATCGGCGGCCAGAAGATATTCTTCACGAAGTTTAAGGAGATTCCCCTTGGTTGCCGAAACCGTCAACCGCGCCATGTTCACTCCTGCCTGGCAAGGAAATTGAGGGAGGCCGAGACCTTCAGCCTGCCTCCCAAAAGGTATTGATTTCTTCTGCGGTAACCCGCGTCAACTCCGCCCGGGAGAGTTCCCGCAGCACCTTCCAGGCCAGGTCCAGGGTGAGGGTGAGGTCCCGGTTCTCATCCTGTCCCTGGCGGATAAACTGTTCCTCAAAGGACCGGCCGAACTTAAGGATCTGACGATCCGGCGGAGACAGGCTATCTTCTCCGATAATATTGGTCAAGGCCTGAATCCTTTGCACCCTGGCATAAGCCGCGTAGAGTTGGGAGGCCACATGGGCGTGGTCGGCTCGGGTGCGATTGACGCCAATGCTGTCGCTCATCAGGCGCGACAGAGATGGCAGCACATTAATGGGCGGATAGATGCCCCGCTGGTGCAGGGCCCGGTCCAGGACGATCTGCCCTTCAGTGATATAGCCGGTGAGGTCCGGGATGGGATGGGTGATGTCATCATTGGGCATGGTAAGGATGGGCAGCTGGGTTATGGACCCACCGCTGGTGACGATCTTCCCGGCTCGCTCATAGAGAGCGGCCAAATCACTGTATAAGTAGCCCGGATACCCCTTGCGACTGGGGACCTCACCCTTGGATGAGGCCACTTCCCGCAGGGCCTCACAATAGTTGGTCATATCCGTGAGGACCACCAAGATGTGGCGGCCCTTCTCGAAGGCCAGATATTCGGCGACGGTCAGCGCCAGCCGGGGTGTAATCAGGCGTTCAATGGCTGGGTCGTCTGCCAGGTTGAGGAACATCACCACATTATTGAGCACTCCGCTGGCTTCAAAAGATTGGCGAAATAAACCGGCAATGTCGTGTTGCACCCCCATGGCGGCAAAGACGATGGCAAAACCTTCTTCTTCTCCCGGCAGCCGGGCCTGGCGGACAATCTGGGCCGCCAGTTCGTGGTGGGGCAAACCGCTCATGGCGAAGATGGGCAGTTTTTGCCCCCGGACCAGGGTATTCATCCCATCAATGGCGGAAATGCCGGTCTGGATGACTTCCTGGGGGTACGTCCGGGCCGTGGGATTAATGGGTTGGCCGTTGATATTGCGGGCGGTTTCGCCCACCGGCGGCGGGCCGCCGTCCCGAGGTTGTCCCAGGCCGTCGAAGATTCGGCCCAGAAGATCTTCCGATACTGGCACCATCAGCGGCGAGCCGACAAAGCGCACCTGAGTCTGGTTCAGGGACAGGCCCATGGTTTCGCCGAAGAGCTCAATCACCGCTTCCTGCCGACCCACTGCCAGCACCCGACCCATTTTCCGGGAGCCATCCCCGAAGGTAACTTCGACGCTTTCGCCGTAGCCCACCCCCTGGACTCCCTCCACTACCAGCAAGGGTCCGGCAATGCTCTTGAGAGAGAGGTATTCGCGGCCGGAAGGACGGTGGTTAGGGGCTGCCATGGTTGACCAGGGCCTCCATGCGGGCTACCAGGGTATTAGCCAATTCCTCAAACCGGTCCAGTTGATCCTCGCTCCAACGGGATTTCATCTGCAGCAAATCGGATAGCTCGGCAATAGCGCGAATCTGATAAAAAGGTATGCCCTGGGCCAGCACACCCCGAGCCTGGCGGTAGGCCCCCAAGATCAGATGCAGCATCTTCATCTGTTTCTGAGGCGAGCAGAACATGTCCCCGGGATCAAAGGCGCTTTGCTGCAGGAAACCTTCTTTGAGCCAGCGGGCCGCCTCCAGGGTCAGCCGCTTGGCGTCCGGGAGGGCTTCCTCGCCCAGGAGCTTAACGATGCGCTGCAATTGATAATCCTCCTGGAGCAAGGCCAGGGTTTCATCTCGCATTTCCTTCCAGGCCGGGTCAATGTTCTCGGTCCACCAGGCAGCTATGGCGTCGGCGTATTCGCTGTAGCTGTCCGTAGTATTAATGGCGGGGAAATAACGAGCCGCAGCCAGTTCTTTATCCAGGCCCCAAAAACAACGCACAAAGCGTTTGGTATGGGTGGTTACGGGTTCGGAAAAATCCCCGCCCGGGGGAGAGACCGCACCGATGATGGACACCGAAGCCCGCGCCCCATTCAAGGTGACGACGCTGCCAGCCCGTTCATAGAACTCCGCCAGCCGGGTGGCCAGATAGGCCGGGAAGCCTTCTTCGGCAGGCATCTCTTCCAGGCGGCCGGAAATCTCCCGGAGGGCCTCGGCCCAGCGAGAAGTGGAGTCGGCCATCAAGGCCACATGATAACCCATATCCCGGAAGGCTTCGGCCAGGGTGATGCCGGTGTAAATGGAGGCTTCCCGGGCCGCCACGGGCATGTTAGAGGTGTTGGCAATCACCAGGGTCCGCTCTATCAGGGCATGGCCGCTGCGGGGATCCTGAAGACGCGGGAGTTCGGCCAAAATGCCGGTTATTTCATTGCCCCGCTCGCCGCAGCCCACATAAACAATCAGGTCGGCGGCGCACCACTTGGACAACTGCTGCTGGGTGATGGTCTTGCCGGTGCCGAACCCCCCGGGGATGGCCGCGGTTCCCCCCTTGGCCAGGGGAAAGAGAGTGTCCACAACCCGTTGCCCGGTGAGCAGCGGTTCCGTGGGCAACAGCCGCTGCCGATAAGGCCTGACCCGGCGCACTGGCCAGCGATGCCAGAGGTAGAGGCTAACCTCTTTGCCTTTAGGAGTGCGCACCCGGGCAATGGTCTCAGTCAGGGTATAATCCCCGGGTGGCGCCAGGTAAGTGAGCGTCCCTTGGACCAGGGGCGGGGCCAACACCCGATGTTCCAGGGCCGGGGTTTCCGGCACAGTGCCCAAAACTTCTCCGCCCTGCAAGGTAGCCCCCACCTGCAGGCTGGGTGTGAAGGACCAGACTCGCTCCCGGTCCAGAGGAGTGACCGCCAGGCCTCGGGAAATAAAGGACCCTTGGACTTGTTGCAGAACGCTCAAGGGTCGCTGGATACCATCAAAGATCTGGCCTATCAGGCCCGGCCCGATCTCCACGGATAGGGGCGCACCCTGGCCCACTACCGGGTCCCCGGGGCGAATGGACTCGGTATCCTCATAAACTTGGATCGTGGCGGCATCCCCGGCCAGTTCGATAACCTCCCCAATGAGGCGTTCTCCTCCTACCTCCACCACCTCATACATGGAGAGATCGGCCCCGCCGGAGGCTTTGACTACCGGCCCGCTGACCCAACTGACTTCACTTTGTTTGTCCGGCATATTTTATTTCGGGAGCAGGGGGACCAAAGCGACGGTTAGGGCTCTCCCTTCATAACTCATTGGCTTTCCCATAACCCCCGGGCTATTTCCGTACGCAGCTTTTCCCGCTGTCGGTTAATAATCCCTTGGAAGGTCTGGTCCAGGCGCATCCGGCCATCCTCCCGCACCGCGATGAAGCCACCGGGAGGTACCTCGGCATCCAATTCCAACTCCAGATGGGCCCCCGTCTCCTGCCCCACTTTCGTAAGGAGTTCAGCGGTCAGCCACTTGGCTTCTTCGGGGTTAGCCAAGATGCGCAAGCCTTCCCCGGTAAGCTCGTGCAGGGCCTTGAGCAGCAGGCGCCGGAGCCAGTCTGGGTAATCGGCCTTGTGTCGTAAGGCCTGCAGGCGTTCCATCCCGAGGTTAAAGATCTCGCCCAGCAAGGTCTCTTTGGCTTCGGCTATCCGGCGCTTACTTTCCAAAGCCGCGCGGTCTACCAAGTTGCGGGCGGTGAGCAAGGCCTGGGCCCGCAATTCTTCGCTGGCGCGGCGCACCGTCTCCCGGCCCCGCGCCTCTTCGGCAGCCACCAGCTGATCGGCTTTTCCCCGGGCCTGGCTGACGATCTTTTCAGCCTCTCGTTTTCCCTGCGTCAGGATTTCCTGACAGAGAAGGTCCACTTGATCATAGAGGGGCATGGCTTCTCACCTGGGTAGGCCCATCAAAGAGCGCAGCCGGTCCAGCAACGATTCTTGCCGCGCCACCGGCCCGGCCAGGTCTGGGATTTCCAAAATCAAAGGCTTTAGGCGGTCTCGCCGGGCTACATCTACTACCTCCCGGACCTGGTCGGCCAGTCGTTCGGTAATCAGGATCAGTCCCACCTCAGAATCTTCCCAAGACTGGACTAACAATTCCTGGACCTTGTCGGGGGTATGCGCCACTTCTCCCCTTACTCCGGCCAGGGAAAAGGCGTTAATGGTGTGTTCATCGGCAATAACAAAAAACTTCAGACTGTTCATGATATTATGGGTCTGGGCCGGTCAAATCCTTCCGAGAATCATGATGGCCACGATGAGCCCATAAATGGCGATGCCTTCGGCCAGCCCCAAAAAAATGAGGGCCCGCCCGGCTATTTCTGGCTTTTCGCTCATAGCTCCGAGGGCTGCTGATCCCACCACCGCCACGGCTATCGCCGCACCCATGGCGCTAAGCCCGGCGACCAGGGCGGCGGAGAGAAACCCCCATTTGACCACCGTGGGGTCTGGGCTGCCGACAGATTGAGCCCAGGCCTGCGCCACCCAAAGACCCTCCAGACCTAAGGATAGAAGAATCGCACCGACGCCGGGGAAAAATTTTCTCACCATGTCTTTAGTCCCCTTTAAGGAAAGACTTTCATTTAAAAGGGCTGAACGGCTCTCCGCCCCCATGAAAAAATTTGCTCAGAAACTCATAATATTCCAAGCGCATAGTCTGAATGGAAACCACTAACCCCTCCAACAGGATAATAACCGCATTACCCAAAGCAATAGTCACCCAGTAGATTACCCCGCCGCCGCCCATGCGCCCCAGGGTTTCAGCCATGGAAAAGACGGCGATAAACAGGCCCGCATGAGCCAGGGCGAAGGCGGAGATGCGGATAAAGGAAATGGTGTTGGCCACATATCGAACGGTGCCGTCTATCGCTTCAATGGCTCCTTCCAAGATCTGCAAACCCCATCCTTCTTTCTGGGTTTTAACCTCAGCGACAGACAGCCGGAGCCGCTGCCAGATAAACAAGGCGCTCAGACCTAAGGTGCCCAGGGCTACCACCAGCGCCAACCAGAAATCCCATACCAGGGCCCCAGTGAGGAGGTAGCGCAACCCCAGAGCAGCCAAGATCCAATAAAAGAGAGCCGCCAACAACTCTGCCGCAGGCAACCCGGCCTGTCGGAGGCGCAGGGCATTGATGAAACCAAGGATCAGACCCAGACTGATAAATCCCCCCCCGAAGATTAGGGATACTTTCATAAAATAGGTAATGTTTTTCAAAGGTGCAAACCATAGGACCGGAAGTAGCCCTTCTATCCCGAAGAGGCTGCCGTAAAGCCCCCCAAAGACCATGGAGGATACCCCGCATTCCATCAGGATGATACCGTAGTCAGTGTAACGGATAAATTTGCGGAAGATCACATATCCCAGGCTCAGCAGCACCGCGCCCTGGCCCACATCCCCGAACATCATGCCAAACATTACTAAAAAACCGATGGCTAAAAAGGCGGTGGGCTCCACCTCGCGGTAACCCGGGGTGCCATAGACCGTGGTCAGGCGCTCAAAGGGCCGGAGCAGATAAGGGTTGTTAAATAGAATGGGGATCTTGAGGATGCCTTCCCGCACCCCAGGAATGGCCTCCGGCGTCAGGACCTCCACAATGACATGCTCCCCCAGTTCTTGGGCCATGGCCTCTTTGAGCTTATCCGCCAGGTGCGTCGGGATCCAGCCGCTGACCAGGTAGGCGTGATCCACCTTACCGAACAGCACCCGGGCCTTGAGCAGGGTGCGGGTCAGATCGACGCGGTTCCGGAGGCGAATCAGGTCCAAACCCAGTTGTTCCCGGAGGGCGGCGCGCCGGGCCAGCGCCTCCTCCTGAGATTTCACCAGGGCCTGAATTTGGGTCTGCAGTCCAGCCAGCACTTCTTCCAGGCTGCCGTGGGCCGCCAGAGGCAGGTCCATGGGCTCAAAAAAAGCCCCTTTCAAAGCCGAGTCTACCACCTCTCGGTCAGTGGCCAGGGCGGCAGCCAGGATCACAGTGCGGGAAGCCGCCGCGGCTACTGGAATCAGGTCATGGTGCAGGTGAGCCAGGGCCTCTTCCAGTTTAGTTAGATTTTCTGTGGGCATCAGGCCTGGTGTCAGATAAGTGAACTGAAGCTGAGAGAGCTCCTCCAGATTAATTCCCGTGGGGCGTAACCGCTCCAGGTTTTCCTGCTGCCGCCTTAAGATCGCCAAATGCTCGTTAATTTTCAGGAGGTTCTGAACCAGCGGGGCTACCTGCTGGCTGATCTGCTCCACCGCTTCCTCCAACCGATAAATGTCTTTGGCGGGATCCAGGTCCGGGGGAATCTCCACCACCTGAGGGACGATTTCCAAGGCCTGGGTCATCCGGTCCACGTCCTCGCCCACCTGCTCGTAGCGCGCCAATAAATCCCGCTCCAGTTCCCCCATATAGCCTAATTTTCCTAGAGGGGTCTCAACCAAGTTGACCAGATGAATGATCCGCAGCTTGGTCAAGACGGCAGTAGCCTGGGAAATATAGGCCTCCCCCACCTCAATATTCACTAACACCAGGGGGACCGGTTTAAACATAACGGCCTCCGGCGGCCCTTCCCCGGATCAAGGGGCTTAGCCGATCGGACGGGATTCTGAGGATAATACCGGTGAACAGGGTGATCAGGTTACGGATCTCCAATTCTTTCAATAATAAATAAGTTATGGGCAAGCCGATCTGGAAGGGCGGCAGGCTAAAGACCTTTTCCAGGGTCTTTACCCAGTACCGGGTCAGGCCCTCTTCCACCGCGGCCAGGTCAGGGGCCCCTTCCAGCA
>Ga0315282_10006131_pt1 | contig 20220 bp, 17 predicted proteins | sample YL17G07_20_MG_FD_203693 | JGI IMG/M metagenome (GOLD analysis project Ga0315282, IMG submission 203693) | Sediment microbial communities from Yellowstone Lake, YNP, Wyoming, USA - YL17G07_20 | ecosystem: Environmental > Aquatic > Freshwater > Lake > Sediment | place: USA: Wyoming | collected... | reverse complement strand
CCGTGGCTGATCGCGAGCAACAAGTAAGCTATGATCCGTTTCTCTCCTTCTCCGTTTCACCGTTTCTCCGGCTCCCCGGTTCTCCAATGTCCCGTAGTCAGTGGTCCGTGGTCCGTGGTCTCGCCATGCGTGGGCAAATCCGAAATCCGCAATCCGAAATTCGAAATCGAGAGGCGTCCCAGCGAGTGTTTTCGTCCCTTCGTCCCCTCGTACATTCGTACTCTCGTACCTTCGTACGCCGTTGCGATGAATAGCGTCCCAGCTGAGGGAATAGCAAATTACCAAAGCCTGACTCCAAGGGCACGCCGTTGTTGGTAATTCCGCATTGTGGACATGCTCCGTTTCTCCGATGCGCCGTTTCTCCGTAATCCCGTGGTCCCGTGGTCAGTAGTCCATGGTCTATGGTCGGACGGGCGTAAGTTAACGAAGGCAACAACGTCCCCCATTCTGACCCCGAAATGACATGGCAGGAAGGCGATCCGCAGAGAGGTGATGACACCTATGACGCCAGCGGTCCGTAGCGATGGTCTTGAGCCTCAGCACGTCCTGGTCACAGGAGGCGCCGGCTATATCGGCTCGCTGTTGACCGGGGTCCTGCTTCAGCGGGGATATTCGGTCACCGTGGTGGACGACCTCCTCTTCGGCGGCGAGTCCATCCTGGCCTACTTCTCCCACCCGAACTTCCGGTTCGTGAAGGGGGATGTCTGCGACCCTGACCTGTTGAAGGTTGAAAATGGAAAATTGAAGATTGGCAGACCCGTTTCTTCAATCTGCACTCTTCAATCTGCAACTTTTGACGCTGTTGTCCACCTTGCCGCCATCGTCGGCTTTCCCGCCTGTCAGGCGGTGGGGAAACAGGTGGCCTGGCGGTACAACGTGGAAGCCACGCAGCATGTCTTTGAGGCGGCTGAGGCGGCAGGCGTGAAGCGCTTCGTTCTGTCGAGCACGTACAGCAATTATGGCGTCGGCGAGAACGGCCAGCCGGTCACAGAGGAATCCCCGCTGTACCCTCAATCTCTGTACGCGGAGACCAAGATCGCCGCAGAGGAATACCTGCTGCGGCAAGCGGAACGGAGCACATGTGCTCCTCTGGTGTTTCGCTTCGCCACCCTCTTCGGGATTTCCCCCCGCACCCGCTTCGACCTCATCGTGAATCAGTTCGTCCTGGAGGCCCTGACCAAGAGGGAGTTGGTGATTTACCAGCGCGGATATTCGCGATCCTTCGTGCATGTGCGCGACGTGGTGGAGGGGATCATCCTGGGCCTGTCGGCTGCAGAGGAGAAAATTCGCGGACAAGTGTACAACCTGGGCGCCGACGACGGGAACTACACCAAGGATGAAATCGTCGTCCTGGTCCAGAAGCATGTCGACGGACTGAAGGTGACCCACAAGGACCTGAGCTTCGGCGGGGATATGCGGGACATCACTGTATCCTTTGCCAAGATCAAGCGGGAGTTGGGGTTTGAGCCAAAGCTGACCGTGGAGGATGGCGTAATCGAAGTACGCGACGCGCTTCAATTCGGGCTTATCAAGGACCCCGGAGATGCCCGGTATAGAAACGCTCAGTTCATTGTCCAATAACGGTTGCAGATTCCAGAGTGAAGATTGGAAGATTGAATGGCCTTCAAGCAACGGTTGCAGATTCCAGAGTGAAGATTGGAAGATTGAATGGCCTTCAAGCAACGGTTGCAGATTCCAGAGTGAAGATTGGAAGATTGAATCTCCGGTCTTGAGCTGCAAACATCGTGACCGAGGGAGGAAGGACAATCAAGATCGACCGCTTTGAAGACCTGGAGGTTTGGAAAGATGCCAGGCGTCTGGCGAACCTCGTCTATAAGCTGACGGGAGAGAGCCGAATAGCAAAGGAGTTCGGTCTGCGGGATCAGATGCGGCGGGCGGCAGTCTCCATCATGTCGAATATCGCGGAAGGCTTCGAAAGCCGGACTCAGGCGATGTTCATAGAATTCCTTGGTCGAGCGAAAGGATCCGCAGGAGAGTTGCGTTGTCAAGCATATCTTGCATTCGATCAGATGTACCTTTTGCAGGCGGGATTCGACGAGGTATATCAACTGGTCGAGAGCTGCAGCAAACAGCTTGCCGGGTTGATGAAGTACCTCGAGTCCAAGCCAAACACCCCTCGAATCAAGCGGTCTCATTCTTTGCCCCGCTAAGGCGCACTAATCTTCACCTGGGCCTGAGGCTTTGCCATGACTCTTAAATCTTCCAATCTTCAATCTTCCAATCTTCAATCTTCCAATCCAAGTTGGCCGGATAGCAGGGAATTCTGGCGCGACAAGCGCGTCATCGTGACCGGCGGAGCGGGTTTCCTCGGGTCGTTTGTGGTCGAAAAGCTGAAGCAGCGCGGGGCGACAGATATTATCGTCCCCCGCTCCAAGGATTATGACCTTCGCGACCTTGCCGCCATTCGCCGTCTTCTCGCCGACGCATCGCACGGATTGCAGATGCCGGGCGCTCAATTCCCATCTTCCAATATGCAATCTGCAATTTGCAATCTGAAATCGCTGATAGTAATTCATCTGGCCGCGCGCGTAGGCGGCATAGGCGCAAACCGCCAGCACCCCGCGGAGTTCTTTTACGACAATCTGATGATGGGCGTGCAGTTGTTGCATGAGAGCTGGCGCGCCGGCGTGAGCAAGTTCGTGGCTGTGGGCACCGTGTGCGCCTACCCGAAGTTCACTCCGGTCCCTTTCCGGGAGGACGATCTCTGGAACGGGTATCCCGAGGAAACCAATGCGCCCTATGGCCTGGCCAAGAAGATGCTGCTCGTGCAGAGCCAGGCATATCGCCAGCAATACGGCTTCAACAGCATTTTTCTCCTGCCGGTGAACCTGTATGGCCCGGGTGACAATTTCGATCCCGAATCTTCTCACGTGATTCCCGCGCTCATCAGGAAATGCCTCGATGCAAAGCAGCAGTCAGCAGTCCGCGATCAGCCGTCAGCTCCCTCGGATCCCCAATCTTCAACCTTCAATTTTCAACCTTCAATTGAGGTCTGGGGCGACGGCAGTGCGACCCGGGAGTTCCTGTACGTGGAGGACGCCGCGGAAGGAATCGTGCTGGCGGCTGAGCGCTATGATCAGAGCGAACCAGTGAACCTGGGGAGCGCATTCGAGATCTCCATCAAGGGGTTGGTCAACACAATCGTGCGAATGACTGGGTTCCGGGGTGAGGTGGTGTGGAACACGAGCCAGCCAAATGGCCAGCCTCGCCGGAAGCTGGATACTGGGCGGGCAAAAGCACTCTTCGGATTTGAGGCGAGGACGAGATTCGAGGAAGGGTTGCGGGGAACAGTGGACTGGTATCAAGGCGAAGTCCGCCCAGACCGTAGGTGATGGGAGTGCCTCCCTGGAAGCGAAATTATAGATGAGTCTCCTGGCGCAGAACGTACTCGCGAATCTCATTGGGCGAGGGTGGACAGGCATCGTCGGCCTCTTGTGCATTCCCCTGTACCTACGATTCATGGGCATTGAGGCATATGGGTTGGTTGGGTTTTCAGCGACACTTCAGAGTATCTTTGGAGTATTGGATCTAGGGCTGGGCATCACGCTGAACCGGGAGCTGGCTCGCTTTTCTGTGCAGGAAGGGAAACTCGACGAACAGCGGGACCTTGTGAGGACCCTAGAGGTTATTTACTGGCTGGTTTCGCTGCTCATCGGTGTGATGGTGGTGTTGCTGGCCACGCCGATTAGGCAGTACTGGATTCAGCCAAAGGGTCTTTCCGCTGGCACCGTTGAGAGCGCCGTGAGGCTCATGGGTATTATCATTGCGCTCCAGTTCCCGTTTTCCCTCTACCAGGGGGGCTTGATGGGCCTGCAGCGGCAGGTGGTGGTGAACGGTGTGCTCGTTGTGATGGGAACCCTGCGTGGGTTAGGCGCGGTGCTAGTGCTGTGGCTGATCTCGCCATCCATCCAGGCCTTTTTGATCTGGCAAATCGTGGTCAGCGCACTCCAAACGGCGACGACTGCCCTTCTCCTATGGTGGGGCTTAGCTCGCTCCGCAGGGAGGCCGAGATTCCGCATGGGCCTGGTGAGTGAGATTTGGCGCTTCGCTGCAAGCGTATGGGCCAATGCTGTTATCGGAGTTAGCCTGACGCAATTGGACAAGGTGGTCTTGAGTAAGCTACTCCCTCTGGATAAGTTCGGATACTATGTTCTCGCCTCGACTGTTGCAGCCACTCTTTGGTCCATCATTATTCCACTGAATACCGCCCTATTCCCTCGCTTCGCACAGCTTCTGGAACTGCGCGATGAGGCGCGCCTGGCCGACCTGTATCATCGTTCCTGTCAGCTTATGGCCGTGGCTTTACTTCCCGTTGCCGCGACAGGAGCTCTCTTTTCACGGGAGTTGATGCTGCTCTGGACTCAAAGCCCGGAAACAGCCGACAACACCTATCTCGTGGTGAGTTTACTCATACTCGGAACAACACTAAATGGCCTCGCTAGCGTCCCTGGATACCTGCAGTTTGCGTCTGGGTGGCCCCAGTTGACTATGTATACCAATCTGATCTCAGCGATAATCCTTGTGCCTGCGATTGCGTTTATGACAAGCCATTATGGCGCGCCGGGCGCCGCGATGGTTTGGGTAGCACTGAACAGCGGGTATGTGCTAATCACCGTGCCGATCATGCACCGGCGCTTGCTGAGGGGAGAGAAATGGCGGTGGTATATCGAGGATGTTGGACTTCCGCTCGGTGGGGCGCTGATCGTCAGCTTGATCGTTCGCTTGTTCCTGCCTGACGGTCTGTCACCGGCGATAGTGGCCATCTATCTGGTTACAACCTTGCTTCTTCTGATGGTGGCTTCTGGGTTGTTGGCGCCACAGGTCAGGTCGGCGACGTTAAGCCGTGTCAGGCGAGTGCGAGAAGTGTATAGTGCCTGATTCAGAAACTCGAGTGATGCGCTGTCTCAGCGGGTATAGGCCAACAAACATGCCCCAGAATTTTTGCGGGAGGCGGGCTTGCTCAAGTTTGTGAAGCGGCAGTTGCGGCAGCGATATCCGGATCTTGTCGTTGCCTATCATACGTACCGCCAGTCCCGGGCGATGTATCGTCATCGTTTACAGGTCACACCGTATGGCTTCCGTTTTATGGGTCACCTCGCGATGCAGGATGGCTCGTTTGAACACGAGGAGGCCGAGTTGATCCAGCGCTATTTGGAGCATATCTCCGTGTTTGTTGACGTGGGAGCGAATATCGGCTTTTTCGCGTGCCTGGCTCGACACCTGGGCAAGCACGTCGTCGCGGTTGAGCCACTGACGCAGAATCTCGAATTCCTATACGCTAATTTGAACGCAAACGGATGGACCGATATCGAGGTCTTTCCCGTTGGGTTGGGAGATCACGCTGGCCTCGGCATGCTCTATGGTGGGGGAACGGGTGCTTCGCTGGTCAGCCAATGGGCGGGTGCCTCCGATGTCTGGCGGCGCACGATCCCAATTTCGACACTGGATATTCTGCTGGGCGAGCGTTTCAGCGGTCACAAGATGATGATAAAGGTAGATGCAGAAGGCGCAGAATATCCTGTTCTTCAAGGGGCAGCGAAGACGCTTGACCGGTCGCCGAGCCCAATCTGGTTGGTCGAGGTCTGCCTGACAGAGCATCATCCGGCTGGCATCAATCCCCACTTCCAGGATGTATTTCGCACCTTTTGGGCTCGCGGATATGAAGCGCGTGCAGTCGACGAGCGGAATAAGATGGTTAGACCGGAAGATGTCGAGCGATGGGTGCGTAAGCGCAGGCGAGATTTTGGGTTTATCAACTATATCTTTGAGCGAACGATCAGGTAAAGAGGAAGTAGTCATATGGACACTGACTACGCCAATGTTCAGGGCGTTGCGGCTGGGATGATGAAGTGAGGCGGGTTCTGAATAGACTCTCCGTTACGGAGCCATTAGTGCGGCTTGCGCGTCCGATTTATCGGCAACTACGCACAAAATACCTGCAATGGCGGTACCCTCAGGGAGGATATGTACTAGGCAATGGAATCCGCGTCTTCTGCAACTTTGCCCATCCGTCGTATATGTGGTATGACGCGGATTCGCCCAATTTGGCATTCGACCAGCAAGTGATACGAGCAGTGATTGCTCAAAGCGAGGGTGACGTATTTATCGATGTAGGTGCGCATTTTGGCTTCTTCTCTGCCTATCTCGGAGAACTATTGAGCCATCGGTCAGCTCCTTCGAAGATTATAGCTTTGGAGCCGGATAAGGAGCACTTTCGCTGCCTTAAAGAGACAGTGAGACCGTATGTTAACCAGAATGTAATCCTTCTCCCCTTTGCTATTAGTGATTCTGAAGGTCATGTCACCCTGTATAAGAGCGACGCCCCCTGCCTTCACAGTTACAAAGAAGCTAACGCGGTAAGCTGCTACCAGGTGAAAGCCATCAGCCTCGACTCTATTGCGAGACTCTATACAAATGAGGAGGAGAAAATTGCCTTCATAAAAATTGACGTAGATGGGGCGGAACCGTTGTTGTTCGCGGGAGGGAAAGAGGCCATTTCAAAACATAAACCGATCATGTTGATGGAATTCGCGCCTGACGGATTGCGCCAGGCGGGAGTGGAACCTCAGGAGTTTTTCAACCAACTGTGCCATAACTTCTGTGTGTACTGGCTGTCATATGAATCTTGGACCATTCGACGCATTGGTTGCAAGGACTACGAGGAAATGGTGAAGAGCGTAGGCAATCGGATCACAGATCTGCTGCTGTCAAGTGCTTCCCTGAGTTTTCCGGCGCCTTTGGCTGAGAAGAGACAGTGAGGGGGGAGTCAGCTGTGGTGGTGATCGAAAGGTGAATACGAGGCGTGCTTTTGGGCAAAAAAGGAATGTCTAAAATACCCCTCTTGGTGGTCTCCTGTGATCGGTATGCGGATCTCTGGGCGCCATTCTTCACGCTGTTCTGGAAAAGGTGGCCCGACTGCCCGTATCCAGTTTACCTGGGTACCAACTTCAAGACCTATCCGGACGAGCGTGTCACGACGATCAGGATTGCAGACGACTTCAGTTGGTCCTCGGGCGTGCGGCGGATGCTGGAACGGCTGGGCGCCGAATATGTGATCCTGTTTCTTGAGGATTTTCTGATTCGGCGCAGGGTGAACACGCCGAAGATTGAGCGGCTGGTGCGGATCGCACAGCAAAGACAACTGGGATGTCTTCGTCTGGCCGCGCAGCTCCCCCTGGCTTTCGCGCCTTCCCATCGGTTGAAGGACTATCCGGATCTAGGCGTCATCGCCCCCGGTGAGACCCTTAGGGTCTCCGCTCAGGCGGCCATCTGGCGGACTGAGACACTAGAGAGACTCCTTATTCCCTGTATGAGCGCTTGGGAGTTTGAGGAGATCGGGACCCAGATGAGTGAATTCATGCCCGATCTCTTCTGGGCAACGTATGAGCCCGCGATCGTGTATGATCAAGCTGTGGAGAAAGGAAAATGGAAACCAGGCGATCTGAGGATTTGCCAGGCAGCGGGCGTCGAGGTTGATCTTGGCGCACGCGCTGTCTTTAGTCACGAGGAGTTGTGCAACCACTATCGCGCGAGCGAGTCACGCTACCGGTCGTATGAGGCCAAGCGAAAAGCCATTTCACATTTCCGGGCCGGAGGGCGATTGACAGGTCTGCGTTATTCACTCCAGTTCCTGAGGCAGTATCCGCTTTCGGCCCAAGCATGGGCGGTGCTTCTTTTTGGCTTGCTTGGCTCATCCGGGATCACGTGGCTTCAACGACAGTATGTGAGACTGAAGGTCGCAAGAGTGGGCCGGAGGCAACTAGAGAAAATGGCCGTAGCCCAAGGTAGGAATCCGCAGGCGGATGTATCGGGTTTGCGCTACCCAGAACCAGGGGAGTAGGGTGCGGGTGTCGGGGGCCGTTGAAAAAGTTGTCCCTCTTTTTGATCGCATTCGGTGGCAGGATCCGGTCAGTGGCTTCCCCCTGGAACCGATCGTCTCCTCTCGCACTCCGGGAGGTGTTCCCACATGCGGCGCCCTGCGAGTGGCGGGAACCCGCGAGGGCTATCCAATTGTGGACTGTATTGCGCGGATGACGCCCGAACTTGCGTGGAGGCATCGAGACTGGCTAGCGTCTCAAGCCCTAGAGCCGCCGGATATGTCAGAGGACAAGTCCGCAGGTTTTCAAGCAGAATCGACGGTTGACAGCTTCGGGTGGCAGTGGACCTGGAATAGCCGCATGCGGTCGGATGCGGACCTCCGGGTGCGCGTGGCGGAGAAGTTCCGCGTCGCGCCGGAGGAGTTCACGGGGAAGCTGGTCCTGGACGCCGGCGCAGGCGCCGGCGATCAATCCGACTACCTGTTGCGGCAGGGCGCCGAGGTGGTGTCCTTCGATCTCTCCTCATCCATCGAGGTGGTGGCGCGGAAGCTTCGCATGCGGTCGGGGTGGGTGGGCGTCCAGGGCGACATCCTACATCTCCCCTTCGCCGACAACTGCTTCGACATCGTGTACTGCGAAGGCGTTCTGCAGCACACTCGGGACTCCGCGGCTGCGGTGCGGGAACTCTGCCGTGTCCTCAGGCCCGGGGGTCGGATCCTGGCGACTCATTATGTCCGCACGCCGGCACGTACATTTGCAAGACGATTGCGGAGGCGACTGACCTTGGCCTACTACGAGGCGCTCCGGAAACGTCTCAGCCGCTTGGACCGGTTCACGCTCTTACTGATCACGGGAAACTTGGCCGCCTTGAGTTATGCCCCGCTCATCGGGTGTATCCTCCGACGGAGCGGGACAGCCCTCTATTACAGCCTGATGCCCGACTTCAAGACGACCTGGACCAATACCTTCGATTACTACGGGAACCATTCCTTCCAGCGATTTGTCAGCCCCGAGGAGTTCCGGGGATACTTCGATGCCGCGCCGGGAACCCTGGAGATCATCTTTCAGGACCAGGGGGTCATTGTGGCGAAAAGGACCGCCTAGCCTATCCGGTGACTCGATACGTTTATGTGTGGTATCGCCGCCATCATCTTTCCTGCTCAAGAGCCGGCTCCGACCCTGATCGAGCAAATGACCGAGAGCCTGGCGCATCGTGGACCGGACGCGAAGGGCATCGAGCGGCTTCCCGGATGCCATCTAGGCCACCGGCGGCTTAGCATCATCGATCTCGGCATGGGCGCCCAGCCGATGGCCGACGTCGGCGGGAGGTACTGGATCGTCTTTAACGGGGAGATCTACAACTATCGGGAGCTGCGACGAGAGCTGACCGAGTTGGGCGTGCGCTTCAAGACGCACTCGGACACGGAAGTCATTCTGGCGGCCTACGACGCCTGGGGGGCGAGCGGCCTCGATCGCCTCCGGGGGATGTTTGCCTTCTTGATCTGGGACACCCGGACCCGTACGGCGTTTGCCGCCCGAGATCTGTTCGGCGAAAAGCCGCTGTACTATGCCACGAGCGGAGACGGATCGCTGTTGGTCTCGTCGGAGATTAAGGGCATCCTGGCGTCGAGCGTGCTGACTCCGCAGCTCGATCTCAACAGTGTGGACGCGTACCTCGCGCTGGGCTACGTCCCGCCGGACCGGACAATCTACTCGAACGTCCACACCCTTCCACCCGGACACTACCTCGAGTGGGGGAACGGCGCAGCGCACGTGACGCGGTACTGGCTGCCGCGGCTGGAGCCACAGAGGCTGTCGCTGGAGGATGCGGCGGAGCAGTTGCGCATGCTGATGCGGCAGGCGGTGAACCGACAGATGGTGGCTGACGTGCCAGTGGGTGCGTTCCTGAGCGGAGGGTTAGACTCGAGTACGATTGTTGCACTTATGCAAGAGCAGAGCAATCATCCGATCCAGACGTTCTCTGTAGGCTTTGGCGACTACATCAATGAACTGCCCTACGCCCGTGCTGTGGCAAAGCAGTATGACACGGAACACCACGAGATTGATCTGGGAGTGCCCCATGTCGGCGAGATGCTGCAGCGCATGGCAGTTGTGTATGATGAGCCGTTCGCGGATACGTCCAATATCCCGACATATCTCATCTCCGAGTTTGCCCGGTTGCACGTGAAGGTGGTGCTCTCGGGCGACGGAGGCGATGAGCTCTTTGGTGGATATGGCTGGTACCCTCCTCTGGCGAAGTCAGAGTATGTGGCCGGCTCGTGGGCAAAATGGGCGGTTTTTCGGCTTCTGAGCCGAATGTTCCGGGAACGGATTCCCTCTCTCCATGTGTACTCCGTCGCTCTCGGATTGAGTCACCGGTGGCCGGATATGTGGATGAGGGGGGCGATGAGCAATATATGCTTCCGCGAGAAGCAGCGGTGGCGCCTGTGGGGTGAGCGCCAAAGGGATGTGCCCCCCTTCAGCCCAGGGGATTACTGCCGGCCGCCCAGCGGCACGGCGGGGTTGAATCGTAGCTTGTATTTCGACCTCACGTCCTACTTGCCTGGCGATATCTTGGTGAAGCTGGATCGCGCGGCCATGGCCCATGGCCTTGAAACCCGACCCCCGTTTCTGGATCGCGATCTGGTCGAGTTTGCGCTGTCGCTTCCCGCGACGATGAAGGTCAATGGAAACGACACGAAGGTCGTGCTCAGGCGTGCGTGCGAATGCTATTGGCCGCAGGAACTCCACACACGCGGCAAGCTGGGTTTCGGCTCGCCTTGTGATGTTTGGCTGAATTTTCCTGAAGTGCAAGAGCAGCTACGACGTGTCTTTGCTAGTGGATCCAGGTTGCGAGAGGTACTGGCCGGATTGCCATCCAAATGGCACGAGGCTCGGCCATATGAGACGTGGGTCTTGCTCGTCCTGGGACTCTGGTTGGAAGGGCATGAGGCGCTGGCGTGAGCGATAAGCCCCTTCCAGCAGCACACCCCTCATCGCCCAAGGTCACCGTCCTAATGTCGGTTTACAATGGTCGGCGTTACTTGCGGGAAGCGATCGAGTCTGTCCTGCGGCAGACCTTCGGTGACTTCGAGTTCCTCATCCTCGACGACGGCTCATCGGATGGGTCGCAGGACATTATTCTGTCCTATAGAGATCCACGGATACGCCTCGTCGCAAATACAACGAATATCGGCTTGACAAAGTCGCTGAATCGCGGCTTGGCGCGCGCCCTCGCTCCCCTGATTGCCAGACAGGATGCCGACGATGTGTCCTATCCTAACCGCCTTGAGAAGCAAGTTGAGATCATGGATCGGCATCCGGATGTGGTGTTGGTGGGCGCCCAAGCCAGGACCATCGACAGCGGTGGTAGCCCCGTCAGAGGCACGCCCTGGCCGAGAGCGGTGACGGACTTGGGTATGCGCTGGCAACTCATTTTTGAGAGCCCATTTGTCCACACGTCCGTCATGTTCCGTCGAGAAGTGGTCTGGGGCGAATTAGGGGGATATGACGAGGAGTTTGTGACCAGCCAGGATTATGAGTTATGGTCTCGTGTAGCGAGACGCTATCGCATTGGAAATCTCCCTGATTGCTTGGTCGACTTCAGAGTCCATCCCGAATCGGCGTCATCCGCGTACACTCCTCAGAACATCCAGCGGGTTCGGCAACCGTTACGTATGAATGCCGTCAGGTATCTGCGATGTGGTGACATTCCTGAGCGGTGGCTCGACCTGTGGGTTGCGGCGAACAATCCACGTGTGTACGGCGGAGACGTCGATATCCAGAGCCTGATGAAGTTCCTCGACGCATTTCGTACACGGTTCGAGGAAACCCATCCGGCGTCCCGAGACCACCCGGAAATCCGACGGCATCTTGCGGGCATGCTCTTGCGCATTGGGCTTCGGCTTACCCCCGCGCATCCAGTTAAATCACTCGGCCTCTTGATTCGCGCCTACCGGACCGATCCGGTGATCACTCGCTTGGCTCTGCGTGCACACTTGCGGGAACTGCCTTCAAGGATTTGGAGGAGATGAAGGCTCTCTTGCCGGAGCAGGACTGGGAGATGACCAAGTCGATAAACGTCATCGGGGTGGCCGCGGAAGATGAGTGATCTCGGATCACTCGGACGTGGAATGGGCGAGGGGGATGTGCCGAAACCGAGCGTCATGCCCGTTGACCGCGAGCGCTGGCGACAAGAGCTAAACCTCTCGAACTTCATCAACGCCTACTATCAGTACCGGGACCTGCAGCGGTGCGGGGAAGTGCGGAGCGTGTTGATCGTGGGGCCCGGCCAGGGACTGGATACGGAAGTGTTCAAGTGGCGCGGGTACCGGGTCGCCACGTACGACATCGACGAGACGTTCCAGCCGGACCATCTTGGAAGCGTTCACGACATGCGCTGCTTCACAACGGGTCAATTCGATGTGGTGATTGCGTCACATGTGCTCGAACACCTGCCCGTCTCGTACCTCGATTCCTCCCTGCGGGAGATCGCGAGAGTCGGGCGGCATGCCCTCGTGTACCTTCCCATCGCGGGACGTCACTGCCAACTGCGTTTTGTGCCGGGCGTGAAGGGGATCGATTTCGCGATGACGGTTGACATCTTCAACTGCCTCGCGCGGCCGGATGGAAGCACTCCTCGATACATGGCGGGCCAGCATTATTGGGAAATCGGGATGCGAGGCTTCCGGGTGTCCGATCTGAAGAAGCGGTTCGCACGATTCTTCGAGGTGCTGCAGGCGTACCGGAATCGGGACTGGCCCTGCAGTCAGAATTTCGTCCTGCGCTCCAAGGCTCCGGCGTGAACATCATCTACTCCTTCAATAAACGCGGCTTCGAGGCGACCTACTGGAGCCGGGAGATCGCAGCCGCATCAAACGACTGCTTTCGGTTCATCCCCTTCAACCACGATCCGTACCTCGACACGCAACGCTATGTCCGGGCACAGCTCCTGGACAACCTTTACCAGGGGCGGAATCCCGGCCTGATGCGCCTCTACGCCGATCTGGAGAAAACGATCGCGGACTGGCAGGCGGACGCCCTCATCGTTGACAATTGCTTCCCTTATCATCCGGACTATCTCAGAACGCTTGGCATCTATAAGGTCCTACGGACGTCGGACGGGCCACTCGCGGCCTATGACCGCGACTTCGCGTACCTGCACGCGTACGACCAGGTGCTTTACCACAGTCCGGCATACAGTGCCGACATGCGGATGGAGGAGAAGCTTCGGTACTGCGGTGCGACCAACATCGACTTCTGGCCGCTTGCGCTGTTCGATGCGATGTTCGATCCCACCAAGACCGAGGAAACGATTCTGGCGGGGGAGCGGGACATCGAAGTGATCTTCATCGGCGCATTACATCCGAACAAGATGCCGATGCTGGCCCAGGCGAAGAAAGCACTCGGGGGGGATTTCCAACTGTACGGGCTGGCGTCGGTCAAGCGAAACGTTTACTTCAATGTGAAATATGGTTTTCCCGGTTGGGTGAGACCCGTCGCGTTTGAAGAGTATGTCCCGCTCTACCAGCGCGCTAAAATCGGCATTAATGTTCACAATCGAGGCGACCACACTGTAGGAAGCTACCGGCTGTTCGATTTGATGGGGAACGGCGTCATGCAGGTCTCCGACGGGGGTGAGTACCTCGGCAGCTTTTTCGAGGTCGGCGAGGAGATCGTGGGATACGGCAATGTCGATGAGTTGATCGAGAAGATTCGCTATTACCTGGCTCACGACGAAGAGCGGAAGCGGATCGCGCTCAATGGATACAGGCGCGTGATGAAGGACCATCGAATTGGCCAGCGAATGCTGCAGGCCGGGGAGTTGATCGTGAAAGGGATGATGAGGGGCGGGCGGTCGCGGGCCGATGAGGTGAGCGTATTACCCGGGGCGATGAAGCTGTGACAGCCTCGACCAGGTTAGCAGAATGGGATCCCGGCGCTCTTGTGCTGAAGAGGAGAACCCTATACTTCCTGCTGTCTAGCCTCTCCGGAAGCGTGCTTTGGCTGCTCTGGTCGACAGCCGAACAACGGCTTATTGTCGCACCAATTGTGGCTGCGGCGAATGTGGTGGTCTGGGTGTGGGTTGCCTTGTGGAATCGAGACAGGGTGTTTCCTCTCTTCGATCTCGGGGGGGTATGTCTTGCTTTCTCTGCGCTCTATTCCCTGATGCCGTTCTTGACGTACCTGTTGGCTGGCATGAGGTACGGTCTCTTGAGCGACCCACGATTGCGGATCTATGCAGCCTCGCCAAAGGAATATGAAGCATTCGCTTGGCGATATGTTGTCTACTTGGTCAGCTTCGGAACCGCCTATGTGCTTATACGGGGGCGCGCTTCAATACGCAGCGGCAATGTGCAACTACCGGACCGTCAGACCGTTGTAGCCCTCTTAGCAATGGCCCTCGTTTTTTCAGGTATACTGCATTCGTTTGAGATGCTGTACGGACTGGATTTCGCCGTGTCGTATGACTCCGCACTGAGCGATGCATATTCTGCGTTCCAGCGTCTGCCCTTAATCGCACGGCAGGCCCTTCCTAAGATATACAGCTCTATTTTCATTCTGAAGCTGGGGCTTTTGACGATCCTGATAGCTAGCTGGAGACGAAGGCGATGGCGCTATGTAGTCTATGGGTGGTTGTGTGTGGCGACGATAGGATATCTTTTTGAGATGGGAGCGCGAACAGAGTTGATGCTTTTGTTTCTTAGCACTGCCCTGCTTTACCATCGCTTGGTGAGACCTCTTAAACCTGCAGCAGTCCTTACGGGAGGCGCGTTATTGTTTGTTGCCCTACTCGGGTTCGGTCTCATGCGAGGCGGGTCGAGCCTCGGAGAGAACATAGGTAATCTTCAGATGGTACTATCACATGATTCAGGAGAACTAGTGACAGCGTCGAGCGAGTTTGAGACCCTTTTTGCGGGCACATATGATTTGTATAGAATGAAGCAGGCAGGGCTCATAGAAGGTGTGCCGTGGCAGATATACACAACCGAGATCCTCATGCTCATTCCGCAGCAGATTCTCCCATTTGAGAAGGTAGACGTGCAGGAATGGTATTTAGAGAGAAGCGGACATCCATCCTACTTCATGTATGGACCGGTTGCCCAGGCAATCCTGGGACTCGATTGGATTGAATTGGTGCTGCGGGGGAGCCTCTTGGCATGGCTCCTTGCGAGGATCCATCGGTGGTATGCCCGTCATGCGGGAAGCTTCTGGGGGACGTTGTTCTATGTCTGGTTGATGGTGTGGTCATACTACACGATCAGGTCGTCCACACTGTATTTTCTGGCATTTATTCTCTATCAGTATATCCCGACAATATTCTTTCTGTACATGATTCGCGAGCTGCTACGCGTAACTCATTGGAGGGGCCGCCGCGTTTCGCAACTGACGTCACATCCGGTTCGGGGATGAGAGCTTGCGCTGGCCCGAGACTGATGATTGCGATAGTGCCAAGGGTGTCAAAGATGGGGATGGGCCAACGGGCCGAGGGATCCGGGGACGCTGAGGATGCCGTTGGCGGCCTTTCGGGTTCTGGACGCGGGTGGGGAAGATACCTGATCCTTGGCGGGGCTGGCGTCTTGGTGGTTGCGGATTGGCTACAGAAGCCCCGATGCGCTGTTGTGCAACGTATAGCAGCGTTGGCGGCGGGATGACTATCGAGAACCACGTAAGGGTTCGATGTGGCTTTGAGGTGGTAGTATGCGCATACTCCATTGTATCCCAAGCATGCTGAATGGCGGCACGGAGCGTCAGCTAGGCTATCTGGTTGCGGGGCAGGTCCGGAGGGGCAGCGACGTGTCCGTCGTACTGCTGCAGGGGGGACCAAACCTCGATCGTTTGAGTGCGAGCGGTGCTCGGATCTGTTGTCTTTTTCGGCGTACAAAATACGACCCGCGCCTGCTGACCGAGATGATCCGGCTCATTCGGAGGGGTACACCCGACATTGTTCATACCTGGCTTCCGCTGATGGATGTGGTGGGAGGCCTCGCTAGCCGGCTGACGGGTGTGCCGTGGGTGCTGAGCGAGCGCAGCTCCTCTCAAGCTTACCCGTTCACCCTGTGGAATGGTTTGCGGGCCGCCTTCGGGGCGAGCGCCCAAGCAGTCGTATCCAACTCTAAGGGAGGAGATGCCTACTGGGAGAGTCGTCTTCGCCGGCCACGAAGGCGGTACGTGATCCCGAACGTGCTGCCTTTGGATGAGATCGCACAGGCGCCTCCGGTATCCCTGGACACCATTGGCCTGGAAACTGGAAGGAAGATGCTCTTGCATGTCGGGCGCTTGAGCCCAGAGAAGAATCTGGGCAGCTTGATACTAGCGCTCCGGCATGCGGTAACACGAGCGGCGTTTACCGCGTATCTGTGCGGGGATGGGCCCCATCAGGGCTGGACCGAGGAGCTGATTCAGGCGCAGGGTTTATCTGGGCAGGTGCGACTGACGGGTTATCGGGGAGATGTGAGGGGGTGGATGAAGCGGGCCGACGCCTTCATTTCAGTGAGTACATTTGAAGGGAGCGCGAATGCGGTATTGGAAGCAGTGGCTTGCGGGTGTCCCCTTGTATTATCGGATATCCCCGCCCATCGAGCGATCGTGGGCGAACACGGTGCCTTCTTCGTAAATCCTGGTTCGCCCGAAAGTATCGCCGAGGGGATTGTTCGTGTTCTGTCGGAGTCTGCTGAAGCCAAACGCCGGGCCGAGATTGCCCGAACCAGCATCCGGCACGTGTCGGTTGCTGAGGCGGCTCGCCAATACGAGGAAGTGTATCAGAGCGTCATGATCCACCGGCGGTAAGAGAGCAAGATTGACGAGTATCGGATATGTGTGGGATCGTCGGCATGGCCTCCGCCTCGATCACTAGGGAACGGACCCTGATCGGTCTCATGCGCGAAGCATGCGGTACCGAGGGCCGGACGATGCCGGAGAGTGGCACTCGCCTGATGGCCGGGTCGCTCTGGGAGATATACAACTATCAGGATTTACGTCGTGAGTTGGAGAAACACGGCCATAGATTTCGGACCGCCAGCGACACCGAGGTCATGCCGGAGCTCGACCTGAAACGCAAACAGGGTTTTGCACTCCCGCTGGACAGATGGCTTAACGGTCACTGGGGTCTGTACATCGAGGGCGTATTGAATGACGCCGGTCCGCGTTTGTTCGGCTTGCAGAGGATTCGAAGCCTGATTGCCGGCCAGTGGCGGGGTTATACTAATACGCATCGGCTTTTCGCGCTGCGCCTGTTTGAGTTGTGGCGCCGCGAATACCGAGTAATGATTGCAGTTTGATTGGCCGTAAGGAGGCAGATGATGTGAAGTATCAACTCCTCAATCTGATATGTTGTCCAGTCTGTAAGGCAGAGTTCAATCTTTCTTCGGCGAGCGAAGTGGATGGCGAGGTGGAGAGCGGCATTCTCTCTTGCGGCGGGTGCGGTCGGACCTATCCAGTTATCCGATCCGTCCCGCGGTTTGTGCCTATAGAAAGCGATGCGGCGAGCTTTGGCTTTCAATGGAATCAATTCTCCAAAACGCAGCTAGATAGCCACACGGGTCTCCCGCTTTCCCGTGAGCGCTTCTTTCTTTTAACGGGTTGGGCTCCCGAGGATCTCTCCGGGAAGACTGTCTTGGACGTCGGCTGTGGCGCGGGCCGCTTCGCGGAGATCGCCCTCTCCTGCGGCGCCGAGGTGACGGCGGTTGATTACTCGATTGCTGTGGATGCCTGTCGGGAGAACCTGTACCCCGATCAGCGCCTAAACGTGGTGCAAGCCGACATCTACCATCTGCCGTTCAAGCCTGAGACGTTCGACTACGTGTACTGCTTCGGGGTGCTGCAGCACACCCCCGACGTTAAGAGGGCGTTCGTGGCGCTGTCGCGGCCGTTGAAGTCGGGCGGGCGACTCGCCGTGGATCTGTACGCCAAACACCTGCTCACCTTCCTCTGGCCCAAGTACTGGCTGCGGCCGCTGACCAGGCGGATGCATCCGGAAGCGCTCCACAGCCTGGTCGTCCGCATGGTCCCCTGGCTGTTGCCCATCAGCGTCTGCCTCGGCCGGGTGCCCGTGGTGGGCCGGAAGCTCCGATACCTGATCCCCGTCGCCAACTATGAGGGGATCCTTCCGCTGACGCCGGAGCAGTCGCGCGAGTGGGCGATCCTCGACACGTTCGACATGCTGTCCCCGGCACATGATCAGCCCCAGACCTGCGCCACGCTCCGGGCCTGGTTCGAGGAGTCGGGCATGACGCAGATCGAGGTGTTCCGGCGCGGTCTGGTCATCGGTCGGGGCGTCAAGTCGGCGGCTCGCACAGAACATGATAGAAGGTGATGCCTGCGATGTGCGGGATTGTCGGAGTGCTCTCGGTGCAGTCGCCGGTGGACCGAGGCCTCGTCGAGCGGATGCGGGACGCACTCTCGCACCGCGGGCCGGATAGCGCGGGGTTGTGGAGGTCGGCGGACGGCCGGACCGTCCTCGCGCATCGACGCCTCGCCATCATCGACCTGTCGCCCTCCGGCCATCAGCCGATGACGGCGGCGGACGGTCAATGGTGCATCGTCTTCAACGGGGAGATCTACAACTTCCAGGACCTGCGAAGAGAGTTGGAGGTTAAAGGCCACCGTTTCCGCTCGTCCAGCGACACCGAGGTCATTTTGGGGGCCTATAGGGAATGGGGTACGGAGTGCGTGCGGCGGTTCAACGGGATGTTCGCCTTCGGCCTATACGACAGTGCGGCCAAGCGCCTATTTCTGGCCCGCGATCGGGCAGGCGAGAAGCCGCTATTCTATTGCCACACCCCCAGCAAGCTGGTGTTCGCCTCAGAGCTGAAAGCCCTCATGGCGGATCCGACTTTCCCGCGCTGCCTGGATTTGGAGGCGCTTGATTTCTACCTGGCCTATGGCTATGTGGCGGGCGAGAGGTGCATCCTCAAGGGGGTGCAGAAGCTGCCGCAGGGTCACGCCGCAACGTACGCTCTCGACACTGATGTTCTGCGTGTCTGGCGCTACTGGCAGTTACCGGAACCAGCCCCCCCAAATAATGTGTCCCCTGAGGCGCTGACTGAGGAACTCGAATCCCTGCTGCTCGATGCGGTGCGGCGGCAGCTGGTGGCCGATGTTCCGGTGGGTATCCTGTTAAGCGGCGGCATTGACTCCAGTCTTGTGACGGCTATGGCGGCGCGGGTTTCGTCTGGGCCTGTCAAGACGTTCACCGTTTCGTTTCCGGGCCACGGAACATATGATGAGGCGCCTTACGCACGGCTCGTGGCGTCACATTTTGGGACTGAGCATACCGAACTGGTGGCTGAACCTGCGACAGTCGAGATGCTACCCCAACTTGCCCGTCAATTCGATGAGCCAATTGCGGATTCATCAATGGTGCCGACTTATTTGGTATCGAAGGCTATTCGGCAAAAGGCCAAGGTGGCACTTGGAGGTGACGGTGGGGACGAATTGTTCGGAGGGTACACCTTGTACCCTTGGGTGTTACGACAGCAGCGGGTACGAAAGTGCGTGCCCAATGTGCTGCGCCAATGGGTCTCGAGACTTGCCCAGGACTTGCCTGTCGGTTTTCATGGCCGGACCTACCTTATCTCATTTTGTTTGGAGCAAGCGCAGGCTGTAGCATATACCGGTCTCTACTTCGATTATCGGACAAGATTGCGATTGGCCCCGCGGTTAATCGGCGAGTCATCCTCCCCGCCTGAGGCGGACCGTGCCCGTTACGCGACGCTCGGCAAGAGTACGATACAACAATTAACGGCCGCGGACTTTGCCACCTATCTCCCGGACGATATTTTGGTGAAAGTTGACCGCGCGAGTATGCTCACATCATTGGAAGTGCGTGCCCCGTTCTTGGATCACCGCATCGTCGCCTTCGCCTTTGGCCGTGTTCCGGACAAGTATCGGGCCAACGAATTACAGGGGAAGATTCTGCCTCGCAGGCTAGCGCAGCGTCTGCTGCCGCGGGGGCTGGATTTGAACCGAAAGCAAGGTTTCTCCCTCCCCCTCGCCGCGTGGTTCAAAGGGGAGTGGGGCGACTTCATGGAATCGGTGCTTTGCGAGGCAGAGCCAACTTTGTTCAACCAGGCAGAGATTCAGCGGCTGCTTGCGGGTCAGCGCCAAGGGTATTCGAACACCCAACGTCTCTTCGCCCTCACAATGTTTGAGCTGTGGCGCCGGGAATATAAGGTCTCGTTGACCTCCTGAGCGTGGAGTGCTTTTCGCTAGCCTATGAAAGCCGAGCTGCTTGATCTGCTCCGATGCCCAGTGGCGGGCAGCAAGCTTCGCATTGTGGACGCCCGTGAACTGGAGGGGGAAATAGAATCAGGCGAACTGACGAATGAGGACGGGTCACGACGCTATCCGATCGTCAACTTCGTACCTCGTTTCGTTGGGG
>Ga0315282_10006130_pt1 | contig 20221 bp, 15 predicted proteins | sample YL17G07_20_MG_FD_203693 | JGI IMG/M metagenome (GOLD analysis project Ga0315282, IMG submission 203693) | Sediment microbial communities from Yellowstone Lake, YNP, Wyoming, USA - YL17G07_20 | ecosystem: Environmental > Aquatic > Freshwater > Lake > Sediment | place: USA: Wyoming | collected... | reverse complement strand
TCTTCGTCTTTTGGGAAATCACCGCCTTTTGTTCATATGGGTTAATTTCGTTCCACAATGATGATCCAAAGGCCGTTGCCGGGGGTATCAAAGCCCTGATCATCACCCAAATCGGGGGTATAGGACTTCTGGCGGGAGCGCTGCTGGTTTACAGTTATATTTATACGCTCGATATTTTTGAATTTATGAACCGGGCCAGTAGCATACCTCAATGGGTGCTGGCGATTTTAGCTTTTGGTTTTCTAATTGCAGCCGCCGCTAAATCAGCACAATTTCCATTCCAGACCTGGCTGCCAGATGCCATGGAGGCTCCGACCCCGGTCAGTGCCCTGATCCATGCTGCGACGATGGTCAATGCCGGGGTTTATCTGCTGGCGCGTTTCTATCCGGCTTTTGCCGGTGTGCCGGGCTGGCGTATGGCTGTAATGGTTGTTGGCATGGTTTCAGCATTAATGGCGGCACTGATGGCGCTGATGGACAACGACCTCAAGCGGGTACTGGCATATTCAACGGTGAGCCAGTTGGGTTTTATGGTGTATGCAGTTGGAGCGGGGGGTATTATTGCCAGCCAGTTCCATCTTTTTAGCCACTCGGTTTTCAAAGCTTTGCTATTCCTCGCAGCAGGTTCAGTGATCCACTCGGTTGGCACGCGCGATATGCGTCAGATGGGTGGGTTGGGAAAACAAATGCCCCTGGTAAGGACTGTATTCGTAATTGGCGCCCTGGCGCTGGCGGGCATTCCGCTGTTGAATGGTTTCTTAAGCAAAGACCTGGTGCTGGAAGCTGGCCTTAAGGGTGGGCCAACCTGGATGCTGGCGGTCATGCTGCTGGTAGTAGGATTGACAGCTTTATATACCTTCCGCTTTGTCTGGCTGGTATTCTATGGTGAGCCGCGAGCAGAATTGCACGGGCACGATGCCGGTTTAGCCATGCGTATCCCTCTGATCATATTGGCGATAAGCTCGTTTACTACCTGGCTGCTGGTGGGACCTTACCAGACCTTGATGGCAGAAAACATGGCTTTCCTTAATATGGAAGCAGCCTCAGGCACGGAAATTATGCTTGAGGTCTTGAAGGCTCCGCTCACCTGGATTGCGCTGGCGTTGGTCTTACTTGGCTTTGCAGCCTGGTGGTGGCGCGAGCGCTTGAGCGGGGTAACGAGAACTTTACGAGGAATTGGTTGGGCGGCTGCCAACAGTTTTGGTTTCGAAGCGATCAACCGCGGGGTGGTCAATGTCACCCAGGAAAGTGCAGAAAGCTTGCGGGTCACGCAGACCGGTTTACTCAACTGGAATGTATTTGGAATCATTGCTGGCCTGGTCATCTTGCTGGCCATCCTGATGATGGGAGCGTATTAACATGAATGATGTCGCTGCAGTCATCTGGTTGATGGCTTTACCTTTATTGGCTTCACCTGTGATTTATCTGGGGGGGCGCTTGTATATGCGCGGCACCGGGAAAACTGGCCTGGCTCGCTGGCTGGCGGTGGCGGCTTTACCGGCAACCTGTATCCCGTTGTATTTTGTTATGCATAATTACCAGGAAACAGGCAGTCCGGGAATTGATATCGGCACGATCTTTTTACGGGTAGATGGCATCTCTTTACTGATGACGATCGTTGTGCTTGCCCTGGGATTGATGGTGGTATTGTTCTCCGTGGCTTATATGGATGGCGAGGTCAACGAAGAAAAATACTATGCCCTGCTGATCGCCATGATTGGGTCAATCATTGGGTTGAGTTGTGCGGGAGATTTGTTCAATCTATGGGTCTGGTTCGAGGCAATGGCAATCACTTCATATATGCTGGTTGCTTTTTACCGGGATGAAAAGTCTACCCTGGAGGCTGGGGTAAAATACCTGGTGCAGAGCGCGACCGGGTCGGTGCTCGTGCTGTTGGGGATTGCTCTAGTCTATGCACAAACCGGTACTCTTCAAATGGAAGAGATCATCGTGAGTGTACAACGTGGATCACCGCTTCTGCTGGCGGCTGGTGCTTTCTTCCTGATTGGTTTTGGGATTAAAACTGCCCTGGTGCCGTTACATACCTGGCTGCCGGATGCGCATTCGCAGGCTCCCAGTGGGATCAGCGCCATGCTATCTGGCATCGTGATCGAGGCGGGTTTGATCGCCCTGCTGCGGGCATTAGGCTGCCTGGGAGCTGCCGGACCCAATTGGGGGGTAATCCTGCTGGTTTTTGGCGCCTTGAATATGCTGGTAGGCAACCTGATGGCGCTGCGCCAGAAAGAAGTAAAACGTTTGCTGGCCTTCTCTTCGGTCAGCCATATCGGTTATATTTTGCTGGGGATAGGTGTGTCAGTTTTAACGCTAAAAGCGGGCGGTGCGGCTGGTGGTTTTTTCCACCTTTTCAACCATGCGATGATGAAAGGGCTGGCGTTCCTGGCAGCCGGGGCATTCTTATATGTCCTTCACCTGCCAAAGGACGATCATTCACCGCTGGTATTGAGCGATCTGGATGGCGCAGCGCGCCGTTACCCGGTGGTGGCCTTTGCGCTCAGCGTAGCAGTTTTGGGGCTGGGCGGGCTGCCTCCTTTTTCGGGTTTCATGTCAAAATGGCAGATTTTCATGGCTGGGTTTAACTCTCAAAACCCATGGATCTGGCTGGTAGTTATTTTTGCGGCTCTTAACAGCGTGCTCTCATTGGCTTATTACGCTCCTCTGGTGAACCGCCTTTATCGCCACGAACCTTCACCGGTTGTGCTGGCGGGTAAGCCGGTATCGTTGGCAATGATCCTGCCCCTGGTACTATTGGTACTGGTAATTGTGGTCCTGGGTTGCTGGCCGCCTTTGCTGACCTGGTTGACAGGACCGGCATCAATCAGCCTGATGACCAGCTTTGGGTTGTAAAAGTACCCGCTTTTTGGGTATCGAAAGGAATGCATATGCAGTTGCTATTGACTCCTCCCCTGGCTTTCGTGGTATATATACTATTGGCGCTGCTGTTCCTGTGGGTGGGTAAGAAGATGGCCGGCAGCGGAAGCCCAAATGCGATGAAGTCCAGCGCGTATGGCAGCGGTGAAGAAGCTCCTACTAACCAGGCTGCTCCGGGTTACCGTCCTTTCTTCCTGGTCGCTTTCTTTTTTGCCATTCTCCATTTGGGAATGCTGGTTGTCGGTAGCGCGCCTTTGACAATCATCTCCGGGATGTTTATTGTTGGATTAATCCTGGCTTTAGTAGCTTTAATTTTAGGGTAAGAATATGGAAGCGGAAACTAAACTAGCATCTCCCTGGCATGATGTAATGGAACAGGTAAAAACCTGGGCGCGGATAAATTCTCCCTGGGCAATCCATTACAACAGCGGTTCATGTAATGGTTGTGATATCGAAATCCTTGCCACCCTCACCCCGCGTTATGATATGGAACGGTTTGGGGTCAAGCTGCAGGGCAGCCCCAGGCATGCAGATGTGTTGATCTGTACCGGGCCAGTCACACGCCAATCGCGTGAACGCCTGCTGCGGACTTATGAGCAAATGCCCGATCCAAAATTCGTAATCGCGGTCGGCTCTTGTGCCCTATCGGGTGGAGTTTTCCAGGGATGTTACAACATTATTGGCTCTATCAGTGAGGTCATTCCGGTGAATATGTTTATTCCCGGCTGCCCCCCTCGCCCTGAGGCAATTATTTATGGCGTGGTACAACTGCTTGAGGGTCTTAAAAAGTGATTTGTAGATTGGAAAACCAATGGATATAACCAGTTCTCTTCAAAATGCTGAAGCCTTGCTGAATTTGTGGATGCACGGGATGGACTACCCGGACTTGAGCCGGATAGACGTAACCTTGCCCCCACGCGAGTTAAAATCTGCCGTGAGCATTCTTAAGAAGGCCCATTGGGGTTATCTTTCGGCTATAACCGGTCTGGACCGCCCTGCTCCTGCACCAACGGCACAGGATAGTGCCAATGTACCCGCGCCAGATGGTGCGATTGAAGTCCTTTATCAATTTTGCGAAGGAGCAGCAGTCCTTACTTTACGGGTCTCTGTGCCTTACTCAGCTGCTATCATTCCCAGTATATGCAGCATTATCCCTTACGCCACACTTTATGAACGTGAAGCGATGGAACTGTTTGGAGTCACTTTTAAAAATACCCCGGATAGCGATCGCCTGGTGCTGCCTGATGATTGGCCGGTTGGGGTTTACCCGTTGCGCAAGTCGTTTACTGGATTTACCGATGCGCAAAAAGAAGAGATGGTGGAATAACATGGAATCCCTGGCGAATCAAAAAAAGTTCATCGTTCCGATTGGTCCTCAACATCCGGCACTTAAAGAGCCGGGCCATTTTGAATTTACGGTTGATGGCGAGATCATCACCGGAGCATCTGTGAGGTTGGGTTACGTTCATCGTGGCATCGAAAAGGGCACCGAAAGCCGGACCTGGATCCAGAACCTGTACTTGTTGGAAAGGATCTGCGGTATCTGCTCTCACGTGCACGCATTGGCTTACGCTCTGGGTGTAGAAAAATTAGGCAATGTCGATGTTCCACCACGAGCGCAGGCCATCCGTACATTGGTCGCCGAGATGGAACGCATCCACAGCCATTTACTTTGGTTAGGAGTGGCGGCTCATGAAGGCGGGTTTGACACCCTCTTCATGTACACCTGGCGTGACCGTGAGACCGTAATGGATCTGTTGGAAGGATTGACTGGGAACCGGGTCCATTATTCCGTGAACGTGTTGGGTGGAGTAAAGGTGGATGTGGATGAAAAGCAAGCGGATGCTATCCGGCGCGGGGTTGATTTTCTGGAAGAACGCACCAAATATTATATGAAGGTGGTCACCACCGACGAGACTTTCCTGGGACGCACCCGCGGGGTGGGGAAGATGACTACTGAGCAGGCCGATGAACTGGGGACAGTTGGACCTACCGGGCGCGCTTCGGGATTAACGCGTGACATCCGGGTGGATGCACCTTATGCAGCCTATCCATTATATCCAGTGCAGGTAGTTACGGGTACATCGGGTGACTTGTTGGAGCGCTTTATAGTGCGCATCAAAGAATTATATGAAACCTATCGCTTGATCCGCCTGATCCTGGATAAAATGCCAACCGGAGAATTAACCGCACGTATCCCCCGCCGCATTCCAGAAAATGAAGCGATCAGCCGGGTGGAAGCGCCGCGCGGCGAACTATTTTATTTTCTCAAGAGCAACGGCAGTGAGATGCCTGAGCGCATCAAGGTTCGCACCCCCAGCATTTGTAACTGGTCTTCGGTCATCAATTTTGCCGTAGGGCTTAAACTTGCGGATATGCCGATGGTTCTATCAGGCATGGACCCATGTTTTTCATGCAATGACCGGTTGGTGGTGGTGAACCGCCCGACTGGCTCCCAGGTTTGGACCTGGGAGGAACTTCGCCAATATGGGATAAATTACTACCGATGACGACAATCACTTTACCCGCGCTTATAATTTTGCTGATCTTCCCTGGTGGACTTTTCCTTCTGGCGAGTGGGTTGGTCTATGAATGGGTAGACCGTAAGCTGGTCGCCCGTTTTCAAAACCGTGTCGGACCGCGCTGGTTCCAACCTTTAGCAGATATGATCAAGCTGCTGGCCAAAGAAGAGATCATTCCAACGGGTGTCCACCCTGGATTATTTGTTACTCTTCCGGTAGCTGCCCTGGCGGCGGCGCTGACAGCAGCCCTCTATGTACCCATGTTCGGTTTTACACCGGCTTTCAGTTTCCGGGGAGATTTGGTGGTTACCCTCTACCTGCTCAGCATGATGACACTGGGAATAGGTTTGGCCGGAGCTAACACGGTGGACCGTTTTTCACTGGTGGGAGCGACGCGCACCCTGACTCAGCTTTTCTCATATGAGGCGCCTTTCTTGCTTACGCTGCTTGGTCCGGCGATCATGGCGAGCAGCTGGCAAATCAGCCAGATCAATGTTTACGCTCACAATGTGTGGTGGATGATCTTCACCCAACCCATTGGTTTTGTAGTGGCACTGGTGGGGCTGATGGGAAAGCTGGAATTCCCTCCGTTCGATGCCCCCGAAGCTGAAACCGAGATTGTATCTGGCGCTCTCACCGAGTACAGTGGGCGCGGCCTGGCGCTTTTCCGCATTGGCAAGGATGTGGAACTGGTCATTGGCCTGACTCTCGTGGTGGCTTTCTACCTGGGTGGGTTAGCCAATCCGCTGGAGTTCTTAATAAAGACCCTGGTGCTGCTGCTGGTAATGGCCGGTTTGCAGTCATTATTTGCCCGCCTGCGTATCGACCAGACGGTTGGTCTGTGGTGGCGGATCGGGGCTGTTTTGGCGCTGATCCAGTTACTGGCGATTATCATTGGACGGTTCATTGGTAGAGTCTAAGGATGAGGTGAATCATGTCTATCGGTGCAATGCTAGGAAATATTGTAGAAAGTCTATTTAAAAAACCGGCTACAGAACACTATCCCTTCGAGCGGCAGCCAACCCCTGACCGCTTGCGTGGTAACCTGTTATGGGACCCAGGCAAATGTTCAGGCTGCCAGTTATGTATCCGTGACTGCCCTTCTAACGCGCTCGAACTGATCGTGCTGGATAAGGCCAATAAACGCTTTGTTATGCGTTACCATGCTGATCGCTGCACGTTTTGCGGGCAGTGTGTTCAGACATGCCGTTTTAAATGCTTAAGTATGTCGAACGAACAGTGGGAATTGGCTTCACGCAGCCGCGAAGCCTTTACGGTGAACTATGGAAAAGACGAGGATGTCCAATTCCTTTTGGATCAAGCCGCTCAAGCAGGTGCTGGAGTCCCTTGCCAGCCAGAATAAACGCCCGGCACGCGTGGCTTTAATTGGTATTGGAAACGAGCTAAATGGAGATGACGGAGCCGGAGTCCTGGTGGCGCGCACAGTCGTTAAACCTGATGATCAAGTGAACTGGTTGGTGATTGATGCCGGGCCTGTTCCGGAAAGTTTCACCGGACCGCTGCGCAGGTTTCAACCGGACCTGGTGTTGTTTGTTGATGCAGCCGAAATGGGTGAGCCGGTTGGGACGGTTGCCTGGCTGGACTGGCAGGCAACGGATGGATTGAGTGCTTCAACTCACAGCCTGCCGCCAACGGTGTTAGCAAAATACCTGATCCATGAGCTTGCCTGCCAGGTAGCCATGATCGGGATCCAACCGCGGCAGTTGGAATTGGGGAGGCTTCTTTCACCCGCAGTACAAAAAACAGTCACAGAAGTGGCAGGCGGTCTGTCTGAAATTATCACCGGTTGAGCAGGGGTTGTGAAATATTAAACGTATAATCTGGATAAATTCTTTGCCATAAATTTAAATTATCGGATAAAATTATCTAATTCTTGATATCGACATATCGCAGAAAAAGCCGTGCGTGGCGAGCGTACGCTCGCTTTTTTGCGGTCATCTTTAAAAGGGATCACTGATGATAGAAACACGCCTGGAAATCGCTAACCGTGAAAAGAATTGGGCAGCTCTAAGTTCTGTGTTGGCGGCAGTTGTTCTTACTACTTTTAAAATCGTCGTAGGTGTTATGACAGGCAGCCTGGGTATCCTGGCAGAAGCCGCTCATTCGGGTTTAGACCTGGTGGCGGCACTGGTTACTTTTCTGGCTGTGCGCATTTCTGGTAAACCGCCAGACGAAGAACATACCTATGGTCATGGAAAAGTGGAAAATCTTTCCGCTCTTTTTGAGACTTTCCTTTTATTGGTGACCTGTGTCTGGATTATTTATGAAGCCATTAACCGTTTATTCTTCAAAGATGTGATGGTCGAGGTTTCAATCTGGTCTTTCATTGTCATGCTGACATCGATCGTAATCGATTATTCGCGCTCACGCATACTTTATCGCGCCGCCAATAAATATAACAGCCAGGCACTTGAAGCTGATGCGTTGCATTTCAGCACGGATATCTGGAGCTCAAGCGTGGTAATCCTGGGCTTGATCTTTGTCAAGATAGGGGAAGGGCGGTCCAGCCTGGCTTTCTTTAGCAAAGCGGATTCGGTTGCTGCGTTGGGTGTGGCAGTTATTGTGGTATACGTCAGTGTGCAATTAGGGATTCGTACGGTGAAAGGTCTGCTGGACACCGCACCGTCAGGTATGGTGGATAAAATTACTAAAGAGGTTGAAACCTTACCGGGAGTTTTGGATTGTCATAATGTCCGCATTCGTTATTCAGGAGCCATTTTATTCGTCGATGCCCACGTCGTCGTAAATGGCAGCCAATCGCTCGAAGAAGCGCATACTATGACCGAAGTAATTGAAGCTACCATCCGGCGGATTGTTCCAGATGCTGATGTAACCGTTCACCCTGAGCCAGCTAAGGAAGCTGATCAAATTGATAGTAAGACACTGGCAATCATCAAAGCTGTCGAGGAATTACCCGGTGTGATAAACTGCCACGATGTGCATGTACGTTATTCCGGTCCGATGCTCTTTATTGATACGCATGTCCTGATTGATGGTAATAAGACGTTATGGCAAGTGCACGAGTTGACTGACCTGATTGAGAAAATCATCCTGGAAATCACGCCATATGCCACGGTTGTAGTGCATCCTGAGCCTATAACTCTTTGAGGCTACTTTTCTTCGCGCAGCTTCATGAATTCATCCTCCATCAATTCGTTGAAAACCTTCGGAGTAGCAAGCAAAGATTTTTTATAGCGCAATACATATATCCATGTACACGACGGTTCCGTCGATCTTGTAACGCATTACACCAATATTGGCAAACTCCAAGGCTTCCTGGAGGATTGCATCAATTTCTTTGGCGCCAGGGGTAGAACTTACCGGTTGTTCCATCTGTCGTATGGACCTTAATAAAGCAAAACAGACGGTTGCATCATCTATATCTATGGTTCGCATCCAGACCATATTTGTCAACTGATATTCATGTTACAATCGGGCTATGGATCGAACTGTCCCGAGCACAGCTTCTGAAGAAATTGATCTATACCTGCGAACGATTTACTCACTTTTACGTTCAACCACAGAAGTACAGGTGCGAACCCTGGAGGAAGTTCATGCGGGGATGAATTCATCGATGCATTTATATGCTCGCAGCCCCTCTCCTGACGTATCTGCAATTATCTATTGTTCACTCCGACTTCCTGAATGCATTACCCGGGTTCGTTCGGTCATCATGGGTCAAAGCCTGATGGTTTTCTCCCACCATGGATTTTATAATGTGGTAAACTGGCAGCCAGCAGCAGCGCGTGCCCGGCGACGGCGCTGTTTTTTTAACGGTGAAGATATTTTAGCCTGTCTGATTGCCAGTCGCTCAGATATCGATGATTTAATCCCAGTTCTCACAGCATTCCAGATCGAATGGAATAAAATGCACCTTTTGCTGGCGAAATGTCCAAGAGAGTTATTGCAACCACCAGTTATCGGAGATCATCAAAGATATGCAGACCTGGCACAAAAGCTAGAAATAACGCTCGATGACCTGGACCGGCTGCGCGTGGTATGGGATGATGAATTCTTTAAAATCATACAAGAAATTGCCGCACGACGTTGTTCTTTCAATGTACGTTTGTTGGATGGCTCATTGAGCGAATACTGGCGAGCCATACGGCTATGGTGGGAAAATATCGAGCTTGAATATCCTCAAATTAGGGAACGCCCGGTTTATTTTGTTTCCAGTAATACCCATTCCGTAATCAATCTACTCTCCGGATTTGCATTGTTATGCAAAGAAGAACTGGTAGATTACCTGGAACAAATCGAGAATCAGGGGTTGCTGAGCGAGTGGCAGGATATCCAGGAACAGCAGACGTCTTCCAGGGCGAATAATTTTTTATATTACGTGCTAAAGAAGTACCAGCAATCTGATGAAGGCAAACACCTCTTGCAAGAGCAGTTGGACTATGAAAAGAAAGTTGGCATCACCAGGATTCCCAGTGCGCATTCTTTTGATGTGGATGCACAGGTCGTTGATTTGGCAAAAATTGATCCAAAAACAATTGATCCCAGGTTATCTGATGGGGATTGTTCTTCAATCCGGCAGAGTGATGCGGTGATTCTAAACATCGATTATCCTTTGGGCCTGGCAGCTTATAATATCCTCGTCAAGGTCACCGAAGAAGCTGAATCTATTCTGGGGGTTTATGTGATGGGGAAAGCAGCCACGCTGAACGGTGTGCGTGGGGATGTGATGATCCCTAATGTAGTTTACGATGAACACTCGCAAAATACTTATCTGTTCCAGAATGTATTTACTGCAGCAGATGTGGCACCTTACCTGATTTATGGGACAGTATTGGATAACCAGAAGGCAGTTTCCGTATTAGGTACGTTCTTGCAAAATGCTCGGATTATGGATGTAATTTATCGAGAAGGGTATACAGATATTGAGATGGAAGCCGGACCTTACTGCTCAGCGGCATATGAAATGTACCGTCCGAAGCGGCACCCTGTGAATGAAATCGTGAATCTGTATGGTTTACCATTTGACATGGGGATTCTGCATTATGCCTCTGATAAACCGATCAGCAAAAGGAAGAACCTGGGAGAAGGCAATCTTTCGTATTTTGGAATGGATTCGACTTACGCCACATCCCTTGCTATTCTTCGCCGCATTCTTAAGAAAGAGTGCGAGCGAATTTTTAATCAGCGGCGCGCTTAACAATTTACAAAATTGTAAGCATAGGGGGATTTATGTTATTGACTGTTCTATTTAATGTGTGATATTCTAAAATATTGGTTAGAGGGATTGGTTTGATAGATAACCTGTACAAGGATTTTCTTTATAAAATACTATGCCAGGATTAAAATGACTGAAGAAGAAGCTGGTAAGGACAATTTAGAAGCATATTCTATTCTGGTAAAGAACTCATTACAAGCATCGTTGATTTTCCAGAAAGGGCAGCTTGTTTTTGCTAATCCGGCTGCTAATACCTTATTTAAATTTGACCAGGTAAACGACTCCGCCCTTTCTATCCAGCAGATATTCTCCTGGATAAGGGTAGAGGATCAAGAATTATTCTGGCAGGTAATTCGTGAAAGTGAAGAAGGAGCACCCACTTCGCCAAAGGTAGAATTCCAGTTCGTACACCTGAGGATTTTCAAATGGTTGGAAGTGCATGCCTGCCAGATCGAATATCAAGGCCAGCCAGCCAGCCTGGTCGAAATCGTGGATATCACGGATCGAAAAAGGGTTGAGATTACTCTTATTCAAAATGAAGAGAAAAACCGGGCTTTGTTTGATTCCATCCCAGTTGGGATCTACCGAACCACACCAGATGGCCAGATCCTCGATATTAACCAAACCGGGGTCGAGATGCTCGGTTACAAAAATCGTGAAGATGTTATAAAAATTAATACGCTCCAATTATATGTCAATCCTGAAGATCGGTCTCGCTGGAAGACGGCTCTTGAGCGGAATGGGGTTTTACGAAATTTTGAAACCCAAATCCGGCGCCCAGATGGATCCATTTTCTGGGTAGTGGATAATGCACACGTTGTCAAAGATATTGCGGACCGTGTGTTGTATTTTCAGGGCAGCCTGGAGGATATAAACGAACGCAAACGAGTAGAAATCGAGGTACAACAAACCGCAGCACAACTCGCAACCTGGGTAGACCAGCTCAAGCAGCGGAACCGAGAGTCAACCCTGTTAAATGCGATGGGCGAACTGCTACAAAGCTGCCTGACGATTGGAGAGATGAACAAAGTCATCGCCCAGTCTGCGGCCGAAATATTTCAGAGGCAGGCCGGGGCATTCTATATTTATAAAAAGACAGTGAACCTTTTAGAAGTAGTGGCAACCTGGGGCCCGGGCATCGAGTCAGAGGCCATTTTCCCGCCAGATGCTTGTTGGGGCTTACGCCGGGGTAGACCACATATCGCCGCAGGTACTCAAGTCAAGCTGCGCTGCCGTCATGTGTTTCATCGTGATTCTACCGAGAGGTTTTCACCTTATATGTGTGTGCCAATGACCGCCCAGGGTGAAACATTGGGTTTATTATATCTGGAAACGAGCGAAGATAAATTGGTCGAAAGCTGGTCTCCGTTGGCGACAGTCTTTGCCGAAAGAGTAGCATTGGCGTTGGCGAACCTGCGGCTGCGTGAGAGCTTGAGAATGCAGGCTATCCGCGATCCCTTGACTGGCCTGTTCAACCGGCGTTATATGGAAGAGACGCTTGAAAGAGAATTACGGCGCGCCATCCGCCATAAACACCCGGTTGGTGTCATCATGATCGACGCCGATCACTTCCGCACCATTAATAACACCGTTGGTCATAGTGCCGGAGATGCTATGATGCAGGCATTAGGCCAATTCCTCCAAAACCAGATCCGGGCAGAAGATATCCCATGCCGTTACGGCGGAGATGAATTTATCTTGATTTTGCCCGATTCTTCATTAGACGATACCTACCGGCGGGCTGAAGAGCTGCGCCAGGGTGTAAAACAGCTTCATGTACAACATGCTGGCCGCTTACTCAGTATGATAACGATTTCTCTGGGAGTAGCCAGTTCTCCAGAGCACGGAATTACAGCCGAAGAAGTCTTACTGGCAGCCGACCGGGCAATGTTCGTTGCTAAAGAAGATGGCCGTGACCTGGTGAAGGTGGCAAAAAATAAGTGAAAAAATCGCCCGGCTTATGGTAGCCGGGCGATTTTCCTAAACACGATAGGCAGTTACCGGTTTGCGCCTAATGAGCTACGACTCTGAAGGCTCTCTATGCGGTTGATTTGCCCCAAACACCTGAGATGCCGGCGAGCACGCGCCACTTATAGGTGCCATTTTTCAACATAACTGGCGGTTTGAAGGAACAGGTTTTAGAAGTGCAGGTCGGGCTGGTGATAATTATTGAGACGACATATTTGCCTGGGCGGTAATAATACACTTCGAGCAAATATTGGTTTGCTGCGCTCACTTTGGTCCAGGTGAAGTTCGGTGAGCGATTGGAGATTTTACCATTGGGTGAGATAGTCCGGGTATAAAAATTTTAATAAATATTATGGTTCTATGGGAATTCACCATGGGAATTCCCAAAGAATCTTATTAAAAAATATTGTTAGAATGACGGCTAAAGACTCTTGATTTGCTCTTGAAGTTTTTGGACAGTATCCAGATAAGTTGTTAGCTTTTGCCGTTCTCGATCGACAATCGGAGCCGGTGCCCTTTTGGAGAAATTACTGGCGAGTAGTTGGGTCAGGCGTTCGATTTCTTTCTGCAAGTCCACCATTTCTTTCTGTAAGCGAGTATGTTCTGCACCAACATCCACCAGGTCAGCTAACGGCAGATATATTTCTACTCCAGAAACCACCAGAGAATTGGTTCTTTCTCTTGGTTTTTTTACCAGTCTATCAACTAGTTTAGTGGAGGTTGGGTCCAGATATGCCAGCGCAATGATGCTGTTAGCCTGGGCTTGCAGGATGTTCAACCGGTCACCAGCCACGAGGGTGGCGGAGATGCGTTTTCCAGGTTGGACCTTCTTTTCTGACCGCAGGTTGCGGATAACACGTACTACGTCCATCACCAGGGAGAATTCGGCGATTTTTTGGTCCTCCCAACCTTCTAAAACAGAAGCTTCAGGCCAGTGAGCGATGATTAAGGCATCTTCCCAACCACCTTGAGGAGCATAAAAACCTGGGTGGGCCTGTGCAGCGCGTTTCAGATGTCCCCACAGTTCCTCGGTTACATAAGGGGTGAAAGGATGCAGCATTCGCAGGCAAGCATCCAACACCCGTACCAGTGTATCTGCGGTCATCAAGGCGCGTTCTCCCCCGCTGGCAAGCTGGAGTTTAGCTATCTCCAGGTACCAATCAGCGAATTCACTCCAGAAGAAATCATAAATCTGGCGCCCGGCTTCACCATATTGGTAGGCGCTGAATAAGCGCTCTACATCACGGATCAGCGCCTGAAGGCGCGCCCAGATCCACGAATCGGCCAACGTCCACTGATTTTCTTTTGGTTGCCTGGCTACTTCATTTCCGGTTGAAGCCGTGATCTGGTCCAGGGCACCGATCACAAAGCGCCCAGCGTTCCACACTTTGTTGGCGAAGTTGCGGTTAGCTTCCACCTTCTTGACGCTGAGGTTCATATCATTGCCAGGGGTGGAACCGACCAATAAAGTGAAGCGCAGCGCATCCGTACCGAGCTCATCCATTACCACCAGCGGGTCGATCATATTGCGCTTGGTCTTGCTCATCTTCTGACCGTGTTCATCCCGGATCAAGCCGTGTAGATAGACGGTTTGGAAGGGTGGCTGTCCGGTAAACTCTATCCCATCCATAATCATGCGCGCTACCCAGAAGAACAAGATGTCGTATCCGGTTTCCAAAACCGAGGTGGGATAAAAGTACTTGTAATCGGGGGTCTCTTCAGGCCAGCCCAGGGTTGAAAATGGCCATAATCCAGAAGAGAACCAGGTATCCAACACATCCGGATCCTGTTCGATGAGATGGCTGTTACATGAGGAGCAGACCGTCGGGTCCTGACGGGTAACCGTCATAGCCCCACAGTCCTTGCAGTACCATACCGGAATGCGGTGTCCCCACCATAACTGGCGGCTGATGCACCAGTCCTGAATATTCTCAAGCCAATTGTAGTAAACCTTGGTGAAACGTTCCGGCACAATGCGGATGCATCCATCTTGAACGGCCCGCAAGGCGTTTTCAGCCAGGGGTTTAATGGTGACAAACCACTGGGTGGAAATCATCGGTTCGACGATCTCGCCGCCACGCTGGCTGCGTGGGATGGTAATCGTATAAGGCTCTTCTTTGATGACCAACCCGGCAGAGCGCATATCCTCCCAGATTTTCTTGCGGCAAACGAAACGATCCAGGTTTTTGTAGGGCCCGCCGTTCTCATTGATACTGGCGTCCTGGTTGAGTATATTGATCATCTCCAGACCATGCCGCAGGGCGATATTGTAGTCGTTGGGGTCGTGAGCGGGTGTCACTTTAAGTGCGCCGCCTCCAAACTCGCGTGTCACGTAGGCATCGGCAATCACCGGGATGGCCCGGCCCAGGATAGGCACCAGCACTTTGCGTCCGATGAAGCGCTGGTAGCGCTCATCTTCGGGATGAACGGCCACGGCGGTATCCCCCAGGATGGTCTCGGGGCGGGTAGTGGCAACCGGGAGGAATTCGGCGGGGTTATCCGCCAGGACATATTTAAAGAAATACAGCGTGCCGGGTTCTTCTGAATATTCAACTTCGAGGTCAGAGACAGCCGTGCGCAGGCCGGGCGACCAGTTGATCATGCGCGGGCCGCGGTAGATCAGACCCTTTTCGTATAGGCGTACAAAGGCCTCGCGCACCGCCCGGGATAGACCCTCGTCCAGTGTAAAACGTTCGCGCTCCCAATCGCAGGATGCCCCCAGACGCCGGATCTGTTCGGTGATAATACCGCCGTATTTCTCCTTCCATTCCCAGGTGCGCCGGATAAATTCGGCGCGGCCAAGCGTTTCACGCTTCAACCCCTCCTTGTTCAGCATTTTTTCAACCTGGAGCTGGGTGGCAATACCGGCATGGTCTTCGCCCGGTACCCATAAGGTTGGGATACCTTTCATGCGGTGATAGCGGATCATCAGGTCTTCCATCGAGACGAACAGGGCATGTCCGAGGTGCAGTTCACCCGTTACGTTGGGCGGGGGGATCGAGATGACGAACGGCTTGCGAGACGGGTCAAATTCAGGGGCTGTGGGATCGTTGGTTGGCTTAAAATAACCTTTCTCCCACCACCATTGGTACATGCGCTGCTCAGTGGCAGCAAAATCATAAGCTTTTGGTAGAATTGTCTCGGGCATAATTATTTCTCAATCTTTTTAGATTTTCAATTTTTAGCCGCTCAATATCTGGCTTACTGCGACGCTTAAGTCCTTTTTTTCAACTGGTAGCAAGATTAGAGACGGATCAATTATCTCTACATACGCTATGGTTTTGGCTCGGGTCACACTTAAAAGGTCGGCGGATGCAGCTTGTAGAACATCCGCCAGCCAGGAATCGCCTGCCGCCAATTGTATCAGGTTTATTTCATGTCCAAGGCTCAAATTATGTTCGCTTTTGTAACGGCGCACAGCGCTGGCTATTTGAACCAGCGTTTCTCCATCTTGTGCAAATTGTTCATTTACAAAACGAGCATCTACGCCCGGCCAATCTGCGCGATGGATCGAAGGTATTCCTTCTTCGGCTGAGAATAAAGCCTGATAAATTGTCTCGGTGATAAAAGGCATAACCGGTGCAAGTAACTTTAAAACCGATTGTAAAATACGACCCAGCGTATAACAGGCGCCCATATGATAAGGTGAAGCGGGATCATACAGGCGCTGCTTGGCCATTTCCAGGTAATTATCTGCTAGTTCGTGAAAGAAGAAATTCTCGATCCCGTTCTTAGCGTTGGCATATTCGTAAGCCTGGAAATCGGCAGTTGTGCTGTGGATTAGGGATTGCAGGCTGCTCAAAATCCAACGGTCGGCCGGGGTGAAAACAGGGGGTTGACCCGCCGAGCGTGAATCGGCCAGGAATGGTTCGCAGAAACGCGCCACGTTCCACAGTTTGGTCACTAGGCGTGAGCCGGCCTGGATCTTTTCCTCGCTGATGATTGCATCTTTGCCCGGGCTGGTGGATGCTGCCCAATATCGGACCGCATCTGCTGAATAACGCCCGATCATTTCCTGCGGCGGAATTGGACCGCCGCCGCGGCTCTTACTGATCTTGCCCATGCCTTCGCCTGCCAGCGCCCATCCGGAGATCAGGGCGTCCTTCCAGGGTACCTGGCCAAAGTGCAGCCAGGATTTAGCAATTGTGTAGAAGGCCCAGGTGCGGATGATCTCATGTGCCTGGGGACGCAGGCTCATCGGGAAGGTCTGGTGATAAAGCTCAGGGTCAGACAGCCACTGACCGACAATCTGTGGTGAAAGCGAAGAAGTAGCCCAGGTGTCCATCACATCTGTCTCCGGAGAGATTTGGTGGCTGCCACACTGGCAGGCCTGGCGCGGGCTGTCTGCCAGCGGGTCTACCGGGAGCTGGTCTTCGTCAGCCAGAATGGTCTGTCCGCAACCCTGGCAGTACCACACCGGAAACGGGACTCCGAAATAACGCTGGCGTGAGATGCACCAATCCCAATTCAGGTTTTCCACCCAGGCGTGATAACGGGTGCGCATGTGTTCTGGATGCCAGTTTACTTTGTCTCCGGCCTCCAGCAGGGCAGCTTTGTGGTCCAGGATGCGAATAAACCACTGCGGTGTTATCAAGTATTCGACGGGTGTGTCGCAGCGCTCGTGGACCCGAATACTTTGAGAAACAGGCTGGTTGGCGAGAATTGTATCCTGCTCATGCAGGATTTCTTTAATCTTACGGCGAGCGGCTGGCACAGATAACCCCGCCAGAGGACCGGTCACTTCAGTCATTTTACCGTGCTGGTCAATCGCCTGTACCAATGACAGGTTATGGGAACGCCACCAGGCCACGTCGGTCTGGTCGCCGAACGTACAGCACATCACGATACCGGTACCCTTGGAGGGATCGGCCGCCGGGTCCGCCAGGATAGGCACAACCTGTCCATAATAGGGTACCTGGGCTGACTGCCCTGGCAGGTTTTTATAACGAGCATCCTCTGGGTGGACAAAGATCGCCACGCAAGCAGCCACCAACTCAGGCCGGGTGGTTGCGATGGGCAAAACTGTGCCGCTGGACAGTTTGAACGCCAGCGTCTCAAATTCACTCTGGCGTTCCAGGTCATTTAAATCTGCCTGGGCAATAGCAGTGTGACATTCTGGGCACCAGATTGTGGGCGCCTGCTGCCGGTATGCCAACCCGCGCTTGAAAAGGTCGATGAAAGAAAGCTGAGCTGTGCGGCGTGACAAGTCATCGATGGTGCGGTAGGTATAGCGCCAATCCACCGAGAGGCCTAAGCGCTGCCATAGGGCGCGGTAATCTTCCTCGGAGGATTCGCTGACCTCCAGGCATTTCTCGAAGAAAGCCTGGCGTCCAACCTGGGCAGCAGTGATGCCAAATCGTTTTTCAACCAGGCGGTCGGTCGGCAGGCCGTTATCATCGAAGCCCATCGGGTAAAAAACGTTGAAGCCATTCATGCGGAAGAAACGCGCCATAAAATCTGCGTGGCTGTAGGAATAGACATGTCCCAGGTGCAGGTGACCTGAAACAGTGGGGGGTGGGGTGTCGATCGAGTAGACCGGCGCTTTCGCTTTTGGGTCGTAGTGGTAAACGCCGCTTTCCTGCCAGAATGTTTCCAATTGAGGTTCATTTTCTTGGGGGTGGTAGGTTTTTGATAAAAGCATGTGTTGTACTCCTTTTAAAAGCAATTCTCGCCATAGAGCGCATCGCGCAGGAAAGTGCCCCATAGGGGTATCCTGGAAGGACAGAGGACAGTTAGAAAAGGTGCTTAAATAAAACAACCTTTCATCCAGGAGGACGAAAGGTTTACTTCCGCGGTACCACCTCATTTCGCCGGGTATTATCCCAACGCACTCTGCCCGGACCAACATCCAGGTCTCGCTGTAACGGGCTCACCCGTGCCGGTCTACTTTCCAGGTGGATTTCTTCGACAATCAGGCCAAACGACTTCGGTCAGGTTGAGCTTGGGAGGCTTTCAGCTTGTAGCGCTCCTTCTCTGTCAGCCTGGGCTGACCTACTACTCTTGGCAGGTTTAATTATTTAATTGTTAATGACATTATAAGGAATTCAAAGAAAAAAGTCAACGAAGTGCGATATCAGATATTGTTATTATAAGTAACCACATTGATAAACGCATGGGCACCAAGGCTGCCAGTACATGGCGGTTCTGGCTGTAAAAATCGCCATGGTAACTTACAAATAATAATAAAATTTCACCTAGAAAAAGCCAGCCGAAGATCAATGCCCAGGCAACAATGTCCTTCTCTGGCCGGTGGAGCGCGACTAACAGGATTACTCCAGTCAGAAGTAAATCGATCAGAATGATTACCGAAGATAGGGGGTGGAACATATTACCGACAGTCTCAAACCAGGCCGGGCGGGTGTTGGAGTCTGCGGAAAAATATGGCTGGAGGTTGGTAACGAAAAAACCATCCTTATCTCTGAAAATAACCCATGCAGCCCAAAACGGGTTGTTCATTAGAAACCGGGTATAGGTTGAAACCCCCTTACTTTTCATCCAGGTCATAAATTCGGGGAAATTAGTGTAATCGTCTTTCCTGACTCCGCCTCGAATGGCCTTACCTAAATCTTCTGAATATGGCATCCCTTGTTTAACAAAATATTCGAGCCTGGATTCGTAATGCAGCACATTTCCGATCAGATTGGCGATGAAAGGCTTTTCCCAGCGCGTACTCTGGTTCATGGTGGTTTGCTGGAAAAATAATAAAGCCGCCATGAAAATAATCACGAGACCCGTGCCAATCAAACCTCTTTTATTTTTATTCCGCAGGACGAAATACAGCCATACCACCAGCAGGATGAGTGTAACCGGGATCATGTATGCATTCGCATCACGCGTGAAAACCCAAAATATGAACGATAAGAACCACAGTCCAAAAAGGACCCAGGTGAAAGGAGAAATTGCCGCTCCCTGCCGGGTTAATCGGTGGGTTAATTCGATGGTTAATGCCAGGACGAAGGCAAATAATGAAAAGGTCAAGGATTCGGATGACAGTACCATGTCCCAATCGGCTAATTGGGGACTGAAAGCAAAAAATAAAATAAGTAGTGCAGCAGCCAAACGGATTGGCCTGCTTTTTAAATTCTTGAAAACTACCCAGACCAACAGGCACCAGCCCAGGATCGAAAGCAGCATTTGAGAAAAAACCACGGACGTAAATCCGGGTTGGATAGAAAGGGGTACTCTTTTTCCGATAGCTGCGGGAGAGCTGACTGCTTTAAGCTCATAGCCTGATTGAGGCTGAAAAATTTTGTATAAAAACGGCACGGTCGGTGGTCTCTGAGATGTGAAAAACTGCCAGCTTAAGAGCGGTTGTTGGGCAGATTCTATATATCCTGGGGTGTCATTCATCCCAATTGAAGCAAAAGGATTTCCATATGTCTTGACACGAATAAATACTGCGCCCGCAAACACAAAGATCAGCAGTAACTTGTCCCAGTTGTGCTTGAACCAATTAATCATTTTCATATATGGAAATTAAATGTCATTATACAACAATTTATTTGTCCTTTGAGCCGGCGCATTGCCTCAAATAAAATCTTACTTTCCAAAATAACGTTGCCTCACAAAAGGTGTTACCCTAGAGCGGAATTTGGATCCGCAGAGGGAGCATATGATGAGTCAACGCAGCAAGCGCGAGCTGGTC
>Ga0315282_10006129_pt1 | contig 20222 bp, 16 predicted proteins | sample YL17G07_20_MG_FD_203693 | JGI IMG/M metagenome (GOLD analysis project Ga0315282, IMG submission 203693) | Sediment microbial communities from Yellowstone Lake, YNP, Wyoming, USA - YL17G07_20 | ecosystem: Environmental > Aquatic > Freshwater > Lake > Sediment | place: USA: Wyoming | collected... | reverse complement strand
ATCGGCTCGATCCTGTTAACGACAGGCAGCAGGAAAACGAGCGCAACAAATGGGATGCTCGCCAGAAGCAGGGCGTAGCGGGTTCCTTTGGGCATGGTCTTTACCTCCCGAAATGAACTTCTGCGCGGATCAGATGCGCATTCTATTGCGCATTCCCGCCAGGAGCGAGCGAATTTCCTGGTAACTATGACCTTCGAAGACCGCAGAATGCGGCCGAGGCCGCCGATTCCACGATAAAAAAGACAAGCTGCGTCGCGATGCCGTGAAAATCCATATCGGCTCCAAGCATCGAACCCTGAATCCTGGGAGCAATCTGTGATAAATTATCGTGTAACAGGATCATGCGGCGGACAACTGCAGCGACAGAACAAAGTGTAATCGTGGCTCCTTCAGGACCGCGAGAGCAGGGCGATCTTTCGCTATACGTTCCGCCGGAGGTGGGAAAACTCGATGACCCTCAGACTGCGATCCCGCGCATCGCAAAGACCAGCAATCTCGTAAAAGTCATCGAAGCCGCGGTCCAGCGAATTCCCACGGTGCACAAACTATACCTTGGAGACGCCCGGCGAATCTCCAAGCTGGATCCAGAGAGCGTGCATCTTGTTGTCACTTCTCCTCCCTATTGGACATTGAAGGAGTACCGTGACGTGCCGGGCCAACTGGGGCACATCGGCGATTACGAGTTGTTCCTGCTTGAGCTCGATAAAGTCTGGGAACACTGTTACCGTGCGCTGGTTCGCGGAGGAAGATTGATTTGCGTCGTCGGTGACGTCTGCCTTTCCCGCAGGAGGAACGCCGGCCGCCACACAGTGGTTCCGCTGCACGCATCAATTCAGGAACACTGCCGAAAGATTGGGTTCGACAACCTCGCGCCGATCATTTGGTACAAGATAGCGAACGCGGTCTACGAAGTGGAGAACGGATCGGGGTTTTTAGGCAAACCCTACGAGCCGAACGCGGTTATCAAGAACGACATCGAATTCATACTCATGGAACGAAAACCGGGTGGATACCGGACGCCCAGCGTGGCAACCCGAGTCCTCAGCGTCATTTCGACCGAAAATCACCGCGCGTGGTTCCAGCAGGTGTGGAGCGGGCTGACCGGAGCTTCAACCAGAGACCATCCGGCGCCGTTCCCACTGGATCTCGCAGAGCGATTGGTGCGCATGTTCAGTTTCGCGGGAGACACCGTCCTCGACCCCTTCCTCGGGACGGGGACGACGACGGTCGCTGCATCCAGGTGGGGTCGGAACAGCATCGGATACGAGGTGGACCCGGACTATTTTGACCTGGCATTGAAGCGAATCAAGCGCGACACGTCCTCCCTGTTCAGCAGGACAACGATTCGGACGGGAACGGAGCATTGAAAATGCCGACTTCGCAGATCGAGCAGCGGCTCCGGGACGCGGTCAGATTCTTCTGGTCGACGAGAGCCGATCAGGCAGAGCGCCAGGGTTCCAGTTCGGGAGCCAAGGACACGGGAGCACGCGCCGCCGTGACTGGCGGGGCCCAGATGGATGGGTTCGTTCGATTCATTAGAGACCTTCTGCACGAGAGTGGCTTGCCGCTGGGCACAATCCATCACCAGGGCCGGATTGAAATTCCGGGGTGGTATCGGTCTGAGAAAAAATGGGATTTGCTGGTGATTGTCGAGGGCAAGCTCGTTGCCGCCATGGAGTTCAAGTCGCAAATCGGCCCTTCGTTCGGCAACAATTTCAATAACCGAACGGAGGAAGCCATCGGGAGTGCCTCCGATCTGTGGGCGGCGTATCGCGAGGGCGCATTCAAGCCATCAGCCCGACCATGGCTTGGATATCTGATAATGCTCGAAGACTGCCCGGCATCCACGAAACCAGTTCGTTCGTGGGAGCCGTTCTTCAGGGTATTCCCTGAGTTCGTTGAATCGTCATACAAGCAGCGGTACGAGATCCTTCTTACGAAGCTCGTGAGAGAGCGACTGTATGATGCTGCGTGCTTCCTTCTTTCCGATTCCGAGACCGGTCCGCTAGTGTATACCGCGAGCCATCGGCAGAGCTGAGTTTTCAAAACTTCGTCGCTTCACTGCTGGGCCGAGCCAAAGCAATTGAAAGGGAGGCGCAGTAGCAAGCCAGATTTGCCCACCCCCGAAGTTGAATTGGTGCCGAAGGGGGGGGTCGAACCCCCATGGTACCAAGTACCGCGGGATTTTGAGTCCCGTGCGTCTGCCAGTTCCGCCACTTCGGCAATGTGAGCGGCCAAGTCGTACTGCGGGCGCTGAATGGTAGCCCAATCGTCAGGCACGAGTCAATCAAAGGACAAATTCGGTGACAGGCAAGAACCGGGCAATTCCGTGCCTGTCGCCGAACCTACGCAGGCACGCAGGCACATCGGTTTTGACTATTGGGGGGAACATCCGGTAAAATTAGGGCTTGTGCGGAGGACTTATGGAATTTCATGTGGGAGAAAAAGTCGTTTATCCTAATCACGGCGTCGGCATCATAGAAGAGGTAACCAGGCGTTCCGTAAATGGCGTGCCGGAAGATTTTTATATGCTCAGGATCAAGACCAACTCCTCGCTCGTCATGGTGCCGACCAGCAACGTCAAGAGCGTCGGCATGCGCAGAATCATCCGCAAGACCGACTGCGATGGCCTGTTCAAGCTGCTCCACGAGGATTTCTTCGAACCTGCCGCCGACTGGAAGGGCCGCTACAAGGAGCACTGCGACAAGATGCGCACCGGCTCGATCTTTCAGGTGGCGGAAGTGCTGAAAAACCTCGTCTACCTCAGCTTCAGGAAGAACCTCTCGTTCCGCGAAAAGCGCATGCTCGATCGCGCAAAGCAGCTTATCATCAGCGAAGTGGCCACGGTCCGTGGCGTCAGCGAGAAGTCGGTTGAAGATCACATTGACAGGGCGTTAGCCGAAGCTTACGCGCGTTCAGTGAAGGCTTCCGCCTAACCCATTGCACTCACCCGCGGCTTTTTTTGCTCTTCTCGTCTTCTTCCTGGGCCTTTCCATCTTTTTCTCCGCCTCGGAGACTGCATTGATGGCTGTGAGCCGCTTGCGGCTCAAATACCTGGCAGAGACGGGCGACAAGCGCGCTGACTTCATAAAACGCATCCTGGCCAACCCCGACCGCGCCCTCGGGGTGATCCTGCTCGGCAACACGATCACCAACATCGCCGCCGCCAGCCTCGTCACCTATCTCGTCGCCACCTATGCCCCGACTGATAGGGTCAAGTCAATGACCCTGCTCGCATCGGCAGCGCTCACCATAGTGATCCTCATCTTGTGCGAGCTCACGCCCAAGATCATCGCCGCCACGCACGCCGAGGAACTGTCGCGCAGGCTGGTCTGGCCGATCCAGATTTCCATCTGGGTCCTTTCCCCCTTCGCGGCGCTCGGCGCCTTCATCGCCAACCGTCTGGTCAGGCTGGCCGGGCTCTCCACCGGCACCAGCCCTTTTACGCGCGCGCTGAGCGAAGGTGAGATCCGCTCCATCATCGCGGGTTCCCCTGGCGCGATCATGGCGGAAGATCAGAAGGAGATGCTCCACAATGTCTTCGAGATCCGCGATACCGAGGTGCGGGAGGTCATGATCCCGCGCACCGACGTGACGGCAGTCGACATCGATGACCCGCTCCCGGAGATCCTCTCGGTTTTCAGGAAGACGCACTACTCCCGCATCCCCGTCTTCCAGCAGAGCTTCGACAACATAATGGGGATCCTGTATGTCAAGGACCTGCTGCAGCACATGCAGCGGCCGGGGGACATCGACCTGCACGTCCTGCTGCGTCCTGTCCACTTTGTGCCCGACACCGCGCGCCTCGGGCCCGTGCTCCGGCAGATGCAGTCCATGCACCTGCACATGGCCGTCGTGGTCGACGAATTCGGCGGCGTTGAGGGAATCATCACCCTCGAGGACCTGCTCGAGGAAATCGTGGGAGAAATCCGCGACGAGCACGACACCGAAACCGAGCCGGTGCATGAGCTGGGGCCCAGCCTCTATTCAGTCACGGGGAATCTGCCGGTTCGGGATTTCAACCGGTTCTTCGAAGCCAAGATTCCCGAGTCGCGCGAATACACAACCGTCGCCGGCTTTTTGCAGACGCGCACCGGACGCCTGCTTCAGGCAGGGGAAAGCGTCCGCTATCAGGAGTTGAACTTCTTCATCGACAAGGTCGATGGAATGAAGATCGTGCTCGTGCGTGTGAGAGTACCGGCCCTCAAGGGTGACAAGATCGCCTCAGGGTCAGGAAGAGCCCATCAAACATGAAGCGCGGAGAAACATCTCAAGAAGTGACGAATGACGAGTGACGAATGACGGGTGGAAAAGATGAACCTAGATTGTTTCGTCATGTTTTTAACTCGTCGCTCGTCATTCGTCACTGCTCCATTTGGGTGGCTGAGTTGGCAAGCTGGCTCGAAAGGCTTCGGCGGCGGCCCGAATCGTAGCGTTGATGTCCCTGCGTGTGTGGGCCAGAGAGACGAAGCACGCCTCGAACTGCGACGGCGCCAGATAGACTCCCCGATCGAGAAGCGCGTGAAAGAACTTGCCGTAGCGGAACGCGTCGCTCGTCCTGGCCGACCGGAAATCGGTCACCGGAGTTGAGGTGAAAAAGACGGTGAACATCGATCCTGCCCGGTTGATCTCGACCGGAGCGCCCGCTTCGGAGGCCGCGCGGCGCAACCCCTCCTCGAGCCGCGCCGAGGTCTCCTCCAGCCGGGCGTAGACGCCTGGCCTCTTCAGCGCTCTGAGGGTCGCGATCCCGGCGGCGACTGCCAGCGGGTTTCCAGACAGCGTCCCTGCCTGATAGACAGGTCCTTCCGGAGCCACCCAATCCATGATCGCGCGGCTGCCGCCATACGCTCCCACCGGCAGCCCGCCGCCGATGATCTTGCCCAGGCAGGTAAGATCCGGCTTGATCCCAAAGAGTTCCTGCGCGCCGCCGTAAGCCAGACGGAACCCGGTCATGACTTCGTCGAAGATCAGCAGCGTGCCATGCTCGCGCGTCAGTTTTCGCAGCCGCTGCAGGAAACCCTTTACCGGCAAGACGGTGCCCATGTTGCCCGCGACAGGTTCCACGATGACCGCAGCAACCTCCGATCGATAGCGCTCAAGCGCTCGCTGGACTATGCCGCCGTCGTTGTAAGGGAGTGAAATCGTCAGCGCGGAAGCTTCCGGAGGAACACCCGGGCTGTCCGGCAAGCCGAAGGTCGCCGCACCCGACCCTGCTTTGACAAGAAGGCCGTCCGCGTGGCCGTGATAGCAGCCGTCGAATTTGATGATCTTGCTGCGACCCGTGAAGGCGCGCGCCAGTCGGATGGCGCTCATGGCCGCCTCTGTACCCGAGTTGACTAAACGAAGCTTTTCGATCGATGGGACCGCGTCGCAAATCATCTCGGCCAGGACGATCTCGTTCTCCGTCGAAGCGCCGAAGCTGGTGCCCAGCGAGATCTGCGCGCGCAAGGCGGCCTTTACCTGCGCCGCGGCATGACCCAGGATCAGAGGCCCCCATGATCCCACGTAGTCGATGTAGGACGCGCCATCTGCATCGGTAATGCGGCTCCCTCGGCCGGACCTAATGAAGAGGGGGTTTCCGCCCACGCCGCGGAACGCGCGCACGGGGCTGTTCACGCCGCCCGGGATCCGACGAGCAGCTCGGATAAAAAGTCCTTTCGATCTCTTGCCCACTCAGCAACCCCAATGAAACAGTGACGAGTTATGAGTGACGAGTGAAAACACCGTGGATGGAACAATTCACATCCATCGTTTTTAACTCGTCACTCGCCACTCGTCATTCGTCACTCGTCACTTGTTGATCAGTTTCGCCGCTTCTTTTGCGAAATAAGTGATAATGACGTCGGCTCCGGCGCGACGTATGCCGATCAGCGACTCCATCATGACGCGCGGCAGATCGAGCCAGCCGAGACGCCCGGCTGCCATCAGCGCCGCGAACTCGCCACTGACTTGGTAGGCCGCCAAAGGCACCGGGTAACGGTCGCGCAGCATCCGAAGGATGTCCAAGTACGGGCCCGCCGGTTTCACCATGATGATGTCCGCGCCTTCCTCGATGTCGAGCTCCACTTCCCGGATGGCTTCGCGCGCGTTTGCCGGGTCCATCTGATGGCTGCGCCGGTCACCGAATGCCGGCGCAGACTCCGCGGCCTCACGGAACGGGCCGTAATAGCCCGAGGCATACTTCACGGCATAGGACAGGATCGGCGCATTTTGATACCCGTTGCGATCCAGGACCGATCGGATCGCGCCCACGCGGCCGTCCATCATGTCCGAAGGCGCAACGATGTCGGCTCCCGCTTTGACGTGCGACAGCGCCATCCTAGCCAGCAGGTCGAGGGTCGGATCGTTGCGGACTTCGTCCCCTTCTATCAAACCGCAGTGGCCGTGGCTGGTGTACTCGCACAGGCAGACATCCGTGACGACCAGGAGGTCCTTGACCTCGCGCTTGAGCGCCCGGCAAGCCTGCTGAACAACACCTTGGTCGTCATAGGCGGAAGATCCCTGCGCATCCTTGCTTTCAGGAATGCCGAAAAGAAGAACTCCTGAAATGCCCAGAGCCTTGACGGCGCGCGCCTCCTCGACCAGCGCGTCGACCGACATCTGGTAGTTGCCGGGCATCGAAGCAATTTCCTTTTTCACTCCCGTGCCGGGGCAGACAAACAAGGGATAAAGGAACTGGCTGGGCGACAGGCGTGTCTCGCGCACCAGGGCACGGATCATCTCGGTCATCCGTGTACGCCTCAGCCGAGTCACCGGGAAAGCCATAGCAGCCTCCTGATCATTAAGCACATATCCTGCAAAAAGTCTTATTATACCAGACCCGGGCGGAGAGGCCGGGGAGAGACAGTGACGAGTGACAAACAAGTGACGAGTTACGAGTGAAAAACGACGAACTTGAAGAGTTCCATCCAAGATGCTTTTAACTCGTCATTCGTCACTCGTAATTCGTCATTTCTCCCGTAGTGTGATAGAAGTGTAATTAGATCATGAGAAAATCACGATTGGCCACGCTGGAACTGCAAGTATTGAGGACAATCCGGAAGTTCGGCATGATCGAGGCCGGCGAGCACGTGCTGGTTGCCGCCTCAGGCGGAGCCGACTCGATGGCGCTCCTGCTTTGCCTGCGCGATCTGGCGCCGCGTTTGGATCTGAAGTTGACCGTCGCTCACCTGAACCACCGCATCCGCGGCGCCGAGGCCGACGGGGATGAGGAGTTCGTGCGCCGATTGAGCGCCGATCTCGGCTATCCTTTCATGTCAGAATCGGTGGACGTGAAGGCACTCGCCGCCGCCAGCAGGCAAAACCTCGAAGAGGCAGCCCGGGAGGCGCGCTACGATTTTCTGGAGCGCGCAGCAGCACGCGCCCGCGCCGACAAGATCGCGACCGGGCATAATTTGAACGACCAGGCGGAAACGATCCTCCTCCGTCTGTTGCGCGGCAGCGGGCCGGCGGGGCTCGAGGGCATTCGTCCCGTGATCGATGGGCGGCTGATCCGCCCTCTGCTTGAATGTTCCCGGGATCAGGTTCTGCGGTTCCTCTCCGAACGCAAGGCGACTTATCGCGAGGACTCGACAAACAGGGACCTGCGTTATCAGAGAAACCGCATCCGCCATGAGCTGGTTCCCTACCTCGAGAAGCATTTCAATCCGCGCCTGGTCGCGACGCTTGCCAGGGAAGCCGGCGTGGTGAACTCCGCTTGGCATTTCCTCGAGCAGCAAGCTGGCCTGGAATTTGAAAATCTTCGCATTCCCACGCGGGACGGGATCGCCCTGCGGGCGCGCGACCTCATCAAGTTGCATCCTGCCCTGCGCGGCCAAGTCGTGCGGCACGCGCTGCGAGAATTGCTCGGCTCGCTGCGCGGTATCGAAGCAGTTCACATCGAGGATGTCCTTCGCCTGTGCGAAGCGAGCCGGAGCGGCCGGCGTATCGAGTTGCCGGAGGGCGCCCTGGCGCAACGCAACCTGGAGCGGCTGGAGCTGCAAAGAGGAGCCGGCGAGGCCGGAGTGTGTTTCCAATATGAGCTGGCCTGGCCCGGGAGCTGCTATGTCCCCGAGGCCGGATTGGAGTTTATTGCTTCCCTTCAGGAGGAATCCGGTGCGCCCGGACAGCCGTGCAAGAACGCGCTCCACTGCGCTTCGCTCAACCCCGATGCCCTCCCCGCAACGCTGACCATCCGCTCGCGACTCCCCGGCGACCGGTATGGAGGTCGCGGCCATCGAAAGGTAAAGAAGATGCTCCTGGCTGCCAGGATTCCATTGCCGGCGCGCGCGGCTCTTCCCTTGGTCGCGGCCGGAGAAGCGGTGATCTGGGCGCCGGGATTGAGGCCGGCAAAAACCTTTAGAGCCAAAACCGGTTCCGGCCGATCTGTTCTCATTGAGGTCAAACAGAAGTAAGCCATTGGAACCTCAAGGAATTACCTTCCACTCTCTTGGGTCCGGCAGTCTTTGCGGTTTTTGGCAGACAGGAAACTTATTGACGATTTTGTCGTCTAAACAGGTGGAGTGGAAGCGGGTCAGGACGCAAGGATTTAAAGACATTTGTGCGTACAGGGTTATGACTATGAAAGCCCCGGAGGCGTCTGATATAATGTAGTCTGTGGGTTTTCAGGCCTGATTCGCGCGTTTATGCATAAGACAAATAGGACGCGGCGAGTCGTGGCGCACGAAGCAACCCACGGGAGGATTGTGACTTGAGCACGAACCTAAGGAACCTGCTCGTATGGGTCGCCGTAGTGGTCTCGCTGATTTTGCTGTGGCAACTCTTTTACAGCGTGCGGGATGGAAGTGTCGAAGAGCGCGATTTCTCAGCCTTCTACCAGGATATGCTGGCGAAGAAGATCAAATCCGTCCAGATCTCGGGCGAGGACCTGGAAGGAACGGACGTCAACAACAAGAAATTCAAGACGATCGTTCCCGGCGACCAGAGCTTCGACTTGGCGAAAGAACTTAACAATAACGGTGTTATTGTCAAGCTGGAAAAGACCAGCAACTCCTCTCTGGTGTATGTGTTCCTTTCTTCGTGGCTCCCCTTCATCCTGTTGATCGGCTTCTGGATTTTCCTCATGCGGCAGATGCAGAGCGGAGGCAACAAGGCCCTTTCGTTCGGCAAGAGCCGCGCGCGCCTGTTGTCGAGCCAGCAGAAGAAAGTGACCTTCAAGGATGTCGCCGGCGTGGAAGAGGCCAAAGAGGAACTCACGGAAATCATCGAGTTTCTCAAGGAGCCGCAGAAGTTCCAGAAGCTCGGCGGCCGCATTCCCAAGGGCGTGCTCCTGATGGGGCCTCCGGGAACGGGCAAGACGCTGCTCGCGCGCGCAATTGCAGGCGAAGCGAACGTTCCCTTCTTCTCCATCAGCGGATCGGACTTCGTCGAGATGTTCGTCGGGGTCGGCGCCAGCCGTGTCCGCGACCTGTTCGAACAGGGAAAGAAAAATGCCCCCTGCATCATTTTCATCGATGAGATCGACGCGGTCGGCCGCCATCGCGGCGCCGGCTTGGGCGGCGGCCACGACGAAAGAGAGCAGACGCTGAACCAGTTGCTGGTCGAGATGGACGGCTTCGAATCGAACGACGGCGTAATCCTAATCGCTGCGAGCAACCGGCCCGACGTGCTGGATCCGGCGCTTCTGCGCCCCGGCCGTTTCGACCGGCAGGTTGTGGTGCCCCTGCCCGACATCCGCGGGCGGGAAGGCATCCTGAAGGTGCACACACGCAAGATCCCGATCTCCGACGACGTCGACATCACGGTCGTGGCCCGTGGAACTCCCGGATTTTCCGGCGCCGCGCTGGCCAATCTGGTGAACGAGGCGGCCCTGAACGCGGCGCGATACAGCCGCAAGTTCGTGTCGATGTCGGATTTTGAAGGCGCCAAGGACAAGGTGCTCATGGGCAAGGAGCGCAAGTCCATGGTCATCACGGAAAGCGACAAGAAAGTCACGGCCTATCACGAAGCCGGGCATGCGCTGGTGGCATACCTGACACCGGGAAGCGACCCGTTGCACAAAGTAACGATCATCCCTCGGGGCATGGCGCTCGGCTTGACCCAGCAACTGCCTGAAAACGACAAGCACAACTACACGAGGGAATTCGTCGAAGGGCAGATCTCCATCCTGATGGGCGGGCGTTGCGCGGAGAAGATGTTTCTCAACACAGAGACCACGGGCGCCGCCAACGACATCGAAGTTGCCACAGAGAGGGCGCGCAAGATGGTAACCGAGTGGGGCATGAGCCCTACCATGGGCCCGCTGGCCTTCGGGAAGAAGGAGGAGCAGATATTTCTGGGCAGAGAGATCGCGCAGCACAGGGATTACAGCGAGGACACTGCCATAAAGATTGACCGGGAAGTGAAGCGCATTGTGGAAGAAGGTTATCAGCGCGCCTGGACATGCCTGGAGTCGAACAAGGAAAGCTTGGTGCGTCTGGCGGAAGCCTTGCTGGAGTACGAGACACTCGACAGTTGGGAAATCGAGATGATCGTCAAAGGCGAGCAACTGACGAAGTCGAAGCCGGTCCCGACTCCCGACTCAGAGGGCAGCCCGGTGAAACAAAAGACCACATCGCCTCACGGGCCGCTGCCACAGCTCATCAACCCCAAGGGAAAGCCGGCGCCGGCCTAACCGTTCGCGCGAATTAAGGAAAGGTCCAATAAGTAAGGAGTGACGAATTGAGAACATCGCGAATGGAACAATTCACGCTCATGCTTTTTTCACTCGTCACTCGTAATTCGTCACTTCTTCCTTATTAGGCTTTTCCATCCTTCAAACAACTGTCTCACCGCGGCCTGGGGAAGGGCGCGGGACATCGCCGTCGGAATCGCATGCCCTACGCCGGCTCCCGCAGACATTTTCGAGTCAGGGCCCGTGACAGAGTCTTGGATCTCGGATCCCGAACCCTGATCATGGGGGTTCTCAATGTCACGCCCGATTCGTTCTCGGACGGGGGTCTGTTTTTCGAGACGGCCCGCGCCGTGGAACGCGCCTGGCGCATCGCGGAGGAGGGTGCCGACATCCTGGACATCGGAGGCGAGTCCGCCCGGCCCGGGTCGTCCGGAGTGAATGCGGAAGAGGAACTGCGCCGGGTAGTGCCGGTGCTTGATGCGCTCGCCGGCGAATACCCGCTGCCGATCTCGATCGACACCTCGAAATCCGAGGTCGGCCGGGCTGCACTGGAGAGGGGCGCCGCCTTGGTAAACGACATCACAGCCTTGGAAAAGGATCCCGCGCTGGGCGAGGCGGCCGCATCCTTCAAAGCCGGCGTCATTCTCATGCACATGCGGGGCGAACCCCGCACCATGCAGGAAATGCCTCCAAGCCCCGACATTCTCGGGGAGCTCGAGGAGTGGGCGGGCAAAGCGGTTACGCGCGCTCGGGTACTCGGCGTAACCGACGACACGATCATCCTCGATCCGGGGATCGGTTTCGGCAAGACGGCGAGCCAAAACCTGGAGATTCTGCGGCACCTGGATCGCCTGGCGGCGGCCGGCTTCCCGGTGATGGTCGGGACGTCCCGGAAGTCATTCATCGGCAAGATCCTCTCGGATCCGACAGCGGATCGGAGTTGGGGCAGCGCTGCCGCCGCGGCCGCGTCTATCCTTTTCGGGGCCCATATCGTGCGCGTCCACGACGTTGCCGCGACGCGCGACGTTGCGCGCGTCGCCGACGCGCTCCTCAATGAAAGGGTGAGCGAGTGACCCTGTACACCATCCTCATCTCGGATTTGTCCCAATACGCTCCCCTCGCCGTCCGCGACATCGTCGACATACTTATCGTGGCCTATCTCATCTACCGCTTCCTCCTGCTCCTGCGCGGGACCCGAGGGGCGCAGATGACGCTCGGCCTTGTCGTCCTGCTGATCTTTTATATCCTGACCCGGACCTATCAGTTCCGAACTTTGGAGTGGCTCTTCGCCAATGCTCTCACTTATGTGGTCATTGCGATCATCGTCCTGTACCAGAACGAGATCCGACGCGGGCTGGCGGGCCTCGGCAGGTCGTCCTGGTTCGGCGGGCGCCGCAGGAGCACGAGCACGGAGCACTTCGACGAGATCATCCTCGCGGCGACAACCCTGGCCTCGAAAAAAATCGGCGCCCTGATCGTGGTGGAACGAGGCATCGGCCTGAAAAACTATGCGGAAAGCGGGATCGCTCTTGACGCCATCCCCACGTACGACCTGCTCGTAACCATCTTCAGTCCGAACACGCCGCTTCACGACGGCGCCGTCATCGTTCAGCAAAACCGTATTATCGCCGCCGCGTGCTTCTTGCCGCTGACGCTGGATCCTTACCTAAGCAAGGAATTGGGAACACGGCACCGCGCCGCCATCGGCATCACCGAAGAGACAGATGCCGTTGCCATCATCGTCTCCGAGGAGACGGGTACCATCTCAGCCGCAATCGAGGGGAAAATCACGCGCAACCTCGACGGCGCCAGCCTGCGCGAGATTCTGCTGCAAGCCATGGAGGGCAAGTCCTCAAGCGCCATCATCGACGAACCGTTGAAGGAGCGCCAGGAAGTGCTATGAGAGCAACCCTTAGATCCATCAGAGGCTTCCTGCTCAGGAACTGGTGGCTGAAGCTGGCCTCCATCTTCCTCGCGTATGCACTCTGGCTCATGGTGCGCGGCAGTGAAGGGGAGCGGGTCTTCACGGTGCCGCTGACCGTGCAGATTCCGCGCGACATGGCGATCGTCAATGAGCGCCGCAGCTCCGTGGAGGTCACGGCCCAAGGTTCCATTCTGCCAGGGAGCCAGCCGGACATGGCGTACATTATCGATCTGCAGTCGGCTGGCGAGGGTGAGCAGATAATCCCTTTGACTCCCAATGGCGTCCATGTCGGCCCCGCGTCCGGTCTCAGGGTGATGCGGGTAAGCCCGGCACGCGTCACGATCATACTGGAGAGAGTTATCTCGAAAGAAGTGCCTGTCACGGTTCCGATTCAGGGAACCATCCCCCCAGGACTCGACCTCTATCAGTTGACTTGCCGGCCGAGCAGCGTGCATGTCTCCGGACCACGCTCCCAGGTCAGCGCCCTCAAGGAGGTCGAAACGGACCCCCTGTCCCTCGCGGGAAAGAGAGGCTCATTCCAAACGACGGCGAGTTTCAATCTCCCGAGTGACGACATACATACCAATCCTGTCGGCCCGGTCGCAGTGGACGTTGAGCTGGGCCCGCGCCGCGAGGTGCATACGCTCAAGATTCCGGTGACGGTCCTCAATGACGACGGCTACAAGGCCAGCCCCCAATTCGTCACCGTAACCGTGCTGGTGCCCGTAACCTTCCAGGGACGGCTCGGAGCCGAAGCTTTCAGAGCGACCGTAGCGGTGCCGAACACTGAATCTCCGTTGAATCGCTTGACTGCAAAGCCGGAGGTAGAGTTAACGAAGGATCTCGACGCGGGGATCACAATCAAGCAGGTCAAGCCGGAGGAAGTCACACTGTTGCGCGCACAAAGGAAAAAATGATGGAGAGGTTATTCGGAACGGACGGCATTCGCGGAGTCGCCGGCGAGCCGCCGTTGGATCGGGACGACGTTTACAGGATCGGGCACTGCCTGACGAACTACCTCCGGAGGCCACGCGAGCGGCCGCGGCTTCTCATTGGCCGCGACACCCGCATGTCCGGCTCATGGATCGAGCGCCTGCTCCGCTGCGCGATTGAAGATGCGGGCGGGACCGCAGAGCTGTGTGGCGTGGTCTCCACTCCGGCCGTTTCGTTTCTCACCCGCAAAACGGGGGCGCATGCCGGCATCATGATCAGCGCTTCGCACAATCCATATGAGGACAACGGGATCAAGATCTTCTCTTCCGACGGCATCAAGTTCAATGATTCCATCGAACAGGGACTGGAAGCACAGATCCTCTCTTGCGCGCTTGCAGCGCCGAACGGTTTCGGCGCCGGCCCGAACGCCCTGGAGTTCGACCATTCCATAGCGCCGCAATATCAGCAGCTCTACACGGATTACTTGCGCTCCTGCCTCGCTCCCGGCTTCCACCTGGCGGGAGTGCGCCTGGTTGTGGATTGCGCGCACGGCTCGCTCTCGAACGTCGCGCCCGCGTTCCTGCGCAGCCTGGGGGCTCGTGTGCATGCAATCCATTGCGAACCCGACGGGCGCAACATCAACTGCCAGGCCGGCGCCCTTCACCTCGGGGCGCTGCAGAGGGAAGTCCAGACGCAAAAGGCGGATCTCGGAATCGCATTCGACGGCGACGCGGACCGAGCGATGCTCGTCGACGCGGAAGGCCGGATTCGCGACGGCGACGACGCGCTATACCTGCTCGCCTGTTATAGCCGCTTCGAGGATGCACCGCGCACCATCGTGGGCACGGTGATGGCAAACCTGGGGCTGGAACTCGCCCTCGAGGAGCTTGGCTTCCACTTCACTCGCACCCCCGTCGGCGACCGGTACGTGCTCGAAGAAATGCTGCGACTCGGAGCCGTTTTGGGCGGAGAGCAATCCGGACACATCATCATGACACGCCTGGCCCGCACGGGCGACGGCCTGCTCACGGCGCTCAAGATCCTGGAGATTCTTGCCGCACAGAAGCAGGACTTGGCCACTCTGTGTAGCCCGGTGAAGCGCTTCCCCCAGGTGCTGCTTAACGTACCTGTGCGCGAAAAGGTCCCCTTCGAGAGGATCGCCGGCCTGCGCGATGCAGAGGCAGCCTGCAAGGAAAAGCTCGGCGCGCGCAGCCGCATCCTGCTCCGTTACTCAGGCACGGAAAGGCTCGCCCGCGTGATGGTCGAAGGCCAAGACGAGCGCGCGGTCAATGAAGCCGCCGAAAAACTCGCGTCTTTCTTCAAGTAACTCGCCTTCAAGGTAGAACGGGGGAAATAGGGAGTGGCCCGTAATTCCAAATAGCAGTTGCCTAGCAAAGGGGCTGCGCACCTTGAAATCCTTAGGAAGCCGGGAGCCAGAATAAGAGCAATCCTGCTGGGGCTCGGAGCTCAAGGCGATCATCTTTGCTGCGAGTATTCCCGAGCGCGACAATCAAGACTTCAATTCTGACTCCTGATTCCTGACTTCTGACTTCTACCGTCAAAACGGAAGATACGAAGGCCCTCCTCTCCGTCTGCTAAGAAGACCAAAATGCGGCCATCCGGTTCGGCTACAGCCTTCACCCCCAGGGAAGTGCCGCGAGTCGGCAGTTCCCTGATCAAGCGCGGTTGGCGTGGATCCTGCACGTCCAGCACGGCAAGTCCCCTCTTCCAGTTGGCAACGAAAAGATAGTCGCCGCACCACGCGACTCCGTGAGCCCAGCCGCCTTTTGCAGGATGAGGAGCGTCCGCAGGATTGAGGCCGAGTGCATGGCGCGCAACAAGCGAGAGACGTCCGTCAGTGTCGAAGGCCACGAGGGAAACGCCGCCGTGCCCTTCCGCCAATGCGACCATAGGCTGCCCTCCGGATTCCCCGAGAGCGATGCAGATGGCAGTCGCCGGCGAGGGCATCACCCCGATCTCGATCGGGCGTTCCGGCAGGTTGAAATCGACGACGCGCAGGCCATAGTTCCAATCCGCCAGCAGCGCCCAGTTGCCCCACAGTCTGACGTCGTGCGACCAGCCAGGCGTCGGGAGCGTAGCCAGAACATCGAGAGCTGTCTCACCGATGCGGACGATGACCAAACCATGCGATCCATAGGCTGCAAAAGCGAGGTCGCCTCTCGTCACAACCGCATTTGCAATGTCTCCGTTCGCAAGGCGAGCCGTCACTTGGCCCTCGGATGAGACGAGCACGAGCCCTTCAAATCGGGACGCAAGCAGAGGCTGGCCGTGATGCGGCGCCAGCGAGATTACATCCTTCACGGGCGCGAAGACCCGGGGCGCCGGCCCTTCGCCAGTGCGAGGGAAAACCAGAAATCCCCCCTGGCGATCCGAGACGTACACCGAACTGCTGTCGAGTGTAACGTCATGGGCCCATCCGGCCGTGTCATAGCGCGCGATCTCTTCAATCACCGGTTCACGGCCTGCGCTGCAGGATACCGTCGAGCCAAGCAGCAGTCCTGCGATCCAAAGGGAAACGGACCTCATGCGCCACAATCTAAACCAGAACGATCTGAAGGGCCTCAAAATATTACCTGATTCCGTGGAGGTCTCGCGGGGTCCGTGGTTTGATTTTCGACGGGGGCATCTGCTATTCTCCACCCTCGTCATGACGGTTCAGAAGATAAAGCCTCTCGATGAAATCGTGCTGATCCGGAATCAGTTGCGGCGCGAGGGAAAGAAGCTTGTCTTCACCAACGGCTGCTTCGATCTACTGCATGCAGGGCATGTCCGCTACCTCAATCAGGCGCGCGCTCTGGGCGATGTGCTGGTAGTCGCCCTCAACAGCGACCGGTCGGTTCGGGAAATCAAAGGTGAGGGGCGCCCGATCATAACCGAAGACGAGCGGGCGGAGGTTCTTGCTGCCTTGGCTTCCGTCGACTATGTTTTTTTGTTCGACGATCATACGCCGCAACGGGTGATCGATGCCATCGTCCCAGACGTTCTGGCCAAGGGGGCAGACTGGGAGACTTCCGAAATTGTGGGCCGTCAGACCGTGGAGGGCGCCGGCGGCACCGTGCAGAGAATCCCCCTGGTGAAGGGCGCTTCTACATCCGCCATCATAAAGAAGGTTCTGACCCGATTCGGCTCGCGGCGCGCAAGGTAGATCGTGATTCATTTGAAGAGGCTGTTTGAAGGCGCAACCCGGAGCGGTGTGCTGCGCGACATGTCGGCACGCCTGCAACAGGGAGCTCGCACCCTCACGGTCGAGGGGCCCATTGGCGGAGCCAAGGGGCTGACTATCGCTCAGGCAGCCCTAGCCGAGCAGCGGCCGCTGGCAGTGCTGACAGCAACGACGAACGAGGCGCGCAACCTGGAGCAGGAGATCAGCTTCTTCCTCAGGCTGCTCTCTCCGACTCCGCCGCCTGTCATCCTCCTGCCCAGCCTTGAGGTGGATCCCTATCGCGGCCTGTCTCCGCACCCCGACATTGCGGCAGCCCGCGCGCAGGCAATCTGGCGGTTGTTGCAAGATGATCCTGCAATCGTCGTCGCGTCCGTGAGAGCTGCTGCCATGCGTCTGCACAGTCCGCAACGCTTCCTTTCCTATTGTCTCGAGCTCACGAAGGACCAGCCACATGCGCCCGATCTGCTGCAAGAGTACCTCCGTGAAGCGGGATACGCAGAGGACGACCCGGTGACGGATCCCGGGGAATACTCGCTGCGCGGCGGGATCCTTGACATTTATCCGCCCCACATGGAGAACCCGGTGCGCGTCGAGTTCTTCGGCGACCGGATCGAGTCGCTCCGGCTGTTCGACGTGGATTCCCAGCGTTCCATATGCGCGATTCCCAGGGTCGAACTGATCCCGATGCGCGAGTATTGCGTGCGGCGCCCGCTGCTCGAACGCTGGGCCGAGGAGGCGCCCAAGCGCTGGGGCGAGTCCTATCATAAATCCCTCGAGGAGGAGTTGGCGCTTGCGCGCGCGGGAGAGCTTTTCCCTGGGTTCGAGTTCCTGCTGCCTGCCGCCGACCCGCTGGAGCAGACGCTGTTCGATTATCTGAAAGGATGCCGCTTGGTCCTGTCCGGCCGCGAGGCTCTGGAGACGACGCTGGCCAAATACCACGCTGAACTCTACGAGCGCTTCGTCGACCGGGTGGAGGCCTGCATGCCTGTGCTGGCACCGGAAGAGATTTATGTCACAAGCGGCCAGTTCCACTCCGCCGTGGACCGTTTTCCGCGCCTGCAGGTCGAGGAATTAAACGTCGAGCAGAAGGATGAAAGTCCGCCTCTCCACCTTCCGTCCCAGAGTACCAGGAAGTATCACGGCAACATCCGCGGCCTCATCGCCGACCTGCAGAGATTCATCGAGGCAGGAGAGCGGGTCGTTCTTCTCTTCGCCAACCTGGGCCGGGCCGAGCGCGTCAACGACATTCTCAAAGAATATGGCATCCCAGCCCATCTCTGCCTGAGCGACGAGGAGGCCGTCTCGGCGATGGAACCCGCGGACGGAGCGGTTTTGCTCGGAGTGGGATCGCTTTCTGCCGGCTTCTTCCTTCCGGCACTGCGGCTGCGCATCCTGACCGGGACCGATGTCTTCGATGAGTCGGAAGTGGCGGCGGCGCCGAAACGCGCACGCGGCGCGCACCGGCTGTTCATTTCCGACTTCAGGGACCTCAAGCTCGGAGATTATGTCGTTCACATCGATCACGGCATCGGCCGGTTCCAGGGCCTGAGGTCGATTGATCTTCAGGAGGGAACGAAGGAGTTCGTGCTCCTGACCTATCAGGACGACGCAAAACTGTATGTGCCGGTCGAGCGGCTAGACCTCATCCAGAAATACAGCAGCGTGGACGGCGCGCACCCGGCGCTGGACCGGCTGGGAGGCACAAGCTGGGAACGGACGAAGGCCCGGATCAAGAAGTCAATGCGGGATATGGCCAGCGAGCTCTTGAAGCTCTATGCCGAGCGCCAGCTCGTGGCCGGACACGATTTCGCGGCCGACACAACCTGGCAGCGCGAGTTCGAGGACTCTTTCGAGTTCGAGCTGACCCAGGACCAGATCGATGCCATTTCGGCAGTGAAGAGCGACATGGAATCGGGGCGGCCCATGGACCGGCTCCTGTGCGGCGACGTCGGGTATGGGAAGACCGAAGTAGCCATGCGCGCGGCGTTCAAGGCCGTGATGGACGGCAAGCAGGTCGCCGTTCTGGCCCCAACTACCGTGCTGGCATTTCAGCACTACAACACTTTCCGGGAGCGTTTCACCGCGTTTCCCATGAACATTGAGCTGCTGTCGCGCTTCCGCAGCCCCAAGGAACAAAAGCAGGCCATCGGCGATCTTGAAAGCGGGCGCATCGACATCATCATCGGCACGCACCGTCTGCTGTCCAAGGACGTCGCCTTCAAGGACCTCGGGCTGGTAGTCGTCGACGAAGAACAGCGCTTCGGGGTTGCTCACAAGGAGCGTCTCAAGGCGCTCAAGACGCGCGTCGACATCATCACGCTCACAGCCACGCCCATCCCGCGCACGCTGCACATGGCGTTGACGGGATTGAGGGACATGTCCACGATCGAAACGCCCCCCAAGAACCGGTTGGCCATTCAGACCTCGGTGCTCCGCTTCAGCCAGGATGTCGTGCGTTCCGCGATCGAGCTCGAACTGGCCCGCAGCGGTCAGGTTTATTTCGTGCACAACCGCGTGGAATCGATCCACTCGATGGCCGCCATGGTTCAGAGGCTCGTCCCGGAGGCGCGGATCGGCGTCGCTCATGGCCAGATATCGGAGCGGGAGCTTGAGCGCGTCATGATGCGCTTTGTGGAAGGCCAACTCGACGTCCTGGTCGCGACTACCATCATCGAGAACGGATTGGACATACCGAGGGTAAACACCATCATCATCGATCGAGCGGACCTTTACGGCATGGCGCAGCTCTATCAGTTGCGCGGCCGCGTGGGCCGATCAGACCGGCGCGCGTATGCCTACCTCCTCGTTCCCTCCGACGAGGCGCTGTCGGACGTGGCGCGCAAGCGCCTGGCCGCAATTCGGGAGTTCAGCGATCTCGGCACCGGGTTCCGGGTCGCTGCGCTCGATCTCGAGATACGGGGCGCCGGAAACATGCTCGGCAGTGAGCAGCACGGGCATATCAACGCTATCGGGTTCGACCTCTACTGCCAGCTGCTCGAACAGACTGTCGAAGAGCTGCGCGGGCTGAAGCCCGAGATGGAAATCTCCTCCACCATCAATCTGAATGTCGACATCCGCATTCCCGAATCCTACATCGCTGACGAAAGCCAGCGGCTGCGCATGTACAAACGCATCTCTTCCGCGCGCGACGCGGCCGAGCTCGACGCGATGCGGCAGGAGATGATCGACCGCTTCGGACCTTACCCGGAGCAGATGGAATATCTCTTCCGCTACGCCGCTCTGCGCCAGGAGACGCTCGCGCTCCAGATCCAGGCCGTCGAGCGGAGCCGCGGTCAGGTCTTCTTCCGCTTCGTGGATCAGTCCAAGATCAGCGCGCAGAAGCTGCTCAACTTCGTATCCCGGAACAAACGTGCTTCCTTTTCCCCGCAAGGAGTGCTTACGCTCGAGGCCAAGGATCTCCCGCCTGACCGCCTGTTCGATTCCATCCACAAGGTTCTCGACCAGATCCGCCAGTGAAAACGCCCGCGCAGAGCTTGCGGCGCGCCTCGACGCCTTGGGACACCACGAAGCTGCCGGTTGACGCGTCGATAGGAGCCCCATGCGACCGC
>Ga0315282_10006128_pt1 | contig 20224 bp, 17 predicted proteins | sample YL17G07_20_MG_FD_203693 | JGI IMG/M metagenome (GOLD analysis project Ga0315282, IMG submission 203693) | Sediment microbial communities from Yellowstone Lake, YNP, Wyoming, USA - YL17G07_20 | ecosystem: Environmental > Aquatic > Freshwater > Lake > Sediment | place: USA: Wyoming | collected... | reverse complement strand
ACGAGCTGTACTGGTATGAGGCGATCAACCCCGTTGCAGGATGAGTTGACCGGATTGTCCTTGACCCCAAATCCGCTGCAGACGCACCTCTTCCTCACGTATGCAACTCCCAGATTCGGCTCGATGGTCGTAAAGGGATAGTTGGCTATCTTCACCATCACCATCGTGGTAGCGGCGAAGAATGTGCTCTTTCCGACGTTGGGCTTCCCCGTTATACCGGCCAAGCGCAAAGTGGTCGTACCGCGAGTGGTGGGTTCTGATATAAATGGGTGGATGTCCAAGCAGCGAGACAAGTCAAGTAATGTTTAATTGGGCTGCATTGGGTTGCATGTTCCGGCGCATCGAATGCACGCTCCAAAATTATCTGAGTCGAGCTCAGCGGCTCTGGAAGAGGCTTATGCTGGGTTAAGGGCCAGCAGGTTGATTGCCTGGAGAAAGCAGCAGTCGGTTGTTAGGATTGAACATCCCACCGACATCGCAGCCGCTCGAAGGCTCGGTTACAAGGCCAAGCAGGGATTTGTCGTAGTCAGGGTAAAGATCACCAGGGGGGGCAGGAGGAAGGCCCGCCCCAAATCGGGTCGGAGGCAGAAGCACCTTGGCGTCGTCCTCTACACGCCCTCGAAGAGCCGCAGGCTCATCGCGGAGGAGAGGGCTGCGAGGAAGCATCCGAACCTAGAGGTGCTCGGATCGTATCCCATAGCCGAGGATGGAACCCGCAGATGGTTTGAAATATTGATGGTCGATCCCGATAATCCCCAAGTGAGGGCAGACCCGAGGTTCATCTGGACATCGAAGAGCAAGTAGTACCATCTCGGGGGTTCTGCATCTGAAGGTCCTGATTCTTGGCGGATATGGCAGGATGGGGAGGTGGTTCGCGAAGTTCCTTTCCAATGCGGGCCACTCGATCTGGATCACTGGCAGGAGGCCATCCGCACTCAGGAAGGCCTCTCTTGACCTCGATCTGCCGGCCATACGATACGGTGCGAGATGCGATTGGGTCGATGCCGTAGTGCTCGCCGTTCCCCCAGACTCGATAAAGGACGTGGTCATGGAGTATGATGGGCTTCTGAGCGATGATTGCCTGTTGGTCGACATCTCCTCAGTTAAAGCGCGCGTGATCGACTTCCTCCGCTCCCAGGACAGGCCCGCCCTCAGCATCCACCCCTTCTTCGGTCCAACGACGGATTCATTGAGGGGCAGAAGCGTAGCCGTAGTATACCCCAAGAAGCTCTCCGGCAGATCTCGAGAGATGGTCCTGTGCTTCAGGAGGGCAGGGGCTCGCATCGTGCGCTGCACACCCGACCTTCACGATCGGGCTGTTTCCTACACCCTAGCCCTGCCCCACCTCCTAGGGGCCCTCTATGCCTCATCCATACTCAGGAGCGGCCTTCGACCCCATCTTCTCGCAAAACTAGGTGGGACGAGCTTCAGGAGGATGTATTCGCTTGCAAGATCTGTGGGACAAGAAAGTCCGATCGTCTACGCTTCAATCCAGATCGCACATCCCTCTTATGCCCGCACCCTTGAGAGGATCATGGCTGCGCTTGAGGATGTTCAACGGGAACTGTCCGAGGGAGAGACGAGGGCATTCCAAAGGTTGCTCGATGATGCCTCGAGCCTGACATCTCTGGGGGAAGTCGATTCGGGGAAAACGTTTCAGTAAAACATAAAATGTGTATATTCATATATCAAGCGATGGAGAAGAGCTAGTTCGGTAAGGGAGGTCGTTCGTTCTTGAGCCATCCGTGGCAGAGCAAGGGGGAGAAGAGGACGATTGTGTGGAGCCATCAGCCCGATGACGAGATAATCACGTACCTCAGTGATATGCAGGATGCTGTCAGATACGCTCTTCAAGTAGCTTACAAGGATGTAATCAGAGATGAGAGACATAGTCTTCCATCTCCCATTCAGCTGAGAAGAGAAGTCAGAGAATGGTTCTACTCCCGCTACTCGTACGCAAGGCACCACATCAACCCCGTGTGCAGGATAGCGGTTGCAATGCTCCGCTCATACAGGAAGAACAATCATGGGGCCTTGAGGATCCCAAAAGTGAAGAAGTTAGCAATGAGGATCGATGCTGAGCTATTCAAGATCGTAGATGGCAGGATAAGGATTACACTTCAACCCAACCAGTACGAATGGATTCCAATCAATACTGCTAACAGGCATTATGAAGAGTACAGCAAACGCAAGCCATCGGAGCTTCTCATAACGGACAGGAAGGTATGTCTGACGTTCGTGGTTGGCAATGGCAGCAAACCCCTTGGAAGCAAGTTAATAGCGTCAGACCTCAACTTCAACAGCATGGATACAACTTCCGCAAAGCTCGATCATGGAAAAGTAGAACTTGACGCCGTCAAGACCGAATCTGCCAGAAGGATGGTTCAGATCCAGAACGACTTCTCAAGGAGGAGAAGGCTGGTGCAGAAACATGTGATGAACCCTCAGAAGAGGGTGAAGAAGCTGAGAGAGACAAGGGGTAGACAGAGAAATCGCATCAGAGATGCTTTGCATAAGCTCTCTACAGGGCTTGTGAGGGAAAATCCTGATTCATCATTCACCTTCGAGAGACTAACGGGAATCAGGAGCAATGGAAACTCGAAGGGTAAGAGGCTTCGAACGTACCTGAACAGATGGCCTTATCGGATGTACCAATCGATGGTAGAATACAAGTCTCCTAAACTCACCCTGTATGTGAGCCCAAGGGGGGCCTCTTCGGAGTGTCCCGTCTGCGGTGGAAAGCCAGAGCACCCATCTTGGGCTGTGAGCAGATGCGTGAAATGTGGCGTGGACTACGATAGAGACAGGCTCGCTTCTTTGGCGATACTCTGTCGTGGTCTGCGCCTTTGCGGCCAGCCGTTTGCCGTCAGTGCGGATGCCTCTTGGCCCATGTTGAAGAATGAATACCTGTACACTGCTGATAGGCCTGATGTCAGCAGAGCAGGTTGGACTGAGTGGGCCAACGCTCTGAATGGGGATGTATACGAAAATATATATTCCTAGAAACGGAAAACGTTTTAAATTGCCGGGTGATGGTGATGCTTGCTATGCGCGCTCTGATGTCGGGTGTGGTATTCGCTTATTTTAGCTATTAGAGCGTAGCATCGATTCATTTAGAATTTAGGATTTTGGTGATGAAATGATAAGATGTCAACCGCTGATTTGTTCGTCGTGAAATTCGGGGGCACAAGCCTCGGGTCCCCGACCCTGATCGGCAGGGCGGCTCGCTCAGTAGTGGATGTCGCGAGGACTGGAAGGAAGCTCATCGTCGTGGTCTCCGCCGTTGGAAGGACTACCGACGAGCTCCTGAGCACAGCTCAGGCAGCAACATCGCAGAGGCTTTCGCCCGCTCAGCTCGATGAGATACTCTCGATGGGCGAGAGGACAAGTGCCAGATTCTTTGCAGCCACCCTCAGCTCCCTTGGAATCAAGGCCCTCTTCCTGGATCCTTCGGATAAGGACTGGCCGATAATCACCAACAACGCCCACACCAGAGCCGAACCGATCGTCGACCTCTGCGACAATGCCATACCTAAAGTCCTAAGGCCATTGCTGGACGATGGCATAATTCCCGTGGTCCCGGGCTTCATAGGCAGGTCGATGGAGGGCGAGGTCACCACCCTGGGGAGAGGGGGAAGCGATCTGACTGCATTTCTCATTGCTGGTGCATTCGGTTCATCAACGGTCGTATTGGTCACGAGCGTCGAGGGGATAATGACCGCTGATCCGGTGCTCATCAAATCGGCCAGAAGGCACGGTCAGCTGAGCGCCGAGGAATTAGCATCATTAGCGGACGCCGGTATCAAGTTCATCCAGAAGAACTCCCTCAGGTACCTCAGGGAGGGGACTAGGGTGAAGATAACTAACTACCTCAGCGAAGACCTTGAGTCGGAGGGGACGTGGGTCGAGGGATCATTGCCAAAGCTCCTGATCGAAGCGAGACCTCAGCCGGTGACAGCCCTAGTGTTCGCCGGGAGGGGGAAAGCGAGCGTGCTGAAGGCATTGAACTGCCTCTATACCTTCACAGCGAAGGACGAGATAAAGCTGATGGGTTCCATCGCGAATTCAACGAGCGTTGTCGCATATGTGGAGAACGGAGTCGAGGGAGATGTTCTTGAGAGGCTTCACGGGTCCTTCATCGAGGAGGAGTCGGCCCTGGGCTTAGTCGTGAGGAGCGATCTCGGCTGCGTCATCGTCAAAGGCGCTGAGTTCTCAGAGATGCCCGGCATACTGACGAAGGTCAGTAGCCCCCTCACATCGGAGGGCATAAACATACATGGCGTCCTGACGCTCGGGACGAACTTCACCGTCTTCGTAAACAGGAGCTCGGTTGAACGAGCTGCGGAGCTGATAAGGAGTGCTTTCCTTAAGGAGACGTGAGGCCGGATGATGGGCAAGGAGAGGCGCTTAAGGAGGATCTTCAGGACCGACGGGAGAACCCTGATGGTTCCCATGGACCATGGCGTGAGCATAGGGCCAGTGAGGGGCATCGTTGATCTGCATGCAACTGTGAGGGAGTTGATCTCGGGAGGGGCTGATGCGATCCTTGTTCACAAGGGCTGGGGAAGGCTGCTGGATACTGGTGGCATAGGGCTCATAATCCATGTATCGGCGGGCATATCGACCGGCACCAAACCCCTCCACAAAGTACCCGTCTGCTCGGCGCTCGAGGCACTTAGATTGGGGGCCGATGCTGTATCGGCGCACATCAACGTCGGCTCTGAGACGGAGGACGAGCAGCTCGAGTCACTAGGAACCCTCTCCGACCAATGCAGCCTCTATGGCCTTCCGTTGGTGGCGATGATGTACCCTCGAGGTCCGAAGGTCGTGAGCGAACACGATCCCTCGGCCGTTGCCCATGCATCTAGGATAGGTGCGGAGCTCGGTGCGGATGTGGTGAAGACGAACTACACCGGGAGCATCGAGACATTCAAGGAGATCGTGAGATCCTGCCCAGTTCCAGTGGTCATCGCGGGCGGTCCGAGAGCGGAATCGGTGAGGGATTTTATCAGCATGATCCACGATGCGATGATCGCAGGATCCAAGGGGGTATCGATAGGGAGGAACATCTTCCAGTACGAGTCCCCTGAACTTATGACGAGAGCGCTCTGCCGTATCGTCCACGAGGGCTCTGGGCTAGAGGAAGCCATGTCGGTCCTTGGTGAAGCCCGTTGAAGGAGATCTGGCTCAAGATCCCGTCCTCGCTGAGGTCGTCGAAGGAGATCATCCAATCACTCAAGCTCTTCGACAAACTCCTCCTTGAGTCGACCGCGAGCATGGATGAGCTGCGAGGCAAGATACCGATAGTATCCAGCTCGGGCGGGGACATGAGGCTCTTCGATCTCTCATCGGAGGATGATCTCAAGGAGCTCGAGAGATCGTCGGGCGGCTGCGTGGCAGCGAGGGTGATTGTCGGGAATAGGGCAGACCAGATACTTGCGGTCAGGGCGGCTGGCGCAGGGGCGAACTACATCGTCATCGCATGTCCTGACTGGAAGATAATCCCGTGGGAGAATCTCGTCGCTCAGGTAAAGGGCAAGTGCGTGCTGATGGCGGAGGTGTCAACACTTCGAGAGGCCGAGCTCGCACTCGGTGCACTTGAGCTCGGTGTCGATGGGCTCGTTGTGTCCGCCCTTAACCTAGAGGAGGCACTGAGGGTCGCCGACTATGCAAAGAGATCCCGTGAGGCGAAGATCGATCTGAGGCCAGCAAGGGTGAAATTCATCAAACCGCTCGACATGGGCCTGAGGGCATGTGTCGACACATGCGACTACCTCTCTCCAGGTGAAGGCCTCTTACTTGGAGTTCAATCGTCGCTCCTGTTCCTGGTCGAGGGCGAGGTTCACGAGAACCCTCATGTAAAACCTAGGCCGTTCAGGGTCAATGCCGGGGCCGTATCGAACTACGTGCTGACACCGGGCGATGAGACAAGATATCTCTCAGAGGTGTGCGCGGGCGAGAAGGTGATCGTTGCCAATAGATCCGGGATTAAGGAGGTCGTCGTGGGGAGGGTCAAGATCGAGAGACGGCCACTTGTCTTGATCGAGGTTGAGCTCGAGGGCATGACTGGCAAGGTGATCCTGCAGGATGCCGAGACGATAAGGCTCGTCACACCGGATGGCTCGAGGTCCGTCAAGGAATTGGCTGAGGGCGAGGAGATACTTGTGAGGCACGAGGTAGGCGGAAGGCATTTCGGCCACAGGGTTGAGCAGGAGAAGATAGATGAACGCTAGGGTCTGCGTATCGGCAAGGGCCGATACTGCTTCAAAGCTCGCAGAGCACTTGGTCGAAGCCCAGAGGGCCGGCGCGGACCTCGTGGAAGCGAGGCTTGATTATCTGGCATCATTCTCGGATATCGAGAGGATACCCGGTCCCCTTGAGATCCCGACGATCGCGGCCCTGAGGATGGCGAGTGAGGGCGGGGGTTTCACGGGGGATGAGGGGAGTCGAATCAAATTGCTCGAGAGGGCAGGTGAGGCAGGCTTCAGCTACCTCGATGTCGAGCTCGGCTCGAAGGCCTTGATGTCCCTTAAAGGGAAGTGGGACATGATAGTCTCGTGGCACGAATTTCATTCAACGCCAGAAGCTGAGAGGCTGGAGGAGGTCCTTGGACAAGCACTCAGCTCTGGCGCGGAGATAGTGAAGATAGTCACAACCGCGCTGAAGAGCATCGACAACATCTCGATCCTGAGATTTCTAGCAAGGCATTCCAGATCCAACAAGATGGTGTGTTTCGCGATGGGGGAGGAGGGCTTGCCGTCAAGGGTGCTCTCGCCCCTCTTCGGAGCACAGTTCACATACGCGTCTCTGAGGAGAGGTGCTGAGACCGCGCCAGGCCAAATCCCCCTGGACGAATTGAGGAGGATCATCGGGGATCTTGCCCCCTGAGGGGTGTCTTAATTGATGCCGCCCATCTCGAGCGCGACGCGCTTCATCTTCGTCATAGGGGATCCGATCGAGCACTCGCTAAGCCCCATCTTCCAGAACGCTGCGCTCAGGAATGCGGGGATAGATGCCGTCTACCTGGCCGCAAGAGTCGAATCAAGGGACTTGGAGAATGCCGTGAGGGGTCTCTCCCACCTGGGGTGTATGGGCCTCAATGTCACGATGCCGCACAAGGTTCCGATAATGGATTACGTTGATGGGCTTGACGAGTCCGCAAGATCCGCTGGGGCCGTGAACACCGTGAAGAACGCAGATGGCAAGCTCACGGGCTACAACACGGATATCTTTGGCGTCTCGGAGGCACTGATGAGGGCGGGCTTTCGATCGGGGGGAGACAAGGCAGTCGTATTGGGAGCTGGGGGAGCCGCTAGAGCGACATGCATCGCGCTCAGAAAATTCTCACGGGAGATCGTGATCGTGAATAGGACCTACGAAACCGCACTGGAGCTCGCTGCGAAGTTAAGGGGGCAGGGCATGATCGCTGAGGCCGTCAAGTGGGATGAGCTGCCAAGGGCCTTGGAGGGCACAAGCCTCATTATCAACACGACCTCAAGGGGGATGCATCCCGCCATAGACGACTCTCCCGTGACAAAGGAACAGTTGCGCCCAGAGATGACAGTGCTCGACCTCATCTACTATCCATGGAGGACGAGGTTGCTGAGGGATGCGGAGAGCATGGGCTCGAGGACGATAACGGGGCTGGATGTCCTCGTCCACCAGGGCGCTGAGAGCTTCAGGATCTGGTTCGACAGGGAGCCTGATGTGAAACTGATGATGGCCACTGCCACTGAGGCCGCGAGGGCGAGGGAAACTGTCTGAAGCAGTATGTCATGGCGCCGTCACGATCGTCAACGCCATGGCGAACTACATGGGAGCTGCGCTCAGCATAGACCTCCATGCTACAGCGCACGCTAGAGCCAAGGAGGGTTCAGGCATGATACTGGCAAGGGTGCTGGACGACAGCTGCAGGGACACATCGCTCATAGAGGCATCGGCAAGGGTGGTGCTCGAAAAGTTTGGGCTGAGCGGCAGGAAGGACCTCTACGTGGGAGTATCGTCCGAGATCCCGGTCGCTAGGGGGTTGAAGAGCAGCAGCGCCGTTGCCAACGCAGTCGTGCTGGCGTGCTGTTCGGCCCTTAACAGGAGGCCATCTGACAAGGAGTTGTTGGAGATGGGAGTGCAGGCTTCCTTCAGGGCCGGCGTGACCTTGACCGGAGCCTTTGACGATGCCTGCGCGAGCCTTCTCGGGGGTGCGACGATTACGGATAACAAACGCCTTCTGCTCATGAAGCGTTTCGTGCCAAGCAAACGCCTGAGGGCCGTCCTCCTCGTGCCCCATTCCCAGAGCCTCTCCGGCAGAGTTAGCATCGAGAAGGTGAGGCCTTTGAGCGGAGTGCTCTCACTAGCACACTCCTTGGCGATTGAGAGGAAGCTCTGGTTGGCCATGACCGTTAACGGCTTGGCATGTTCGGACATCTTCGGGCACGGTGGCGAAGCGGCATTGGCGGCGTTGAGGGCCGGTGCCCTCGGTGCGGGCCTCTCCGGAAAAGGGCCATCGGTTGCTGCGATAGCGTACGAGAAGGAGGTCCCACAAGTCCTAGACGCACTTGGGGGCTTTAAGGGACGACTCATGGTGGTGAAGGTCAACAATGAACGGGCAAGGGTTGGGACGAGGGCGCGTCGTGATTGAGGGCGGGGCCAGCCTCTCCGGTGAGCTCAAGGCTCCGCCATCGAAGTCATACTGCCATAGGGCTCTCATCTGCTCCGCACTTTCGGAAGGCAGGAGCAGGATCTCAAGGCCCTCTCGCTGCGACGATATCATCGCTACTGTATCGGTTCTCAGGGGCATGGGGATCGACATCGACCTTGACACTGATGATGCGACATCGATCGTTTATGGTGCCGAGCCAAGGGAGCCCGAGGATGTGCTCGAGTGCGGTGAGTCGGCCTCGACGCTGCGGATGTGCCTTCCCGTCGCTGCCTCCCGAGGATTCTTCGCGGCCTTCTCTGGTAGGGGAAGCCTCCTCAAGAGGCCGATAGGGCCCGTGATCGATGCACTGAGATCGCTGGGCGTTGAGGTGTGGTCGAGGAGCGGATATCTGCCAGTTGCCATAAATGGTAAGGGATATGCAATAGATCTTGTCAGGGTAGCTGCGGGCTTCGGATCGCAGCACATCTCCGGCCTGCTCCTCTCATCTCCGTTAACGCCCCATGGGATGAGGATCGATGTGGACGGGGAACCTTCATCTAGGCCATACTTGGATCTCACAGTGCGAGTCATGCAGCAGTACGGTGTGTCGGTTAAGAGAGAGGGGTATAGGTCATTCCAAGTTAAGCCAGGTCAGAGATACGAGTGTCGCGATCTGACGGTCCCTGGGGACTACTCTTCGGCCTCGTTCATAATGGCAGCCGCGCTCTCGACTCGCTCCACCATCTCCTTGCTGGACCTGCCTCCGGGGGATTATCCGGACTCACGGATATTGGATTTAGTGAGCAGAATGGGAGCGGAGGTTCGATCGGAGCCGGGAAGGCTTCTCCTCTCAAGCAGCCACCTGAAAGGCATCGATGTCGATTGCAGTGACATCGGTGATCTAGTTCCACCTCTAACCGTCATGGCTTGTTTTGCCGAGGGGAGCACGAGGTTGAGGGGCGTTTCGAGGCTCTCGACCAAGGAATCGAGCAGGCCAGAGGCACTGATATCCGAACTCAGGAAGATGGGTGGCAAGCTGACACAAGATGGCGATGACCTCCTCATAGAGGGCGCTAAGGCGCTAAGGGGCTCCTTAGTGAGCTCATGGGGCGATCACAGGATCGAGATGGCGCTGGCCGTAGCAGCGCTCGGGGCGGTGGGGGCGACGACGATCGATGGTGCGATGACCGTCTCCAAATCCTATACAGGATTCTATGAAGATCTTCGTTCCTTAGGAGCTGGGATTCGTGCCGGGCAATAGCATCGGCAGGATGTTCGTCGTCACGCTTTTCGGTGAGAGCCATGGGACTTGCGTGGGCTGTCTGATAGACGGCTGTCCCTCTGGCCTTGAGATGAAGGAGGACGAGATACAGGAGTTCGTCGACAAGAGGCAGCTCAACGTGATTGGAACAGCGAGGAGGGAGCCAGACAAGGTCGAGGTGTTGAGCGGGGTCTTCAGGGGATTCTCGACTGGGGCGCCGATCTGCATGATGATATGGAACAAGGACATCGATTCGACCTCATACGAGGAGATAAGGGAGACGCCGAGGCCCGGTCATGCCGACTACGCAGCTCATGCCAGATACGGGGGATTCAACGACTACAGGGGAGGGGGGATGTTCTCGGGCAGGATCACGGCCGGCCTCGTTGCCGCCGGCGGGATTGCGAAGCTGCTCCTGAAGATGATAGGGGTCGAGGTACATGCACATACTGTGAGGATAGGTTCCGTTTCATTTGACGGGGGAGTGTCCACGGGAGATCTTGAGCTGGCATACGATAGCATCGTGAGGTGCGTCGATCCGAAGATCTCGGAGAAGATGGTCGAAGAGGTTAGAAGGGCCGAGGAAGAGGGGGATAGCGTGGGCGGCATAGTCGAGGCCATCGCCACTGGGATTCAGCCAGGCGTTGGGGATCCGATCTTCGAATCCCTGGACTCGGAGTTGGCGAAGGCGCTGATGAGCATACCGGCAGTTAAAGGGGTTGAGTTCGGCGAGGGATTTGGGGTTGCAGGGCTCAGGGGATCCGAGAACAACGACCAATATGGCATTGTTGGTGGCAAGGTCCTGCCGCTGACGAACAGGGCAGGAGGCATTCTCGGCGGTCTCTCGACTGGTATGCCGATCGTGGTGAGAGCGGCATTCAAACCCACCCCATCGATAAAGCGTGAGCAGAGGAGCGTCGACCTCAGATCCGGTAGGGAAGTGGTGATGAAGCTCAAGGGGAGATTCGATCCGTGCGTCGTTCCGAGGGCCGTCCCGGTCGTCGAGTCCATGTGCTCGCTTGTGCTGGTGGATCAGTGCATCAGGGGTGGACTGATCACAAAGGTCTTGAGGTGAATGGATGATGACGAACGATGTCGATGCGATCAGGAAGAGGATCGATGAGTTAGATCAGAAACTAATCGAGATCCTCTCCGAACGGTTCTCAGCAGTGGAGGAGATGAGGGCAGTCAAAAGGAGATCGAAACTCTCACCCATCGATATCGGCAGGAGGACGACGGTGCTCAGAAATGTTGAGCGGCTCAGCTCGAAGGGGGGTTTGGATCCAGTTCTCGCGAGGACGCTCTTCGAGCAGATACTCGCGCACTCCGAGAGGGTTCAGGGCGGAGCGAGGGTGGCCTACCTCGGCCCGAAGGGCACGTTCTGCATGGACGCAGTCGAGAGGTTCTTCGGACCCAGCGTCGATACGATGGCGCAGAGGGAGGTGCTTGACGTCTTCAAGGCCGTAAGTGATGGGAGCGCTTCCTTTGGAGTCGTTCCAGTCGAGAACTCACTTGAAGGCGTCTATGGTTTGGTGCTCGATGCCCTCGTCAGCTCAAAGATCAAGATCGCGGGCGAGGTCGTCCTGCCCGTTTCCCACTGTCTGGCATCGAGGAAGCACTGGGCACTCCAGAGGATCAGGGCCGTTTACTCGCATCCGCAGGCGATGGCCCAGTGTGGGAGGTTCCTCCACGACTACCTCGGGAAAGCAAAGAGGAACGAGGTCAGCAGCACTGCAAAGGCGGCGATGGTCGTGAGGCGGCTCAAGTACTCTGCGGCAATATGCTCCAGATCTGCGGCCAATCTCTACGGGCTTGAGATCCTGGCGACGAACATAGAGGATGAGCAGAGCAACTTCACCCGATTCCTCGTCTTCTCGACTAGGCCCGCGTCTCGGACGGAGAACGCGAAGACATCGATAGTCTTCTCCGCCAAGCACATTCCAGGGGCTCTTCACAAGGCCCTCGCGCCGTTCGCATCGAGGGGCATTAATCTCACGAAGATCGAGTCAAGGCCAGTGAAGGGACAGCCGTGGGAGTACATGTTCTTCTTGGACTTCCAGGGCCATGCGGAGGACGCGAACATTGCAGAGGCCCTCGGGGAGCTGAGTGACTTGACAACAAGGCTCAAGGTCTTGGGATCATATCCGAGGTGGGAGTAGGGCAATGGGCAAACATCGGTGATCTCGATTGAACAGCGAATTGCCTGTCCCCATACCATTGACCAAGTTTCCTAATGGCTTTCAATATATTCCACATTAAAGAGTCTTCTTCCGTAGTGAAGTAATGCAGAGCAAGGGATGTTGTATCTAGGATGGCTCTTATCTTCTAAAACTTATTGAAAATGCTCCTTTAGGGCCCTTACGATGTCCGCCAACACGTCTTCAGGGTCCTCATATGTTGACAAAAAACTTTTGACTTGAACCTAGCTATTAACATGGAGGGAGTAGAGATTTAAGTGCTATGAGGACGAGAGGGTCGGGGAAATATGCCCGCAAGACGAAGGGTTTTCAGAGGACTTACTAGCGCAGGCAGGAAAGTGAGAGGGCTGAGGAAGAAGGGCAGAAGGAGAGCCTTCAAGCAGAGGATGAGGATTAAGAAGAAGGAGCGGCGAAAGAAGACAAGCGAAAGAAGACATTAATACTGTGCCGCAAGCTCTCTTCAAGAAGCTATGATGTCTCAAGGGCAGAATTACGCCGAGCAGCAGGCCTCTTCATTCCAGGGCCTCAGGGTGCCCACGGGCGTTACCGGGCTGGACCATCTAATAAGTGGCGGCCTCCGCCGGGGAATGACCTACCTCGTGGCCGGGGAGACCGGAACAGGTAAGACGATATTCTCGCTCAGGTTCCTTCTGAAGGGCGCGAGCGAGGGAGAGGCCGGACTCTACGTGCCATTCGATGAGACCATCCAGGGGACCGTAGAAGGGGCGCTAACGCTCGGATGGGACCTTGATGAACCGATAAGGAAGAACATGCTGAGGATACTCGACGTGAGGCCTTTCTTCGCAGAGGTGGTGCGCGAGAAATTCATGGCCGAGATCGTCCAGAAGGTAATAAAGGAGCTGAGGAAGCACGTCGAGCAGCTGCACGCCAAGAGGCTCGTTATAGATCCTGTAGCGCCACTGATGGGAGAGGTCGTCGACATCTCATGGACAAGGGAATACATCCGAGGGTTCGTCGCCGCTGCAGAGAACTACTTGGGCTGCACGACCATAATAACATCGGAGGTGCCGACGGGCTCTCAGACGCTCAGCAGGTTTGGAGTGGAGGAGTTCCTCTCCTCGGGCATAATAAAGCTCTCCATTGCGAACGTCAACAACAGGAGCTACAGGTCCATCCAGATAAGGAAGATGCGCTGGACTAATATCGATCTAGAGCAGTATGTCTTCGACATAAAACCATCAGAGGGAATAGTTGTAATGGGCCCCCTGCACAAAGTCGCTAGCGAAACGTCCGACTCAGTTGGACGAAGCCCCTCTTTTCCCTCAAGCATCCCACCGCCGCCTTCGGCAAATCCAGTTGGTGAGGACGCGGGAGTTTTCGGCTAGACGTTCCTACTGAAGTTCGAGATCACCGAGCTCATGTAGAAGAGGACTAGGCAGGCGATTAGTGCCCTCTCACTCCGTATGTTGAGATTCGCGGCAAGGGCCGTTGCGAGTAAGCACACGCCGAGGCCCGAGAAGACCAAGGAGGCAATTCCGAAGAGCAATGGGCCGGCAAAGATGTCGCCAATGAACGCCCTCGCAACAGCCTCGAGGATCAAATAGATGACTTGAGGAGTGTAGGACAGTGCCGAGGAGAAGAGGAAGTTCTTGGAATTGGGCGAGTTGATCTTCCCCCTCGCAAATAAGGCCAGCAGTATGGCTGAGACCACAAGCCAGCTCACGGGAAGGCTCAGCGCCTGAAGGATCGAGTTGCTATTCGTCCTCTCCACGAGAAGTAGGGTTATGCTGGCTTTGGCTGGGGATGCAAGGCCCATGCCTAAAAGGAGGATTGCCGCCGCTCCGATTAGGGCGGTGATTCTGGACTCTGCGAGCGATAGGAAGATCCACCTCGGCATCAGCAGGTTGATGAGGCCATCGAGCCTTCTGCCAAGTGGCCCGCCATCCCTTGTTTCCGATAAGATGCCATTGTTGAGCAGCTGATTCGCACGTGCCCCCTTCTCGGTCAGCGAGTATTTCCTGTCTGGCCCCTGTCCGATCAAATCCCCCAGTAAACTTATGTTATGATAGAGGCTGCCGGTGCTGATCTTCATATCCCTCTTGAGCTCTGTGACGCTCAGCGGACCCCTCTCTGCGAGGAGCAGGACGATCCTACGCCTCTTCTCGTGCCCCAAGGCCACTAGCAGCTTTGAGAGCTCTGGGTCGCTGGCGCTCATGGCCTATGCCTTTCCCATGTCTCCCGCTCAATCGTTGGTAAAAACCTTACGTCGGTGAGAATGAAGCAAAAGCCAAGGGCCCTGATCGACTAGTCGCGCTCTCCGTACCTCATACCTTGTGGTTTGTCACTCGAAGTGCCTTCTGATAGGACTGCCTCACACGCTTCCTGTACGCGATCCCCAGGAGATCGATGAACATCCTGAAGATGCTTCTAGCTGGGAAGCCAGACTTCAAATTGATCTTGATCGGGAGCTCCCCAACCCTGAGCCCGCAAAGATTTGCTACAGCAAAAACCTCAGCATCAAAAGCGTATTGCTTCACAACTATCGCGGGCATGATCTTTTCCAGGGCTGACCTTCTGAACGCCTTCAGTCCGGCTTGGGTATCGGTGGCATCAACGCCCAGTAATACCCTCACGAGCCAGTGATAGCCAAAGCTCAATACCTTGCGCATGACAGGAGACGCCACTTCAGATTCGGGGTGAAACTTTGAAGCTGCAACGATATCCGCTCCTTTCAATGCCCCAAGGTAGTGACTTAAATGGTTGGGCGAGATGTCCAGGTCGCTGTCGATGAAGACTATGTAGTCCCCTCTAGAATTCTCAAATCCCTTCTTGAGGGCAAATCCCTTCCCCTGGTTGGGTTGGTAACTGATGACCTTCACACATCGTGTAAGTTCTGGAGATGACTTAGCGGCTCTCAGGGCCTCTGAGAAAGTGCCGTCATGGCTCCCATCATCCACAACAACTATCTCATAATCAAAGGAGAGGTCCCTCATTACGTTATTGACTTGAGAGATAGCCTGACCGATGCTCTTCCCCTCATTATATGCCGGCAAGATAACTGAGACTTCAGGCAACGCCCCGTCGCTACTCTTTGCCCCGCTTAGAGTTTAAATAAAGACCACCCTATATAATGCTTATTCAAAGGGGCTTCCACCAGTAGAATAGAACTTGGTGCTCCGACGTAACTCCTTACGTCACTTCATACTCTTGGGTCCCCTACGGGAATCGAGTTGTTGCAGAACTGACTTGAGAAGCTCAGTCAAAAACTTTTAAAGTCATAAAGACCCTTTATCGCCATTACCCTCTGGCTCAATCCTCTCTCGAATCATCGCGTTATGGGAAGGGCATCCGGAACGATACCCATTCTCCTCTTCCTTTTTCCGATTGGCGGTTGCTGTACGTGTCCTCCTGTATATGAGTGCCATTACGCCTACTAATCCCAACGTTGATAGCATTGTTACTTGGGTGTAGTCTCTGTGCCATTTTGCAACCACGTTCTTCGGACCGTCCATGAGGATCGTTGAGTTCAAAGTCTGGGCCTTCTCGTCCCCTACCCATCCGTCAAAAATATACCCTATTATGTTGGGCGGTGGAGGTTTCACTCCAAAGGAGGCATTTGATCCCTCCTCATACCATCCAGCTCCCCAGGTATCACCATACTGTGAGGAGAGATTTAGGTAGAACTCCCTCTGCCAAACCGCTTCGATTGAGATGGGAGAATTTACTATCATAGTCATGTTGGAATCTCGGCAATTGATGCATCCTTTCCAGTTTTTGAAGGTATAGCGTGTTGTCTCTGAATCATAGACCACTGGCTCTATCGATGCATTGGCTGATGCCAACTCAAAGTACCAGCCTGCCCCTAGAGGATGACCATGAGAGAAGTTGATGGTGACAAGGTATTGGGTTCCCCATGTGGCTGATTCGTTCCATGGACCTGAGATCGTAAGCGTTATGTTCGTCTCATTTCCGGAGTAGCTCCCTACACCAGTTCCGATCCAGAGATCGAATACCCTCCTCGTCCCGTTTCCGCAGTCCACTATGTTTGGGAGAAGCGAGAGATTGGCCTCTGAGGCCTCATCGTACCATCCTCCGCCATCTGCTTGACCATAGGGGGAATTCACCTGCAGGAGGAACTGCCTCCTCCACTGTGCCTCTATGTCAATCGGACCGCTCACCGTTACATTGATTGTGGGACCGGAGGCGTTGTTGGACCATCCATCGAAGACAAGTCTCGAGCCACGATCCTGTGGAATCACCGTCGAGTTAACGGAGAGTTGTATTGTGGTTCCCTCCTCATACCAGCCTTCACTTTGCGAGGAGTTGGGCTCTATCCTCATCGATGCGAGATATTGGGTGATGAAGAGGGCTTTGTAGGCGGCTGGATCTGTGACGATTATGTCCCTCGAAGGGCCATCGTATCCGTCGTCCCACCGCATGAAGGAATATCTCCCTCCCTGTTCGAATTGGTGGCTCTCCTCTACCACTACTGTGTGCGCCGTCCCCTCTAGCCACCTGAAGTATTGGGGTAGCGTGTAGTTGACCCCATCAACGAGTATGCCGACGCCCGTGGCATTGGATTCTAACGCTATACTGCATAACGCGGGATCCACTGTAAACGTGATGGTCGATGATGAGGCCCCGAAATGGTCATCGTCCCCGTCCCAAGAGGCCTGCGCGCTCCATGTGCCAACCACGTTCGGGGCAATGACATCGTTGTAGTTTCCATTATGGTCGCTCTCAACCCGTTTAATGAGTTGCGAGCCATCGGGCTTCCTGTAGGTCAAGGTAACCATCGATGAATGCGGGGGATCGATCGACCCAGTTACCGTCATTTTTTCACCTCTGGCAACGGCGTTGAGCGAAGATGAAATCGTTATCGTTGATGTGAATTTGACCGCTACCGTCGTGGGCTGGGACCACGGGGATTCCTTGCCGGACGAATCTATTGCCTTGACCTTGACGGAATACGTGCCCAATCCGCTCCACGTATGGCTGGCCTTGAACAAGGATCCTGAACTCTGCGTCGGCGTATCGGTGGTCGTCCCATCTCCCCAGTCGAAGATGCAATGGACACCCTCACCATCGGGATCTGAGGCGTAGATGCTGTACTCGTAGGATTTGTTGGCTGTGCACGATGTCGTTCCAGAAGGCTGAGCTGGGGTTTTCGGAGGGGCTTTCTCTATGTTTATAGTCGCTGGTGATGACCGACCCGAGCTAGCTCCGTCGGAGTCAGTGGCCATCACTTTGATACTGTAAGTGCCAGGTTGACTCCAAGTATGGCTAGCGCTGGCTGTCGACCCAGAAGCAAAGAATCCTGTTGGCGTGTTTGATCCATCGCCCCAGTCGAATGCATACTGCAATTGATTTCCATCCGGATCCGTTGCCGAGGTCGTGAAGGCATAGGCTGTCGCCGTGTATCCGGTGACCGACCCAGAAGGGGTGCTGGGCGTATTGGGAGGCCTATTCTGTATCGTTATCGTTAGAGGCGAAGACCAGCCCGAGGAGGCACCCTTGCTGTCCGTTGCCTTCGCACTAACTTGATAATCTCCTTGCCTACTCCAAGTGTGGCTCTGCGATCCCGTCGACCCAGACGGTTGAAGGCCCGTTGCCGAGGATGTCCCATCGCCCCAATCGAAGGTGTATTGCAGCTGGTCGCCATCGGGATCCGTTGAATTGGTTGAGAAGCTGTACGAAGTACCAGAGTAGCCAGTTGTTGGACCTGAGGGGGTTGTGGGCACGCTGGGAGGATTATTTGGAGGGGTAGGGGGAGAACCGTCGTCGTAGCCGCCGAAGTCCGTGGTCCAGTACCAGCCATACGTCGAGCTGGCGTTGTATGTTAGGCCGATGCCGATCACAACGTAGTTTGGACTCAACATGTTCTCGTTGTGGTCTGGTGAGCCCTTCCAGGCATCGAAGACCTTCTGTGCCGTATCGTAGCCCGCGGCTATGTTCTCGCCCAGATACGTGTTGTAAGCATAACCCGCAGCCCTTATCCTGTCCACGAATGTTCTGCCGTCGAGGCTGGTGTGGCTGAAGTAGTTGTGGGCAGCCATGTCCTCGCTGTGAAGCTGCGCGGCAGTCGTGAGGGCGCTTGAGATCTTAAGAGGGCCCCTGCCATTGTCCTGGCGATATTGGTTGATGAGCGAGAGGAAGGCGGATTTCTCGGAATTAAGGTCGGATGAGCAGACCGCTATGTTCAGTAGAGCTATGTACGATATGAGGAGAATGATCAGCCTTTGCTTGCGTTGCATCTTTCGCTATTTAGTTTCGGGGTAGGGCCTTATTCTAGGTCTGTCTGTTCCATTTTAATACAGACATATAGGAAGGTAAATGACTCCGATCTTGCCTTTCAGGGGCCTACATTTGGGTAGGTTAATAATAGCGTGGCAGAAAGTATGGGGAATAATATAGAACTTCTCTACTAGAAAGGAGACTGTAGTTTCTGCCCGTCAAGGCTACTATTTTCTGAAGAGTGAGGCAACATGACTTTTAGTGAGCGGTCTGCTCTTGGGCTCGCAATCCGAGATTTACATGATTAAAGGGAAATACTATAAGAGGTTAGATTGTAGTTCGCATACATGCGTGAGGGATCAGCCACATTCACTACTCTCAGTAGGACAGTTGTCCTACTGGTCTGGTCCCTCTTCCTTTTCCTCGCTCTAATTTCCATCATCAATCTTCTACAAATCACTTACTACCCAGTTGAACATCGCGTTAGCTTTGAGAGGACTATCCACATAGTTCTCATTTCGGACCAGCTCGATTCAGCCCTAGTCATATTGTTTGCAGCACTGAGCTGTTTTTTCACGTTCTTGGCATTCCGGAGATTCAGTGGCAATAAGTGGCTTGCCTCATCCTCGCTCATCATACTCAACCTATCAGCCCTTTTTGCTATTTTTATAGACTTTAACTTGGCTCTCATTCTAGTTGCCGTTGGGGTTTCAGGTTACATTATTCTCGCTACCAAGGTCTTGAAGCAGATCATCGGCATCGTAGAAGCTCTGCTCGTAATCCTCTGCACCTTTGAAGCTGGCAGTTTGATTCACTGGCTCCTCTTACCACTATCGATGCCCTCTGGGTTCACAGATCTATTCTCCCGATTCTCAGCCATCGAGGCCCAGCTCTTCTATGCGCCAGCCGACCTCACGCCCATCGCGATGCTGATACTCCTTTTCTCCTTTCCACTGTATGCCGTTATCAACTGGTTGAGAAGGGGGATGGCGAAGGCAAAGGAAACTGATGCATCTCTGCGGCTCGACCTTTTCATAGATGGACGAATCCTTCTTGCGGTTGCTATATTCTTGACCGCTTTCATCGCCTCCTACCCTTATCTTCCCTCCGTCAACCCAACTGGGAAGTATGTGGGCACCGACATCTACTACTACTCCCAATGGCTCGGCGAGATGGCGGCGAATCCCAGTCATGTTGTTGAGTTTGCTATACGTCATCCTTCATCAAGACCCCTTTTTCTCCTTTTACTCTACTATCTGAAACTGCTCCTGAAAATGCCAACTATCCCCTTCCTCGAGTGGATTGCCGTTCCCATCTTTTGTCTCCTTCCTTTTTCTGTATACTGTTTCGGAACCGTTGCTAACGGTCGTGCCTTCGCTGGCTTGGCAGCCCTCCTCAGCTCGGTCTCGATCAATGTGGTAGCGGGCATTTACACGGCCTACTACTCGAACATTCTAGCACTAAGCCTACTGTACCTCGCGCTTGCTGTTCTGGTTTTGTCGCTTAAAAAAAGATCCTATCCCTTTGCCTTAATATCCTGTATCCCATCCATGCTTGCGATCTTCATTCACCCCTGGACATGGGCCTTCTTGTTTGTAGCCATCTGCGCATTCACAGGAGTTCAGCTACTATACATTATCAGGTCCCGTGAGAAAGTGTCCGAGACGCTGCGCCGAATTGGGCCTGCTTTTGCATTTATCGCGACGAACATTATAGCTGACTTACTAATGTCGCTGCTACTCGCTGTTCCGAGTGCCACAGGCATATCTTATGAACTCGCTGGGGGAGCTATAAGTCTCAATGAATTCTTCAGGCTTGGGTTCAACCTGTACTTCACGTTCAGATTTTTTGCGGGCGGATATTTCAACAGCTTCTCTGCCATAGTCTCCGCCATTGTCGGTACTTGGTGGCTCGCAAAACAGGAAGGTTCCGCCA
>Ga0315282_10006127_pt1 | contig 20226 bp, 16 predicted proteins | sample YL17G07_20_MG_FD_203693 | JGI IMG/M metagenome (GOLD analysis project Ga0315282, IMG submission 203693) | Sediment microbial communities from Yellowstone Lake, YNP, Wyoming, USA - YL17G07_20 | ecosystem: Environmental > Aquatic > Freshwater > Lake > Sediment | place: USA: Wyoming | collected... | reverse complement strand
GCCGCTTTCTTCGAGGCGTTCAGGACCTCGGCCAGCGACAGGAAAGCCAGCACCGCGAACATTCCCCAGAGCGGCATCAGGTACCGGTAGCCGAAGCCCATGATCGGGACGACCGTCAGAAAGTAGCCGGCATATGCCGCCGCGGGGATCAGCCATACTCCCGCCAGGACCATGGGGGGACGTCTCCGCACGATTCCGGCCAGTGCCACCATGCAGAAATAGGGCACCGCGAGCAGCAGAAAGCCTAGGACGTAATGGAACGAGAAAGGCACGGGATGCAGGAGATTGTGGAGGAACGATCCCTTGATGAGGAGCGGCGGGGAGACGACGGTCCCGAAGTAGGAGAGCTTCCAGCCCAGGAGTGCGAGTCCGGCGAGTCCCGGAAGGGCGAAGGCCGAAAGGAGTGCCGCCGGAACCGAAAGCCGCTGACGCCTGACGCCCACGAACGCGAGGACCGCCAGGAACACTCCCACCAGGATCACGAGGTCCGGACGGATTGCTCCACCGATTGCTCCCCACGCCGACACGAGAAGCATCGCGGGCCGTCCGGGCCGCTTGAGAAACACCGCGCCCAGCAGCATCAGCACCGCGACGAAACACATCACCTGCGACGTCTCCATCCCCGAAACCGAAGCCCACAGGAAGTAGGGATGCAGGGCAAAGTGAAAGGGGATGAAGAGTGCGATCCAGCGGTAGCGCCGCCGGCTCAAGAGGAGCGTCGTCACGGTCAGCGCCGCGATCGTCAGCACGCCGTGGATCAGCCCGAGAAAGCGGCCCGCGGCGAGTTCCGGCTCGACGCCCGCCATCGAGAAGAGTCCCGACCGGTTCGCCCCCGCGAGCATCACCACCCAGAGCAGGTTCGTGAATCCCTCCACGGGCTTCTCGCCGACGTTCCAGACGAGTCCGTGTCCCTCGGCCAGGTTCCGGGCGTAGCGAAAGGAGATATACGTGTCCTCGACGAACCCACAGCGTGGAGGGGGAAACTTCCACTGGCAGGCCACGAGGAAGACCGCCGCCCCGGCAATCGAGGCAAGAGTCACCAGTACCGCCGACACCCCCGCTCGCCGCATCCATCCTCCTCCGACGGGGCGCCTCGCCGGGCGCCGAAAGGCTCCATTACGTTATGTCACACGACGATTTGGCACCGGCCTCTTTGAGTGAGGTAGTCCGGCTCCCTGGTGGGCCGGCCCGATTGCCGGAAAGGAGCGCCCCACAAGGGCGGCGCACTACATCCAACTGCCAAGAAGGCGTGTGACAGCGTACCACGAACCCGGATACCATTTAGGCACCCCCGGGCAAAAATTCAAGAGGAAAGGCGGAGAACCCACAGCTCCGGACGCCTGGCTCTCCAAGGACATCCGGCTTCTCCGGAGGAGTCCCGAGCCGCCGCGATGCAATCCCCTGAATTCACTTGAGTTCGGTCAACCCCCGGTGTATATGGTAATCCCGGAAGGTCGAATGTTCGGAGAAGGCACGCACTCCATGCCAAAGTCCTTGAACGAGAAGGTCCGGCCGGTTGAGGGTCTGCTCCCGGCACTCGTCGTCACCGTCCGGCCCAGACAGTGGATCAAGAACTTCTTTATCTTCGGTCCGCTGCTGTTCTCCCACAACTTGAAGGACGTGGGGACGGACCTGGCCGCGCTCGCCGGGTTTGCACTCTTCTGTCTGGCCGCTAGCAGCGTCTACATCCTGAACGACCTCATGGACCTCGAGGCGGACCGGCTCCATCCCGTGAAGAGGTTCCGGCCGATCGCCTCCGGGCGGATCAGCCGGACGACCGCGCTCGTGGTCGCGGGGGCTCTGCTCGTCGTGACCGCCGCCGGGTCGCTTGCACTCGGGAACATGTTCGCACTGCTCATCCTCTGCTACGTGCTGCTGAACGTCTCCTACTCGCTGGGACTCAAGCAGGTGGTCATCATCGACGTGATGATGATCGGGGCCGGGTTCGTCATCCGGGTGCTGGCCGGGGCCGCGGTCATCCAGGTGTCGCCTTCTCATTGGCTGGTCCTGTGCACGATCCTGCTTGCTGTCTTCCTGGGATTCACCAAGCGCCGGGCCGAGCTGACGTTGCTCGAGGAGAAGGCCGTCGAACACCGTAAGGTCCTCACGAGCTATAGTACCTCGTTTCTCGACCAGATGATTTCGGTGGTGACGGCGGCGACGCTGATGTGCTACATCCTATACACGGTGGACGTCCGGACGGTCCACTCGGTGGCCGGCGGAAGCCGGGGATTGCTCCTTACGGTGCCGCTGGTCATGTACGGGATCTTCCGGTATCTCTACCTTGTGTACCGTCTCGAAGAAGGAGGGAGTCCCACGCAGGCCCTGCTGGAAGACAGGATGATGCTGGTGAGCGTCGTGCTCTGGGCGGTGCTGTGCGTGGTGGTGATCTATTTTCCGGAGTACTTCAAAGGCTGGTTCTCGTCTCAGAATGACAACGTCAGACTTCTTTAAGAGCTTGGCAGGCGTGTCGGAAAGGATGGGTCCATGGCTCGCGCGAAAGTCGCCGTGGTCCGAGTGAAGCCCGAGACGATTCTCGCGGATATCCGCCGCGTCATGACGCTTGGAGGCGTCACCGACGCCCTGGATCGGTCTGCTACGACCATCATCAAGAATAACATCTCCTGGCACCTGATGTTTCCAAGCGCGAACACCACTCCCTGGCAGCTCGAGGGGACGATCCTCGCCCTGAGGGAGGTCGGCTTCCAGGACCTGGTCTGCGTAGAGAACCAGACCGTGGTCACGAGCGCCGAAAAGGGAGAGATGCTGAACAAGCAGCGTCCCGTTTGCGAACACTACGACATCCCCATCCGCTACAACTTCAAGCCGTCGGACATGACCTGGACGATGTACGAGCCGAAGAGCCACAAACCTCTCGCCGTCGACGACGTGTTCCGCCAGGGGGTCCAGATCCCCGACTACTTCATCGGCAAGAACGTCGTCCACCTCCCGACTATGAAGTGTCACATCTACACCAATACGACCGGTGCGATGAAGAACGCCTTCGGGGGGCTCCTCGACAACAAGCGGCACTATTGCCACTCGCACATTCACGAGACGCTGGTGGATCTCCTGGCGATTCAGAAGGAGATTCACCCCGGCGTCTTCGCCGTGATGGACGGCACCACCGCCGGGAACGGTCCCGGCCCGCGGACGATGGTCCCCGAGACCAAGAGCGTCTACCTCGCGTCGAGCGACTGTGTCGCCATCGACGCGGTGGCGGCGAAGATGATGGGGTTCGAGCCGATGGACTGGGGCTTCATCCGTCTTGCGCACGAGCGCGGACTCGGGGTGGGACGCGTCGAGGAGATCGACATCGTCGGCGACGCGGACGCCGCCCGGGAGAACTGGCACTTCCACTGCGGCGACAACACCGCCTCCGCCGTCGGGAAGCTCTTCTGGTTCGGACCGCTCCGGTGGCTCGAAACGCTCATGTTCCACACCCCTATCGTCTACTGCTTCATCTGGGCTTCCGCCCTCTACCACGATTACCTCTGGTATCCCATCCGGGGGAGGAAGATCGTGGACGAGTGGCTCGCCGCGAGTCCCTGGGGAAAGCTCTTCGCGGAGTACATGCCCGGACGTCTCAAATGACTCGGAGGTGACCGGTTTTGAGATACGTGTTCCTGGTCCTGGCGCTCGTGATGAACGCGGGCGCCAACATCCTGCTCAAGATGGGCTCCAAGACCGCCAGAACCCTCCCCCCGGACGCTAGCCTCCTCGACAAGACCTTCAACTTTCTCAACCCCCTGACCGTCGTCGCGATCGTTCTCTTCGCGGCCAACGTCCTCGCCTACCGCAAGGCCCTCGACGCCTTCAAGCTCAGCATCGCCTACCCCATCATGGTCAGCGGAGGACTCGTGCTCGTCACCGCCGCCGCCTGGGCACTCCCCATCTTTCGCGAACAGATCACCCCGCTCCAGCTCGCGGGCATCGTGCTCATCGCCGTCGGAATCTGGCTCGTCACGATGTAGGTCTCTCGGCCGGGGACGCGACCGCTTTCCTCTCTCCGTTGGACAGGGTCGCCAGACCCATGACGAGCGGGGATTAGCATTGACAACGGAGACACAAAGGTTATAATGCCCGGGTGCTGGATATGCGTATCTCCTTTAACCGCAACACCTTACATCGGTGGCCTTCATGACGTATCACGTCACGCTCATCCGAGGCGACGGGATCGGTCCCGAGGTCGCACGCGCGGCACGGCGCTGCATCGACGCCACGGATGTCGACGTCCAGTGGGACGAGGTGGACGCGGGCGAAGACCTTCTCAAGCGCGGAGGGGAACTGCTGCCCCAATCCGTCGTCGACACCATCCGTCGGGATAAGGTCGCACTCAAGGCGCCCATCACCACGCCGGTGGGTACCGGGTTTCGCAGCGTCAACGTCCATCTGCGTAAGGTGCTGGACCTGTATGCCTGCCTGCGTCCGTGCAAGAGCTACCGGGGCGTCCGCTCGAGATACGAGAACATCGACCTCGTCGTCGTCCGCGAGAACACCGAGGACCTCTACGCGGGCATCGAGTTCAAGAAGGGAACGCCGGAAGCCGCCGAGATGATCCGGACCATCGAGAGACTCAGTCGGGTCAGGCTCCGCGAGGACACCGGTATCAGCATCAAGCCCATCAGCGTGACGGGCTCGACGCGGATCGTGCGCTTCGCCTTCGAGTACGCCCGGAAGAACAGCCGCCGCAAGGTCACCGCCGTCCACAAGGCCAACATCATGAAGCACACGGACGGTCTTTTCCTCGAGGTCGCGCGCGAAGTGGCCAGGGGATATTCCGACGTCGAGTTCGAGGACCGCATCGTGGACAACATGTGCATGCAGCTCGTCCAGAAGCCCGAGCTCTACGACGTGCTGGTCCTCCCGAACCTCTACGGGGACATCGTGAGCGACCTGTGCGCGGGGCTGGTCGGGGGACTCGGCGTCGCACCCGGGGCGAATATCGGCGACGATTGCGCCGTCTTCGAGGCCACCCACGGCTCCGCCCCCAAGTACAAGGGAATGAACAAGGTCAACCCGACGGCACTCATCCTCAGCGGTGTGCTGATGCTCCGGCACCTCGGCGAAACCGAAGCCGCCCGGCGCCTCGAGCACGCCGTGGCCGATGTCATCGCCGAAGGCCGATACGTCACCTACGACCTCAAGAGCGACCGCAACGACCCGACCGCCGTCGGAACCTCCGAGATGACCGACGCCATCATCGCCCGCATGAGGTAACCCGCACTGCCGAGGAGTTCGAGGATGCGGCGTTCCGTCTCCACCATTCATGAGATCCTGTCGGGCGAGCGGAAGGGAATCCTCGCGGGACTCCTGCGCCTCTTCCTTCTACTGCTTTCGTTTCCGTACCGGCTCGTCGTCGCCCTCCGCAACCGCCTCTACGACTGGAAGCTGAAGACCGTGCGGCGGCTCGACTGTAGGGTCATCTGCGTCGGGAACCTGACCACGGGCGGCACGGGCAAAACCCCGCTTGTCGAATATCTTGCTCGGTATCTCCTGTCACGTGGGAAAAGACTTGCGATCATCAGTCGGGGTTACGGCGGCCGACCGGGCGAGCCCGACGACGAAAAGCTGATCCTCGACGAAAACCTTCCCGGCGTGCCTCACGTCACGGGCAAGGACCGCGTCGCTTGCGGGCGGGCCGCCTGCGGGAAACACGGCCCAGAGGTCGTCCTGACGGACGACGGCTTCCAGCACCGACGACTCGCCCGAGACCTCGACATCGTCGCCATCGACGCGCTCATTCCATTCGGGTACGGTCACTATCTCCCTCGGGGGCTCCTGCGCGAATCGCCCGGCTCGCTCCGACGTGCCCACGTGGTGGTCATCACCCGCTCGAAACTGGTGAACCCGGAGGAACTTTCCAGGCTGGAGAGCGAGATTTCGAGACTGGCGCCCAAGGCGCTCATCTTGCACGCTTCGGAGGAAATCCTTTCCCTGGAAGGTCTTAGGGGAGAGGGCCGCTCGGGCGGCGCCGTCCGGGGAAGACACGTCGCCGCATTCTCAGGTCTCGGAAACCCGGAAAGCTTCCGCCGGACTCTGACCGGTCTCGGTGCGAATCTAGCGGCGTTCCTCGTCTTCGGCGACCATCACCGCTATACGCTGGAAGACCTGAAGGCCATCGACGCGGCGGCCGACGTGGAAAATGCGGAATTCATTCTCACCACGCAGAAAGACCGTGTGAAGCTCCCGGCCGATTTTCCCTGGCGGCATGAACTCCTTGTCGTCAAGATCGCCGTGCGTATCACCAAGGGCGAAGAGGCGTTTCACCGTCTCATAGACAAGGTCATCGCCGATCCTGTTGCTGTTTCACGCCTCTCCCCCCAGCGGGGGGAGAGGGTAGGGTGAGGGGCGGACTTTTTCTTCTTTGTGCCACTGGCAACTTGTCTGCCAGTGCTCTTTCCTGATTGTTCTTCTGCCCTCTTGGCGGCAGAGGGAGCAAATGGAAGTCGGCCGCTTGGCGGGAATTTCCTTCGCCGTCAGCGGTCATCATGAGATAATGATTCTCCTGTGGAGACTCGCCATACTTACCGAGCCCTCCACGCGGGCAAAAACCTGACACAGAGAGAGCCGGATGCCTGAACAACTCGTCCACATCCTCGAGAGTCTCGGCAGGCCGCGGATCCTGGTCGTCGGCGACATGATGCTCGACCGCTACGTCTGGGGAGACGTGGACCGCATCTCCCCCGAGGCCCCCATCCAGGTGCTGAACGTGACGAACGAGGAGTCGAAGTTAGGGGGAGCGGCGAGCGTCGTGAACAACCTCTTCGTGCTCGGGGCGGAGGTGCTCTCCTGTGGGGTCGTGGGGGACGACCCGCCCGGCGGAGCGTTCCGACGGATGCTCCGGGAGATGGGACTCGACGACTCGGGGATTTTTGTCTTGCCCGGGCGCAAGACCACCGTCAAGACGCGGATGATCGCCCACAAGCAGCAGGTGCTGCGCGTGGACCACGAGGACACGGAGGAGCTGCCGGAGAAGACCGTCGCGAAGGTCGCGGCGTTCGTCGAGAAGCACGTGCGCGGGACAGACCTGATCATCCTCAGCGACTACGGCAAGGGACTCGTGACGGCGGGACTCGTGGCGAGGATCGCTCGGGCGGCGAAGGGCGCTCACGTGCGGGTCCTCGCCGACACGGCGAAGCAGCCGGACTTCAGCAGGTACCGCGGACTCACCGCCATCACCCCGAACCGCAGCGAATCGGAACTCGCGACGGGACTGCGAATCTCGACCATCGACGAGGCCCGTGCCGCCGCCAGGAAACTCCTTGCGGATCTCGAACTCGATGCCGTGGTCATGACGCTCGACCGCGACGGGATCGCGCTCCTCGAGCGCCCGGGGAAATTCACCCACGTCCCGACGCGTCCACGGGCGGTCTACGACGTAACCGGCGCAGGCGACATGGTGATCTCGGTGCTGGGGATGGTCCTATCGGCCGGTCACGGCTACGTCGAGGCGGCGAAGCTCGCGAACGTGGCGGCGGGGATCGAGGTCATGCGCGTCGGCGTCCAGCCCCTCTCCCGTGACGAAATCATCCGGGCCATCCGTCACGAGCACGCCATCGCCGCCGACAAGATGAAAACCAGAGAAGAACTCCTTGGCATCCTCGACGAGCACCGCCGCCGGCGCGAACGCATCGTCTTCACCAACGGGTGCTTCGACATCCTGCACCTCGGACACGCGAAGTACCTGGAATTCGCCCGTGGACTGGGCGACGTGCTCGTCGTCGGCGTGAACTCCGACCGGAGCGTGCGGAAGATCAAGGGACCGTACCGTCCCATCTGCCCCGAGAACGAACGCGCACAGATGCTCGCCGCACTCGGCGACGTCTCCTACGTCGTCCTCTTCGACGAACCGACGCCCGAGACCCTCATCCGCCAGGTCCGCCCCGACGTCCTCGTCAAGGGCGAGGACTGGAAGGAGAAAGGCGTCGTGGGGAGCGAGTTCGTCAAAAGCTCCGGCGGCGAGGTGGTGCTCGCGCCCCTGGTCAAAGGGAAGTCGACGACCGACATCATCCGCCGGGTCCTGGAGATCGGTCCGAAGGCCCTGGATTCCAAGCGCGGCGGCACGAAAAAGACGTAAATAGGCTTTTTCCGCCACCTTTTGATTACACGTTGCCGCTCGACTGCAGTAAATTTTACTGCGTACGCAGTGAATTTTACTGCAAGATGCGACCAAAGAAGCCCTGCGAACCACCCTACGATGTGCCCTTGGGCGTTATGATTATGCCCCAAATTGGTACGGCAAGGCACGGCTGGACAAGCCAGTTGTGGCGCCCGAGGGCTTTGGAACAGCTTTTCAGAGAACATGCGGATCTTTGAACTCGTGGGACCATACCATCCATGACCGGTTCAACCGTCGAAATCAAACACGATTACCAAATCACGATCGGGCTTGAGGTGCACGTGCAGCTCAAGACCGAGAGCAAGATGTTCTGCGGGTGCAGCACGAAGTTCGGTGCACCCCCCAACACCCAGGTGTGTCCGGTGTGCCTGGGGATGCCGGGCGTGCTCCCGGTGATGAACCGGCGTGCGTTCGAACTCGCGGTCAAGACCGCGCTCGCCCTCAACTGCACCATCGCGGACGTCACGCGGTTCGACCGGAAGAGCTACTACTATCCCGACCTCCCCAAGAACTACCAGATTTCGCAGTACGACCTGCCGCTCTCGCACAATGGCTTCCTCGACGTCGAGACGTCGGGCGGGAAGCGACGGATCGGCATCCGCCGGGTGCACCTCGAGGAGGACGCCGGGAAGCTCCTCCACACCGGCGCCGGGACCTCCCAGGTCGACCTCAACCGCACCGGCGTCCCCCTCATGGAGATCGTCTCCGAGCCGGACATCCACTCCATCGAGGAGCTCCGCCTGTACCTCGACGCCCTCAAGCTGCTCCTCACCTATCTCGACGTCTCCAACTGCAACATGGAGGAGGGAAACATCCGGGCCGACGCGAACATCTCGGTCCAGAGGAGGGTGAACGGGAAGGAGATTTCGACCCCCGTCTCCGAGATCAAGAACATGAACTCGTTCAGCGCGTGCGAGAAAGCGATGACGTACGAGGCGGAGCGGCTCCTCGCACGGCTCAAGGAGGGCGTCACCGCAGAGACGCACCCGAAGGAGACGCGCGGGTGGGACGACGAACGCGGCGTCACCGTCGGACAGCGCCGGAAGGAGGAGGCGTCCGACTACCGCTACTTCCCCGACCCGGACCTCGCGCCGGTCGTGATGGACAAGGGGTGGCTCGCGCGGATTCGCGCGGAAATCCCCGAGCTTCCGAAAGTCCGCATGCAGCGATTCATGGAGCAGTACGGGCTCTCCCAGTATGATGCCGGGGTGCTCCTCGCCGACCGGAAGGTCGCCGACTACTTCGAGGAGGTGGTTAGTTTGACGGGAGACACACATCGGACCTGTATGTGGGTCTCGCAGTACGTCCTGCGTGAACTCAAGGCGAGGAACATGACAATAGAGGCGTTCGTGCGCAAAGTCCCCGCAAGCAACTTGGCGGGAGTCATTAGACAGGTCTCCTCCTTGGCAACGAGCAACACTGCTGCACAGACTATAATCTTTCCCGAAATGATCGAGACTGGAAAATCCTTCACAGAGATCAGCGACGAAAAGGGACTCGCCCAGGTCTCGGACGTCTCCGCGCTCGACGCCGCCGTCGATGCCGTCATCCGCAAGTTCCCCAGCCAGGTGGAACAGCTCCGCTCGGGCAAGGAGGGCGTCTTCAACTTCCTCGTCGGGATGGTGATGAAGGAGACCAGGGGGAAGGCGAACCCGCAGGTCGTCACCGAACTCCTGAAAAAGAAACTCTCCTGAGGCCGCCGCACACCTTCACCTCACGCAGGGACCGTGGGCAAATCCGCCGGTCGCTTCCCCTCGTACCAGACGGTTGTTACAGGGTCGTTACATCCGGCGGGCGCCCGTGTTATAAACTACGGAGGGACGCTTCCAGCCGGAGAGGGACCATGCACAGCCTCTTGAGAACCCTGACAGCGGCAGCAGCGGTGATGACGATCGGCTTCTCCGCAGCCGGAGCGGGTTTTCCCGAGCCCGAGCGGCCCTACTGGCACGATGTGCGGTTTCCGTATGACCAGCCTGTCGTCATCTCGATGACGCTCAGTCCGGACGGGCGGCGGCTCGTGGCCGCCTACTACGTCCATGCCCAAAACCGCCCCGGCACCGACTGGAACGCCTTCGCCGCCCAATGGGACCTCAGCACGGGCGAGCGGGTGATCCTCCCAAACGCCTGTCATCCCGTCGCGTTCAGTCCGGATGGACGAACGCTTGCGATGGGGACATATGACCGTTCGGCCAACCGCGGTTATGCCCGCTTCGCTCCGGCGCGCCCGGGACTCTGGACACCGGGAGAGGACAAACCGTATCGTGTCCTGAAACTCCTCGACGAGACGGGTCCGGTCCGCTCCCTGGCGTTCTACCGGGACGGCAAGCGGATCGTGGGAATGACGGCATCGGGCCGACTGGTGCTCTGGCACATGGACGCCGACGAGCCGCCGACAGTCTTGGACACGGTCGCCTCCGCAAAGTCGGGCTATTGGGATGGATTGCCCCCTGGGCCCACGCTCGCCTTCTCACCACGGGACGAACTCCTGGCGACCTTCGGCCGCGCCGAGAGGCAGGTCATGCGACCGGCCGTGCTCTGGCGCTTCGACCGGGACACGGACACGGTGAAGCGGGAGAAGACGTTCGCGGCGGGGCTGGTCACACACGATGCCGCGGCAGTCAGCGTCCTTGACCAGGCGTCTTCGTGGCCTGATTGGGCATATCTCCTAGCGGCGGAGACGGCCCCGGGGGAGTCCGGGAAGCTGCGGGAGTTCCCGCAACCCGTGGCCTTCTCGAGCGAGACGCGTGCGCTCGCCTTCGGCGAGGGCGGACAGGTCGTGTTGAGCCGATACGACGGGAAGATCCTCCGACGGTTCTCCAACGGTTGGCCCCCGGTACCCTGGCGGGGAGGCAACCCGATGGCCTTCGGCGACAAGGGAAGGCTCCTCGCCTGCGCCGACGGCATGGGGGTCATCCGCCTGTGGGACACGGACACCGGCAAGTTCCTTCGCATGCTGCGACTGGACGACAAGACCTCGGAGACGGTGCGTGTGGCCGCCGTCCAATCTCAGAGCATCTTCGCAGCCCCCGACGTGAACCGGGCGAGACTCGAGGCACTCATCCGCCAGGCTGCGAAGCTCCCCGGACGTCCTGATGAGCCCGGCGGGGCGAAGATCATCGTACTGTGCGAGACCGCGATCACGGGGTACCTCACGGCCGACCTCAAGGTGACCTGGCAGGCGGACGGTCGACCCCTCAGTGAGGGACTGTTCGGCGTCGACCCCAAGGTGTTTGCCGAGACGGTCCCCGGGAAGTCCACCGAGACGTTCGGCAGGCTCGCCCGGGAACTCAAAGTCTACCTGACCGTGCCGCTGGTCGAAGTCGACCCCACGACCGGGAAGTACTACAACACCTCGGTGCTGGTCGGTCCCGACGGGAAGATCCTGATCCACTACCGCAAGCGCGACCCGTGGTCTTGGGCCGAGCGCGGCTGGACGACGCCCGGCGACCTCGATAACCCCGTGGCCGACACACCCTACGGCCGACTGGGACTCCTCATCTGCTACGACATCCACGAGCAGGCGAAGGTGATGCACGAGAAAGAGGTCGGCCTGCTGCTCTACTCGATCGCCTGGGTGGACGCCGCGGGAAGCGACTGGTTCTCAGAAAGGCTGCCCGCCATCGCCAAGGCCAACGACTTCCATGTCATCGGTGCCAACTGGACCGTGCCCAGATACCCGGCGCCGACCTGGCACGGCTACGGCCACAGTCTCGTCATCGACCGGACCGGAAAGATCTTGGCCAAAGCGAAGGACGATCTTGCCGAAGAGATCATCTACGCCGACGTCCCGGCGACGGAGTGGTCGGAAAAAGGGGACGCCGCCCCGGCCGGGGCGGCGAACGAGGCAGGTCGCGCGAATGCCGAAGAGATCGCTCCAAAGGTTGCCGAGTTCAAACGGAAGGCCGAGGAGGCGTTCAAGCGTGTGCCCGAAGGGCCGAAGATCACGCAGATCGCCCTACTCACGTCCGGCGAACTGGGGACTTTCAGCGTCGCATCGGGGGCACCCCCGGAGAAGGGCGGGAACTTCACGGAGATAATCTATCGACTGCGCGGCACCCCGCAGGGTCCGGTCAGTCCCGAGGAACCGGTGCTGCACGTCAGGGTCTTCCCCGACGCTTCGGCCGCACGGCGGTACGCCCTGACGAGGGCGTTCACGGGCTCCGTCCCGAAGGATCTCTACCTGCAAGAGGTCGAAGAAAGTTTCACTACCAAAGACTTCCCGGGTGACTTCCATTTCAGTCCGTGCAGTTTCGTCCGCGGAAACGTCTTCGTCGAATGGGGTCCCGTCGTCAGGAAGGAGATGAAAGAGGTGGCGGTCCACATCCTCCGCGGCGTGGACGCCGAACTCCCGAAGATCGGGGACCTCGGACGATTCTTCGACGGCCTTCCGCCGGAGACCAAGGCCGCGTTGACGGAGTCGTTGGTGTTCGACGCCGCCAAGGCGGGAGACCTGGGCAAGATGCGGGTCCTCATCGGGACGGAGCCGGGGCTGGCACGCGTCCGGCGTGAGGACGGCTGGACGCCTCTGCACGAGGCGGGCTCCCGCGCATACGGATGGAGGGTCGAGGACCGCAAGGGGCTCATGGAACTTCTGCTGAAGCACGGGGCGGACGTCAACGCGAAGACCCGGGACGGCAGGACGCCGCTCATCGTGACATCGGATACGGAGATTGCGAAGCTCCTGCTCTCGAAGGGGGCGGACCCCAAGGCCCGCAATGAGGACGGCTACGGCCCCCTCCACGGTGCGGGCTACAAGGGCAACGTCGAGCTGATCGACCTTCTGATCGAGAAGGGCGTCGACATTTCGGGCGTCTACAGACAGTGCGGCACGGCGCTCCACTGCGCGGTCTCGGGCGGGCATCTGAACGTTGCGAGACGCCTCGTCGACGTGGGGGCCGACGTCAACGCAACAGGTTTCCGCGGACAAAGTCCGCTGCACATGGCCGCGGCGGACGGCAACGAGGAGATGATGAGACTGCTCCTCGCCGGGGGGGCCGGCCCGGATCAACGCCGCCGACCAGAGCGGTGCGACGCCGCTCCATGCGGCCGCCGCGGCCGGCAAGCCGAACGTCATCCGAATGCTGCTGGAAAACGGTGCGGACCTCTCGGTCAGGGATCGATCCGGCCGGACCGCACTCGGTGCCGCGATCACGAGCGGTCACAAGGTCGTGTTCGATCTTCTCTGGGAGGAGGCCCGCAAGGCCGGAGACGAACCGGACCCGACCCCACTGCTTGACGACGCGGTGGCCGCCGGTCACCTCGAGATCATGAAGGTGCTCCTCGCGAAAGGTGCTCGTCCGGACGGCGTCGAGAAGAGCGGGAGGCCTCCGCTCCACGTGGCCTGCGCCCGGGGAGACCTCGAGGCAGTCAGGCTGCTGATCGCCGGCGGCGCGAACGTGAACGCCCGTTGGACCTATGTGGATAGGGGGTGGAGGGTGCTCCCACCCACGAACCAGACCCCGCTGCATCTCGCTGCGGCCTTCGCACATCTCGAGGTGGTGAGGCTCCTCCTCGAAAGCGGCGCAGACGCCGACGCGAAGGACTCCGAGGGACGGACGCCGCTCGACTGCGCAAAGGGTCCACCTCGCCACATCGGCCCCCCCGGCGCGAAGCAGGGCAAGGACCGTCCGGCCATCGTCGAGTTGCTCAGCCGGAAATGGCGGCCGGCCTGAGCGGCGGCTTGACGAGATCCCTCGTTAGTCCCCTGATGATGAGGAATCATGGTGGAGTGCCCGCCCGCTGAGGAGGCCTCACGCCGGCCCCTGCCCGTGCGTCCGGTGGAAGAGCCCACCCCGGCGCTCCCGACGCTTCGCATCATTACCTGCCAACTCCGTCGCGACGGCCTTCTCGTCGTCAGCGCACCTCAACTCGGTGTGACGCTGGACACGCGCGGCTGACAGGGAACTTGCTCACGGCCCGGGATGGCCTCCCACGTTGTACGAGGTCCGGTTCAGGTTTGAGTGGAGGACCGGGGCTTGGGAGGACGCACGGACTTGGCGAAGAGGGGTCCGATCTTGTTCTCGGTGCCTTTCACGAGTCGGACGATATTCCCGACGTGCTTGAGGATGACGAGCACCGAGAGGAGCCCCGCGAAGACCAGTTCGGGAAGCACGGAGTGCAGGTCGGAACGGTTGAAGAGAACGAGGACGGGAGGAAGGAGGGCGGCCGCAACGATGCTCCCGATCGAGACGTAACGCGAGACCCCCACCACCGCCGTCCATGCCCCGAGCACGATGAGCGTCGGTATCGGGGCAAGCACCAGCCACGTCCCGAGCGCGGTGGCGACGCCTTTCCCGCCCTTGAAGCGGAGCCAGCAGGTGAAGGAATGGCCGAGGGTGACCGCGGCGGCGCACAGCACCGCGAGGAGTGCGGCGTCGGCGCCGAAGAGTCCGGCGAAGGTCCGTCCGACAAGTCCGGTCGCCGCCGCTCCCTTCAGCGTGTCCAGCGCAAAGACCAGCACCCCCCGGCGGACGCCGAGGACCCGTCCGACGTTGGTCGCCCCGACGTTCCCGCTTCCCCACCGGCGGATGTCGATCCCGCCCACGCGCCCGATCAGGTACCCGAAGGGAACGCTCCCGATCAGGTAGGAAAGCGCGACACCGAGGACGTAAGCGACTCCCGCTAGCATTGGGGTTTCTTCCGCTTGAGGACCTTCTCGTAGACCTCCATCATCCGCCGGTAATTATGATGGAGGGTATGCTTTTCCGCAAGCGCTCTTGCGGCGTCGCCCATCTTTTTCCGGAGCGTCGGCTCGAAGAGCGTGTGCATGGAGTCGGCGAGTTCCGTCACGTGCTCCGACGCTGCGAAACTCCTGTCAGCCGACGAACCGATGATCCACCCCTCTTTTCCGTGCGTCATCAGCTCACCGGCGCCGTTCATCGTGCTCGTGATGACCGGAAGTCCCGACGCTAGCGCCTCGAGCACCACCAGGCTGCACGGGTCGTAGTTCGTCGGGAGAACGCAGACGTCCGCCGCCGCGTAGTAGCACGCCGTGTCCGCCACCGCCCCGGTGAAGATGACCCTCCCGGGCGCGCGTGCTTCCGCTAGCGGACGGAGCTTTTCGACTCGGCCTCTCCCCACGACGAGGAGCCGAGAGGGAGGAAGCTTCTCCGTCACGCACTCGACGGTCTGGCGCACGCCCTTGCGCTCGAAATCCTGCGCCACGATGATAAAGACCACCTCGTCCGTGCCGATGCCGTGACGCGCTCGGACCGTCGCACGATGGGTCTCGCGGTTCCTCGGGTGAAAACGCTCCGTGTCCACGCCGTTATAGACCAGCTCGATCTTCTCGGCCGCGAGCCCGTAGAAGGTCTGCATGTCGCGCTGGACCATCCGCGAAAGGGCGATGAAGAGCATGGCCGGGCGCCGGACGTACTGCGCCCGCTCGATCCACCGGAAAACAATCTGCTTGGGGCCGATCCGTCGGCCCAGGCGCTCGCAGAGAGCCCCCATCCCATGCCGTCTCCTCAGCCTCGCCGCCAGCATCGCACGGTATACGCCGTTATGCGGCTGGAAAACGTCCTGCGTCCAGGTCCAGGCGGTGCCCTGCACGACGTCGAACCGCTCGGAGGCGAGTCCTCCATGCGCATGGCGGGCAAGCATCCTCTCGACGTTCCGGGCGAAGGAGAGGGTCCGCATGGCCCGGCCGAGTCCAGTGACCGGCACGGGATGAAGAGTGACGCCCGCGGGCGAGAGGCTTCCCGAGCGGCTGAAGACGTGAACGTCGTGACCCTCGGCGGCGAGCCGGGCAGTGAAGTCGCTCACGTAGGTTTCCGCCCCGCCCCGCGTGGGGTCCAGACGCTCAATGAGGAACGCGATTCTCATCGGAGGAGTTCCCTTCCCCGATTCCTCCGTCTCATGCGGTCCGCCTTGCGCAGGACGTCCCGGGCGAAATGCTTCTGACGCGCATCGAGCCGGTCGGCGCCGAAGTAGGAGTGGAGGAACCGCACCGCGTCCGTCGCGGAGAACGTCCCCGCCGGACGCGAATATTCGAGGTGCGCGACGTCTTTCACCCGCCACCGCCTGAGGAGCACCCGCGGACCCATCCGCTGCAGGTCGATGAGGTGAAGCCGGAAGTCCTCGCGGGTCTCGCGGACGAACACGTGACAGAGATAGAGATCGCGATGCGTGAAGCCCGAGGCATGGAGGGTGCGGATGAGTTCGCCGAGTCTGCGGACGAACTTCCGCCGGGCCTCGACGGCGGGTCTCTCCTTGGACGCGAAGTGCTCCCGGGCGAAATCATCCGCCGGGGAAGCCGAGCCGATCTCCGCGGTCATCAGGAACGACCGACCCGTCACCGGGTCTTCGCCGAACGCGACCGGCTGCATGGTGGGGATGCCGAGACCGGCGAGACGCTCGATGTTCTCCCATTCCGTGCGCGCGTGACTCCTGGCGCGCCGCAGGGTCAGCCATGCCTTCAGCCTCTCGGCCAACGAGAGCGGCCGGTGTCGCTTGAGAAAGCAGGCGAGGGTGCCGCCTTCCACCTCCAGGGTGAGTCGGAGGTTCGCCCGAGGCCCGACGTCGCGCAGCAGCTTCCCGGTGTGCTCGTCGTAGAAGTTCTCGAAGGCGTCCAGCCCGTGACGGTGCAGGAGCCCGACGAAGTCGTGGTGCACGGTGAGTCGCCCGTCATCCAATGTCTCGGAAGGCTGCGTCATGCTTCGAGCCGCTCCAGAATGGGCCGCCAGGCCTGGTAGCCGGTCCGGCGGGAAAGTTTCCGTGCCTGTGGCAGCACCGCCGTGCGCATGAAGGTCACGTCGTCCTTCGTCAGTTTCGCCTGGTTGAGGTACCCGAGGAAGAACTCCAGGCGTTCGCGTCGCGTCGTGGCTTTGGGCGTGAGCGAGACCATGAGCGAGGCGAGGTCGCGCCCGCGGAGTCGCACGGAGAGCGAGGGCCGACGCACCGCACGCTGGAGGTCAATCACCGCGACCGACCACTTCCCGTCCTGGCCCTCGGTCACGAAGAGGTGCTTCGCGAAAAGGTCGGTGTGACTGCACCCGGCCTGGTGCATCCGGCGGACGAACTCCGCCACCGAGGCGATCAACGGACGACGACGCCGGCTCTCCTTGAGCCCCACGAGCACCGTGTCGAGCGGCTCCCCGGACGGAAGAGCGTCCACCATCAGGAACGAGGCCCGGTCGCGACAGAGCACGTGTCGTTCGCCGCAGGCGAGCACCCCGGGCGCCGCGAGCCCGGCGCGTCGGAACGCCGAGAGCATGTCCAATTCGAGCACCGCCCTCGTCCGCACGCGTCGCAGGAGCAGCAGATCCTTGAGGGCGTCCTTGAGGTGCATCGGACCGAACCGCTTGAGAAAGACCGTCTGGGAGCCGGTCTCGTCCTTCAGCACGAGACGCACCACGTCCCTGAGCCCGTGCGAGTGCACGACTTCTCCGTGCGGGCACATCATGAAATCCCCGAACCGCACGAAACCATTCCTCTGGAGCAGGAGACGCCGGTCGGTGCGGACAAACAGAAACGTGTCCGCTTCCCGCAGCCGCTCGTACTCGCTGCCGGCGGAGGGAAAGGGGTCTGGAGTCTTTTTCCGTACGGCTCCTGAGTCCTTTTCCCGTGGAGATGGAGAGTTCATCGAGTCTTCTCCGGCCGGCTCGGAAGCTCCCGGGGGGGGCCCAACGGGCTTAAGTCGCGTCCGGGGAAGACCGTCGGTCGATCTTCCGGCATAGCACCCAGTCCCCCCGTCCGAGCCGCGCCAGCCCCAGATACGTCTTCATGAACCGTGCACGGTCGGTCCTCGAGAGGAAGTCCCGCGCGTCGCGGCTGAGACAGGCGAGGTCTCGCAGCTTCCCCCGCCGGCGGCTGAGAACCGGGCACTCCCCCCGCGGACTGTCGATCACGTAGAACTCGTGCGTGCCCTCGGGCGTCTCGCCGACCAGGATGTTCCGACAGTAGAGGTCGTGGTCGACGTAGCCTGCATCGTGCATCCGGCGCACGATGGAAGCGAGCTTCTCAATGAGAGCGAGGCGCTTCCGGCGGCTTTCCGGCAACCGCTCCGCGGCGAAAGCGGAAGCAAACTCGGTCAGCGGGATCGCACCCGGGATACCCTTTGTCGCGACGAATGCCTCGGTCACGCAGCCCAGCCGGCGTCGTTCACCCGCCGCGACCACTTCCGCCGTGGGAACTCCGGTCTCCCGCAGGAAAATCGCGTTCTCCGCCTCGCGTCGCTGTCGGCTCCGTCTCAGGAAGAACCGAAACGTCAACCCCTGCGGCCGGAAGCGCTTGAGATACACCCGGAACCCCTCGTGACGCGCGATCTCGAAATCCGCCAGCGTCTCACCTCGTCCCGAGGACTTCTCGGAAGTCCGTGCCACGGTCATCCAGTCGTCGAATCCCACTAGCCCGGCCTCCCACACCGCCTTCCGACAGGACTCGTTGATTCTCATCCACTCCGACATCGTGCACCCGATTAGTGCTGGATTTCATAAATTCTTGTAGGGTTAAGAAGCCGCCAAACTGGAATGGTGGGATCCCGATTCATCGGGACCTGTCCAAGCGGGGACAGACAGGAATGTCTGTCCCACCATCCCATCAGGGGCAACCCTACAAGCAATAATGAAATCCAGCACTTGCGGACCCCCTGATCTGCGTTTCGGGACCCCGTCTCGGTTCACCCGCCTTCGCCCTTAAGCCCCGCCCCGTGGGGCGGGATGAAGGGCGGCTGGTACGTGGCCGTCCGGAAGGTGCGACGCAGGCTTCGGCGGGTTCCGCCTCTTATTGGACAGGAAGCCCCGCCGCTTCACTTCCGTTTCGGAAACCTGTTCATCAGTGTTCGAGCCGCCTCCACCACCATCTCCGGCCTCACCCACCTCATGCAGCGGTGGTCCACCGGACAGGTCCGGAGCTGACACGGGGCGCACTCGACCTGGACGCGGACGACGGTCTCCTTTTCGAAGCCGGTGTCGGACCACCTCGGGTCGGTGGCGCCGAAGACGGTGACGACGGGGGTGTCGAACGCGGCGGCGTAGTGTCTGGGTCCGGTGTCATTGGTGATGAGGAGAGCGGCGCGGTGGATGAGTGGTTTGAGGATCTCGAGTCCGGCGGGGTCCTCGTGAAGCGAGACGATCTTGCACCGGGCCTGTTCGGCGACGGCCTGTGCCAGCGTGCACTCCTCGGGCGCACAGATCACCACGACCTGGACGTCCTTTTCCTCGGAAAGGGCCTCGGCGGTCCGGGCGAAGTATTCGGCCGGCCAGCACTTGGAGGACCCGAAGGACGCGCCCGGGTTCATGACGACGACGCGACGCGTCCAGTCGATTCCGTGCCGGAGACTGAACTGGTCGAGTCCCCGCGCCACCTCCTCCCGGTAGAAGAGCTCCAGGCCGTGGTTCGACGCGCTGCATCCGAGGTGGCGACAGAGCTCCAGGTAATAATCCACCATGGGAGCGGGGACGAACTTCCCGTCCTTGCGCCGCGGCGCCAGACTCTCCGAAAGCAGAAAACCCCGGAACTCCCGACTGTATCCGAGAATGTGCCGGACGCGCGAGAGCCGAAGCACCAACGCCGTGCGGAAGGAGTTCGTGAACAGCACGCCCAGGTCGAAGGCCTCCCGGCGGAGTCTCGCACCCAGCCGGAACGTCCCCAAGAACCCCTGATCCCGGGGACTCACCTCCAGGATCTCGTCAAACCACGGCCCGTCGTCGAGCACCGGACGTGCGTTCTTCCGCACCACCACGGCGATGCGGGCGTCGGGAAAATGCGCCCGCAGCGACCGGAAGGCGGGCGTCGCCATGACGACGTCACCGATCCAGTTCGGTGCCACGACGAGAATGCGGGACGGTTTCAAGCTCATCGGTGGATGCTCGAAAATGACGGACATGTCGAAGGCCCAAGGTCGAAGTTCACCCGCTATGCTTGTGGCGGGCTTGCCTGCCTCGGGCGGGGTCGAAGGAAGATCCGGAAAGACGGGTCCTTCCCTTTCTTCCCTCGGCCTTCGGCCTTGAACCTCAGTGCTTCCATTCATAAATTCGTGTAGGGTTCATGGCCAAAGAATAGCAATGGTGGGATCCCGATTCATCGGGACCTGTCCGAACGGGGACAGACAGGAATGTCTGTCCCACCATGAGTTCAGATAACCCTACACGAATTTATGAAAT
>Ga0315282_10006126_pt1 | contig 20226 bp, 16 predicted proteins | sample YL17G07_20_MG_FD_203693 | JGI IMG/M metagenome (GOLD analysis project Ga0315282, IMG submission 203693) | Sediment microbial communities from Yellowstone Lake, YNP, Wyoming, USA - YL17G07_20 | ecosystem: Environmental > Aquatic > Freshwater > Lake > Sediment | place: USA: Wyoming | collected... | reverse complement strand
CTTGTCAGGCATCTTTCTTCTGAAACTTTTCTTCCAGAATAAAAAACCATCTGAGAAGAAAGAGTCTGTTGCCGCAATTCCAAAATCAACTCGACAGATGATCTTTTTCTTAGGAGCGATGGTTTTGGCTACCCTGTTTTTCAATCGATTGGGATATCCGCTCACCTCTTTTCTTTTAATGGTGGCTCTCTTAAGAATCCTGGGAATGAAACGATGGGGCCTAAATATTCTGATATCTGTGGTGACGGCTGTGGGGTCCTATTTTCTATTTGTTCAATGGCTTAACATTCCCATGCCAAAAGGATGGATAGGGATCTAAAAGAAGGTTGAGGCTAAGGTTAAGATTACAAAAGGATAAATAGATGTTTGAATCGCTCCAACATCTGATGAATGGTTTTGGCATCGCCGCTACGGTTCAAAACCTTCTTTATTGTCTGCTCGGTTGCATCGTAGGGACTATCATCGGTGTGCTCCCTGGAATTGGACCGATCGCGGGAATCGCCCTCCTGATACCTGCTACTTTCGGTCTCAATCCCACCTCCGCCATTATCATGCTTGCTGGAATCTACTACGGAGCAATGTATGGAGGCTCTACCACCTCCATCCTCCTCAATGTCCCTGGTGAGACCGCCTCTGTGATCACCTGTATCGACGGATACCAGATGGCCCAGAAAGGGAGGGCAGGACCTGCTCTGGCCATCTGTGCCATTGGATCTTTCATTGCCGGGACCATTGGAATATTCGGATTGGTCTTTCTAGCCCCGCCATTGGCAGAGGCAGCATTAGCCTTTGGCCCTCCTGAATATTTCTCCTTAATGGTCTTTGGATTCATCGTTCTAAGCAACGTCACAGGAAAATCACTCCTCAAATCTCTCATGATGGCACTCGTCGGTCTGATCATCGGAACGATCGGGATTGATCCTGTTTCTGGAGATGCCCGCTTTACCTTCGGCTCTACCCCTCTTCTTGGGGGGATCGAATTCGTTGCCGTAGCCATTGGGCTCTTTGGGATTGGGGAGGTTTTAGTCAATGTCAATCAACCTTCTGACCTGCTGGACCAAGGAGTTATCATGCCGCGCCTGAGGGAACTTTATCCCTCTCTTCAAGATTTAAAGAAATCGATTGGTGCAATTCTGAGGGGGACGGTATCCGGGTTTGGCATAGGTTTGGTCCCGGGACCAGCACCGGTCATTGCCACCTATGCTTCTTATATGATCGAGAGGAAGGTTTCTAAACACCCTGAGGAGTTTGGTAAGGGAGCGATTGAAGGAGTGGCTGGTCCTGAGTCTGCCAATAACTCCGCCTGCCAAGCTGCCTTCATTCCCCTTTTTGTCCTTGGAATTCCTTTTGCTCCTCCCACTGCCATTCTTCTTGGTGCCCTTCTCATCCATGGAGTCTCGCCAGGACCATTAATGATCAGTCAGCATGCAGGACTCTTTTGGGGAGTCGTCGCCAGCATGTATATCGGTAACTTTATGCTTCTCATCCTCAACCTTCCCCTCGTACCTCTCTTTGCCAACATACTCAGAATTCCCAAAAGGATCCTTTTACCCCTCGTCATCCTTTTTTGCATCACAGGGATGTATACCGTGAATAATTCGGTTTTCGACATCTGGATAATGCTTCTCTTCGGGGGTATGGGATTTTTGATGAGGAAATGGGCTTATGAAGGTGCGCCACTTCTCTTGGCTTTGGTTCTCGGGCCGAAATTGGAGGTTGCTTTCCGGCAATCGTTGATGATTTCCCATGGCGATTTCGGCATCTTTATCAATCGGCCTGTTTCCATGATCTTTCTTCTTGGAACCGTCATCTTTCTGATAGGTCCGGTGATTTGGCTGATGTTTAAAAAAACAAAGAAAGGAGGGAAGGTTTAGAGGTTAGAGGTTAGAGGTTAGAGGTTAGAGGTTAGAGGTTAGAGGTTAGAGGTTAGAGGTTAGAGGTTAGAGGCAAAAGCCTAAAGGTAGTATTTAGGAAAGGAGGGATCGCTATAGTTCGGAGTTCGTACGGAACGCAGATCTGCGTTCCGTACAGAGTTCAGAGTAACACGACTCAAGGAGGAGGGATTTGGGAAATTGCAAATTGCAAATTGAAGTCAGAAAGGAGGTAAAAGTCATGTTAAGAAAAACGATCCTTGGATTATTTGTGATTCTAACTCTGCTCATGAGCGTTACGCTTCAGGCGGCGGAATTTCCGACCAAAGAGGTTCAAATTATAATCCCCTGGGCAGCCGGAGGAGCAACGGACCTCATCTTCAGGGCCTTGGCTGCAACGACAGATAAATTTCTTGGAAAGGCCGTAATCGTTGTTAACCGACCAGGTGGTGCGGGAGCTGTGGGATACACAGAATGCATGCAGGCAAAACCAGATGGTTACACACTTGTTTCTGCGATTACGCCTCTGACCATCCTGCCCCATCAGGTGAAGACTGCCTTCACCTACAAAAATTTTGACCCCGTTATCAATGTGGTGAGCGACCCAGGCATGTTTTTAGTGAGATCGGATGCCCCATGGAAGAGTCTCAAGGAGTTTTTAGATTATGCTAAAAAGAACCCTGAAATGATCACAGTGGGGAACTCAGGTGCGGGCGGAGGAGTTCACCTCATTGCCCTTGCGTTTGAAAAAACAGCCGGCGTGAAATTCAACCATATTCCTTTTGCAGGCGGAGGTCCGTCTGTAACCGCCCTTCTTGGAGGCCATATCAATGCTGTCTCCGTCTCCCCACCTGAAGGGATCGAGCATGTGAAGGCAGGGAAGTTGAAGATCATTGCCCTCTTTGCAGAAAAGAGGTTCGAACTCTTCCCTGATGTCCCAACCGTGAAGGAACAGGGTATCGATTTTGTCATGGGGCAATGGCGGGGATTAGCCGCACCCAATGGCACTCCACCTGATGTGATCAAAAAACTTCATGATGCCTTCAGACAGGGAATGGATGATCCGGCTTTCAGAAAGAATGCAAAGGACATGGTTGTAAACCTCTCATACCTTGGCCCAGAGGCTTTTGGAAAACTGATGGCTTACGACGATGAGTTTTATAGCAAACTGGTCAAGGAGATTAAGAAATAATGTAAGTAGCTCTCCTGGTTGTCATTCTGAGGAGCAAAGCGACGAAGAATCCGGATCTCAATGGGGTGTAATCTTTAAATCCAAAAAGAGATTCTTCTCTCCCTTCGGTCGCTCAGAATGAAAGAACACGTAACGTACTGAAGTAGCAAATAAGATAAGAAGGGAGGTAAATCATGAAAGCGCTCAGAATAGGTTTTATTCTCTCGATCATCGCAATCGTGTGCTTCATTTTTATGGACACAGGGAAGGCTATTTCAGCAGAAAAGACGATTCGTATCGGAAGTGCATTTTTGACAGGGCACATTCTCGTCGATGCAGCTGAGAAATTTAAGGAACTGATCGAAGGGGCGAGTGGTGGGAGAATCGCTGTGCAGTTACAATTGGGGGGCAAGTCAGAAGAGGAAATCGTTAATCTGAACAGCGCTGGCGCGTTCGAAATTCAGTCCAACGGAACGCAGTTCCTCCAGCTCAAGGCGCCCCCATACTACTTCTTCACCAATCCTTACGTCATGAAGGACTTCGAACACTACATGCGCGTCTGGGATGGCAAGCTCGGCCAGCAGGCGTGTGCCGAGATGGAGAAGAACGGCAACCTGAAGTTCCTAGGAACGGTCTACCGCGGGATGCGGCAGATGACGGCGAAGAAACCGATCTACACGCCGGCCGACGTCTACGGAGTGAAGATGCGGCTGCCCGTCATCCCCAGCTGGATCGCCGTCTGGAAGGCCATCGGTGCAGACCCAGTTCCGCTGACGCTCCCGGAGCTTTACCCTGGATTAAAGTCGGGGAAAGCCGAAGCGTCCGAGGGTGATGTGTCACAAATCACTTCCTTCAAGCTCGATGAGGTGCAGACGTACCTGATCATGACCAACCACTTGGCCCAGACTGGTGGGATGCTCATCTACAAGCCCTTCTTCGATGGCCTGTCGAAGGCCGACCAGACCCTGGTCACCATGGCGGCGAAGCAGGCCTGCGACTGGGCCAATGCCAAGATGAAGGCCGCTGAGTTCTCGTACGTTCTCGAGCTCCAGCGCAAGGGAATGCAGGTCGTGATCCCGGACGCCGACTCGTTCCGCGTTAAGGCGAAGGCGACCGTCGAGCAGCTTTTCAAAACCGATTGGTCGGTGACGACGTGGGCGGACGTTTTGGCTCAGTAGACATTAGGCTTTATAAATTCAGGCAGGTCTGCCTGGTATTCAAGATTGGGCAGAAATAGCTTAAGAAACTTCCTCCCCCCTTGCGGGGGAGGATTGAGGTGGGGGGATTCATGTGGTCCTCCCCCACCCTAACCCTCCCCCATCAAGGGGGAGGGTAGTTATATTGGTGAGGAGGTGCAGGGAGGGGTGGAGGAAAATGGCGCTCGTGGATGAAATCAAAGAAAAGGAACGAAGGGTTAGGGATTTTCTTCGATTAAAAAGATTGAAGGCTTTACTTCTTAAACGGCAGGCCAACTTCTCATGGATGACGTGCGGGGGTCTCAATCTCGTTGGAATCACCACAGAGGTAGGAGCCACATCTCTGCTTATCACCGAGAATTCAAAATTTGTCATCTCAAACAACATCGAAGCCCCGCGTATGATTGAAGAGGAAGGTCTGGAGAGGCAGGGATTTGTTCCGAAAATTTTCCCGTGGCATGAGGATCAAGAAGTCGCTCTTGTGAAGGAATTGGTTAGTGACGGCCTTGTGGGAAGTGATGTCCCATTTCCCAATGCCACGATGTTAGCGGAGGATATCGCTCGACTTCGTTATTCGCTAACACCGGAAGAAATTGAACGATATCGGTGGCTGGGAGAGAAGGCTTCCCTGGCATTGGAAAAAACGGTGATGAAGGCGAAGAAGGGAGAAAAGGAATCAGCGGTGGTGGGCAGGCTATGTAATGAACTGTGGAAAGACCGGATCGACCCCATCACCTTGATGTCCGCAGCAGATGATCGAGTCTCCAAGTTTCGCCATTCCATCCCCACCGAGAGGAAGATTGAGAAATACCTGATGGTTTCTGTCAATGCCAGAAAGTGGGGTCTCATCGTCTCTCTTACCCGCTTCGTTTATTTCGGAAGATTGCCCAAAGAATTAAGAGCAAAGTATGAAGCAAATGTATTTATCGATTGCACTTTCATGGCGCACACCAGGCCAGGAGTCCCGGCGAGGGAAGTTCTTCAAAAAGGAATCGATGCCTATAAAGAAAAAGGATATCCGGAGGAGTGGAGGCTCCATCACCAGGGAGGTTCGATCGGATATACGGGCAGAGATTACCGCACCAATCTAAAAACGCCCGATCTCGTTCAGGAGAATCAGGCCTTCACCTGGAACCCATCCATCACTGGAACAAAATCAGAGGACACTATCCTCGCCACCTCAAAGGGTCCGGAGCTGATCACACATCCAATTCTCTACCCTACCCTCTCAATGACAGTGGAGGGCATCTCTTTCAAACGGCCCGCTATCCTGGTGAAGAAGTGAATGAAGAGTTACGAGTTCAGATTTAAGAGTCAAAAGTTATTGGTTATACGTTATAAGTTTTAAGTTCATAGTTCGTAGGGAACGCAGATCTACGTTCCGTACGAGTTCGGAGTTTAAATCTGAAATTTTAAGAGAGGGGGCTTTGAATATGATCGAGAGGCATGTTACGTTCAATGTAATTCCAGGAAAAGAGAAGGATTTTGAAAAACTGTTCAGGGAGAAATACAGCGTTGCCATGTCAAAGCAACCCGGTTTTGTCTCGGTCACGCTCCTCAAGGAGCATGAAAAAGAGGCCATTTACCAGATGGTGATCCGGTTCCAATCCCTTGAGACAGCGGCGGCCTGGAGGGATTCTTCAGATCATAAGGCGCTCTCCCCCAAAATCAAGGCCCTCTATAAAGAGAGCACGGTCCAGGTCTACGAGGTGATCGCCCAGAAATGAGTTTACACAAACGCATTTATTTATTTGACTTGAGACCCCCTCACCCCATCCCTCTCCCCAAGGGGAGAGGGATGGGGTGAGGGGAAATTCCGCCTAGTGCAATGAGACTTGATGCGTTTGTATTAGTCAAGGCAGCAGAAAGATCTTTTTTGACAACCTGAACTTTCATGTGATAATTTTGGACGTTGCAAGTTTCAGAAGTCAATCTGAGAAAGGAGGAAAAGAGTATGAGTCGAAAGGTTTTTGTTTTATTTGCCGTGGTGGTGGCAGCGTTGTTTCTATTCTCGGGTGTTAGCATCGCCCAGACATGGAGGCCGGAGAAGCCCATCAACCTCATTGTTCCCTGGGGGGCGGGCGGCTCAACGGATCAGGTAACCCGTATCGTCGCCGGAGAATTGGAAAACGCCTTGGGCCAAAAGATCGTTGCCGTCAACCAGCCTGGAGCCTCTGGAAGTGTTGGGACCAAAACAGTCATGGATGCCAAGAAAGATGGCTATTATTGGGCTTCTGGGGCTGCGGGAGATTTAGGAACCTACATCGTTAAAGGATTTCTCGAGACAAAGATTGAAGACTGGCACCTCTACTTAGATGTGGCCAACGTCATGGTCGTCTCTGTGAATCCCGGGACTCCGTATAAGGATTTCGGAGAGTTGTTAAAGGCATTTAAAGACAATCCTGGGAAGATCACGGTGGCAACCGCTGGCGAGGTATCGATGGGGGCCGTGGCAATCGAGGCCATCAAGAAAAACTCCGGAATTCAATATAAACATGTGAGTTATGACGGCGGAAACCCTGCCGTCATCGCAACCGTTTCAGGAGAGTGTCAGGTCACCCCCCAGCTGGCCGTTGAGCAGGTCGACATGATCCGGGCGAAGAAACTCCGGCCTCTCGCGGCCCTGACCGACGAGGATCTTCCCGTCAAGGGTTACGGGACTATCCCGTCGATCAAGAAATGGATCCCGAACATGAAGGGCCTTCCTTCCTATTTCGGCGTCTTCGTGCCGAAGGGAGTCCCCAACGAGGTTGTCCAGACACTGGACAATCTCTGGGCAAAGTCCATTGCGAACTCGGCCAAGCTGAAAGAATATGCCGACGATCGGGCGGCGGTCTTTACTCCCTTCTATGGGAAAGCTGCCCAGGAGAAGGCCTTCCCCTTCATCCAGTTTGTGGCGTGGCTCTACTGGGATGCAGGAAAGGCCAAGACGAAGCCGGACACCGTCGGGATTCCTCGCCCGTAAGTGTTTTCATCCTTCAACAAAGGGAGAGGGGACACCCCGTGAAGAGGTGTCCCCTCTTTTCAGAAAGTTGAGACTGAAAACAAGACTGATCAGTGGATTGTTATCTATTCGTCGACCGAATGATTGGAGCACTTGCTCATGCAACAGAAGAACATGGTTAAAGCAGACTTTGTAACTTCCATTGTTCTGTTAGTATTCGGATCAGTCATTTTGATCATGTCGATCTACATGCCTCGCTTCGAAGGTCTAGGGGTCAATCCGTATTCTGTGCCCGGAATTGTCCCTGGTCTTCTCGGGGTGATCCTATTGATCCTGAGTCTCATCCTTTTCATCCGCTCCATCATACGGAAAGGATATCAGTTCGGGTTAAGCATTGAGATCATAAAGCAATATTTCACGGACGAGTCTACAAGAAATTTTCTGTTAGCACTTATTCTTTCCCTTGTTTATGGTGCGTTTTTGTTAACAAGGATCCCGTATTCTTTGGCCACCGGCCTCTACATTTTAATCTTCATTTTGATTTTTGAGTATCGGCCAAAAGACAACATATCATCTCAGAAGAAAACCATATTTTATTCTCTCGTTGAAGCGATATCTGTTTCTGCTGGGGTCACGCTTGTCTTTCGATATCTCTTTTTGGTTGACCTTCCCTGAATGAGGAATCTGCATGCTTGATGGGATTGTCCGACTTGGTCATGCGGTGATGATGTTCATGAATCCAGGGAATCTCTTCGATGTTCTCTGGAGCACGCAGTTGGGAATCATCGTAGGCATGCTGCCAGGCCTGACCGCCACGATGGGGGTGGCCCTTATGACCACACTCACTTACAAAATGGCCCCTGAAAATGCAGTGCTCATTCTCATGTGTATGTATATTGGCGCTATTTACGGCGGGAGCCGGAGCGCCATTCTACTAAATATTCCCGGGACACCTGCCAATGCTGCCACATGCCTGGATGGACATCCTCTCGCCAAGCAAGGAAAGGCAGGAGAAGCGATTGGCTTGGCAACGACGGGCTCATTTTTGGGATCCCTTTTCGGCATGATCATGCTTGCCTTTTTCACACCGCTGATTGGAAATGTTGCCCTCAACTTCAAATCCTTTGAATTCTTCTGGCTCTGCGTATTCGGGATTGTCATCTGTGGAAACTTAACCGCCCCCAAGGATCCTTTAAAAGGCTGGATTGCAGGGTTCTTCGGGCTTTTCGTTGCCACGATTGGAATGGAAGGGATGCATGCCTATGCACGCTTCTCATTCGGAAGCGTTGAACTCTCCGGGGGCATAGCACTCATTCCGGCCATGGTAGGAGTCTTCGGTTTTTCTGAAACCCTCATGATTATGAAACAACCCAAATTTGTATTAATCGATTCGAGAATAGACAGAGTCATCCCAAGATTAAGTGACATTATCAAATACAAGAGAACCATTCTACGCTCGGGTGTCATCGGAACGATCATCGGGGCCATCCCAGGCGTGGGTGAAGATATCGCAGCCTGGGTCTCTTATGACTTTGCGAGAAGAGCCAGTAAAGAGAAAGAACTCTTTGGCCATGGCAGCAAGGAAGGGCTGTTGGCCGCAGAGACTGGAAATAACGCCTGCGTTCCCGGTGCGATGATTCCTGTCCTTTCCTTGGCTGTTCCCGGGTCAGCCCCTGCAGCCGTTCTCCTCGCGGCCATGTTCATCCACGGCGTCCGACCCGGTCCTCTCATCATGATTGAATTTCCTGATTTTATCTATCAGGTTGTGGCCATGACATTGCTTGCCACCGTTGCGATGTTCGTTCTTGGCCTCTCAATGGTCAGAGCCCTCGTCAAGGTTCTCACCATTCCAAGGGAAAAGATGATGCCTTTTGTCTTTGTCCTCTGTGCAATCGGCTCGTATGCGATTCAAAGCCGTATGTTTGATGTCTATGTCATGATTGTCTTTGGCATCATCGGCTATTACATGAGGGCCATGGATTATCCCGTCGCCCCAACCGTTCTCGGCATCATTCTGGGCGATCTTCTGGATAAGAATCTCAGAAGAGCCCTCGTCTTGACAGATGGCGCCATCATTCCATTTTTCACAAAGCCGATCTCACTCATATTAATCTTCCTCATTATTCTCACCATTGTAGGCCGGACAAGAATCTTTAAGAATAGCATGTCCATAGCTGCTGCGAAGGTGAAAAAGATGTTTGGGAAACGCAGTTATTAAGGAGGAAATTCCATGGGGAAAATTGGAGTCGGAATCATTGGAGCTCGCTTTGCAGCAGACCTTCACGCTCATACTTATGAACGATTCCGGGAAAAGATCGATCTCGTCGCCGTCTGTTCAAAAACGAAAGAAAGTGCTGAAGCCTTTGCCAAGAAGTTTAGGATTCCTCATGTCTATACAGACCATCGCCAGATGCTCGAACACAAAGACATTCAAGTCATCGACCTCTGTGTCACGACCAATCTCCATCACACCATGGCTATAGATGCCGCCAATGCGGGAAAACACATCATCTGTGAAAAACCCCTGACAGGATTTTTTGGAGATGGGAAAACCATCTCTCGGAAGATCATGATGGAAGAAGCTCTTAAGAATGCTTCATCCGTTCTGAAAGCGGTTCAGACAAACCGTGTGAAATTCGGCTATGCTGAGAATTTTGTCTATGCACCGCCGGTGACAAAACTGAAGAACTTAATGAAGGCCTGCCAGGGAACGGTCCTTGACATCCGGGCAGAGGAGAGCCATTCCGGTTCACACGCAGCCTACTCGCGGGAGTGGAAAACCTCTGGAGGAGGATCCCTTCTCCGCATGGGGGCCCATCCCGTGGGCGCTGTCCTTCATTTGAAGCATTATGAGGGATTGATGAAGTTCGGTCGCCCCATCCGGGCCAAGTCCATCATCGGTGATGTAGGTTCTCTGACGAAGATGGAGGCCTTCCGGAAAGAACCGAAGAAATGGTTGGTCGATTCCTGGGTCGATGTGGAGGATTGGTCAGCCGCCCTGATCACCTTTGAGGATGGCTCAAAGGGCACTATCCTTGCTACAGATGTGAGCCTGGGCGGGGTCAAGAATTTAGTAAGCGTCTATATGTCCAATGCCGTGGCTTCTGTCAATATCAATCCAAACACAAGCCTCGTTGTCTACTCACCGGAAAGGAACATCTTCGGTTCAGAATATATCACCGAGAAAGTCGAGACCACCGCAGGATGGCAATTCCCAAGCCCGGATGAGGATTGGATGAGGGGTTATCCCCAGGAGATGGAAGATTTTATTAATGCGATTATTGAAGATCGTGATCCCGTCTCGAGCGCTGATTTAGCATACGAAACCGTCGAAGTGATTTATGCCGCCTACCTCTCCGCCGAGACAGGAAAGAGAATAGAATTGACGAAAAAATGAGAAGAGAAGCTCGAGCCATCGTATTGGAGAAATTCAATGAGCCTCTGGTCCTGAGGAGTTTCCCTATCCCAAATACAAAAGAGGGTGAGGTCCTTGTTAAAGTTGAGGCAGCAGGCGTTTGTGGCTCTGATGTCCATATGTGGGAGGGAAGAGATCCTCGCACGCGGCTTCCCATGATCCTTGGCCACGAAGGAGCGGGAGAGATCGTGGAGATGAATGGAGAGAAAAAGGATGTTCATGAAAACCCACTGAAGATAGGGGACAAGGTTCTCTGGAACAGAGCTATCACCTGCGGACATTGTTACTACTGCAAAATAAAGATGGAGCCGTCCCTCTGTCCAAACCGTTGGGTTTATGGCATCCATACCTCGTGTGCAGAGCCTCCCTACCTTACGGGCAATTATTCAGAATATCTTCTTCTAAATCAGAATGTTGATATTTTTAGAATCGAACCCAAAATCGATCTCCCAATTCTGGTTTCTGCTTCTTGCTCAGGGGCGACAGCAGCTCACGCCTTTGATCTCTCCCGCATGGAATCCGGAGATTCGGTTTTGGTCCAGGGCGTGGGTCCCCTTGGAATATTCGCCGTCGCCTTCGCCAAGTCTTTCGGGGCCTCTCAGATCATTGCCATCGGAGGGACGAAGGAAAGGCTTAATATGTGCGAGGCCTTTGGAGCCACTCTCACTTTGAATCGCAATTCACTCTCTTTTGAGGAACGGAAGAAAAGCATGAGGGAAATAACTCACGGCCGGGGAGTCGATGTGGCCTTCGAAATGGCCGGTGAACCGGATGCCTTAAAGGAATGCATTTCCTCAGCTCGAACAGGTGGCTCCTGTATCACTGCTGGTTTTGGAGAGCCTCACGGAACAATCGAACTCGATTGCTTCCATGATATCGGGCGGAAAAACCTTCGACTCCAGGGGGTATGGGTGAGTGAAGTTCGCCATACTCACATGGCCCTCAAACTTATCATGAGTCGTCTTCAGGATTTCTCAAAACTGATCACTCACCGTTTTCCATTGGACAAGGCCAACGATGCCATTCGTGCCATGAAGACAAAGGAAGCCGTAAAAGCCGTACTGATACCCCATGGGTAAAACATAGATTTTAGATCATCCCCTCACCCCCTCCCTCTCCCCAGAGGGGAGAGGGGAAGGGTGAGGGGGCTACGCCAGCCTGGAAAAGGAAATGAAACTCATCAAATGCGATGTCCTAATTATTGGGGGTGGCGGCGCAGGGCTCAGAGCTGCCATTGAGGCCAAAGAAACACTGAAACAGGGGAAGGTGCTTATCGTCACCAAAGGCATCTTGGGGAAGAGCGGTGTCACAGCGACCGCCTGTTCTGACCGGATGGCTTTTCATACCACCCTTCCCTACACAGACCCCCGGGGACCCGATAACTGGAAGTATCATGCTGAAGACATTTATCGTATCGGAGGCTATGTCTCTGACGGTGATCTGGCCTTGATTCTCGCAAAGGAAGCGAGACAGGCCTTCGAATATCTGGATCGCCTGGGTGTCCCGTTCGTGAAGAAGGAAAATGGCAGGGCAGATCAATTCTTCACCGACGGATCTGAATATGCCAGGGCCTGTTATACAGGACCGAGGACGGCCAATCATATTGAAGAGGCCCTCCTGAGAAAAGCCTTCTCCATGGACATAGAGATCCTCAATCATTGTATGATGACAGAACTCATCACCTATCGAGGGAGGGTCATTGGGGCTTTTGGAATCGATGAAAGGGAAGACAAGATCGGAAAAAGGCTTAAGGTTTTCGCCACCAAAACAGTGATTCTGGCAACGGGCGGAGCCGGAGAGGTCTTTGGAATCCATGTATTCCCAATCTGTATGACAGGAGATGGCTATGCGATAGCCTATCGGGCTGGAGCAGAACTGGTCAATATGGAATTTATTCAAATCGGTCTCTCGTCGGTCAAGACCAGATTGGCCTGCTCAGGCAGTATGATGAGGGCCATCCCCAGATTTTTAAATGATGAGGGGCGAGAGTTTTTACCCAATTATTTTCCTCCGGGAACCCTTCCCAAGGAAATCTACAATCTCGTTTTTGAGAAAGGAGCAAACTGGCCCGTCTCCGTGGAAAAGAAGACACATCTTATTGATGTAGCTGTATCCAAAGAAATGACAAAAGGCTATCGAATATTTCTCGATTATAACGCCAACCCAAGAGATTTCAGATTCCAGGATTTAACGACGCTCTGGCAAGAGAGGTACAAGAGGGAAATCAAGAATAAACAGGGAGATGAGGAGAGAGACGAATCTCCGCTTCATCGTCTGGAAGAGATTAATCCCGATTCAATCCAGTGGCTGAAGGAATATGGAATAGACCTCCATGCTGGAGATAGGATTGAGATCGCCCCTTCGGTTCAGCATTTTCAGGGAGGCGTGAAAATCGGGGAAAAAGCAAATTCCTCCCTCAAAGGCCTCTATGCGGCCGGGGAATGTGCTGGGGGTCAACACGGCGCCAATCGCCCGGGAGGAAATGCTCTATTGGACGGCCAGGTGTTCGGAAGGATCGCAGGCCGGGAAGCAGCTCTTGAGGCGAAGTCTATCAAGATTAGGAAAAAAGTGAGTCCCTCTCAAATCAAAGCCTATCTGACACCATTCAAAAGGGTGATTCCGGGGAAAAAAGCCGCTGGAGTAAGAAGAGAGGTCCATTCCATTGCTTCTCAATTTGCCGGTGTGGTAAGGACAGAGGAAGGGTTAAAGGAAGGATTGAAGATTTTAGGGAGATTAAAAAGGGAGGGAATTTCTCCGGACGAGAAAGGCTTCATCTTTGCCTTGGAGACGAGAAATCTATTGGATGTGGCGGACATGGTATTTCGGGCCTGTCTCTTACGTAAAGAGTCGAGAGGTCCTCATCTATTCTTCAACCATTTAGAAGATCCGTTTTCCCTCCCCTCTCGAGATCCTGAATTGAGAAAATATATTGTCCTTCAAAAACGGGACGGCAAGATGGTCCTTAGAAAGAGGATTCCAGTTCCCCTCGCCATTTCCCTCCCGCCAGAGGAGAAAAAGGTGGATGAATAAGATGGACGCTGAGATGCTGTCTTCACCGATTCAGATTGGGAAAAAGATCGCTCCCAATCGGATTGTGAATCAACCCATGGAGTGCAACGATGGGGATGCCTCAGGGAATCCCACCGAGCTCACTCTCCGTCGCTACCGAAATCTGGCAGAAGGTGGTGCGGGAATCATTGTCATCGAGTCCCTTACCCTCACTTATGAGAGCAGGGCCAGAAAGAATCAATTAAAGATCTCTGAAGAGAATGCAAAGGGTCTAGAAAGATTGATCAAGGAGATGAAGGAGGTCAATGGGAAGTCCTTGGTCCTCTTCCAGATCAACCATTCTGGAAGGATTAGTGGTGCAGCCTTTTCAAAGGTCGTTTCCCTCTATCCGGCAGGAGACCCGAGTATCCACCTTCTCACCGAAGAAGAGATTGAGGAGATCGGAGAAAAATTTGTCAAAGCCTCGGTCATCGCAAAACAGGTAGGAGCGAATGGAATCGACTTCAAACATTGCCACGGATATCTCTGCGGAGAAATGCTCCGCCCAGCCAATATAAGACAAGATCGGTTTGGAGGAGACTTTGAGAACCGGACGCGGTTTTTTAGGGAGACGACAAGGAAAATAAAACAAGCAGTGGGAGGAGACAATTTCCTTCTCGGAGTGAGGTACTCGTTCTATGAAGGGATCCCGGGAGGCTTTGGTACATCTGGATTTGAAGAAGTGGCGGAAGATTTCTTCGAACCGCTCCGCTTCGCCAAGATGATCGAAGAGTTAGGAATGAACTACATCAACGTCTCAGCTGGGATCCCGGCCATCACTCCTGAGATCGTGAGGCCAACAAAAAATTATCCTGAAGGAGTCTATCGACACTTTGGTTGGGCAAAGGCAGTCAAGAATCTGGTCAAGATTCCGGTGATCGGTTCAGGTTATAGCTACCTGCGAGATGGAAAGAACAACCTGAAAGAGCCAGATTCATCGAAAAAAAGCTTTCTCTATTATGCTGAGAAAAATTTGAAGGATGGCTATGTCGATCTGGTAGGAATCGGGAGGCAGTCCCTCGCCGATCCTTTATTCGCCAAGAAGTTCCTGTCCGGCGATATGGACAAGGTGAATTTCTGCACAGCCTGTGGCGGATGCAGCATCCTTTTAAGATCTCAGAAACAGGTAGGCTGTACGGTTTACAATAAGTATTATAAAGGGGTATTGAAGGAAACAGTTAAGAGTCAAAAGTTATGAATTATGAGTTGGGGGTTACGAGTTGTAAGCCCCCCCTGCCCCTGATTCTTCTCCTCCTGCCTGCCGGCAGGCACTGGGGAGAGGGGAAGAGGGTGAGGGGATTCGAAAGGAGGAATCTTTATGTACGATGTCGTGACTTTTGGAGAGGCAATGATCAGGCTTTCTCCACCCCACTCTCAGAGGCTCGAGCAGGCCCGGAGCCTCGATGTCAATGTGGGGGGGGCGGAATTGAATGTGGCCGCTGGAGTGACCCGTTTTGGAATGAAGAGCGCATGGGTGTCAAAGCTTCCGAAGAATGGCCTCGGGTATATGATCCGGGATCGCGCCCAGGAGTTTGGCGTGGATTGTTCCCACATCGTCTGGTCTGACAAAGGAAGGGCTGGCATCTACTTTGTTGAATTCGGAGCCTCACCACGGGCTTCAAGCGTCCTCTATGATCGAGGGAATTCTGCGATCAGTATGGTTCAACCGGGTGAGATTGATTGGCCGAAGATTTTCAGTGGATCGAAACACTTCCATCTCAGCGGCATTACTCCAGCCTTAAGTGCCTCTTCAGCCGAAGCAACTGCGGAGGCCCTGAAAGCAGCAAAGAAGGCAGGTTGCACGGTTTCTTACGATCTCAATTATCGGAAGAAACTCTGGGTGCCTGCAGACGCAAAGAGGATCCAGGAGCCCATGATGGCCAACGTGGATATTCTCATCACCACCGAGGAGGATACGAACGTGGTCTTCGGCATCAAAGAGAAAGATTACGAAACCGTAGCAGAGAAGCTGGCGCAAACTTTTAAATTCAAGATTGTTGCTATTACCTTGAGGGAAGATCTCTCCGTCTTGAGGAACAACTGGACAGCGATTGCTTTTCAGGATGGGAAGATCTTCAAGGATAGGAAATACGAGGTGGAGATTGTTGATCGCGTAGGAGCGGGCGATTCTTTCACCGCTGGGTTCCTTTATGGCTGGATCAAAGACAAAGATATTCAAAAGGGTGTTCAGTACGGAAACGCTTTCGCTGCTCTGAAGCACACGGTTCCTGGCGATTTTAACTGGAATACTCTGGAGGAGGTAGAGGCTCAGTTAAAAGGGGCGGGATTAAGGATTTCGAGGTAGTGCTGACGCAGATAATCCCCCCTCACCCCCCTTTAGCAAAGGGGGAAATGATTACACCTCCCCTTAGTAAGGGGAGGCTGGGAGGGAATTTGAAAAGAAGGAGGGTCCTATGGAAAAAAGAGACGTTTTCAATCGTATGATCGCTGAAGGGCTCGTTCCGGTGATCCGGGTCTCCTCTGCTCAAGAGGCCGTGGATGTTGCCGATGCCATCAAGGAGGGCGGGGTTAGTTTCATCGAGATTACAATGAGTGTTCCGGGAGCGATCGACACGATTAAGGATCTGACCAGGAAATATAAGGATGATATCATCATGGGAGCAGGTACCGTTCTTGACCCCGAAACAGGAAGGGCTGCTCTCCTTGCAGGTGCTCAGTTTATTGTGAGTCCCACGCTCAACCTCGATCTCATCCAACTCGCCCACCGCTATAGTGCCGTGGTGATCCCGGGTGCTGCGACTCCCACGGAGATCTTGACGGCGTGGAATGCTGGAGCGGACATGGTGAAGGTCTTCCCCGCTGCCCAATTGGGAGGACCGGATTATATCAAAGCCATCCGGGCACCCCTTCCGCAGATTCTTCTTGTCCCGACTGGTGGGGTGAACCTCCAGAATGCAGCGGCTTTTATCAAAGCCGGCTCTACGGCCCTCGGAGTGGGAGGTGAGTTGGTAGACAAAAAAGCGCTGAAGGAGAAGAAGTTTAATATCATCACTGAAAACACCCGCGCTTTCCTAAAAGCGATCAAAGAAGCACGAGGGAGTTAAGCCGATTCAAAGGATTTAGGCTGAGGTTCAGGTTGAGGTTAAGGAAGACACAGTCTCAATGTTAATGTTAATGTTAATCTTAACCTTAGCCTTAACCTAAACCTCTTAATATTGGGATTAGGTATGCGTATCGACTTTCCTTATCCAAAGATAAAACCTTTGGAGATTCCCGATCAAAACCTCCTCGGGATCTTCGCTCCTTCCACAGTTGAAATTGAAAAGAGCGAAGACGAGATCATCGAGGAAGCCCTTCTCCAACCTATCGGCTCCTCCCCTCTCCACGAAATCATCGAATGGTGCCAGGACGTCTTAATCCTGGTCGATGACTACACACGGCCAACCCCCACTCAGATGATCCTACCCCGATTAATTAGGGAACTGGAGCAGGGTGGGATCAAACGAGAAGGTATTCGGTTTTTAATTGCATCAGGAACTCACCGGCCGATGACCGAGGAGGAAATACTGAAAAAGTTTGGTAAGGAGATTCCCAAACAGTATCTCATTCTCAATCACCATTGGTGGGATTCATCCCAGATGGTCTATTTGGGAGAGACACCGAGCGGAATCCCCATCCACATTAACCGCTTGGTGGAGGAAGTCGACCTCATCATCGGTATTGGCCAGATCGTTCCCCACCGGGTCTCCGGTTTCAGCGGAGGGGGAAACATCATTCAACCAGGGATCTGCGGTGAAGAGACCACGGGAAAAACACACTGGCTGAGTGCCCAATTCGAGGGCTGGGAGATTTTGGGAAGGATAACCAATCCTGTCAAAAAGGAGATTGAACGGGTCGCTGAAAAAGCGGGGCTAGAATGGATCATCAACACCATCCAGGATGGAACCGGTCGATTGGTCAAGGTCGTAGCGGGAGATCCAGTCCATGCCTATCGAGAAGGCGCAGCCAAATCTCGAGAGGTCTATCTCTCTCAGCTTCCGGAAGAAGCTGACATCGTCGTTGCGGACTCCGATCCTTATGACTCAGAACTCTGGCTGGCAGCCAAGGGAATTTACGCAGCAGAACTCGCTGTTAAAAAAGGGGGTGTCGTTATCCTCGTCACTTCTTGTCCGGAAGGGATATCCGTGAGCCACCCAGAGGTGCTGGAACTGGGATATCAGACCTTTGAAGAGGTTGATCAGAAAGTCCGTCGGGGTGCCATCAAGAAGTTGACGGTGGCTGCCCATCTGGTCCATGTGGGCAGGGTGATCAAAGAGAGGGCAAAGGGAATCTTGGTTTCACCCGGAATATCGAAAGAGGAAGCAGAACGACTGGGATTCATTTACGCCCGAGACCCACAGGAAGCTCTCGATATTGCTTTCTCGCATCTATCCCGGGATGCCAAGGTGGCCGTCCTCCGAAGAGGTGGCGAAATCCTTCCTGTCATCAAATAAACCACTCCCCCGTTTAACCTGCCCAAGAATGTCCAAAAAATTAGCTTCTCTCTGTACTTTTCATTTCCAAAAAATCTAATAAGGGTGTATATTACAAACGTTAATTAATAATAGAAAATCGAATATGAAAAGAAGAATTACTAAAATTTTGACCCATGAATTTCTCACAATTGCTGGCCCTTTGCTATTAGTGGGCCTTATTATATTTGGGATTACCTATCACTTCGTCCAGCCCGCACCCCCACGCACGTTGGTGATGACGACTGGAGTAGAAGGCCGTACCTATGCAGCGTTGGGTGAACGATACCGGCAGATCTTGGCACGCTCACATGTTGATCTCAAGCTACTCTCCTCTTCGGGAGCAGTTGAAAATTTGAGGCGTCTGAAGGACAAGTCGTTAGCGGTTGATGTTGGATTTTTACAGGGGGGAATGAGTTCCAGCAGTGAAGCACCGAACCTGCTTTCTCTGGGCAGCATCTCGTACAGCCCCCTGTGGGTATTTTATAGAAGCGATGAGACCTTCGACGATCTTTCACAACTCGAAGGAAAAAGGATCGCCATCGGACCGGAAGGCAGTGGCGCACGGAAATTCTCGCTCGATTTGCTAAAAGCCAGCAACACGGCAGACCCACCGACTGTTTTATTTGACCTTGCAGATGATGCTGCCAATAAGGCGCTTAAGGAGGGCCGAGTTGATGTTGTTATCACCCTCGGTACAGCAGATAACATTTTTGTGCAGGACCTACTGCATTCTCAGAACGTGAAACTGATGAGTTTAAGCCAAGCCGAAGCCTATGCACGACTTTTTCCGGCTTTATCTCATGTGACATTGCCGAAGGGCGTCGTAAACCTCGCGAGAAGACTGCCAACATCGGATATCCATCTCCTGTCACCGACGACCAATCTCGTTGTACGTGATACGATGCATCCGGCCCTAATGTATCTCCTCCTTGATGCTGCTGTCGAGATTCATGGAGGGCCTGGTTGGGTAAATAAAGCGGGGGAATTCCCTGCCCCCAAGGTTCAGGATTTTCTGCTAAGCGATCAAGCAGAGCGTTTCTATAAATCGGGTCGTCCCTTTTTGCTCGATTACCTGCCCTTCTGGGTTGCGGTATTTTTGGACCGTATCGTTAAGATATTGTTTCCTGTGGCTGTAATTCTATTTCCTCTGATGAGGATCATGCCGTGGCTTTATTCATGGCGAAATAGGTCGAAGCTCTACCGTTGGTATGGCGAATTGAAATATCTCGAGTTAGAGGTATCGGAACACCCACAAACTAACCGGATTTCGGATTATTATGCAAAGCTTGACCACCTTGAAGCTTCAGTCAAAAAAATCAATGTACCGCTTGCGTTCTACAGAGAGCTCTACATACTGAGAGAGCATATTGAGTTGGTGCGAGAAAGAGTTATTCGATTGGATCAGCGCGCAGCCTCTAAACCTCTCCTGTTGTCAACAGAAGAGCATTCCGGTGAAAAAAGCTGAAATATGCTATTGGCACTTGATTTCAATTGACAGAAAATCGCCCTCGCTTTCTCCTCGCTGTATAAAAAAGGGAATTACTATCAAACATCAAAGTCGCGCGGGTAAGTGCTGAGAGCGAAGCTCCCCGCCCCTGCCTACCGGCAGGCAGGCATCCCGTTAGCACAGGACAGACACGGGGGGCTTGCGGGGCACGTTCCGGCCAAGGAAGTGACGCTTCCTTCCTCGATGTCGTGATTTTTGAATAATTTTCAGGAGTGCTGTGTTTTAAACGATAATCGATAAAATTAGCTTACAAGACTGGGTTACGGGGTGAAGGTTTCATCATTTGAATTGTTGTTGAACTTCAATTCGATAATTTAGTAGACTCGGATTATAATTTTAACTGTTCATTAACAAATTTAGGGGTCATTTTTTAGATGCGTCGTTACCTCATTTTCGTCTCTGCTGGGCTGAGCCTTTTTATGTACTCGATTGATATGACAGTCGTGGCAGTCGCTTTCCCCAACTTTATAAAAGACCTCGGCACCAATGTCGTCTGGGCAGCATGGACTATTTCAATTTATCTGGTTGCGGTTACGAGCGTTATGCCGTTGATGGGTAAACTGAGCGACAGCTTTGGTCGCAAAAAGGTCTTTCTGATT
>Ga0315282_10006125_pt1 | contig 20227 bp, 11 predicted proteins | sample YL17G07_20_MG_FD_203693 | JGI IMG/M metagenome (GOLD analysis project Ga0315282, IMG submission 203693) | Sediment microbial communities from Yellowstone Lake, YNP, Wyoming, USA - YL17G07_20 | ecosystem: Environmental > Aquatic > Freshwater > Lake > Sediment | place: USA: Wyoming | collected... | reverse complement strand
CCCGCCTTTCTGCCGGCAGCGACAAAGCGCTAAACTCCGGGGCCTGGGGCGGAGCCCCAGGGCGACAGCGTACCTACGCAAGAAGCGGATGAGCCAATTTTCATCCGCAACGCGAGACAAGTTCTGAAGACCCTGGCGGATTAACCAGCAGGCATCAGTGAGGCATCGGTCGAGGGTGTGCATATAAGTTGTTGTCTGGCAGCCTCTTGTGTTTAAACTGCGGGCCTTGTTTGAGCGAACGGCAATTTGTTGCCTTGCCTTGCAGGTTTTACTGGTTTTGCTACTTGACATTCCGCCGAGGCCATGGTATACCATGTGTGTGAAGTGCAGTATAAGCTGCGCTTAAGTTCACGGTTTATTGCTTGAGTTGTTGCTAGGCAGCACAAGTTGTGCCTATGCTCATGGATGTGTGCTCAAGAGTTCCGTGGCCGGCATGATCTTTCATGGTCGGTCCGCGTTGCTGGGAAGGATGCTCATCAGTTCCTTCCCATCTCTTGGCCATGAGCGCTGTCGAATTCCGTGCTCGATTTGGTGAACGATCGGGCTTCAACGGGTGCTCAACTTGGCCGATAGGCAGTGAGCGAGAAAGCCTCCGAAACTATAAACTGCGCTTGGCAAGGATCTTAGTATGGATCTGGCTTGCCGGCGAAAGCGGCTCATGGCCTATTGGGGGCCACCGAGTCCGCGGCTCCATATCAGACCGGATGCCTGGAGGACCGCTGGAATGAGAACTCTCGAATCAGGAACACTGCGCAGGGGATTATGGGGAATTGCCGTTGCCGCACTGATGGTTACAGCCGTGCCGGCCTGGCCGGCCGCGGCGGAGACCATCAACCTTTCCTATGAGTTCGTGGACGCGGGCGCCGTGATTGACGCCTATCTGGGCCCCACCCACTATTACTGGAACGGCATGGCCGGCGACGGCTTGCTGAGAATGGCGACGGACAATCCATCCGGCCCCTTGGCGTCGAAGTTGCCGCCCTTCATCTGGGCCGCATGCTGCGAAATCAATCAATTCACCGATTTCACGTGGAACACGTACACGGTCCAGTCGCTGGACTCCGCTTTTTCGCCCGGCAAAGCGTTGCTGATCCGCCAACTGTGGGCCAACTTCTACGACCACGCCGCCGAGACCGGTACGCCCATCTATTACGGCGGCAGCCAGGGCGGCTTCACCACGGGCGAGCCGGCCAACAACGCCGAGAACATAAACGCCATCTCGTTAGCCTACGCGCTGTACGAGATCCGCTACGACTACGACGGCACGCTGGCCTCGCTTGACCCGACGGCAGGGACCTTCAGGTTGGGCGCCAACCAGTCCCCGCTGGGGCCGCCGAGCATCCTCCAGGAAACCCAGACGATGCTTGGCAGCCTGGTGGACCCGCAATCGTACCAGGGCAAGTTGCCGGATCTGCTGGCCCTGACCAACCCCAGCCTTCAGGACGTGATCGTCGAGGTTCGTTCTGATGTCCCCGAACCGGCCACGATGGCCCTGCTGGCTCTCGGCGGCCTGACGATGCTCAAGCGCCGCCGCGCGGCGTAGCGCAAAGGTGTCGAGAACCAATTCCGAATCTCGAATCTTGGCGCCTTGGGTTTGTTTCGTACCGCCTGCCGGCGGCAAATGCGGAACCGGGCCTGCGAGGCCCCCAAGGCCGCGGCTGATAGAGACCGCCGGCGGCCTTCTCGCCGAGCAGCGTGGGCACAATCGAAATCCCGTCGATATCCTTTGGCGGCTCGCCGCCCGCCTCATCGCTCCGGCTGGAGCGAGCCGCCTATCACGACCACATCGAACGGTTGCAGCGTAAGCTTCAACGTTTCATCGACACCTGGCGTGCCGGTCGGCAGTTGCTGTTTTTGCGGATAAACCGCCTCCAGCCGGACCGCGCCGCTCACTTCGGCCGGCAGGTCCAGCGCCGCTCGCGGCGTAATGCCGAACTCCTGCGGCTTGTCCGATGGGTTGCGGAGGGTGAGTACCCCCTTTCCCGGCCGCCACGCCCCCCAGCCGTACACCTCGGCCTTGCCCGGATCGCCGCCGATCCAATGGGTATCGACCAGCACGTCGGAGTTGGCTCGCGACCACTTCGCGGCCCGGGCGAGTTCATCCCACATCTTGTCGGTCAGCAGCGGCGGGGAGATGTAAAGTTCCTGAAGGTCCGTGCCGGAGCCGAAGAACGACCAGATTTCATCGGCGACCGACTTCTCGTTGCGCACCATCCGCGATGGGTCGCGGCGGTCGCCGATGCACGGGCCGTGAAGCATAAGTGAATTGAGCGGACAGAACGGCCCCAATTGTACGATCCTGTCGTGGCAATACTTGTCGCGGTACGTGATCCATTGCTGGCGGGTGTCGCCTTGGCCGTAATAACCGGTATCGCCGCCCTGCCGCCAGATCGAATCGGCGTGGAACGTCCAGAACGGGCTGGCCCACGTGCCGACTGTGGCGCTGATGAACACTTCGGGGTTCTCGCGTCGCAGCGCCTCTGTCAGGGCGAGAACCGCGTCGATGTCATCCGCCATTCCCGCCTTCGCGCCGGCAGTTTCGTTGCCTCCGCCCATGCCGTCGAACTTGAAGAAGGTCACGCCCTGTTGGCGCATCATGTTCAGGCAGACGTCGCGAAAAGCCTTTCCGTATTTGGCCCCGGCCATCGAGTAGCCGTTGGCGTTGGTCTCGTAGCCTTGAGACTTCCCGAACGCGATGCGTTTGTTCTTCGGCCCGCCGTAACCGCCCCAGGGCGACATCCACACGCCCTGCCCAGCGCCGTACCTGGCGGCGGCGTCTTTGAGCTTCTTAAAGCCGTCCGGAAAGTCCTTGTGAAAGCCCCACAGCGAGTTGAAGTCGTCCCAGCCGTCATCCCAGACGAATGCGTCGAGCTTCACTCCGCGCTTTTCGATCAATTCGCGGCCGATTCGGCCGATCCTCTCAAGGCACTCGGCCTCGGTCATGTGATTGTCGGGCCGACCAATGTTCAGGTCGTACCAACTGTTGTAATGCAGGAACGGCCGGTGGGGATGCGCCCGCCTCCTTTCGAGGTAATACAGAAACCCGCGGCGAAGCTGGCCCTTGGGCGCCACTCCGAAGACCGCCGAGTATCGCCACGACCTGCCCGGCTGAAGGGCATTGCCGCGCGGCAACGCGACGCGCACCTGTGGCGCCTGTGCATCCCCGGTCACCGTGTTCTTGGCCAGAGGATTTTCAACCGCCAGGAACACGTCGCCGGCCGCCACAACCGAGCCGTCCACGTGCCCGACCTGGGCGGCGCCCTTGACGGCCGCGTCCACAAAAATCAGATCCGATATTCGGCACGCCTTGTCAGCCGTCAGCTCGAGCGACTCGACCACGTAGTTGGATTCGTCACGCAGCTCCGCCGACCACACGATCCTCAGGCCGCCGGCGGCGTCAACGAACGTGCCCGAGATGCGCAGGCCGGCGTCGGCGGCTTCCTTGCGGGCGGCCTTTGCGTCAGCGGGGATGGATTGGCACTCGAATGGCGAGAGCGGTTTCAGCTTCGAGAGGTCCACGATCCTGCCGCCTTCAAGCGCGATCTTCGGCATCTGGCCGCTGTCGAGCTTGAGCGCCTTTCCCGTCTGGCGGCTGGTGAAAGACGCCGCTGAGATGCGCCCGCCCTCGACGCTCCACGAAGCCTCAATGGCCTGGTTGGACAGGACAAGGCGCAGCGCCTCCGCCGTCCCGCGGGCCTTGCCGGGCGGCGTTGCCGGGTAGTCCAAGGCGTATGACTCGCATGTCGCGGCGCCGATGCACAGCATCATGAGAATGATGATCTTCACGGGTTCACTCTTTCTGGTTTCGCCAAGTCATTGCGAAAGTCCGGCTTGCCGGAGCGAGCGCCGGCGCTACGGCCGGGCGGCACGGCGAAGCTTCAATTCGTATCGCCGCGTGAGGCCGTCAAGCATCATGGTCGCGAGGGTGCAACTCATGCAATAGTCCTTGACGCCCAGCGGCCTGCCCGAGATCGAGTCGTAATGTTCGCTGATCCCGTTCTTGATCGCGTTGGCGACGGTCTTGTCGGCGATGTCGGCGGCGAGTTCCTTGTGTCCATAGTCGGCCAGGCCGCAGGCGATCTGGTAGTTGGCCGAGGGCCAGACATCTCCACGCCAGAAGCCGCCGGATCTCCAACGATGGTCCGTTCGAGCCACTGTCGGAACTGGCAGCGGCGTCTGCCAGGCGTCCGTGCGCAAGGCTTCGGCCATCCTCTTGGCCATCGCCTCCGTGGGCACGCCCGCCGTCAGCGGGATCCAACTGCCGATGGTCCCAACCGGTATCTTTTCCATCGTGTCGCGGTTGACCGCCAGGAAGGTACCCGCCTTCTCGTCCCACATGTGGGTGCGCATGGCCTGGACGGCTTTGTCGATTCGGGGCTTGCGCCTCGCGGCCATTGCCTTGTCCCCGGCGGCTTCCGCCAGCCGCACGAGGCTCTTCTCGGCCATTACCAGATAAGCGGTGTTTCCGACCACGCAGATATCGCCATACCATCTGCCTTCGTTCTCGCCCTTGCGCGTCGGGTGGCGCGTCAGCTTCAGGCCGTCCATGGAGCAGTCACGGTCGTATGTCTCCCATCGCGCGTGTTGAATGATGCCGCTGTACGAGCCGACCGCCACAAGCCCGATGTCGGTCACATCCCGCTCGCGCCAGTACCAGTCGTGGAACCGTTCGAGCCGCCCGAGGCATTGCTTGAGAAGCTCCGCGTCGCCGCCGCGCCGATAGACCCGCTCGACACCCCAGGCCAGGATGGGAATCTGCGAGAACTGCCTTACCGCCTGGGGGGCGGTCTTGATCGCGGCGGTAATCATGTCATGGGCATAGTCCGGCATCTTCTTGTTCCAGCGGTCCTGGAAATCCCAGTAGTTCTGGAAGATGTCCCGAATGAGTTCTTCCCGGCCGGGCAGGATGCTCAGCAGATCGACCACGAACATGGTGTCCCAGATCCATTGGCCCACGTAGTGTGGCCCGCCCGGACGGACCCAGTTGTGTTTTAGGGGTTCTTCCGGCGGCTGGATTCTTTCAAGAACGCATTTCTGAAAGACGCGTTCGGTAAGCGCGAGAGCGTCCGCATTGTCCGACTCGAATAAGGACCTTATGTTCGCCACTTGAGGTTCCGTGGCCTTCCCCAAAACGTGATTCAGATGTGCCATCGCCATCCCGCAGACGGCGCTGCCGCCGGCGATCCTGAGAAAATCACGTCGCTTCATCGCTTTGTCCTTCGGTCACTGACATGCCCCGTGGCGGCAGGAGGCCGCGATAGCACTTGGTCACGGTTCACCGGACCTGCTCACCGGGCCGGCTGGAGCGAGCCGTCCAGCACGACCTGCCCGCCCTTGGCCAGCGGCAGTTCCTTCACGGCTTGGCCGTAGCGGACTCTGCACGCAGGCTGGGTGTCGCTCACGCCCCGGATGACGGCCCTGGTCAACTTCCCGGCCTCCCACTGAATGTCCACCTCGTAGCCGCCGCGTGCCCGCAGGCCGTGCACGCTGCCGGTCTTCCACTCGCCCGGCAGCGCCGGCAGGAACTCGACCTCGCCCGCCTGCGATTGAAGCAGCATCTCGGCGATTCCGGCCGTGGCGCCGAAGTTGCCGTCGATCTGGAACGGCGGGCAGACGTCCAGGAGATTCGGCAGCGTGCTGCGGCTCAGCAGGGTCAGGAGATGCTTTCTCGCGGCCTCGCCGTCGTGCAGGCGCGCGAACATGCTGATGATCCACGCGCGGCTCCAGCCGGTTCCGCCGCCGCCGTGGGCAAGGCGGAAATCCAGCGACTTGCGTACCGCGGCCAGAAGGTCCGGCGTGGCGGGCGTTATGATGTGAAACGGATGCAGGCCGACCAGGTGCGACATGTGGCGGTGGCCCGGCTGGGCTTCCTGGTAAGGCTCCGCCCATTCGAGCAGGCGCCCGTCGGGGCCGATCTTCAGCTTTGGCAGCTTGGCGACGGCCTCGGCAATCCGCTGCCGCATGGCCTCGTCAGTGCCGAGTATCGCCGCGGCGCGGTCGGTGGCGTCGAAGATCGCCCGGACCAGGCTCTGGTGATACGTCGAGCCGGCGGTAATCCGGATCCGCTCCTTCGTCTTGGGGTCGATGTAGGTATTCTCCGGCGACTCCGACGGTGCAATCACCAGCGTGCCGTCAGGCGCCGCCACGAGCGTATCCAGCACGAACTCGCTGGCGCCCTGAAGGATCGGATATAGCCGTTCCAGAAAAGCCCGGTTGCCGCTGAACTGGTAAAAGTCGAACAGTTGCGCCGCCATCCAGGCGCCGCACATCGGATCGAGCACCCCGTTGACGAACTGCGAATTGGGGTTCGACGCGCTCGGGCTGACCCGGCCGAACGGATTGGTGGCCAGAAACGCCCCCCAGCCGTCGGACCCGTACAGCCGTTTGGCGGATTCATGGCCGCGCTTGGCCAGCATCTCGAACCAATCCATCAACGGCTCGATGGTTTCCGCCAGATTGGTCGGACCCGCGGGCCAGTAGTTCATCTCCAGGTTGATGTTGAGGTGGTAATCCGCCTCCCACGGCGCCCACATGCGGTCGCTCCAAATCCCCTGGAGGTTCGCCGGCAACCGCGCGGGCCGACGTGAACTGCTCATGAGCAGGTATCGCCCGAATTGGAAATACAATGCCACCAACCCGGGGTCATCGTCGCCCTTGCGCAGGGCCGCCAGGCGCGCATCGGTCGGCAACTTCGCCAACGCGGCATCCGTCTGGCCGAGTTGCAGCGTCACCCGCTTGAACATCGCCCCGAACTCGGCCTGGTGCGCCTCAAGCAGCTCCGGCCAGGATTTCTTCGCGGCCTTGGCGAGGATGTCAGCGCTGGTTGCCGCCGGATCGAGCGCGCGGTCGAAGTTGAGCTTGGCGAGATTGTAATCCGTGGCGGCGGTCAGCAGGATCATCGCCTCGCCGGCGCCTTCGACGCGCAACTGGTTGCCGTCCGCCGCCACCTTGCCGCGGTCCACGCGAACCAGCAGCCGGCCGGCAAATTTCATGTGCGCGCCGCCGGGGCCGGAACCGCCGGCATTGTCGTCGTAGCCGCCGTCCTTCTTCTCCACGTCCACAATCTGGCCATCGAGGCTGAGCCGGTCGTTCGCCGGCGCGGTGATTGTGGCGTTGCGCTTGCGCGTGAGGCTGACGGCCAGCGCCAATGTGCCTGGCTTGTCGGTCTTGACGCGCACCACAAGTACGTTGTCGGGGGCCGAGACGAACGCCTCGCGGGTCAGCGTCGCGTCGCCCTGCCGGAAGGTAACACGGGCCAGGCCGTCGGCGAGAGACAGTTCCCGTCGATAGCCGGTCACGTCTTTCACCGCCCCGAAGTCCAGCCACAGGTCGGCCAGGGGTTCGTAGGAGCGGAACGACGTCGGCCTGGCGGTCAGATGCTCGATACCGTAGGCCTGCGCTTCGGCGTTTTGGCCGGCAAAAAGCAGGCGGCGCACTTCCGCGAGGTGCTTGGGGAAATCCGTCGGCCAGGACTCGACCGGGCACCCGGCCCACAGGCTTTCCTCGTTGAGTTGCAGTTGCTCCTTGGCGGGATTGCCGAAGACCATCGCACCGAGCCGGCCGTTGCCTATCGGCAGCGCATCGTTCCACTTCGCCGCCGGCTTATCGAACCAAATCTTCAGTCCCGGCTCGTCCGCCCGTGCGTTTGACGGCCATTGAAAGCACAGCATCGCCGTGAGGACAAGGATCACACACGTTCTTACACACATGTCAGAGTTTCTCCGATATATCTGTCTTCGTCTGCCCGTTCACGCGCACGGTCACCTTGCGCGCTTCCTTCGACCGGATGCGGTAGTTGGCGACCTTCCCGTTCTTCCACTCGATGTCCACCACGAAGCCGCCGCGGGCCCGCAGGCCCGTGACCTTTCCGCTTGGCCAGGCGTCCGGCAGGGCCGGCAGCAGGCGGATGGCGCCGCCGCGGCTCTGCATGAGCATTTCCGCGACGGCGGCCGCGCCGCCGAAATTGCCGTCGATCTGGAACGGCGGGTGCAAGCAGAACAGGTTCATGCCGCCGCGCGAGATCAGCATCGAAAGCAGGCGGTGAGCGTGGTTGCCGTCGCCCAGGCGGGCCCAGAAGTTGGCCTTCCAGGCCATCGACCAGCCCGTGCTGGCATCGCCTCGCCGCTCCAGCGTCACCCGCGCCGCCTTGGCCAACTCCGGCGTGCCCTCGGGCGTGATCTCGTCATGAGGGTGCAGCCCGTAGAGCAGCGACACGTGGCGGTGGTGCGGCTCGACCTCCTCGTAATCCTCCAGCCATTCCATGATCTGGCCATGACTGCCGACGCGGGTGGGCGCCAGCTTGGCGCGGGCGTCGGCCAGCCGGGCTCGCAGCGCTTCGTCGATCCCCAGGACCTCCGCCGCCCTGATGCAGTTGCCGAACAGTTCCCGGAGGATCTGCATGTCCATCGTCGGGCCCATGCAGACGCGCGCGGCCTGGCCGTCCTTCAATTTGAAGGCGTTCTCCGGCGAGTTTGAAGGCGCCGTCACAAGCCAGCCGTGCGCCGGCTCGGCGATCAGCATGTCCAGGTAGAACTCCGCCGAGCCCTTCATGATGGGGTAGGCCCACTTGAGGTAGCTCTCGTCGCCGCCGTAGGCGTAGTGCTCCCACAGGTGCTCGCACAGCCAGGCCGAGCCGCTGGCGGTTGCGCCCCACGAGGCATTTTCCCCCGGCGCGGTGAATCCCCAGACGTTGGTAATGACGTGCGCGACCCAGCCGTTGGCGTCGTAATAGGCCTTCGCGGTGGCGGCGCCGGGCTTCTGGAGCGACTCGATGAGCTTCAGCAGCGGCGTGTGGCAGTCGCCGAGGTTGCTCACCTCCGCCGGCCAGTAGTTCATCTGCACGTTGATGTCCAGATGGTAGTCGCAGTTCCACGGCGTCTGTATGCCCGCGGCCCATATTCCCTGGAGGTTGGCGGGCATTGTGCCGGGACGCGAACTGCTGATCAGCAGGTATCGCCCGAAGTTGAAGTACAGTGCCGCCAGTGCCGGGTCGGCCTCGCCCTTGGCCAATGCCGCCAGGCGCTGGTCGGTGGGCAGTTCGGCCGCCTTGCGGCTCTCTGGCTTGCCGTCATCCAGCGCAAGGCTGACGCGGTCGAAGTATCCGCGATACTCCGCGACGTGCGCCGCCCGAAGAGCGTCGTAGCTCTTGGCGGCGGCCTTGTCCAGGTCGTCCTTCGTCGCCTTGAGAGGATCCGGCGTGCCGCGTCCGGCGAAGCCCTGGTAGTTGGTCGCCGCGGCGACAAGCAGCACCACCTCGTCGGCGGACTCGACGCGCAGAGTATTGCCCGCCACGGTAACCTTGCCGCCGCGGTTCAGCGCCCGAAGGCGGGCCACGTACGTAAGCCCGTCCACGTCCGCAACGCCGCTCTTGAGCCTGCCGGTCATCACCAGGCCCGCCTGTCCGTCGGGGGCGGTCTCGAACCGCTCGATGCGTTCCATCGCGGCGGCAAAGGAAATGCATCCCGGCCGGTCGGCCGCGAAACGCAGGACGATCACCTGGTCCGGAGCGCTGGCGAAGGCCTCGCGGGTGAACTTCACGCCGTTGCGCCTGTAGTTGACGGCCGCAATGGCATCGCGAAGATCCAGACTGCGGCGGTAGTCTTCGACGTTCTCTCGGGGGTCCAGGACGACAGTCGAAGGCAGTCCGCCACGGCCCCGGTAGTGGTGGGCGGCGATCGCCACGACATTGGCGCCGGGCTTGAGAAATCGGTTGACATCGAAGCGGAGCGTGACGTTCCTCGCGGCTTGCCAGCCCGCGAGCTGGCCGACCTCGGATCCGTTGACATAGACCGCTCCGTTAGTCCCGGCCGGGCCGATAGTCAGCACGCCCAGCCGGGCGATCTGCTCGGCCGTCAGGTTCAGGCGGTGCCGCATCACAACCCACTCGTTGATCTTGGTCGCGCCGGAGCCCTTGACCACCTTGCCGTCTTGGATCGCATAGTCCGCCCAATTGGCGTCGGCGGCGTCTAGTTTTACGGCTGCCGGAATGTCGTCCTTGGCGACCGTGGCCCTTTTCCACGCACTAAGCACGAGGGGCTTGTCAGCCCTCAGCCATACGATGTTCAGATCGCCCAGCGCCTGGTAGCAGCCGAACGGGACGTTGGCTCCGCTGCCCCGCCCGGAGCCGGCGCCCTGGCACGTGAAGGTCTGGTTGACCAGCGCCTCGGCCTGGACGTTCTTGCCCGCCAGCAGCAGCCGGCGGATCTCCGGGAGGTTCCTGGCGGCATCCTGGCGATCATTCTGAGCCCGCGAGCCGGACCATACCGTTTCCTCGTTCAGCGCGATTCGCTCGCGGTCCACCCCGCCGAAGATCGTGGCCCCGAGCCGGCCGTTGCCGATCGGCAGCGCCTCCTTCTGCCAGTCCGACGCCGGCTTGGAATACCAAAGCGTCATTGTCGGCCCGGCCGGGCCCTCGCCGGCGGCGATTGCAGACCGCGGCCAAGCCGCCAATGTCACGAGGACTGCTCCTGCCACCAGGCACGACAAGCGAATCAGCCAGGTCGATGCGTCCACCATTTGCTCCTTGTCTCTTCAGGTAGATGAACGGTCTTCTCCGCTCGGGTCCATTATTGCGGCATAAGTTCACCTTGTCCATGATCGAGGCATGATCGAACCATCTCCAGCACCACCCCGACGGCGTGATCTTTCACCTGCCGAAAGATCGCGCCCCGCTCGTAAGGCGGTTTCTTCGCTTGGGCGTCAACGAGGAACTCAACCGCAACCCAATCGAGCGGTGCTGTGAGTTGTTGACGACCGGAAAGGGACCAATAGAAGACATCGCCAGGCAGGTTAACGCTGCAAGGTCTTAGCCGACATGAAGACGGGCGAATCGAACTTCCAAGTCATGTACTCGCTCGCGCTCCAAGTGAAGGCTTGAGTGGCCGTCCCGCGGCAAATCTCTCTGAATGTCGATCCCGAGAACGTGCCAACGCGAATGACGTAGGTTTTCGGGGGCTCCGCTTTCTGAGTCGACACGATCTGATACGCAATAGCGTTGAGCAAGACGTCCGCGCCGACGGTTGTGAACGTTTGGCCCCGCGTTGCGCCAAACGCGGCCGCGTCATTCCACCACTTCTCTGCCGTAGTCACTGTAAACCCGAGATTTGCCATATCTGCGCCGTCGACCGTGGGCGCAATAAGGCTGGCGGACGCGCTGGCGGCATGAGCCGAACTGCCCGCCAGGCCGAAGATTGCCACCGCCGCCGACAAGACCAAAACGGTTCCCAAAAAAGGCATGGCGGCTGCCTTGGCCAGGGCAAAGGAAATCCAGGCAATCAAAGAGAATGGATTTTACAAGAAACTCAGTGTCGAGCAGTTGGTTATAAATGAACCGGCGATACGGAATCCTTCTGATGATCGGGGACGCCTTTGCCGACGCCGACGTTTGAATTGATGCGTAGACAAGACATGGTTTCCGGGCCTTCAGAAAGAGGTGTGAATCATGAAAACTAAGGTAGTTTTGACAGTTGTGGCAGCAGTCCTGTTCGTACTGGCGGTCCTCGCCCTTCCGGCTGCCGCCAAGGAACTTCCGGCGCAGTTGCCCGATCCGGACGGCAAAGCGCCTGACACCACCAAGCCGATCAAGGTGTACATCCTGGCCGGCCAGTCCAACATGTGCGGAATGGCGGCGATCAGTGGCGCCAAATGCCACTATCAAGGCGTCTATCTGTCGGCGGATCCTGACGCCCCCGGCACATTCGCGGTTTGGCTTGCCCGCGGCAACTACAGGATCATGCCTCACGGCATCTACCTGTCGGCAGATCCGGGTGCCGCCAAGGGAGCGGCCGATTCGATCTACAAGGGTAAATACGACCCAGCCGCCAACTATGATACGCTGACACCGGAGAAGACCGAGACAATCGCACTGGGCACTTCGCAAGGCGCCCTTCCCGCCATTCCGGGAGAGCACACCCATGTTGTCAGGGCCTGCATCGACGTGCCCGATTCCGGAACGTACAGCTTATACCCGGGCGATGGCGACAGCTCATACAACGTCACGGAACTTGATGGCAAGGAAGTCTACAGGAAGAATGTGGGCGAAGAAGCCGTCCACCAGAAGGTCGATCTCGTGGCAGGCAAGAGGTATCCGATCAGGATTACATATCTTAAAGGCGGATCGACCGCCTTCTTCTTGAGTCGCCTGGATCTCAGCGGAAAAGGCGATCTGGAAACCGTGACGAAGAAGGATAAGAAGTTCCAGAACGTGGTGGACGACAAGGGCAACTGGACCGTGAGTAATGACGTCTACTACTATGACGCCAGAATCTCCTTCAAGGGCAGCCAACTGACCGCTATCTCCAACGGCAAGACGGTCGGCCCGGAATTGCAGTTTGGGCACATCATGGGTTACTTCCACGACGAGGAGGTCCTGCTCATCAAGACAGCCATGGGCAACCGCGCGCTGGGCTATGATTTCCGCCCGCCGTCAAGCGGCAGGACCGATCCCAACAGCAAGTGGGAGGGCCTGGAATATCGCCTCATGATCGAAGGCGTGCACAAGACCCTGGACGACATCAAGAACATAGTGCCGGGCTACAAGGGCCAGGGCCACGAAATCGCCGGTTTCTTCTGGTGGCAGGGTCACAAGGATAGTTTTTCGCCGGAGCTGATTGCGGAGTATGAAAAGAACCTGGTCAACCTGATCAACGATATTCGCGCCGAGTTCAAGGCGCCCAAGATGCCCGTCGTCGTGGCCACGGTCGGCTTCGGCGGCTACAACATGAGCGATAAGTTCCTGGGTATCCTGAAGGCGCAGATGGCCGTCAGCGATCCGGCCAGGCATCCGGACTTTGCCGGCAACGTGCGTTCGGTAGACACTCGTGCCTTCTGGAGAGAAGTCGACGATTCCCCGGGCAACGCGGATTATCACTATAATAAGAACGCCGAGACCTACATGCTGGTCGGCGATGCCGCGGGCCGGGCCATGGTCGACCTGATTCAGGGGGTGAAACCCGCAGCCGGCACTACAGCAGAGCCGGCGGAACCGGTCAAGCAGCCGGCAGCGTCGCACCCGGCCAGCAGGCCGGCAGATGATAAGGCGGCCCGGGCGGCGCTCAAGCCGATCATCGCGAACGTGATGATTCCCGAGTATATCGCCAAGAACCGCGATGCCCTGTCGAGTGAAGCAAGCGGGGAAAAGGGCAAGAAAGCCGTGGTGTTCCCGACCGGCGCTTTGGATGGATTGGCTGAGTACTACAAGAATGCTGGAGTTGACGAGTATGGCTGGCACGCCTTTGGCCCAAGCAGATACGACATGAAGTGGCATTACTACAGCTTCGATCCCAACGAGAAGAAACCTTTGGACGCGGGCGGCTGGCGTTTCCGCAAGGTGACCTATCCCGAAGGGATGACCAACTGGTTTGCGGCCGACTTTGACGCCGAAAAGGCCGGCTGGAAGACCGGCCTGGCTCCGTTTGGCCAGGTGAATGGCAAGCTGGAGCCGTTAGGCAAGTGTGGCACGGAAAGTATTTGTGGGTGCGGCGTTCCCCCGAAGACGTTGTGGGAGAAAGAGGTCCTGCTGGTCCGCGGAACGTTTAGACTCCCGCCGGCCAGGCAGGGGTATCGTTATCGAGTCCTCGTTGGGGGCGGCTCTCATGTCAAAGGGGGAGAAGGATATGCCATCTATATCAACGGCAAGCAGTTGATCGCGTGTCCGAGTGGTGTAAGCAAGAATCAGGGCGGACAGGCACGGGGCACGTTTATCGACAAGGACTTTGTCAAGGATTTCCAGGGCGGCGAAGTCACCATCGCGGCGACCAGTTTCCTGAATCGCTCTAAAGACGTTCCGCAAGGCCACTTCAGCATTTGGATGGAGGAGATGAAGGTCCCGCCGCTGGGTCGTTAGGCGATGTAGCAAGAAATGCTTAACCGCAGCGCGTAGTCACTGTGTACAGAAACGTACATAGGAAAGAGGGTTATGAAGAGTAAGAATGTATTGGCTGTATTGTGTTTGATGGCAGCGATGGTAATGTCAATCTTCAGCGTATCGGCGGCGGAGAAGATAAGTGCAGAACAGAGTAAGCCGCTGCCGCGGGTGCTGCTGATCGGGGATTCGATCAGCGGCGGGTATCAGGGGAGGGTGAAGACACTCGTGACTGTCCCATTCACTGATTTCACACGGATTCAACATATGGAGAATAGGCTATGTATTGGATGACCCAGCCGCCTGTTCGGCTGCTCGCTTGCCTGCTGGCGATCCCGTGTTGTCTTTCGCTCGAGTGCGCGGCCGCGTCGCGGGCGGGACAATCCGGCGATCGCCCGGCCCAGGCGAATCGACAAACGATTTCGCTGGCTGAGACCTGGCAATTCGCGCTGGACCCAAACGACGTCGGAGTGCAGCAGCGATGGTTCACCAAGGACCTCGGCGACACGGTCCGGCTGCCCGGCACGACCGACGAGAACCACAAGGGCATCAAGAAGGACGAGCAGTGCATCGACCGGCTCAGCCGGGTGTGGTATTGGAAGGCCCCGGCGTGGTACCAGCGCCGCGTGACGATTCCCGACGCCTGGAAAGGCAAGCGAATTACGCTGCTCCTGGAGCGGACCAAGAACACCCGGGTCTGGGTCGATAAGACTTTCTGCGGCTGGGAAGACACGCTCAGCGCCCCACAGTTCTTTGACGTGACCGCAGCGATGACGCCGGGCGAACACACCATCACCGTGCTGGTGGACAACGCCAAGCTGCCGCCGGTCGGCCCGGCCCATGCCGTGGACGAGCGGACGCAGACCAACTGGAACGGCATCGTCGGCAAGATGGAGCTTCGCGCCAGCGCTCCGGTCTGGATGGACGACGTGCAGGTCTATCCGGACGCCGAAAAGAAGCAGGCGCGCGTTCGCGCGGTGATCGGCAACATCACGGACAAGGCGGCCTCGGGCCGGATCACGGTCGGCTGCGAGAGCTGCAACGTCGCCAAACCGTTAACCTTCAAGACGCAGTCGATTAACATCAAAGCCGGTGAGCGGGAGAACGCCGTCGAGTTCACCTACCAACCGGGCGACGATGTGCCGCTCTGGGACGAGTTTCAGCCGGCAATGCTTCGGTTGAATCTCGAACTCGAATCAACGGCCGGCGGCCAGCAGAACCGCGACCGGCGGACGGTGGAATTCGGCATGCGCCGGTTTTCCACGGAGCGGAACCGTTTGACCATCAACGGCCGGCCTGTCTTCCTGCGGGGCAAGACCGATTGCTGCCTGTTCCCTCTGACCGGTTATCCGCCCATGGACAAGGCCGGCTGGCTGCGGGTTTTGTCGATCGCCAAATCGTACGGCATAAACCACTACCGATTCCATTCATGGTGTCCGCCGGAAGCGGCGTTCGAGGCGGCCGACGAACTGGGGATGTATTTCCAGGCGGAGATACCTAACAAACGCAGCGCGTTCAATGCACCTGACAGCAAGGATGCGGCGAAATACAACATCGACCACCTCGACGTGGAAAGCACATTGAAGCAGGTTCCCCTTTACGATTACGCCAAGCGCGAGGGGGAACTGATCTTCAAGGCATTCGGCAATCACCCGTCGTTTGTCATGTTAACGCTCGGCAACGAACTGGGGCGCACCCAGGGCATGTTCGACCTGGTCGCCCACTTCAAGAAGACCGACCCGCGCCATCTCTACGCCCAGGGTTCCAACAACCTCCACTGGAATCCGCACCTGGCCGAGGGCGACGACTTCTGGGTCACCTGCAAGACGACCAAGACGTCGCCGGTTCGCGGTGCGTTCTTCCAGGGCGACTTTCTCAACGCGCACATCGAGTTCCGCCCGCCTTCGACGCTGGTCGATTACGGCGAGTCGATCGCCGGCATACCGGTCCCGGTGATCAGCCACGAGATCGGGTCCTTCGAGATCTCTCCCGACTTCCGCGAGATTCCGCGGTACACGGGTGTGACGCGGGCGCGAAACCTGGAGATCTTCCGCGAGCGGCTCAAGGCGGCAAACATGCTCGACCAGGCCGATGATTTCGTGCGCGCCTCGGGGGCCCTGTCGGTGATCTGCTACCGCGAGGACATCGAGTCCGGCTTGAGGACGCCGGGTTTGGGCGGGTTCCAATTGCTCGACATCCAGGACTTTCCGGGCCAGGGCACGGCGCTTGTCGGCATCCTCAACGTGTTCATGGAATCCAAGGGCCTGATCACGCCCGAGCAGTGGCGACAGTTCTGCTGCGAAACGGTCCCGCTGCTTCGCATGAAGAAGTACACATGGACGACGAACGAAACTTTCATTGGCCGCGTGCAGGTCGCCCACTACGGCCCGGCCGATTTGCCCGACGCCCGCGTTACGTGGACTCTCGCCGGCAGCGACGGCAGGAAGGTCGCCGCCGGCGCCTTCGATCCGGTAACGATCCAGCAGGCCAAGGTCTTCGATCTCGACATGTTCTCGATGCCGCTGGGCGGTGTGGCCGCGCCGAAGAAACTGACGATCACGCTGGCGGTTGAAGGCACCAAGTACCGCAACGAATATCCGATCTGGGTCTATCCGCCGAAGGTCGACACCCGCACGCCATCCGGTGTGATGGTCACGGACAGTTTCACGGCCGCCGCTACTCAAAGGCATCTTGCCACCGGCGGGAAGGTGCTGTTGTTTCCCAAGCTGGATAAGCTGCCGCACAGCGTCGCCGGCGGGTTCCAGAGCGACTACTGGTCCCCGATGTTTGCCGAGGCGGCCAAGAAACGCGGCATTCCGGGGCCGCCGGGAACATTGGGCATTCTCTGCGACCCCAACGCGCCGGCCCTGGCGGATTTCCCCACGGAGTTCCACAGCAACTGGCAGTGGTGGCAACTGGTGAAGAACTCCCGGCCGATCATGTTCGACGATACGCCGGCCGATTATCGCCCGATGGTTCAGGTGATCGACAATTTCGTAACCAATCACAAGCTGGGGCTGATCGCGGAAACGAAGGTCGGCAAAGGCAGGATGTTGATCTGTTCAATCGATCTGCTCGGCCATCAGGACAAACCCGAGGCCCGCCAGTTGCTGCATAGCCTCCTGCGATATGTCGGCTCGGCGGCCTTTGCTCCCAAGGCGGAGCTGGACGCCGAACTGCTGAAGAAACTCCTTCCGGGATAACGTGATTAACACAGCGCGGCCGGTGGCCGCAACCAAAAGAAGAAGATCTCATCGCAGAGATCGCAGAGCACGCAGAGAAGAGACTTCTCTTAGTTGTTTCCTCTGCGGTCTTTGCGTTCTCTGCGTTGAGAAATATTCTCCGCACGCGAAGGAATTGACGGTTAACAGTACAGAGAGAAGTTGATGAAAGGATACAGAATGATAAACAGGAAGACATTGTTGGGCGCAGTGTGTTTCCTGGCGGCAGCGGTAATGGGCGTCTCCACCGTGTCGGCGGCAGAGAAGGCCGACACGCAGCAGGGCAAGCCGCCGCCGCGAGTGCTGCTGATCGGGGATTCGATCTCCGGCGGGTATCAGTTGGAAGTGAAGAAGCTGCTTGACGGCAAGGCCGTCGTGGTCAAGAACGAGGGCAACGCCCAGCACACCGGGACCGGGCTGGAGAAGCTCGACTCGTGGCTCGGACAGGGTAAATGGGACGTCATCCACTTCAACTGGGGACTCTGGGACGTGGCATACCGCAACCCCCAGTCGAAGAACTTTGGGCATCTGGACAAGGTTGGCGGGAAGATCACCACGTCGCCGGCCGACTACGAGAAGAACCTCCGCGAGCTGGTCGCCCGGCTGAAGACGACCGGCGCCGCGCTGGTCTGGGCCAGCACCACTCCCGTGCCCGACGGCGAACCGGGGCGGATCAAGGGCGATGAGGTCAAGTACAACGCCGTTGCGGCGAAGATCATGGCGGAAAACGGCGTCGCCGTTGACGATCTTTATGCGGCCGTGCTGCCGCAATCGGCGAAGCTTCAGAACCCGCAGAACGTGCATTTCGCGGCCGGCGGGTACCACGTGCTTGCCCGCCATGTCGCCGACAGCATCGTCGCGGCGCTGGCCGGCCGCGGGGCGGCGGCGACGGCGGGCACAGTCACCGCGGCCCAGAGCAAGCCCTTGCCGCGCGTGCTGCTTATCGGGGACTCGATCTCCGGCGGGTATCAGAAGGTCGTGAAATCACTGCTGGCCGGCAAGGCCGAGGTGGTCAAGAATGAGGGCAACGCCGAGTACACCGGGACCGGTCTGACGAAGCTCGACTCGTGGCTCGGCGACGACAAGTGGGATGTCATCCATTTCAACTGGGGACTGTGGGATATGTATGGGTGGCGATACGCGAAAGAGGATCGGTCACCCGCCGCGTATGAGAAGAGGCTTGAAGCCCTGGTCACTCGCCTGGAGAAAACGGGAGCCAAACTGATCTGGGCAACCACAACGCCCGCTTGTCCTGAAGCGGAGAAGACGATGCTCACGCAATTCAAGACAGTGGTCAAGATTACTCCGGACGTGGAGCGTCAATATCTGGATGCGGCTCTGCGAGTAATGAAAAAGCATAACGTTCAGGTAAATGATCTGCACGCCCTCATGTTGCCGGAATTGAAGAAGTATTCCCCCGAACCCGACAATGTACACTTTACGGCGGCGGGCTATCAGAAACTTGGTAAACAGGTTGCCGATGCAATCCTTCAACAACTCGATGCGCTGGGCAAAGACAAGCTGAAGGCCAAGTAAACAACTAACGGAGATCACAGTTATGAACGCAACGTCACGATTCACAGTGTTGTCTCTGGTGGCGGCAACGGCAGTGGGCGTCTCCACCGTATCGGCGGCGGAGCAGGCCAATACCGATACGAAACCCAAGTCGTACGGCACGCAGAAATCGGTGAAGGAATTGCGGGATGAATTCCTGAAACTGAAGTTCGGCATGTTCATACATTACAACATGGCCACCTACAAGGGTGTGCAATGGGTATCTGGCTACCAGAGCCCCGCCGACTTCAATCCGGGCGGCAAGGTCGACACGGACGCATGGGCGGACGCGGCGAAATCCGCCGGCATGAAGTACGCCGTGCTGACGGCAAAACATGTCGCGGGCTTCTGCCTGTGGGACAGCAAGTACACGACATATGACGTAATGAACCCTGATTGTCCGTACAAGCAGGACCTCGTGGCGCAGTTCATCAAGTCATTCAAGAGCCGTGGTCTGAAGGTGGGCCTCTATTATACCTGGCGCCACCCGGGATTCAAGAAAGACTTCAAGGTTTTGCCTCCGGAATGCGATCCTGAGACCCATAGTATGAAAGAGCAGATCGAGTTCCAGAAGGCGCAGATCGCCGAGCTGATCGAAAAGTACCCGGATGTCTTCTACATCTGGAACGACGCTCTCGACCCGAAGATCATGCCCGCGGATGAAATAATGCCTTTCTTCAGAAGCCTGCGCCCCAATATCCTTACCAGCTCGAACTGGTGGGACTGGGGCAAAAAGGGTACGCTGTATGCGGATATCGCGGTAAAGGAAATGCGGCAGTTCCCGGATACCAATACCGCGCCAGGCGAAACGTGCTGGTGCCTGGAACAGGGCTGGTTTTGGAAAGAGGGGGTTCACCCCATGACGGCCAAGCAGGTCGTGGACCTCTTGAACACGGTGAACAAGAAGAATTCGAACTTGCTGCTCAACGTCGGCCCCAACAAACAGGGTAGATTCGATGAAGCAAGCGTCAAGGTATTGGCGGAAGTCGAAAAACTGCTCAATTCAAACGCGGCCGCTGACAGTCCCAAGTGAAGGCAACCACCGAATGCCCTGGCGATGTGACGAAGCAACCGCGCGAAGAAATGTGAAAGGTACGGCGAATATGAAAACGCGATACAAGACAGGTGACCGGTGGTTCTGGAATCCAGCGTTTGCAGCCATGCTGCTGCTTGTTTCATTCGGCGGCCCGGCCGCGGCGGGCGAGAGGGGCGATCCCGCGAAACGGGTGATATGGACGGATCAGCCGGTGATCATTCTGCCGAACCAACCGAAACCGGCGAAGTATTTCCAGCACGCGTGGGACTCATCCGTTTACCCAATAGGCAACGGCCGCCTGGGCTGTACCACGTACGGGGAGCCGCGGAAGGAAACGATCCAGTTCGACGAGGATTCGCTTTGGGTCGGCAATGAAGACAACACCGGCGCCTATCAGCCCTTCGGCGAGGTCTACGTTGAGATGCCGCACAAGGACTTCACCGATTACCGCCGTGAACTCGATATCAGCCGTGCCGTGCAGACCATCACCTATAGGTCCGGCGGCGTGAACTACAAGCGAGAGTACTTCTCCAGTCATCCCGCGCAGGTCATGAT
>Ga0315282_10006124_pt1 | contig 20228 bp, 19 predicted proteins | sample YL17G07_20_MG_FD_203693 | JGI IMG/M metagenome (GOLD analysis project Ga0315282, IMG submission 203693) | Sediment microbial communities from Yellowstone Lake, YNP, Wyoming, USA - YL17G07_20 | ecosystem: Environmental > Aquatic > Freshwater > Lake > Sediment | place: USA: Wyoming | collected... | reverse complement strand
CCTTTCTGCGGTGGGCAATAGGGAAGGAGGTCAATTTACCCACTCCCCCATAATCAGAGCTTTTCAATTTCTCCATCACCTCTTTGGCGACTCCGGGCGGATAGATGCTTCGGATGTTCATCTTTCCAACGACTTCTTCTGACTTGTAGCCCAAGATATTCTCCGCACCCTTGTTGAAAATGAGGATATTCCCCTTCATATCGGTCACAATAATCCCATCAACGGAACTCTCAATCAGATTTATCAAGAAGTCGTTCGCCTCTTTCAACTCCTTCTCCATCCTCTTCCGATCGGAGATGTCGATCTTGATGCCCTCATAACCAATGATCTCGTCCTTTTCATTCTTTTTCGCGTGCGCTGTGAGAGAAACCGTGATTTTCTCGCCATTTTTCTTCTTCCACTCCAGCTCAAAATCTTTAACAAATCCTTCCTTTTCGACAAGGCCTTGAAAGGTTTTTCGATCTTCCGGTTTTACATACAGATCTCTGGCGATATCGATTCTTAAGAACTCTTCCTTATCTTGGTATCCCAGTACCCCCCACATGGCTTGATTGCAATCGACAAAACGTCCCTCTTTGGTGCTAATGTAAAGGCCATGCTGAACCCTTTCGAAGAGGTTCCGAAATTTCTCCTCGGATTCCTTCAATTCCCTCTCAAACTTCTTTCTCTCCGTGATATCCCGGATATAGGCATACGTCTTGAATTGGCCATCCTCTGATTGTGTCGGAGCAATGCAGACCTCAGTTTCCTTGACAAGGCCTTGTGGGGTCTTGATCCCCATCTCCGTACAGACCTTTTGCCCCATGCCCTCACCCCGCATCACCATCTCTTCCAAAAACTCCTCATCCCTCTTACCAATTAAGGAAAAGAATTCTCGACCGAGGATCTGGTCTCTTGGAAAACCCATAATCTCAGAGGCCATCTGGTTGGCAAATTCGATGCGAGAATCTTGGCCAAAGACAATAATTCCATCCTCACCCATCTCAGCCATCTTTTCAAACCGCTTTGTGGCCTCACGAATCTCCCTCTCCATTCGTTTTCTCTGTGTGACATCCCTCAAATAGGCATAGGTTTTCACCCCGCCTTTTCCCCCTTGGGCAATAGTGATGCAGACTTCGGCATCCCATTTCATACCTTTCTCAGTCATAACTTCCATCTCCGTACAGACCCGTTTGCTCTCATCGATTCCCACTTTGGAATGCATCTGGTCAAGATAACCGATATCCCTCTCGCTTAAGAGGCGACGAAAATCCATCCCGGTTAATCGTTCTTTCGCATATCCGGTGATTTCGGAAGCCACGGCATTGGCAAACTCAATCCGGTAATCCTCATCGAAGACAATAATGCCGTCGTCACCCATCTCGGCAATTTTTTCCAGTCGTTTCGTCACCTCCTGGATATGCTGCTCAGCCCCTCTGTTCTCATATTCTCTTAATCTCCCCTCCAGGTCAGTGACTTTCTGTTTTAAATCTTCATAGCTGGGACTCTGTTTCATCATGCAAATCACCTCTCAATTCTCTGAGTTGGAAAGGCGAATTTTACCCTGATCCGGTCGCCTCACCGTATCCATTTTACATTAATCAGAATGATTTGTGTCAAATTTTTATACGAAAAGGCAGAGTTTATGGTGAGGAAAAAAGTTATTCCACTTTGAGTAGTAGGGTATGAAAAAGGAAGGGTATCGGGTTTATCTGATTGATGGGATAGCCTTCCAGAGGGTCTGAAGGGTGTCGTTTTATAATACCAAATCCCAAGGCCTTGAAAATATCAGGGGGTTTATAGAGACTTTATCCTCCTGATAGGATGGGCATCAAGACAACTGAATCTTCATTTTTAATCAAGCTGTCCAGATTGCCTACTTTCTGGTTGATGAGGATGATGATATTCTTTTCAGGAAAAGGGGATGGCAAAATTTCCCTCAAAGCTACGGGCTTCTCCAAACTCATCTCTTTTGCCCGGGCGCCGACGATGTCTGCTAGGTAGCCGAAAAACTTAAGCTCAGCCAACTTGCCCCATGATCTCCTTTGAAACGTCTTTCAGCCCTAAACGATCGAGGGTCTCCTTCAAAGGGATTCCATTTTGATCCCAACCCCGAAGTTCATAATACCAAGAGAGCATTTGCTCATACTTTTCCCTGTCGACCTTTACCCCTTTCATCTTTCCTCCAGAATGAGGCTCCTCAAACCAGCGATCAGGCGGATAGTCCCACTTCCGACCGAATTGAGGGATCTCTCTCTTCCAGTATGCGCGGATCAAGGCATAGATACGATCCCCCATCTCATAGAGATCTTCCCAAGTCATACGACTTCCTGTAATCGCTTCAAGGTATTCTGGGTACCGGTCAAGCCCAAAACCCACCTCCACCCAGGGGAGGCGGCACACGGTTGCAGATTCGAAAAACCCTCCCCGAAGTCGTTGAAACTCAATAAGCTTTTCGACCTTCTCCTTACCGTAGGAGAATCGATCGGTCGATATTTCCCAAGCAATGATCCAGGCATCTTTATGGGAGGCACCAATGGGAGAGGTTCCAAAAGAGAGTGCCATTCCGGGACAGGCATGGCAATTGTAAGCCGAGATTTCCAACCCTTTGACATGCATTGCCCAACGGTGTGATCCTTTTCCAATCGTCTCTGAAGCGCCTCGAACTCCCCCCGCAACAATCTTTGCAAGTCCTTCTCCCCTTCCAATCTCCGTGACCAGTTTCTGGGCCGTTTCAAAATCTCCCCATCTCACCTTCTCCTTTATCAATCCTTTTTCTGAGGCTTCCATGAGAAAGCCAATACAACTCCCCAGAGAAATTGTATCCAGACCCCACTCGTCAGCCAACCGGTTCAACAAAGCCACCTGGGGCAGACTTCCCAAACCGATATTGGGTCCCAGCATCCCAACGTTTTCGTAATCCAATTCTGCACCTTGACCGCTTGAATCCTTGATGATATGGCCACACTGCATGCTACACATGGGACATCCCTTACGACCAATATTGAGTTTTTCGAGCACATGACCATCCATTTCCTTTGAAAACTCAAAAACCCCTTCCTTAAAATTATAGGTGGGGAGGCAGGCATTTTCATTGCACCAATCAAAAGCCTGCATCGTTCCCTGTCTCATCCAGAAGTCATAACTTTCCTTTCCCTTGATCTCCTCGTATCCCTTTTTACCCAGCTCTCTCAGTTTGTTATCGTCGAAGTTGGAAACATTTCCGGTCCCCTTTATAACCAGGGCCTTGAGCTTCTTAGACCCCATCACAGCGCCCATTCCGGGTCGCCCTCCAGCTCTTCCTTTCTGGGACATGACGGTTGAAATACGGATCAGGTTTTCTCCCGAGGGGCCGATGAGAAGAATCCCTGAATTCCTTCCGTGCTTTTTTTCGAGGATGTCTTGAGCTTCAAACGTATTCTTACCCCACAGGTCGGAAGCATCAACAATCTTGACGTTCTCATCTTCAATCGACAGATAACAGGGTCTCTCTGATTTCCCCTCTACAACCACGACATCATAGCCTGCCTTTTTCAGATAGACCGATGCCATGGTACCAATATTTCCATCCCCATAACCGCCTGTAAGCGGACTCTTTGAGGCAATGACCATCTTCCCCGAACTGGGAAGTAACTGCCCACTCAGGGGACCCGTAGAGAAGATGATCTTGTTCTTTTCAGACAAAGGATCAACGCGTTTTACTTCATCCCATAAGAGTTTTATAGCAAATCCCCGCCCTCCCATAAAATCTCTCTTCATAGAATCAGAAATCTCTTCTTTAGATACTTTGCCATTTGAAAGATTCACCCTCAGTAATTTTCCAGCATACCCTTTCATCGTTAACCTCCGAATTTCAATGATTGATCTAATAAATCCCAAAGATTTAACACTTCCATATCTTCACCGGTTTCATTTAGCAGCCTTAATGCTCCTCTGCCCAATACGGTTTCACAAGTTGGACAGACCGTCACGATCGTATTTACACCCACATCAATGGCATCTCGTAACCGGTTCTTAGAAATCTCCATAGAGAGGCCATCATCTACCATTGTAAGGCCTCCCCCCCCTCCACAGCACGTCGAGAAGTATCGATTATGCTCCATTTCTATTATTTCGACTCCTAATTGCTGAAGTATCTCTCTCGGCTCTTTAAAGATGCCCAACATTCTACCCAGATGACATGGGTCGTGGTAAGTAGCACAAAGATCCAAGGGTTTTATTTTTTTTGCCATTTCAGGCTGTTTCAATTTTTGATGAACCGCCAAAATGGCATGATGAACGGGTAACCCATATCTTTCCTTTAAAGTAATGGTACAGGTGGGACATAAGGTTAATAGGGGTTTATCTCCCTGGGCAACCATATTCTCTTTGCAACGAACCTGAGCTTCTTCAAACTCATGGGAGAACCCGGTTGCCTCTACAATATACCCACAACATGCCTCTGCTCCTACCCTAGGATGAAGATCGAGCCGCTCACATACCGAGAAGATGGTAGATAATTCTTCCCCCCTTGAGCGATATAAACATCCAACATAAAACGGAGTATCCCCTTGCCGTTTGATCAGCTTCTGTGTGTCGAAAAGCTTCCCTTCCCTGAGGATCTTATTTGTGTTCTCTCGATGAATCTGGGCAGGCAAACCTTTTTGGACCATGTGTTGGCGCATGGCCATGATGATATCTATGTTCTTCAGAGCACAGCGTGCCTGGCAGTATCCACAGAGAAGGCATCGGTTTAGAGTCTCTGCCATCTCTTTTGAAGGGTTTAGAAGCCCTTCCATAAGCCCACGAGCCACAAGCATCTTACCCCTACAACTGAAGGTCTCATAACGATTTACCTTATACACAGGGCATTCTTCTCTGCAGAAACCGCAGCGTGTTCGGTTACAAGTGTAAATGTCATCTTGATATGCCGATAATTCTTCGATCCTATTCATTGGGATCCTTCCTAATCCAATGAGATTCAAATTTTTTCCCTGGGTTCATGATATTTTTGGGATCGAATACCTCTTTGATTCGCCGCATATATTCAAGCGAAAGTCCATGTTCAAGCTGATTGAATCCTCCTAAACGATCCCCATCGCCAATATAGCTGCTCATCGTCCCTTCTAACTTGATGGCCATTTCACTCATCTCTCTCACATATTGATAAAACTTCCTGACGGACTCCTCATTCGAATCATCCACGAAGACAGCAAAACTGATGGAGGCCGTCGTTTTGTTGGGTGACTCATTATAAACGGTCATCCCAAGGATCTCCTGATCCCACTTCTTGGCAAGGTCGACATAATAACAATATCCCTCATCCAATCGCCCGACCGGCAAACCGACATCTGCGGATCCAAATTTCTTCTTCCGCTGACTGTCAGGCCATTTTTGTTTAAAAGGAATGAATTCAAGGCGGTGTTTCGAATCCCACCACCCCTCAACTATCTCCTCCTCCTGTATAAGTTGGGAATGAAACTCTTTTGTAAGGATTTGGGTAGCCCTGTCGACATTGAATTTCACCACCTCTTCATCTCCGGCAAAGGACAAAAATAAAATAGCTTCAGCCCAGTCCGGAACGTTCGGTTCACGGCCAAATCTTTCACGGTAAGTATGGGTATAAAAGTGAAGACGGTGTCGGCAATTGAGGTGAGCCGATTCAACGGTGAGGCCGGCTGACAACAACTGCTCCAAAGCCTTTGCCGATTCATTCAAAGATTTAAAGAAAAACCCCTGGACTTGTCGAACTTTGGGCAAAGGGACTATCCGAAGGGTGGCTTCGGTGATAACTCCCAGCGTACCTTCTGAGCCTATTAATAGATCGAGGAGCTTATACCCCGTGGATGAGAAAGAACATTTCCTTTGGCCTACTCGAACGGCTTCAGCCCGTCCGGTCACAATCATGGCGTTGGTCAAACAGTCTTTGATCTTCCCATAACGAAGGCCAAACGTGGAATCGTTATCACAAGCAATGCTGGCGCCGATCGTGCAACTTCTTTTTGATTCGGGCTGATGAGGAAGCCAAAGCCCCTTGCGGGCCAGTACCTCATTGAGTTCCCAGATGGTGATTCCGGCCTGAACAGTGACAGCAAAATTTTGTTCATCAATTTCTAGTACCTGATTCATCCCCTTTGTTTCCACCATGATGCCACCCTTCCAGGCCGCTGTACCTCCCCCCATTCCTGTCCCCCCACCAAATGGAACAATAGGAATTCCATATTGCAAGGCAATTCGTGTAATTCGAACCATCTCTTCCGTTGTCTTTGGAATAACAACGATCTCAGGAAGGTTAGCCGCGTCACTTTCACGAGGGCTCCAGTCTCGACTGTAAGCCATCCGATGGATAGGAGATTGGGTGACCCGTTCCTTAAGAAATTTTTCTAGCTCTTCAAAAGCCCTACCTATGAGTTCTTCTTTCAACATTGTTTCCATAGGGGAGTAACCTGCTCGATAAGATCATATCCATTATAAATCATTTCATTTCAAAATAGAGGGAAATATTATAAGGTGAGATTTCAAGTTGAGGTCGTTTTCTCATTACAATCTAAACTTCTATCATTTAACCAACCGAGAAAGCCTCTTCATTAATTAACATGAGAACATCTTAACCCGTTGGCCTTTACCTTCCCGAATCGCTTTCTGGTAAATCCTTTGGGCAACAACCAGATCCTTCCTGGCAAACTCCACCGAGGTTATTTTTTCTTCAAGAAGCTTAAACAAGTGTGAATTTGAGCCCCACTCCTTTTTCACTCGCTCTTCCGTACGCGAGAGAGGCGACCACTAAGTCTTCAAGCGCAAATCCAACGGATTCAAACAGAGTGATTTCATCATCCCCGGTCCGAGCAGGTTTTTGTGCAAGGACAATTTCACCCAGATCAGCGTAGATGTTTTCTTTGGAGAGCTTCCCATTGTGAATCGGAATCAGCAGATCACCCGCTTCAGCCATGCAGCCTTCATAGGTATCGACGACAATCTTCGACTTCCCGATCGTAAAATCATCCAGCTCCCGCATCTCCGGGGTATAAGCCCCGACTGCATTAATATGCGTCCCCCCTTTGAGGTGGCGACCATCAAAAACCGGAGTGGTAGAGGTCGTCACAGTGACCAGGATATCAGACTCAACGACCACATCCCGGGGCGAGGCCATCACATGAACAGGGATTCGAAGGCTATTCGAGACGGTTCCAGAGAAATTTTCAGCAATCTTTCGATCCTTGTCATACACAAGCATTCTGTGAATGGGCCGAACCTTTGAAATCGCCTCAGCCTGAAAGGGTGCCTGCGCGCCTGCACCGATGATCCCAAGGGTTTCAGAGTTCTTTCGAGAAAGGTATTTTGTTGCCAAAGCTGAGGTGGCACCCGTCCGCATGGCGGTCAAGAGAATTCCATCCATAAGGGCAAGAAGTTCTCCGGTTGTCGGATCGTTCAGTAAATAGGCAGCCTGGATGGTTGACAATTTCTTCTCTATATTCCTTGGAAAAACAGAAACGATTTTGGTCCCAAAGAAAGCTTCCTTTTCCAAATAAGCAGGCATAAAAAGGAAAACTCCTTCTGCTTTTTCAATTTTCACAGGCATCCGCACCGGGACAGCGCACTTTCCAGCTTTATACTCTCGGAATCCTCTTTCCACCGCATCGATGACATCGGCCATTGTGAGAAGTTGTCTCAAATCTTTTCGAGACAGGATAAGAGGCATTACTTGCACCTATATTTCCCCCTCTCCTCCCTGAAGCTGTGAAAAAAAATGCTTCAAGTTGAGAGGGCGGGTAGGGATATCGAAAAAGTTTTAGAGCGATACCTTTTCCAATTAACTACTCACTATGAAAAGCTTCAACAATCCTTGTTCATTGCAGAGACTAGTTACTTTCAACTTCCAAATGATCGCAATTCTAAGACTTTGAAGATATTCCTGCCCGACCGGTCATCCCGATTGTCTCACACCTTCCTTTTAGCAAAGTCGGTACGACTCGCAACCGAAGGGGCTTGCGGGGATTTGAAAGTGATCCAAGACTTCAGACGACCTCTTCTTCCATGACCAATTTCCCGCTAATGACACGCTCATAGTGGAGGGGGCTCACATCAATTGTTTGGTATCGACCCAGACGAATCAGCTCGGACATCGCTTTTCCCACAGCAGGAGCTTGCTGAAATCCATGACCGCTGAAGCCGATGGCCATATAGAATCCTTCGAGTCCAGGATGTTTCCCAAGAAGGGCATTGCTGTCGAGCCGATTTACTTCATAGAGACCAGCCCATCCTTTGATCAATTTAAGTCGGTCAAAAACGGAGACACGGTCGGCGAGGATTGGCCACATCGTTTGGTTGAAGAAGGAATTGTCCACCTTAAAGTTAAAGCCTGGAGGCTCCTCCAAAATGGACATCCCTGTCATAATGATTTTTCCAGTTTCATGACGAAAATAAAGGCCACTCACATCGATCACGAGGGGAAGATCGTAGCCGAAGATTTCAGAGGGCTGAAAGACGAAAATCATTCTCCGGATAGGATCAACGGGGAGGTCTACGCCGGCCATCTTTCCAACCTCAGCCGCCCATGGACCAGCGGCATTCACCACAACAGCTCCGGTGTATTTGTCGCCTTTCCGCGCTGTGACTCCGGTGACCCTGGAACCCCCCTTCAACACCCCGGTGACCTCATCATGGACATAACGGACACCCATGCTCCGAGCTTTCTTAATAAATCCTTGAAGCGTTCCGTAAGGGTCCAGGTAACCGTCTTTTCGGCCAAAGGATGCGCCCACCAAGCCCTCAGGGTTCAAATTGGGAACGATCTTCAAAGCCTCTTCGATGGAGAGAAGTTCAACAGCCGCCCCCATGCTTTTTTGAAAATGATAATGACTCTTAATGAGAGGCCAATTTTTTTCATTGGCCAGAAAGAGATAGCCTCGCTGTCGAAATTCGGAGTGGGCCTTCTCCCCATCCACTGCCATGATCTCATCAAATTTCTCGTAAAAATCGATACTATACTTGGAGATTCGGATGTTCACCTCAGTGCTAAATTGCTGTCTAACGCCGCCGGCGCTCAGCGTTGTGGAAGAGAATTCATAGGTTGGATCCTTTTCAAAAACGACAATTCGACCTGGGAATCCGTCACTGGCTAAATGATAGGCAATGCTTGATCCCATGATGCCGCCGCCAATAATAATGATGTCGAATGTCCTGGATCCGTCTTGTTGAGCCATGAGAACACTCAAAGGAGTGAACCCCGTTAGAAAATCTTCTACTTTCTAACGGGAAGGCTCACACGGGGCATTAAGCCCCGTGTGAGCTGAAAAAGGAACAACTATCATCCCCGCTGCGAGAAGCGGGGCTTTCTAACGGGGTAAAATTTATTTACTGGTCAGATCGTTCTTCATCATTTCGCCCAAGGCCTTCGACCTCTGTGTGGCTACTTCCACAGCATTGATCAGGGTCGTCCTCAGCCCACCCTCTTCCAGGGTATGAAGTCCTGCAATGGCCGTTCCTCCTGGAGAGGTCACCATATCTTTCAGTTTCCCCGGATGTTCCCCTGTCTCGATCAACATCTTCGCTGCCCCGAGAACAGTCTGAGGGGCCAGAATCAATGCATCATCCCTCGATAGGCCCACCTTGACCCCCGCATCGGCTAAGGCGTCAATGATGAGAAAGATATAAGCAGGTCCACTTCCGCTTAATCCTGTCACCGCATCGAGGAGGTCTTCTTCGATGAAGAGCGATTTTCCAACAGAATCGAAGATCGTCTTCGCCATCATCAAGTCTTCCTTCAGGGCATGCTTTCCCCCTGCAATGGCCGAGACGCCTTCGCGGACAGAAACACAGATATTGGACATGACCCGGATCAATTTCAAATCCTTTCGAGCACAGGCTTCGATGGCATCCAACGGAACCCCTGCGGCGATGGAAATTATCAGTTTTGAGAGATCGAGATATTTCGCGATCTCCTCCACGACTTGTTTCATGATCTGAGGCTTCACGGCTAGGATGACGATATCCGATTGCTTCACCACTTCCACATTGTGCGAGGTCGACTTCACCCCGTATTTTTCTCGAATGGCCTTCAGTCTTTCAGCCCTCACATCCGAACAGAAGATCTGTTCCGGCCGGCAGAGATGGCCATATAAAAGCCCATGGATCAGGGCCTCTCCCATATTCCCGGTTCCCAAGATACCCACCTGTTTGTTCTTCAGCATGAATTCTCCTCCCAAAACAGTATCTAGCGAAGATTTTTATAGAAATTTGTAAAGCCTTGTGTTAATTATTGTTTAACCATAAAACTGAATGAGAAACCTGTCAAGAATAAAAGAGGGAGGTCTACATCATGTTCCAAAAGATTCTTTTCTGTACCGATTTCTCTGAAGACGCCCATTGGGCCTTTACCTACGCCCTCTATCTTTCCAAGACCTTCAATTCCAAACTCCTGATCCTTCATGTGACACCCGAGCCGATTCATCCTGAACAGCTTGCGATCTATCTCCCCCAAGAAAAATTGGAGGAATTGAAAAAATCTCAGAAGAAGGAGATCAATCATCAATTGGAAACCCATTACATCAAGAAAATGAAGAGGTTCAAGAATTACAAGATCATCGTGAAAGAAGGGGAACCTTTTGTTGAGATTATCAAGATGGCAAAAAAGGAGTCTGTGAAGCTCATTGTCATGGGAACCCATGGAAGGACAGGCTTGGATCACATCCTCTTTGGGAGCACGGCAGAGAAGGTGGTGAGAAAATCATCCTCCCCCGTCTTGACGACCAGGCTCCCTGGAAGAAAATTCAAAATGTTGTAAAATCCCCCCCACCCCCCTCGGCTTCGAGTCGTACCGACTTTACTAAAGGAGGGTTGGAGGGATTAAACCGAAGTGATCGTGAAAGGTGTTGGTGGTAGGAAAACAAACCAATTCCTTGCTCCACCATCACCGACCACCGTCACAATCGGTATGAGAAGGATTTATGTTTAGATATATTGTGATCGAAGGTCCAATCGGGGTAGGGAAGACAAGTTTGACCAGGTTACTGGCAAAGGAGTTTAATGCCAGATTGGTCTTGGAGAAACCTGAAGAGAATCCGTTTCTCTCCCATTTCTACCAGGACCGGAAAAAATATGGGTTTCAAACCCAGATCTTCTTCCTCATGAACCGTTTCCAACAACAGAGGGAAATGGCTCAACTCGAACTGTTCAATCAGGTGACTCTTTGCGATTACCTCTTCGCCAAAGACAGGATCTTTGCTTCCTTAAACCTGGATGACCATGAACTGGCCCTCTACGAGCAGATCTTCAATCTTCTGAGCGGACAGATCCCCTCTCCTGACTTGGTCATCTTTCTACAGGCGAAGCCAGAGGTATTACTTCACCGCCTCAAATCGAGGAATCTATCTTACGAAAAGGAGATTGACTTAGAGTACCTCAAGGCCCTGACAGAGGCTTACAATTACTATTTTTTCCACTTTGATCTAACTCCCCTTCTGGTCGTGGACACGAGCGAGATTGACTTCGTGAATCGTAGAGAGGATCTTGACCAGATGATCCGGGAGATTAAACAGATGAAGAAGGGGACGTGGTACTTTATACCCAAGAGATCCAAATGATGAACGCATGGAGCAGAGCGCATAGAGCATAGCGTTAAAATCTTTTTCGCTCTGCGCTTAGCGCTATGCGCTTTGCGATTCTGCATTAATTTTCTGGCGTTGAAGGTTCTGTCCCTTCCTTGGGTCCTTCTGGTTTGGGCGCTTCTGGTTTGGGCGCTTCCGGTTTGGGCGCTTCCGGTTTGGGCCTTTCCTTGGGCCCTTCCTTGGGCCTTTCCGGTTTGGGTGCTTCCGGAGGGGTCTCCTTCGGTGGCGCCTTCTCAGGTTTTCTCTTCACGACTTCTTTCGGGACCTCGGCTTTCGTCTCGGCTTTCACTGACTCTGCAGGAGAGGGGAGAAGGCCCTTTGCGCGTAGTTTCTTTCTCTCCTCTCTCCTTTTTCTCCTTCGTGCGAGTTCCCGATCTCTTTGACGTCTCGGCATACTTCCCTCCTTTCTTAGAATAACTTGGAGATAATAGCCTCGTAGTTTTATGGTCGGATAGTCTCTTAGTCTTTGACCATTCGACTAATACACTAATCGACTATACGACTAATGACTCCGAACTGCCAAGTCGGAACTCTGTCTGGGCATCCGACAGAGACAACTGATTTCCTCCATCACCTGATGGGTGAGGGAGGTAGCATCCGACTCTTTTTCTGCATACAGAGGATGGCCAATACATATTTCCACCCGTCTTCGCCACCTCATTCTCTTTCCATATCGAATGCCCACAGGGATAAACGGGATTCTACAATTGAGTTCTTTTTGGAACCTCAAGATCATTTGAAGCAACCGACTCTTGCCTGAACCCACGATTTCTCGAAAATAAGTCCCTTCTGGAAAGATGACGATCCTTTCGCCCGCTCTCAATAAAGAGAGAAGATTTTTAAAAGAGTCTAATGTCCGGATCGACTGTTTCCGGTCAACAGGGATGGCGCCCGCGAGGGAAAGGTAATGCCCAATGAGAGGATATTTGAAGAGCTCCCTCTTGGCCACAAAGTAGAGCAGCGGACTGAACGAAAGGCTGACGATAGGGATATCCATCCAATACTGATGCTTCGGGAGAATGATCGCCGGCCCGTGATCAGGAAGAGCTTCCTTCCTCTCGATCTCAAGGTGATAAAAGATGGAGAAGACCATCTGGGCCGTTCTTTTGGTGAGGGAGTAGATAAGGGAGTTTCTTTTCACAAGTGTTTTCGCTATGCGCATAGCGCTAAGTGCTTAGCGTCTTTTATGTTAGTAGGAATCTAAAAGATCTTCCTTGGAGACTTCCGGAGGCAATTCCTCTTCCATCCACTTCTTTTTGGCCCGTTTAGCAGCGGCCATCCCTGCTTTTAAGGCATCACGGTTCAATTTCTCCGTACCCTTAGGAACCCGTGCCAGGACAGCCGCTTCCATCGCCTTTGGAGAAACGATGGGGCTCAATTGGGCAAGGGCTCCGAGGGCAATGATATTCGCCACGACTTCTCTTTTAAACTGCTCTCGGGCCATTCGCGTAAAAGGAACCTGGAAAGCTTTTCCAGTAGGGGGTTGGGTGACAAAAGTAGAATCAACGATGAGCATTCCCTCTGATTTGAGGTCGGGATAATACTCATCGCATGATTTCTGATTCATTGCTAGAAGGAGATCGGGCTTCATGGCTTTGGGGTAATCGATCTCCTCATCGCTCACGATGACCTCGGATTTGCTTGAACCCCCTCTTGCCTCCGGCCCATAGCTCTGTGTTTGAGCCACATGCTTTCCATCATAAATACCAATCGCTTCAGCCAGGATGATTCCCATCAGGATGATCCCCTGGCCCCCTGAACCACTCAGACGAATCTCATATCGAGAACTCATCACGATCTCCCCGCAATCTCTTTCGCCCGCGACCGGATCTTCTCGTACTCCTCCTGAAAGACCGGAAGTTCCTTGTCGATCAAAACACCGATGAGAACCTTGTCCTTCAACTCCTCGGACTTCATTTTGAGGGCCTTCTCAACGGGTAGGGCATGGTCCCGTTGCCACTGCATCATCTCTACCGCCGACCCCAATCGATTCTGTCTTCCGTACTGGGTATGGCAGTGAGAAATTACTTCGACGACGGAAAATCCCTTTTTGAGAAAGGCCTGCTCGATCAGGCTATCTAAGAGTTTGGCGTGGTAAACGGTTCCCCTTCCGACGAAGACGGCCCCTGCCGTTACCGCCAATTCAGAAATTCTGAAGTCCTGTTCAATATTAGAATAGACCGTGGTCGTGGATCGCATCCCGTAGGGAGTAGTGGGAGAATATTGCCCGCCTGTCATCCCATAGACGCTGTTGTTCACAATGATGGCGGTGAGATCAATATTCCTTCGTGCGGCATGAATGAAATGATTTCCTCCAATCGCCACGGCATCGCCGTCACCCATGATGACAATGACCTTCAAATTGGGCTTTGCCAGCTTCACTCCCGTGGCAAAGGTGAGCGCTCGGCCATGGGTGGTATGAAGGGTATTGAAGTCCACATAGACAGGAAGCCTACCTGAACATCCGATCCCTGAGACCAGGACAATATCATCCTTCTCAAAACCAGTGCGATCAATCGCCCGGATGAGGGCGCCCAGCAAGATTCCGATCCCGCATCCAGGGCACCAGACATGGGGGAACTTCTTGTCGTGTCGAAGATATTTATGAATGAGTTTTGTTACCTCTGACATCAGGATATCTCCATCATGCGATCTAATATCTCCTGTGGAGTAATGATCGTCCCATCTACCTTGTTAAGCGTAAATACCTTGGCCATGCCTCGGTTCACTCGTTTCACTTCTCGGGAGATCTGGCCCATATTCATCTCGGGAACGAGTAGGAATTTGGAGGTCTGAAGGACCTTTTCCACGGCAGACCTCATGAAAGGCCAGATCGTCGTCAGCTTAAGAAGCCCCACTTTCAAACCCTTCTCCCTTGCCATGATCGCTGCTCTCTTGGCTGAGCGAGCCACAGAGCCGTAAGCAACAATCGTGATCTCCGCGTCCTCTGTTTCATAGAATTCTGCCATATGAATCTCTGAAAAATGCTGGCTGATCTTTCGATGAAGTCTGGAAATGAAAGGGCCGATCTCATCCGGCCGCGAGGTGGGGAACCCTCGAATATCGTGGGTCAGGCCTGTCACGTGGTACCGGTAGCCTTCTCCAAAATTGGCCATGGGCGGAACCCCCCTGGGGCTATCTTCAAAAGGAATATACCATTCAGGGGGCATGGTGGGTTTAACTCGGTTAAAAATCTCTATCTCTCCAGCATTAGGAACAGCCATCTTTTCCCGCATATGGCCTACCACTTCATCAATCAGAAGGATTACAGGAGTTCGGAATTTTTCAGAGAGGTTAAATGCCTGAATGGTCATATCAAAACATTCGCGAACCGTTGAGGCAGAGAGGACAATGATGGGATGGTCTCCATGGGTTCCCCATCGAGCCTGCATCACATCGCTTTGAGAAGGCATGGTCGGAAGGCCTGTGCTTGGCCCTCCCCTCATGACATCCACGATGACACAAGGAACCTCTGCAATGATGGCAAACCCTAAATTCTCCTGCATCAGGGAAAATCCTGGCCCACTGGTCGCCGTCATCGCCTTCACCCCTGCCAGAGAGGCACCGATCACAGCTCCCAGGCTTGCAATCTCATCCTCCATCTGGATGAAGGTCCCATCCACCTGAGGAAGTTTCACCGATAAGATTTCAGAGATCTCTGTGGCAGGTGTAATGGGGTAACCTGCGAAGAAACGACAGCCTGCCTGGAGGGCACCCTCCACCACGGCCTCATTTCCCTGGAGCAGCAATTCTTTCGGGTGAGATTTCCTCTTCTCCCTTCGGCTCTTTCTCTCCAACTCTCTCTCCAACTCTCTCTTCACCTTTCTTTTTGTCCTTGGCTTTGCTTTCAACGGTGATCGCAAAATCAGGGCATCGGATTTCACACCATCCGCAGTTGATACATTTATCAATGTCTTTTACGTATGGGTACCCTGCTTCATCTTTTGCCAAGACACCCGTCGGACAGAAGGCGACGCAGATTCCACAAGCCTTGCACCAGGCCTTGTAAATATCAATCTTCGGTTTTTCTTTCTTCTTTTTTGTTTCGTCCACGGCGAAGCTCCTCAAGCCACATGGATATCGCCCTTCAAACGATAGCTATCATTATTTATAAATTAAAAACTTAAGTCATGTCAAAGGTTTTCGATAATGGCGGAGGCGAATTCGGAGCATTTAACTTTTTTCGCTCCCCTCATCTGGCGGGCAAGATCATAGGTGACGATCTTGCTCGAGATGGTTTTCTCAACGGCCTTTGTAATCTTTTGGGAAACCTCACTCCAACCTAAATAGTCAAACATCATTGCACCGGAAAGGACAAGGGACCCCGGATTGATCAAATCCTGGTTTGCATATTTCGGGGCAGTCCCATGGGTGGCTTCAAAGACAGCAGCCCGATCTCCAATATTTGCCCCGGGTGCCATGCCCAAGCCTCCCACCTGGGCTGCAAGCGCATCGGACATATAGTCCCCATTCAGATTGGGCATCGCTAGGACATCGTATTCCTCAGGCCTTAAAAGGATTTGTTGGAACATGGCATCGGCAATCCGGTCTTTGATGACGATCTTGCTTTCGCGAAGATTCGTTGCCCCCTTAGCGCCCAGATCACTCTCAAGAAGAACCCTCTCCCTAAATTCTTCTTTGGCCAGTTCATAACCCCAATCGCGGAATGCCCCCTCCGTGAATTTCATGATATTTCCCTTATGAACCAGTGTGACGCTTTTTCGGCCATGAGAAAAAGCAAACTGAATCGCCATTCGAACAAGACGTTTTGTTCCGAAACGGCTGATCGGTTTAATCCCGATCCCCGAATCTTCCCGAATCTTACTCCCCAACTCCTTTTCAAGAAACTCTCTTAATCGTAGAACCTCTTTCGAACCCTCTTTCCACTCAATCCCTGCGTAGACATCCTCCGTGTTCTCACGAAAGACGACCATATTCACCTTTTCCGGATGCTTCAACGGGCTCGGTGTCCCAGGGATATATTTTACAGGCCGAATGCACGCATAGAGATCGAGCCTTTGCCTGAGGAGCACGTTGATGCTTCTAATCCCTCCTCCCACGGGGGTTGTCAAAGGCCCTTTGATTCCCACCCCATGTTCTCGAATGGTCTCGATCGTCTCCTCCGGGGCCCACTCCCCTTTACGCTGAAAAGCCTTCTCACCTGCATAGACCTCAACCCAATGGACTTTTCTTTTTCCTCCGTAGGATCCATTGACCGCAGCATCGAAGACACGAACCGATGCCTTCCAGATATCCGGCCCCACGCCATCTCCTTCGATATAGGGAATGATGGGTTGATCAGGGACGATCCGTTTTCCATCGGAGTTGTATTCAATCTTTTCACCGGCCATATGGTTTTGATCCCCTCCCCGCGCAGGTACGGTAGCGTCGGCATTTATTGCCGACGGTTGTCCGCCCTCAATGAATGAGGGCGCTACGGATAATCATATTTCCCGAACACTAAAGTGGTGCAGTTGCCCCCGAAGGCGAAAGAGTTGGAGAGCACCACCTTCACATTCAGCTCGCGTGACTTCCCTGGAACATAATCGAGATCGCAATCCTTATCACCCTCCCGATGATTGAGGGTAGGTGGAACAAATTGATGAAGAATAGAGAGGATTGACGCAACCGCTTCGATGGCTCCCGCAGAACCTAAACAATGGCCCACCATTGACTTGATCGAGCTGACCGGAATCGAATAGGCCTTCTCTCCAAAAACTTTCTTAATAGAAAGGGTTTCAACCTTATCGTTCAGAGGGGTGCCGGTCCCATGGGCATTAATATAATCAACTTCTGAAGGCTTTATCCCGCCTTCCTCCAGTGCCTCTCCCATGATCCGAGCTTCCACGGCACCCGTAGGCTCCGGGGCTGTTATATGATAAGCCTCTCCACCTATTCCATATCCTAGGAATTCGGCATACACTTTTGATCCTCTCTTTAACGCCCCATCAAGTTCCTCCAAGACCAAAATAGCTGCCCCCTCCCCTAGACTCATCCCTGCTCTCTTTTTATCAAAAGGTTTACACGGGGAAGGATCCGTGGCTCTTAATGAGTTGAACCCGCCGAACGTGAGTTCGCTCAAGGCGTCACTCCCTCCGCAAAGAACAGCTTTGGCTTTACCATTCCTGATAAGATCGGCTCCATAACCAATGGAGGTGGCAGAAGAACTGCAAGCCGTCGTAATCGTGGCCATAGGGCCTGAAAAACGAAATCGCTGGGCAACGCGAGTTGCTGTAAAACTTGGGATAAAAGGAAGCAAAAGAGAGGCTTTTGACTTTCCTTTAAGAAGGACCTCCCGATGATAGGCTTCCGCCTCAAACATCCCTCCTGCACCGGCCCCCAGACAGATTCCTACCTCTTCTGAAGCATATGCGTTTATACCAGAATCCTTAACAGCCTCCTCTGCTGCAATAAGAGCAAAATGGTCTGTTCGAGAAAGTCTCTTTAATTCCTTCTTCCCAAAGAATTCCTCTGGGTGATAATCCCGGATTTGCGCGCCAATCTTGGAGGGATACTTTGAGGTATCAAAAAGGGTAATCGGCCCAATGCCGGTTCGACCTTCTCTTAAAGAATGAAGAAATTCCTCTACGTTCTTTCCGATAGAGCAAAATATCCCCATTCCTGTAATCGCTACTCGCTTCTGTTTCATCTTTAGCTCTTCGTTCGGAGAAAATTTTGTAGCGCGTGATCCCCCTGCCTTCGCCGAAGCGGCTCCCGCCTACGCGAAGCCCGCGCTTCGGCGGGCGTAGGTAGGTCGCGCAGGCAGGCGATCACGCCTTTGAATGGTGCGTTCGGGGAACGCACCCTACACTTTCTATCCCAATCTGAAATCTGCAATCTAAAATCTAAAATATATTTCAAACGATTCCTCCATCTACAATGATGGTCTGGCCGGTGATATAGCTTGAATCGTCTGATGCAAGAAATAGGACCGCTTTTGCTACCTCTTCCGGCTTGCCGATTCTTCCTAAACTTGATGATTTAATGATGGTCTCCATCTTCTCTTTGGGCATCCGTGAGACCACCTCCGATTCAATCAGTCCTGGAGCCACGGCATTGACGTGGATATTAAAAGGTCCTAATTCGCGAGCCAGAGCCTTCGTAAATCCGATCACCCCGCTTTTGGTTGCCGCATAATTGGTCTGTCCCGAGGTGCCGAGAATCCCGCTAATGGAGGAGATGTTAATGATCTTTCCCTTTTTCTGGGAAATCATTTTCCGGATGACTGTTTTGCAGCAATTAAAAAGGCTCGTCAGGTTTGCGCCAATGAGAGAGTTCCAGTCCTCATCACTCATCAGCATGAGAAAATTATCTCGAATCAGGCCTACGTTATTGACCAGGATATCAATCTTCCCATACTGGGCAAAGGTCTCTTCTACCATCTCTCTCGCCTGATCAAACTGGGTCACATCGGCTTTGTAAAGGCCGATGTTTACTCCCCTGGATTTGACTTCCCTCTTTAGAACCTCAGCAGCATCCACATCCTTTGAGAAGTTGGCAACGACTTTCGCTCCCTCCTCGGCAAAGAGGAGAGAAATAGCCCTGCCAATCCCTTTTGTTCCCCCTGTGACAATAGCCACCTGATCTTGTAGTGTCTTCATCGCAAACTCCTTGACCCGTAATCAGGAATTCTAAGAAATCTCGGTTCTGAAAATGTCAAAATCCCAATGTCAAATCAATGTCAAATGACTAAATTTCAAAATTGCTTCCTTGTCATTTGGACTTTGGATTTGATTTGAACTTTGAGCTTTGACATTTATCATTTTGTATCCTCAAGAGGCTTCACCCGTGGTCTTTTCATCCTTCCTACCAGTTCCCACAAGGGTCCCCGTATCTGAAAACGTCTTATCCCCTCCATCAGATTCTGTGAGATATTGATCTCCAGACCCGGGACGATCCATTGCTTTCTCTCCAGGGCCTTCTTCCGGACGATCTCCTCTAGCCTCCCTTTGAGTTCTGGCGAAACATAAAAATGAGGAAAGATGAGACTTGAATCCTGACGGATGACCCCTTGAGAGAGGGCTACTCGTTCCATCTCGGTTCCAGGATAGATTCGAATCCCCAGCATGGCAATCACGGCCGTCGGATCGAGGCGGTCCATCAAGCAGAAGGATTCCTCTACCGTCTCATCGTCCTCTCCAGGGCCACCCAAGAGGATATAGTGACAATGATTCATTCCCAACTCTGAACAGGATTGGGAGGATTGGATAATATGCTCTAGGTTGAAGGATTTCTTATAATTCTTTAACATCCGAGGAGAGCCTGAATCGGTCCCGAATTCTATTCCCACACAACCGGCCTCTCCCATCCATTTCAATAGATCCTTTGTTAAGAAACCCGGATTGACAAAGGCGCTCCATTTGATTCTGACCTTGCTCCGGATCATCTCCCGACATAAATCTTCAGCATAAGAAGGAGGATAATTGAAGATGTCATCTACAAAGTAGACATAATCCACTCCTTCCTCCGTCAGTTTTTGAAGTTCATCGATCACTTCCTCTGTTTTTCTTAGCCTAACCTCTTTTCCCTCCAATAAAGGATAAGTGCAGTAAATACACGAGAACGGGCAACCTCGCTTCGTCTGGATATTACCCATTCCGCCTTTTTCTAAATAACGGCGCGTTTCAAAGAGAGATCGATCAGGCGTTTTGATTGGAAGGACCC